>Ga0123356_10001014_pt1 | contig 31232 bp, 31 predicted proteins | sample TergutEmb28metaG_2_FD_92546 | JGI IMG/M metagenome (GOLD analysis project Ga0123356, IMG submission 92546) | Embiratermes neotenicus P3 segment gut microbial communities from Petit-Saut dam, French Guiana - Emb289 P3 | ecosystem: Host-associated > Arthropoda: Insects > Digestive system > Gut ...
CGGCGAGCCGTACGACATCCAAGCGCTCGCCACCGCCAACGCCGACTTCTACGACCGGCCGCTTGAGCACTGTGACAACCGGATCCTCGTCCGCTGCGCCAACAGCGCCGTCCAGATCGTGCGGCTCGGCCTGCTCCAAATCCCCGAGCCGCTGAACCCCGCTCCCCTCCACGCCGCCCAGGCCGCGCTGCTCGCCGCGCTGTCCACCGCCGACCCCCATGCAGCCCGACAGGCCGTCTACCGCATCGCCGCAATCCCCCTGACCCGCCAGGATTCCGCTGAGCCGCCACTCCTGCGCCCCTGACCGGGCTGGCGCGTTCACAGGTCGAGCGTCAGCTCGGAGCTGGGCCGAGTGCTGCACATGAGAATGCGGTCGTCGGGCGGGGGCTCGAGCGGTTCGATCTGGTAGGTGACCTCGCCGGAGAGCAGGCCGCTCTCGCAGTTGTGACAGGTCCCGTTGCGGCAGCCGAATCCGACCGGCACGTCGCAGGCTTCGGCGAGGTCAAGCAGGCTTGGGTATCGGTCGTTCCATGGAACGGCGAGGTTGCTGCGCGAGAAGGTGATGCTCGGGCCATCGCCGGGTGGACCCTCGGGGGCATGTGGTGCGCGGTCACCCGCGTTCACGATGCCGGATCTGTGGGCAGGGACGGCGCCGAAGACCTCGGTGGCGATCCGCTCTGGAGCGACGCCCCGGGCGGCGAGCGCGGCGCCGATCGCGCGCATAAAGCCGTCTGGCCCGCACACGTAGTAGTCGGCGTCCCTCGGGACACCTGCACGCTCCAGGGCCGCGAGGTCGAGCCTGCCGGACAGGTCGTGGTCGGTGCCGGACGTGTCCCGGCCGGCCGGCTTGCTGTACGCGACGAGACGTTGGCTATCGGGGAGTTCAGCGAGCAGCTCGTCGACTTCGGCTCCGAACGCATGCTCGTCACGGTTGCGTGTGCCGTGCACCCACCAGATCGTCCGTGTGCTGCGCTCGCGGGCCAACGCGTGCAGCATCGCGAGGACCGGGGTGGCGCCGACTCCGGCGCTGAGCAGCACGACCGGACCGGTGCCGTTGCGCAGCAGGAAGTTTCCACGTGGAGCCGCGACCTCTATTTGGTCGCCGATGCTGACGTGGTCGTGCAGGTAGGTACTGCCGGCGCCCTCGCGCTTGACGCTGATTCGGTAGCCGCGCTCGTCAGGGATGTCGGAGAGCGAGTAGCTGCGGGTCAGCGGCGGCTTATCGACCTCGGGTCGCACCCGCACGGTGAGGTACTGACCGGGCACCGCTAGCGGCGCGGGTCCGGTGTCCCCGGGCGGTGCGAGCAGGAATGAGGTGACGGTCGAGCTCTCGCGCCGGATCTCGGCGACGCGTAGTGGCCGAAAGCCCGGCCAGGCGGGCGCGGTCGGCGCGCCGCGGTCGGCCTTGACGAGGAGCTCGCGGAAGCTTCCCTTCCAGCCTTCGCTCAGTGCTGGTATCCGAAGCGCGCGCTCGAGCAGAGGGCGCGACTTGTTGGGTAGGTACAGCAGCCCGTCGACGTCTGCGACCGTCAGCCGTTCGGGCCCGTCGGCGACCTTCTCGATGTCCTCGCCGGCCCGGACGAGTCCTTCCTGGAGGACGCGAAGGTAAAAACCTGGCCGGTGGTGCGCAACCAGCAGCGTCGGCATCGCGGGGTTGTCCATCCGGATGCCGACGCGGTAGCAAGTGACCCGCGGCTGCGTGACCTCGAATAGAGCCCCGCCGATCCGGTAGCGGTCGCCGATGCACACCTCGCTGTCGGCCAGGCCCTCGACGGTGAAGTTCTCCCCGAACTGGCCGTGGGTGAAATCGTCGCGTCCCAACTCGCGCTGCCAATAGCGGTAGGAATCGACCTGGTACACGAACACCGCGCGATGCTCACCGCCATGTGCGAGCCTGTCCGCCTGGTCGTCTCCATCGACGTTGATCCGACGGACCATCACCGGCCCGCCGACCGGTTCCTTCCAGATCGCCGTCCGAACGGACTTCCCCTGCCATTCGATCTCGCGGGGAAGCCCCACGTTGACCGACAGCAGACGTCCGGAGATCACGCTGACGGACTCAAATGCCAAGACGTACCCACTCTGGTCAGCTCGTGGCTCTACAGCGTAGGTCGGCGTCGAGCGGGCCGATCCGGTACTGCGCTAGCGCTGGCGCCATGCCGGTGAAGCCACCGCTCGTGCAGTTCTGCTGCGCCTGCGCGAGCGTTGTCTCGGTCCCTGCGACCCAGTCGGGCAGCTGGCCGCCCAAGGCCGTAGCTGTCGTCTGCGCCGTCAGTCCGGTGATGTCCTTCCACTGGGCGCCGGTGGAGTAGATCCCGATCGGACCTGTCGCCCCGGCGTTGTGCAGGCCCGCGATGAAGCCCCGGAGCGCGGCGACGTTGAGCTGATAGGTCCCGGCCCAGCTGGCCATCAGCTCGACGTCCAACCACCACGGCGCGGTCCTGGCCTCAACCGGGTCCAGCTCGGCGACGAGGCGGTAGGAGTAAGCCGCCCGCTGCTCACCGTAAACGTACGAGCAGGCGTTGGTCAGCAGGCCGTTGCAGGCACCGTAGGCCGGCGCGGTGCCGCCGCTGGGCCAGTCCGCTAGGTGGTGCCCTCCAGGATTGCCGGTATCGATGTACAGCGACAACTGTGGCTGCGTCGGGCGCTTCTGCCCCGGCGCCCGGTGTGCCCACCGCAGCTCGCCGCTGAGACACGGGTTTGCGTCGTTGGCCAGCCCGCCGTTGACCCCGACGATCCCGAACAGCGGATTCGACGGATACGAACCCGAGCATTGCGGATAGGAGGCGTCGTAACCGGTGGTCGGCGACGAGCTGCCGCTGATCACGATGATCAGCACCACGGCAACGGCGATGGAAGCAAGCGTCACCGCCAGCATCCGCCGCGCTCCGAACCTGGAACGTCGGGCAGTCGGCACGAGTGTCAAGCTACGCGAGGCTGGGTTGCGTAGGGGCCCGGCTCGCTGGGATCGCCTCGTCACGAACCCGAGTCATGAGGTCTTCCGGTCGAAGGTCAGATGGGTGACCCCGCTCGGCGCCGAGACGGCCTCGATCTCGTAGTCCTCCTCGAGCGCCTCCAGTCCGTCCCACACCCGGACGCCGCGGCCGAGCACGATCGGCACCTGGACGAGGTGCATGTGATCGACCAGGCCCGCGGAGAGGAAGTCGCGCACGATGGTCGGGCCACCCCCGATGCGGACGTCCTGTCCATCGGCCGCCCGACGAGCGGCGTCGAGCGCCTCGGTCGGTGCGGCGTCGAGGAAGTGGAAGGTGGTGCCACCCTCCATCTCGATCGACGGTCGCGGGCGGTGGGTCAGCACAAAGGTCGGCGTATGGAATGGGGGGTTCGGGCCCCACCACCCCTTCCAGTCGGCGTCGTCCTGCCAGCCAGGTGGGCCGAACTTGCCCGCGCCCATGATCTCGGCGCCGATGCCTCGCTCGTGCTGGTGGGCGAACGCGTGGTCAACGCCGGTGGTGCCGCCCCTTCGTCCGAGGATCGGGGCGCCGAAGCGGGTGGCGAACATCCACTCGTGCAGCCGTTGGCCGGCGTGACCGAAGGGCGTGTCGGATGCCTGGCCCTCGCCGGTCGCGAAACCATCCAGCGATATCGAGAGGTTGTGAATGCGGGTCTGTGTCATCTGCTCGCTCCGTCTGCTCGACTGCTTTCCGCGGGTCGAGACCTGCGCCGACCCCGGAACTCATCGGTCTCGTGCAGAAGCTGTCAGCCCGGCTGGTCAGCCGGCGATACGGATCATCTTCTTGTTGACGAACTCGTCGGCGCCGAAGCGGCCGAGTTCGCGGCCGAATCCTGATCGCTTCACCCCCCCGAAGGGCAACTCGGCGCCCTCGAGGCCCGCCGCGTTGATGAACACCATCCCGGCGTCGATTTGGTCCGCCACACGCATGGCCTGATCGGGGTCGTTGGTCATGACGTAGGAGCCCAGGCCGAACGGGGTGTCGTTGGCGAGCTTGACCGCCTCGTTCTCGCTACTCACGCGGTAGATCGAGGCCACGGGCCCGAAGAACTCCTCCTTGTAGGCGTCGTTGTCAGGGCTGATGCCGGTGAGGATCGTCGTCTCGAAGAAGTTGCCGTCGTGGGTACCGCCGGCCACCAGGGTCGCGCCCTGTTCCACCGCTCGGTTGACCTGGTCGGCGAGACGTTCGGTCGCGGTTGAGGAGGACAGCGGACCGACCTGGACGCCCTCCTTGGTCGGGTCAGAGGGTGTGACCGCGGTCAGCGCCGCGCTGAACTTCTCCATGAACTCGTCGTAGAGCCCGTCCATCACGATGAAGCGCTTGGCGGCGTTGCATGCCTGGCCGGAGTTCTCGAGCCGCGCGCCGACCGCCTGCTCGACGGTGGCGTCCATATCGTCGGTGCCAAGCACGATGAAGGGATCGGAGCCGCCCAACTCCAATACCACCTTCTTGAGGTTGCGACCCGCGATCTCGGCGACCGCAGCGCCCGCCCGCTCAGAGCCAGTCAGCGAGATTCCACGCACGCGAGGGTCGGCGATCACCCACGCGATCTGGTCGTTGGTGGCGAAGATGTTGATGTAGGCGTCCTCAGGGATGCCCGCCTCGTGGAAGATCCGCTCCATCGCCAACGCGGACTCCGGGCACTGTGGCGCGTGCTTCAGCAGGATCGTGTTACCGATCACCAGATTGGGGCCGGCGAAGCGCGCCACCTGGTAATAGGGGTAGTTCCAGGGCATGATCCCCAGCAGCAGGCCGTACGAGCTACGCCGGACGAGCGCGGAGCCGCCGCCGTCCAGCAGCGTGATCGGTTCGTCGGCCATCAGCGACGTGCCGTTGTCGGCGTAGTAGTCATAGATCGCGCGGCAGAAGTCGACCTCGCCGAGCGCCTGCTCGATCGGCTTGCCCATCTCCCGGACAATGATCTCGGCCAGCTCTTGGCGCTTCTCGGAATGCAGCTCGCCGACCCGGCGGACGAGAGCGGCGCGCTCCTCCACCGTCGAGGAGGCAGCCCAGTCGCTGTGCGCCCGATCGGCACGCCCGATGGCGTCGCGCAGTTCGTCGTCGCTGATCGTCGGGTACTCGCGGACGGTCTCGCCCGTCGCCGGATTGATGACTGCGTAATCGGCCATTGATCCTCCCTCGTTCTCGTTGCGCCTTCTGACCGACCCTCGCCGAGGGTTCCGGCCGCGACCGCGGATCCGCCGATTGGATAATCGCACGTGGTCGCCGCGGGGCAATGTTCGAGTCCCAGCGGCTACCTAACGGTCCGACTTCGTCTCGAGGATTGCCCGCGCGGGATCACTCATGGCGCTCGCGTGCGGGCGAGGTGCTGACCGGCGAAACGGACGGCCATCCCACCGTCGCCGGTAGCGGGAGCGACCATCTTCGTCGATCCGGAGCGAACGTCTCCCACCGCGAACACACCGGGGCGGCTCGTCTCAACCAGGAACGGCTCGCGTTCCAGCGTCTTCCAGGGCTCACGCTGCCCGACGCCCGTGCCGAGCCGGGGGCCGGTGAGAATGAAACCGTCCTCGTCCAGGTCGATTTCGCCCGCGAGCCACTCGGTGCGTGGCTGGGCGCCGATCAACACGACGATCGCGTTCGCGCTGAGTGTCCGCTGCCGGCCGCTGGCGGTCTCCTCGACGGTGATTTGATCGAGGTGCCCGTCGCCGGCAACTGCGCGGACCTCGTGACCCAGCAGAACGTCGATCTCGGCGTCGCTGTCGATCCGGTCACGCAGGTATCGGGCCATCCCGGCCCCGAGGGATTCGGCACGGACGACCAAGAAGACGTGGTGTCCGTCTTCGGCGAGGGTCAGAGCGGCCTGGCCCGCCGAGTTGGCTCCACCGACGACAACTGCGGCCTGACCTGGCGCGAGCTCGCCGCGAGCGACGTCCACGGCATAGGTGACACCCGCGCCCTGGTAATCGGTCAAGCCGTCGATCGGCAGCTGACGGTACTGGACGCCGAGCGCCAGCACGACGACCCGCGCTTGAAGCTCCTCGCCGCCGTCGAGCGACACGACGTGGAATCCATCGCGTTCGCTGAGTCCGATCGCACGCGTGGGTATGGATATTGCGACACCGAATTTCTGTGCCTGAAGCTGCGCGCGTTCGGCGAGCTCGGCTCCCGAGACCCCCGCGGGAAAGCCCAGGTAATTTTCGATCCGCCCTGAGGTGGCGGCCTGTCCGCCGACCGCGACTCCGTCAAGCAGGCATGTGGACAGTCCGCCGGCGGCCGCGTAAACGCTCGCGGCCAATCCGGCGGGGCCTGCGCCGACGACAACGACATCGTAGATCCTGCCGGTGGCAGCCGATCGCGCATGCACGCCGGCCGCGGAGCCGAACTCCTCATCGCTCGGATTGACGAGAAACCGCCTGCCGCTCAGCAGCACCACGGGCCCCAGCGTGTCCGCGATCCCCAACTCGGCGAGCGACGCTCGTGCGCGCGGATCGTCGACGTCAACCCAGTCATACAGCAAGCGGTTACGGACGGCAAACTCGCGCAACCGCTGAGTGTCGCGGTCGAAGCGCGACCCGAGGATGCGTATCCCCAGTTGCAGCCGTTCGAGCGCCTGGCGACGGCGAAACAGGGTCTGCAGTACGAAGTCGCCGAACGAAAGGTCGCGCCCGACCAAGTCCCTGAACTCATCTCCCGGGACCGCCAGTACAGAACCGGCCTCGCGAACGACTCCGGTCGCTCCGGTGGTCTGTCCGGTGAACAGGTTCAGCTCAACCATCAAATCGCCCGGACCCTGGCTCACGAGCTCACGGGTGTCCTCGCCCGTTCCCACCATGACGGACACCCGGCCTTCGAGCACGACCATCACGTCGTAACGGTCGTCCCCTTCTCGGAACAGCACCTCGCCTTCAGCCGTCGAGCGCACCTCCCCGTGCCGCGCCAACAGCTCCACCTGCGTTTCGGTTAGCTTGGGAAACAGCGCCGGATCCTCGGAATCGAGCAAGGGTGCGGTCTCCGGAATTGGACTCATCGTGTCGCCTCATCGCTCGCGTGTGCCGGCGTCCTGCGATCTGATGGTCTCGCATGTTTGCCGGGGAATCAAAACAGCCCGTTTGGCGAGGTCACGTCGGGATGCCTCGCTTACGGGCCCCGGGTGGTGATCAGCTGACGGGGGCTGAGCCCGGTCAGCGTTCGGCACTCGCGCGTCAGGTGTGGCTGGTCGGCGTAACCCGCCTCGTACGCTGCCCTCGCGAGATCGGTCGCAGCGTCGCCGGCTACAGCGCGAGCGAGCAGTCGCCGCAGTCGCAGCACCCGCTGAAGCGTCTTCGGCCCGTAGCCGATCGCCGTCTGGAATCGACGGCGCAGCTGGCGTTCGCTGAAGCCAAGCTCGGGAGCGAGCAGGTCGATCCGCTGGCCACTGTCACACAATCGCACGACGGCCGCCTGCACCGCCGGGTCGGGTGGCCGCTCCGTGACGAGCCTCGTGATCACCGCCACCAGCAGTTCGAGCGCGTCGCCGGGACCGGCGTCGTCCTGGAGCTGCAGGTTACGGTCGAGCTTCAGCTCCGCCAGCGGGACGCGCTGGTTGCGTATCTCGCTGAGCGGTACTCCTAACACGGCCCCGCCGGCGCCGGGCAATAGCCTGGCTCCAACGATCACCTCTCCCGGACGCGTATGCGACAGCCACGCGGTCGTATCCGGCCCGGCAACCATCGCGCCCTGATGAAGGCGCAACACGATGTCCACGCATGCGTCCGGCAGCACACGCACGGGCGCTCCGTCGCCTCGGCGAGTCCAGAAGCAGGCGACTGCGCCACGCAGGTCGGCAGGTGGGTCGACCTCGCGGTAGGTGTCCGTTTCGTTCAAGACCGGGACTGCCGACACTGCTTCTATGGTCGCATGACCTCGGGCGTAGGGCGGCCGCCGATCAAAATCGAGTTCCTCGCAACCATCGCGATGATCGCTCCCGACCCGCCCGTCAGCCGCCGTCTGTACATTGACGCGCTCGGTCTGCCGCTCGAGAGCGGCGCCGCCGAGGAGTACTTCCACACGGAGCAGCTCCGGGGTTGCAAGCATTTCGCCGTCTGGCCCCTGCGCGAGGCCGCGCAGGCATGCTTCGGCACAGAAACCTGGCCCGCCGATCGCCCCGTCCCACAGGTAAGCATCGAGTTTGACGTCGCCGGCGCGAGCGCCGTCCAGGCTGCGGCGAACGAACTGATCGCGGCCGGCTACGATCCGCTGCACTCCGCCCGCGAGGAGTCGTGGGGGCAAACCGTCGTCCGCCTGCAATCACCCGAAGGAGCGATCATCGGCGTTAGCTACACGCCCTCGCTGCACGAGTGACAATGCACAGCCGCCACCTGAGCACGATCATTCACTGTTCCGCGGAGCGGGTGTACACGTTCGCCCGTAACCCTGACAATCTGGCCAACTGGGCCGTCGGCCTCGTTCAGGGCAAGGTGACGCATGATGGTGAGCTCCTGTACACCGAGTCCCTGGAGGGCCGCACCACTATTCACTTCATCGGGAGAAATGACCTCGGCGTCCTGGATCACGACGTCACTTTGCCCTCAGGCGTGACGATCAACAATCCGTTCCGGGTGCTCGCCCACCCCGAGGGCGCCGAGGTGGTCTTTACCCTCCGGCAACTTGACCTGTCGGACGCGGAGTTTGATCGCGAGGGGCGCTGGTCGAAGCCGATCTGCGACGTCTCAAGGAACTCCTCGAGTCACGAACGTCTTAGGTAGGTACTTTCTCGCTCCTGAGTAAGGGCCCGGGGCGGGGAATTGGCTCCGTCCTCCCGATGTGCGGAAGCGTGTCTCAGCTCATCCTGGATGCTGTGGATACCAACGGCAAACAGGAGCGAAGCATGCAAATCGCATCGCAAGGGGGTCTCCCAGCCCGCTTGAGCGCCCGCGTTCGCAGTCGCCAGCTCGACGAAGCGCTGGCCTGGGGCATCTCGCCCGAAGCCGCCGCGGCGCTGGCGCTGCGGGCCCGCCGGTTGACAACGCTGTCCCGCCGGCGGACCATCGCCGGCGGTCTCCGGCGCCTGATTCGTGACACCTGCCGCGAGGCGCCCCCCTCCCGGGCGCGGATCTCTCCTCGCCGGTCGCAGGTAGTCGCCGCCAGCGACGATCTCGCCCGGCTCGCCGACGCCCTCGCCATCCCCGGCCCGGTCGCCGCGCAGGGCGTTGCGCAGGCGTGGATCTTGCTGACCGACGGCACCGGGCCGCTTTACAACCCGAACTGCACCGCAAACCTCCGGGCACGCGCCGCGAGCGCGGCCAACAACCTCCACCTCGATGGCTGACTGGCCCCGAACGCAGCGGCGCTTCGGCCGACACGCCGCGGTCGCTCGAGCGACAGCCGGGGTGGGGCTGGCCATACCCCACGAGGGGGGGCGCTCTGACGCAAAGAGCCCTGGTCGCCATAGCGACACGCGAGTGTTCCGGTGGGACGCTGGGAACGATCCAGATCACAACGAGAGATGAAGGAGGAGCCGACATGTCCGCCACCGCATCAAACAATCGCCGGGAGCTTGCCCATCGCGAGAACGACGGCATCGACGTCACTCTGTTCTGGAACGAGGGGACGAGCAGAGTCACGATCCAAGTGCTCGACTCCCGCTCCGGCGAGGCCCTCGAGTTCGAGGTCGACGGACGCGCGGCGCTCGACGCCTTCAACCACCCGTACACCTACGCCGCGACCCAGCGCGTTCGCAGCCTCACTCCGTCCAGCGTCCCGGCCACTCGCTGAGCAAACGCGTCCACGCCCGGCGCGTCGTGAGACGTTCCTATGGATGCTGAGTGCCCGTCGGAGCTGGCTCGTCCGCGCCGGCATCGCCGACGATCAGCCGTGCTCCCCGGCCGTGGGTGGCGAAGCTGAACACCCAGCGGGTCAGCACCAGCAGCCGGTTCTCGAAGCCGATCAGGTAGAACAGGTGGACGGTGAGCCAGGCCATCCAGGCGACGAAGCCGCTGAGGTGGATTCCGGGTGCGTACCGGATCGATGGGGTGATCGCCTTGAGGTCGGCGACCGCGCGGGCGCGGCCAATCGTCGCGAGGTTGCCCTTGTCGAAGTAGTGGAACCGGCGTCCGGGGCGGCCGTCCAGGCGGTCCTTGACGACGGCGGCCGCGTGCCGGCCCTCCTGCATCGCGACCGGCGCAACCCCTGGCAGGGTGACCGGCGGACCGGTCGCCTGGCGGACGCAGATCATGTCACCGATCGCCAGGACCTCGGGGTGCCCAGGCAGCGAGAGATCCTCCAACACCTCGACGCGTCCGGCGCGGTCGACGTCGAGGCCAGCCTGCTCGGAGAGCAGCGACGCCAGGTTGGAGGCGATCACCCCCGCGGCCCAGACGACGGTGTGGGTCGGGATCCGCTCCTCGGACCCATCCGCCGCTCGGAGCGTCACCGACGCGTCGTCGAGATCGGTTACCGCGTGGCTCAGCCGGACGGTCACCCCAAGACTCTGCAACTGGCGCAGCGCCTTGGCGGACAGCGACGGCGGGTATTCCTGAAGCACCCGGTCGCCCGCCTCGACCAGCAGGATCTGGGCCTCGTCGAGGTCAATCGAACGAAAGTCCCCCTTTAGGTCGTGTGCGATCTCGCCGATCTGGCCGGCCATCTCGACCCCGGTCGGTCCGGCACCCACGAGCACGAACGTCAGCAACGCCGCGCGGCGCTCGGGATCGGGCTCGAGCTCGGCGGCCTCGAGCGCGCCGAGCACGCCGCGCCTGATGTTGAGCGCCCCCTCCAACGTCTTCAGATCGGTCGCCGCCCGCTCCCAGTCGACGTGGCCGAAGTAGTTGTAGCGCGCGCCCCCCGAGACGATCAGCGTGTCGTAGGGGATCGCCTCGGGCGACGGCTCGCCGGGAATCGGCCCGAGCAGCACCAGCCGGTTCTCGAGATCGAACCCGGTGACCTCGGCGAGCGCGACGCGAACGTTGGGCCGCCGGCGGAAGATGCTACGCAGCGGGTAGCAAATCTCCGCCGGCGACAGCGCCCCGGTGGCAACCTGGTAGGCCAGCGGCTGGAACAGGTGGAAGTTGCGCCGGTCGATCAGCGTGACCTCGACCGGCATTCGCGAAAGCTTCAACGCGGCCTGTAGACCACCGAACCCCCCGCCGATGACGACTACTCGATGTGGTTTCTGGCCGGCGGTCACGGCCCCACTCTGCCACCGAACCGGCGAGCTCGCACGGCGGTACGTTGCCGCCCGTACGAAGCCGGGCGGCAACGTGCTCCAGAGCGGGCTAGCCGAGGGTTCCGCTGTAGCTGCCTGCGATGTGCGCCCCGTCGAACTGCAGAGTGTCGGTGCCGCCGGTGTCCGGTCCGCCCAGAAGCCCGGCGAATTGGCCGGTCGAGTCGGTCGTGTCAATCGTCCAGGTGCCGAGGGCCGTGAACGGGTGCCCCGACGCGTTGGGGTCCTCCTTGAAGTACCCGTTGGCGTTGAGGCCGGGCCCGCAGAGGTTGCCGCTCTCGTCGATCACGAGCGTGCTGCTCGGGTCGCTGGCCAGCGTGAAGTACGTGATCGCCGTGTATGTGCTGCCGCACGACGTCTCAACGTTCGTGTTGCTGGTGATGTACAGGTTCCAGCTCGCGGCGCCGTGACCGGCGATGTTCGCGGTGCCGCAGGTGTACGCCCCGTTTGCGCAGCCGGTTGAGGGCTTCGTGCCCTGGCCCGTGCCCGCGCCGCGGGCACCTTTGGCGGTCACGCTGGCCTGGAACGAGGTCGTCTGCGCGGCTGCCGCCGCCGCGAATGCTGAGCTGAGCAGGGCGAATGCGCCGATGGCGAGCACCGCCAGTGCTGGGCGGCGTGCGATGAGATGCTTCATGGGAGACCTCCCGTGAAATTGGTTTGCGCCCGGGGCCGGCCGACCCCGGGCGCGTAGCTCATCCTTCCGTCAGAAACAACGCGGCGTCGCGGTCGCGGCTTCCGACGACGCGGTGATTGAGGCGTCCGACGAGACTGAACGCGCAGCGATGAGTTTTCCGTGCTGGGGGAGTCTAAGTTGGCATGCACAACCACCCGAAAGCGGCCGTGACCCTCACGGCGGACGCGGCCGGATCAGCTGCGCCCAGCCATCCGGGCGATCGGTTTGGTAGGGCTAGCCGTACCTCGCAGACTGCGGTTGCCCGGCTGTGCGCCGAGGCGTGGGCGTGCGATTGTGTCGTCGGAGCACGAGATTGCCGACGATGATCGACAAGCGAGACAACGCCAGCGAGCATGCGGACCGATCGGACGGCGGGAGCAATGAGAGCGTCGACTCCTCACTGCGGGATCTCACATCGTTACCGTCCCCGAGTCCGCCCGTCGCCGATGTTCGACCCGACGGTCTGCTCGTCTGCGGCTTCTGTGGCTCGAGGCTCGTTTGTCCCGAAGATTGTGTAGAGCATGGGCGGGACCGCTGGTACATCGAGCTGAGGTGCGGCGAATGCGGCGGCCGTGACTGGGCTCGGTTCGACATTGAAATGCTCGACGCGCTCGACGGTGAGCTCGCTCGAGCGGAGGCCGAGATCGAAGCCGATCTCGAACGCCTGACCCGCGCCAACATGGCCGACTACGTAGCTCGGTTCGTCTCGGCGCTGGACGCGGGGGCGGTTGAGCCCGCGGATTTCACCGCGTAGGGTCGCTATCCGCGCCTGACCGATCGTCGGCGACCGGATCACCCCCGACGCCTTCGGCCTGGCCCCGCCGGCGGCGATGACTCGAGACCAGGCCGAAGCCGGCAACGAGCGCCACCAGCAGGACCAGCCGTGCGATCCGCAGTTCGACAAGCGCGGTGCCGCTGACGTGGAACACGAACGTCAGGACGAGCAGCACACCGAGGAACGCGAAGCGGATCAGGAGCAGTTTGCGCGAGCGACCTGCGAGAAGGATGGGTGCAAACATGAGCTCTACGTCCCAGTGCCGGCCGGTTCGGTGTTGCGGCGACCGCTGGCCGGCATCAGGCGTGCGGCGAGCCCATCGAGCGCCTCGATCACCTCTTCCAATTCACTCGTACCGGAGGGCCCGAGGGCCGCGGCGAGCACAGATTCGACAGGCACCTCAGCTCGCTGGGAGCGCTGACGGATCCCCGGGGCGAGCCGCGTCAGCGTCCGTCTGCGATCGCTCGGGTCGATCGCTGTCACCAGGGCACCGAGCTCGCGCAGCCTGGCGATCGACGCCGACACGTGGCTCTGCGGAAAGCCAGTCCGCGAGGCGATCTCTCCGACCGAGCTGTCGGGATGCTCCGCGATGTCGATCAGGATCATCCGCACGCTGGTCGGCGGCCCCCCAGTCGGCAGCTTGGGAAGCGCCTCCTCGGCGATCTTCATCAGCCTGCGGCCCAGCAGGTAGAGCTCGACGGCATTCACATCAATATTGATACATCAAGCTTGATGCTTCTGTCAAGCCTACGTCCAAAGAGTTCGCGGTGCTCGAGGGGGTTGCACTAATGTCGCGGCGTATGCCGACCCTGATCTTTGTTCACGGTGCGTGCGTTCGCGACCACCGGTGGTGGTGGCAGAACATGACCGAGCCGCTCGCCGTGCACGGCGTCGCCACCGTCACAGTGCCGCTGCCCAGTTGCGGCGAGACGGGCGACGAACTCGGCGATCTCTACGCCGACGTCGGGTCGTGCCGTCAGGTGATCGACGCGACCGACGGCCCGGTCGTGCTGTGCGGGCATTCCTACGGTGGAACGGTGATCACCGAAGCCGGCGCACACGACCGCGTGACCCAGTTGTTGTATGTGACATCGGTGATGCCCGATGCCGGCCAGTCCCAAGCCGAGCTGACCAGCGCGGACCCCGCGCCGTGGCTGCAGCCGAGCGACGATGGCACGATCGGCGTAGATCCGGACATGGTCCGCGAGTTCTTCCTCCAGGACTGCGACGAAGACACCATCGTGCAGGCGCTCGCCCGTCTCACCCGGCAGTCGCTGATGCCGTTCACGCAGCCGCCGCGCGAGATCGCCTGGCGACAGAAGCCCGCCAGCTACTTCGTCTGCGCCCAGGACCTCGCGACCCCCGCCGAGGTTCAGCGCCGACGCGTGAGAGAGGCCACCCGAGTCGTCGAGTTCGACGCCGGGCATCACCCCTTCCTCTCCCGTCACAGCGCGTTCGCGGACAGCCTCGCGGCCGAGATCGACCGAGGCTGATCGTCGAGCCGGCGGCCATCGGCGGGCCGGGTTCCGCGTCGGGTAGGTTCAGCTCAGGCCGGCGCCTGCGAGCCGTCGGCGATCACCCGCGCGTTGATCGATCGCACCAATGCTGGGCTGACTTTGAGTTCGCGTCGATCGAAGGTGACCAGCCCATCGACCTCGTCGTCGACGTCCGAGACCTGCGTGTAGATCGCCCCGCTCAGTCGTGTCTGAAGCGCCAGCAGGTCGACCTCACCGAGCAGGTCGACGTAGCGGTCGGTCAGGATCTGCGAGTCCGCCTCTCGTTCGTAGCCGAAGGTCGCCTTCGGCCATACGTGGCCCGGGACTACGAGAGAGAGTCCGCCGAACTCGCCGTCCTCGGTCGCCTGAGTCGCGCTGGCGGCCTGGATTCCCGGGCTCGGGTAGGAGTGCTCATCGATGACATCGCTCCCGCTCGACCGCCCGCACCGGCAGTGGTTGTAGCCGCTGGTGGTGTCGACCAGCCGGGACGGATCCCAGGTGTGCAGGTCCCGCGTGACCTGGCCGGGATCGAACTCTCCCCACCCCTCGTTGAACGGGTCCCATTGCACGATCGAGGGGTGATCGATGTTGGCGTTGACGATCGCGTGCAACTCGCGCAGGAATTCCTGTTGCGCGGCGGGAGTCGGCTTGGCGAGGACCATGGCGGGCATGTCCTGCCAGACGAGCATGCCCAGGCGATCAGCGTCGTAGTACCACTGCTGTGGTTCGACCTTCATGTGCTCGCGGACAGTGTTGAACCCGAGCGCCTTCTCGACGAGCAGGTCGTACGTAAGCGCCCCGGGGGTCGGGGCGGTGTAGCCGCCATCGGGCCAATAGCCCTGGTCAAGCGTGCCGAGCATGAAGGTGGGCTGGCCGTTGAGCTCGACCCTGGCCACCCCGCCGACCGAGACGACCGAGATCGAACGCATCCCGAAATAACTGCCCACCGCGTCGATCGGGGTGCCGCCGCCGACCAGCCGCACCGTCAGGCCGTACAAGTATGGGTTCTGGGGAGACCACAGACGGGCGTTGGGCACCGGGATCGTGAGCGTCCCCGTCGGCGAGCCCTGGGCGCTGCCCACCTCCTGTGCGCCCTGGTAGGCGAGCGCCTGGATGGTGTCGCCCGCCGCATCTGTCGTGTGGACGGTGACGCTCAGGGTGTCGTCCTGGAGGTCGGGCGTGGCGCGGATGCTGTCGATGTGCGCCGCCGGCACAGGCTCCAGCCACACGGTCTGCCAGATCCCCGAGTTGGCGGTAAACCAGATGCTGCCCGGCCGCAGCCGCTGCTTGCCAACGGGCTCGCCGCCGAGGTCGACAGGCGCATCCACACCGACGATCACCTCTTGGGTTCCCGCGGGGCGCAGAGCCGCGGTGATGTCCATGCTGAACGGGTCATAGCCGCCGCGGTGGGTCCCGATCCGCCGGCCGTTCACCCACACCGTCGCTTCCCAGTCCACCGCGCCGAAGTTGAGTAACACCCGTTGGCCCGCCCACGATGACGGGATCGTGAACGTCCGGCGGTACCACGAGTGCTCGTAATGGGCACCGACACCCGACAGCGCTGACTCCATCGGGAATGGCACCATGATCCGCCGCGGCAGGGCCACGCCGACCGGCGGTGGCGCGCCCGCCGCGGCTGCGCCGAACTGCCACACCCCGTCGAGGTTCTCCCAGGCGGTCCGGGTCATCTGCGGTCTGGGGTATCCCCAGTTCTCAGTCGGGGACACCTGCGCCGTCCACGGGGTCGAAAGCACCGGCCGCCTCGCCCGCCAGCCTGTCTGCGGCGGGCCCGCCGGGGCGCTCGCCCCGGGCTGGGGTGCCGCGCTCGGGGCTGGCGGCAGCCCCTTCGTCACCCCGGCGATGAGCCCGGAGATCGCTCCCGTGTCGGCCGGACCCGGCTCTGCTGCCGCAGCCTTCCCAAGGCCACCGAACAGCGCCACCGCCACGGCCAACATCGCCGTCATCGACCCCTTCGACACAACTCGCCCGTACACGCGAGCGAATCTACCGTCCGATCGCGCCCACCCGATTCAGACTCAGCCGGCCGCAACCAGCTGATCGATCAGGCTCGGAAGCTCACGCATGTCGTCGAAGACGATCGTGTCGGGGCCCGTCAGTCGCGCTGCCGGAGTCAGGCCGCCTGCGTAGGCCAGCACGCGCATCCCGGCGGCGCGGGCGGCCTGAACGCCGGATCGGCTGTCCTCGACGACCACGCAGCCTGCTGGCTGGGTCCCCATCCGCTCGGCCGCGTGAAGGAAGATGTCGGGCGCTGGTTTTCCCAGCGCGACCTCCTCCGCGCTGAAGATGCGGCCGTCGAAACGCTCGTACAGGCCGGTCAGGGAGAGCGTGTAGCGCAGGTGATCGTGGCTTCCGCTCGAGGCGACACAGCTCGGCAGCGTGATCCGATCGAGCGCCTCCCGGACACCCGCCACCGGGATGAGCCTCTCCGCAAAGGCTTGGCGATATCTCGGCTGGACCGATTCCTTCCAGTCAGGGACCTGACGACCAAGATGGGCCTCGATCGCAGCCTGGGTGTCGCGGTCAGAGCGTCCAACGAAGCGCTCGATGACCTCCGCCTCGCTGAGCGGCCATCCCAGCTCCCGCAGGACCTCGACGTCCACCTTGACCGCGAGGCGCTCCGAGTCGATCAGCACCCCGTCGCAGTCGAAGATGACCAGCTCCGGTGGGGCCGGCACCTGTGGCCGCGTCGGGACCACTAGGTGTTGGTGATCGGGGATTTGTCCGACGTGCCGGAGGCCCGTGCGGCCTCCGCGACCGCCACGTGGCAGGCGACCCTCCTGGCCCCGAGCGGCGTTGGCCGTGGTGTGAGGAGCGAGCACTTCTCGATCGCGTAGGGACACCGCCACCGGAAGCGGCAGCCCTCGGTGGGATTGATCACCTTCGGCGGTTCCCCGGTATCGCCGGAGACCGCCTCTTCCCCCGTCTGGGAGTCCGCGACCGCGGACAGCAGCAGCTGCGTGTACGGATGCTTGGGGTCGCCGAGGATCGTCTCCGTCGGCCCCTCCTCGACCAGATGACCCGCGTACATCACGACGACGCGGTCGGCGACGTACCTCGCGCTCGCCAGGTCGTGGGTGATGTACAGGATCGACACGCCCTGCTGGTCGCGAAGGTCGCTCATCATGTTCAGGACACCGGCACGGATCGAGACGTCGAGCATCGACACCGGCTCGTCCGCGAGGATCAGCTTCGGCGACACCGCCAGGGCTTGGGCGAACCCGACCCGCTGGCGCTCGCCGCCGCTCATCTCGTAGGAGAACTTCCTGAGTGTGTTGGGGTTCAGGCCCACGCTCTCGAACACGCGCGCGGCCTCCGCTCGGCGATCGTGACGGCTGAGCTCCGGCCTGTGCAGCGCCAGGTTGCGGATCACCCCGTGCGAGATCCGAAACACCGGATTGAAGGCGCTGAATGGGTCCTGGAGGACCATCGCCACCTCACCGCGGTACCAGAGCATGTCCTTGCGTGAGCGCAGCTTCCGCAGCGGCCGTCCTCGGTAGTGGATTTCGCCGCGAGTCGGTGGATATACCTTCGCCAGCAGCCGTGCCACGGTGCTCTTGCCGCTGCCGCTCTCACCCACCAGCGCAACGATCTCGTGCTCTTGAACCGTCAGATTGAAGTCGTCGACGGCGTGCAGCACCTGCTTTTTGGCGAACATCCCGCCGAGGTTGAAATGCCGTGTCAGATCGACCGTCTGGATCAGCGGCTCGTCGGCCACAGCCCGATGCGAGTTCTCAGCTGAGCTCATGGCTCAGACCGCCTCCTTGGGCTGCTGCGCATACAGCAGACACCGCACCTCGGCATCGCCCACCGAATACAGCTCGGGTTCGTGGGTCAGGCACGCCGGCATGACATCGGGGCAGCGCGGGTTGAAGCGGCAGCCCGAAGGTGGTCGGGCGAGGTCAGGGGGCGCTCCCGGGATGCCGGTCAGTTCTCGCCGGGGGCCGACGACCGACGGAAAGGCGGCCATCAGCCCGCGGGTATACGGATGCAGTGGCCGGGCGAAGATCGCAGCGGTCCGGTCGGCTTCCGCGACCTGACCCGCGTACATCACCATGACCCGATCGGAGAAGCGGCTGACCACGGACATGTCATGGGTCACGAAGATAACGGCGAACCCGAGCTCCTTTTGGAGGTCCTTGATCTTGGTCATCAGCGACCGCTGCGCCACCACGTCCAGGGCTGACGTCGGCTCGTCCATCATCACGAGCTGGGGAGCGAACAGGAGCGCCATCGCGATCATCGCGCGCTGACGCATCCCGCCGCTCAGTTGGTGGGGGTAGCTGCCGAGGTGGACCCGGTCGATGCCGACCATCTCCAGAACCTCTTCGGACCGGTGCCTGATCTCCGCATCCGTCGCCTTGCCGTGGCCCTCCATCGTGTCCCTGAACTGGGCTCCGACGGTCTTCATCGGGTTGAGCGCGTTCATCGCGCTCTGCATCACGATCGAGAAGTCGCGCCACCGCATGTGGCGGAGGCTCTCCGAGCCGAGCCGGACCATGTCTTCTCCGCGGAAGATGACCCGTCCGCCGACCACCTCTCCTGGCGGCGACAGCAACCGGGACACCGCAAACAGGAGCGTCGACTTCCCGCATCCCGACTCTCCGACGATCCCGAGAAATTCGTGGGGTTCAACGATGAAGCTGACACGATCCACAGCGCGCACGTCGGCCGCCTGGGTCGCGTACTCGACCGACAGGTCGGTGACTTCAAGCAGCGGCTCGGTCACGCCGTCTCCGTTTCCGCACAGGCCGCAGCGCCGGGTTTCCGATCTCGTCGAACGCGTAGTTCAGCAGCGCGAAGCCGACGCCCATCAGCGCAACGGCCGCGCCAGGCGCCAGCGCCCAATAGACGTTGCCGGATTCCAGCGCGGCGGCCTGCTGGGCGTTGTAGAGCATCGTCCCCCACATCAGCTCGCTGCTGTTGCCGAGCCCGAGGAACTGAAGGCTCGCCGCGAATCCCACCTCGAATACCGCCAGCGCCAGGAACGATGCGGCGAGCAGTGAAGTCATCGTCGGGACGATCTCGACCAGGATGATGTACAGCGGCCTTTCTCCGCGAAGCCGCGCCGCGACGAGAAAATCGCGGTTGCGCAGCGAAAGGCCCTGTGAACGCAGCTGCCGGGCCTGGAATGCCCAGCTCGTGACCGTCAGAACGATGATCAGCGAGGTGACGCTGGGCGACAGATACGCCGACAGCAGGATCAGCAGGGGCAGCACCGGGATGATCAGGAACACGTCGGTCAGCACGGTCAGCACCCGGTCGGTCACGCCGCCCAGGTAAGCGGAGCTGACTCCGATGATCATCGAGATGAAGGTGGCGATCGCGCTCACCACCACCGTGACGACGAGCGTCAGGCGCGTGCCCCACACGAGCTGCGAGAACACGTCCTGGCCAAGCTGGGTGGTGCCGAGCAGATGCGCCGACGACGGCCCCTCGTTCGGCAGATACAGCGATGCCTGCGGAGGGTCGTTGGCGACAGCTCCGGGGAACGCAGACACGAAGATGATCAACAGCAGAATCAAGACGCCGACCGTCGCCTTGCGGTTGCCGATGACCGCGCGCAGGAAGCGCTGAGAGCCGCCGGCGTCGCCGATCTCGGGCTGGCCAGCCTGCGCGATGTCGGCCACGGCCATCTCAGGCCTCCCGCGTCCGCGGGTCGAGCATCGCCGTGGCGATGTCGGCGATCAGTACGCAGACCAGCACAGCCACGGTGTAGAAGAGGAACAGCCCCTGCATGAGCGGCAGGTCGTGATCGGTGGTGGCCGTGTAGAAGAGGTAGCCGAGCCCCGGGTAGGAGAACAGATACTCGACCAGGATGGCGCCGCCCAGCACGTAGCCGAGCTGCATCGCGAAACCGGTCAGGTTCGGCAGGATCGCATTTCGGGCGGCGTAGTCGAACATCACACGCCGGCCCTGCAAGCCCTTGGCGCGGCCCATCTTCACGTAGTCCTCCTCGATCGTCGTGATCATGTTGTTTCGCATCGAGTAGACCCAGAGGCCGGCGGTCACGACGGTGAGGCTGATCGCGGGAAGGATGGCGTGCTTCAGAACGTCCCCGATGAAGGACAGCGAGAATGACGGCGTCGCGCCAATCGTGTAGTTGGAGCCGAGCGGTAACCAGTTGAGCTTGACGGCGAAGACGTAGATCAGCAGCAGGCCGACGAAGAAGACCGGAATCGTCGACAGGATGAACAGGGAGGGCGGGAGGATCGAGTCGAGTCGGCTTCCCCGTCGCCAGGCGCTGATGACGCCGACGAGCGTGCCGATCAAGAACGCGAGCACGGTGGTCGCCCCGACCAGGCCAAGCGTCCACGGTAGCTTCGAGGTGATCTCGGAGAGCACCGGCACGTTGTCGACGGTCACCCCGAACTGACCGGTCAAACAGTTCCCCAGGTACTGGAAGTAATCGGCCAGAACGTTGTGGTGGACACCCACGCCGAACTCGATATCGAGCGCGTGCAGGGCCGCCGGGTTGACGTTCCGCATCGTGCTCAGCACGGCGTCAGCCTCATTCCCCGGCATCACCCGCGGGATGATGAAGTTGACCGTCATCGCGGCCCACAGGGTCACGACGAATAGACCCAGGCGCCGCGTGAGATATCTCATCCTCAGAGCCTCCGGATCTCAGTCGTGCCGGGGCCCCAGCGGCTCACCTGATGGGGTACAGGCGAGCCGCGGGGCCCCGCCGCTCACTTGATGGGATACAGGCGGGCCACTACCTGGCCGTTGTCCGGGAACGAATACGGCGACGGCTGCGCATACGGATTGGACGGCGTCGGCCAACCGCCGATCTTGCTCGTGTCGTACTGGTACCAGTCGACACCCTCGGTCGTCGGGATGAAGGGGACATCGTCGACCATGACCTTCTGGACCTGGTGGATGATCTGAACCTGCTGAGCGTGGCTCGCCGCGGCGTACCTGTTGAACAGCGCGTCCACCGCACTGTTCTTGAAGCGTGAGTAGTTCGTCGAGCCGATGTTGCCGCTGAACAGCCATCCGCGGAGCTCGTAATACGGGCTTGGTCCGGGGGCAGCCGCTGGGCCTCCGCTGCCGGCGTAGGCGAGCTGGAACTTCCCACTCTGGATGTCCGCGGTGTACGGAGTGCTGTTCTCATCCTGAACGGTCACCGCGATCCCGACGGCCTTCAACTCCTGGGTGATGATCTGAAGCGAGGCATCCCAGTCCGAATAGCCGCTGATCGTCTTGATCGTGAACGAGAGCGGCTGGCCGTTCTTGGAGTAGATCCCGTTCGAGCCCTTCTTGAAGCCGGCCGACTTCAGAAGCTGCTTGGCCTTGCTCGGGTTGTAGCCCTGGGGCGACAGGGAAGTATCGGACCAACTCTTGAACGTCGGGGTGATCACACCCGTCTGGTTGGCCGCCTGCTGCTCGCCACCCTCACCGAGCCGCGCGATCATCGGCCGGTTCAGCGCGTAGGCGATCGCCTCGCGCACCGCGAGCTGACCCAGGAGCGGGTTGGTCAGGTTGGGAACCAGGCCGACGTTCAGGACCGGCGGGAACCAGATGTGTCGGTGGGCAGGGTCCTTGGCGACGTAGAACGAGTTCACGTTAGGGATGTACTGGCCGCCCCACTGCGCCTGGCCCTGCGCCAGGAACAGGTTGGCGGGCGTGTTGCTCAAGAACGCCGGATAGTCGATCTCCTGGATCCGCGGTACCGGATGACCGGGGGAGCTCTTCCAATAGTTGGGGTTGCGCAGGTACTTGATGTTCTGCGCCGAGCAGGTCGAGACCAGGTATGGACCGGTGCCGACCGGTTGCGAGTCGTTGTAGGACTGAAGCTTGCTCTGGTTCAGCTTCGACCAGATGTGCTGCGGAACGATCGGGGTCAGGTTGGCGACGTAGTAGAAGTACGTCTGGGCCGGCGCCTTGAACGTGAACACGACGTGGTCGCTGCCCTTGAGGCTGACGCTCGTGAGCGGGCCGCCATCGGCGCTCCACAGCGCGTTGAGGTCGATCACCTTGTCGCTCTTCATCGCGTTGAACGTGTAGACGACGTCCGCGGCGCTGAACGGCTTCCCGTCCGACCACTTCACTCCGTGGCGGATCGTGAATGTGAGCTTCTTGAAGCCATCCGACCATTGCGACGAGGTCGCCAGCATCGGGGCCGGGGCCGCGCTGCTCTGGAGGATGTTGACGTATTCCAGCGGCTCATAGGCCAGGGCGAACGTGATGCCCGGGCCCTCGTCCGCCGAGACGAATGGATTGAACTGACACGGCCAGGTTCCTCCGTACTCGTTGTCGATGACGAGCTTGCCGCCGACCCCGGCGGTGCTCGAGTTCGACCTGGACGACGTCTTGGACGACCCGCTGGAGGCGGCAACCAGGGCGGCCGCCGCAACCAAACAGATGAGCAAACCAAAGCGCTTCACCGACACCCTCCGTTCCCCGAGCTGTACTGGCGACTCCTCACGCCAGACCGGCATGGATCCGCCGGACGTGGCCTCCTGCTGACGATCAGATGCGGAGCCATTTGGAAAATGCTTGAACAAAAGGACTATATCCGTCGGATTGGCCGGTTGCAAGCATCAGCGAGATCGGACCTCGGTTTTCCAATTCGCTCGGGTGGCTGCGGATCTCGAACCAGCCCCGTGGGATAGGAGCATCGCGCGAGCGGCTTGTAGCGCGATCGCGATCGCGCCCTGCAGCGCGGCGCGTTCAGCCAGGAGGCTGGTCTCGATCCGGGCGGTGATCGGGACGAGCGCCGCCGCCGATCCGCGGACCGGGCGCAGCAGCAGGGGACTCGAGCCGATTCCTCCCCCGAGCACAACCAGTTCCGGGTCGAGAATCGCACATGCCGTCGCGATCGCAGCCCCCAATCGCGCCGCGACGTCGTCGACAACGGAGCGCGCCGTGACGTTCCCGGTCTCCGCAAGCCCGAACACTTCGGAGACCGACGACACCGGAGGATCCTCGACCCGGCGACGCTCGCTGAACGCGGCCAGGATCCCCTTCGCGCCGACCTCGTCCTCCAGTCCTCCGTGCAGCCGGTGGCGGGGGTCGAATGGATCGCCGGCCGAGGGCAGGTAGCAGATCTCCCCGGCCGCTCCGTGGGCTCCGCGAACAAGCTCGTCATCGATGATGATTCCCATCCCGATGCCGGCGCCGATCGAGATGAACACCAGCGTCGAGACTCCGCGCGCAAGGCCGAACCACTTTTCGCCAACTGCGGCCAGGTTGACGTTGTTCTCGATGATCACGGGCAGGTCGAAGCGATCGCGGATCACCTCGAGCGGATCGAAGCCGCCCTCCGGTACGACGTTGTAAGCAAGCGACGTGACTCTGCCGCTGGCCTGGTCCACGATCCCGGGCGAGGAGATCCCCAGTGCCAGCGGACGGCCATACCCGGCGCTGGCCTGATCGATCACGTCGCTGACCATCTCCAGGACCTGCACCCCGATTGCACGGCTGCCGTCCTTGGCCGTCGGCCGCGTCAGGTCGAACAGCGGCTCGCCGTACAGGTCGGCGGCCGCCACGCGAACATTGCTTCCGCCGATGTCTCCGCCCACGACGAAACCGGCGCGGGAGCTGACGACGTACGCGACCGGCTTGCGTCCGCGCTGGCCCGTGCGGCTGCCCGACGCGCGAACCAGACCCTCTCGTTCGAGCCGATTGACCGCCGCGGAGACGGTTGGCTTTGAGAGGTTCGTGACCGTCGCGATCTCAGGCCGGGTGATCGGGCCACCGCGGAAGATCGTCTCGAGCACCGCCTGCTCCCCGAGCTCTCGTAGGAGACCGAGGCGCGAGTCGGTCTTGGCGCCCAGGGTCAGCGCGGTGCCGCCGTCTTCAGTTGGACCACGCATTGAGGTCATCATTTAATGAATTCATGGTCCGTTGACCCGGAAGAATAGGCATCGTATCGTGGATAAGGAAAAGGTCCTTTCAAAAGGGAGGCTGGCGGCGGTGGACCGATGAAGCTGGCGGTGATCGGAGCGGGTTCGACATACACGCCGGAGCTCGTCTCGGGGCTGATGCGCGAGCAGGAGCGGCTTGATGTGCGCGAGCTGGTGCTGCACGACATCGACGTCGCGCGGCTCGACGTGGTCGGTGGTCTGGCACGGCGGATGCTCCACCGCCAGGACTACCACGGAGCGTTTGCACTAACGGCTGAGCTCGATCGCGCGCTCGAGGGCGCCGAGTTCGTCCTGATCCAGCTGCGCGTAGGCGGGCAGGCGGCCCGCCTACGCGACGAAACCATCCCCGCCGCGTGTGGCTGCGTCGGTCAGGAGACGACGGGCGCCGGGGGCCTTGCCAAGGCGATGCGGACCGTACCCGTGGTCCTGGAGATCGCCGAGCGTGCCCGGGAGCTGGCGGCCGACGGAGCATGGATCATCGACTTCACCAATCCCGTCGGAATCGTCACCAGGGCACTGCTCGACGCGGGCCACCGGGCAATCGGCATGTGCAACGTCGCGATCACCTTTCAGCGCCGCATCGCGGGGCTTCTTCGTGTCGCCCCTGAGCGGGTGCTGATCGACCAGGTCGGTCTCAACCACCTGACGTGGATCCGTGCCGTGCGCCTCGACGGCCAGGACGTTTTGCCTGACCTGCTGCAGTCGTTCGGCGAGGAGCTTGCCCACGAGATCGAGCTGCCTCGAGCGTTGCTCGACGGGCTTGGCGCCATCCCCTCCTATTACCTGCGCTACTTCTATGCCGAGCGCGAGGTCGTCGGCGAGCAGCAGGTCGACCCGCCTCGGGCTCAGGTGGTGGCCGAGATCGAGCGGCAGCTGCTCGAGCTCTACCGGGACCCGGCACTGGCGGAGAAGCCGGCGCTGCTGGAGCAGCGCGGTGGGGCCTACTACAGCGACGCCGCTGTCGCGCTCGTCGCCTCGCTCGCCGCAGACTCGGGCGATACGCAGGTCGTCGACGTGCACAACCGGGGGATCCTCGCCGGGTTGGCCGACGACGACGTCGTCGAAGTGCCGGCGCGCATCGGGACCACCGGCGCCGAACCGATCCCGCAGCAACCACTCGCCCCCGAGCTGCTGGGGCTCGTCCAACACGTTGCTGCCTACGAGCGCCTCGCCGCCGAGGCGGCGCGGGCGGGGGATCTGCGAATCGCTCGCAAGGCGTTGATCACAAATCCACTCGTCCGGGAGTACGCGCTGGCCGACGACCTGCTCGAACCGTTGCTTGCCGGCGACACCCGTTCGCCGGCGGCGCCGACCCAGGTGGCCAGGTGAGCACATACCACGACGGTGGTCGAGTGCTCGCCGTGGACGGGGGCGGCGCCAAGACCGACCTGGCGCTGCTCAACTCCAGCGGAGGCCTGCTCGCGTTCGTGCGCGGAGGCAGAAGCCACGCCCATTACCTGGGCGTCGAAGGTTCCATCGCCGTGATCTGGGGCCTGCTTGAGAGCGCCATCGCCCGCGCGGGGCTCGAGCCGCTGGATCGCCCGATCGCATCGACCGCGTACGTGCTGCTCGCCGGTGCGGACCTCCCCGAGGAGCGGTCGACGATCCAAGCCAGAGTCGAGCAGCTCAGCTGGAGCACGCGGCTGGTCGTGGACAACGACACGCTGGCGCTGTTGCGTGCCGGCACGGCCCGCGGCTGGGGAGTCGCCGTCGTGTGCGGCGCTGGGATCAACTGCCTGGGGCGCGGGCCGGACGGGCGAGAGGCCAGATTCCTTTCGCTCGGCGAGTTGAGCGGCGACTGGGGCGGGGGTACCGACCTGGGGATGGCCGCACTGTCGGCGGCTGCGCGCAGCGTCGACGGTCGCGGGCCGAAGACAGCGCTTGAGACGTCAATCCCGGTGCACTTCGGGCTGAACGATCCGCTTGAACTGGTGCGTGCAATACACCTGCAACTGATCCCCGAGAGCCGGCTCGGCGAGCTCGCCCCGGTGGTTCTCGCCGCCAGCGCAGAGGATCCCGTCGCGGCGGGCATCGTTGACCGCCTGACCGACGAGGTGATCGCATTCGCGCGCGCCGCCCTCCAGCGGCTCGAGCTGACCGAGGCGGATGCGGATGTGATCCTGGGCGGGCGGATCCTCAGGTCCGTCGCGCCGAGCGTGATCGAGGCGATTGCGGCAGGAATCGGTGAGGCGGCGCCAGACGCCCGTGTCCGGCTTGCCCCGAGCGAGCCGATCGTGGGCGCTGCTCTGCTTGGGCTCGACGCGCTCGGGGCGGGCGCGGATGCAATGGCCCGCGCACGCGAACAGCTCGACGCCGCGGCCGCGGAGTTGAACGATGAGCTGGCTACGGCGGATCCGGCACCCGGCCCGCGATCGTCGTCGCGTCCACGGTCAGCAGCTCGCTGAGTGTCAGGTCGGCGACTGGCGGCCGCGATCCCACTCGAGCAGGTCTCGGAGCTGACCGGGGCTGATATTGCCGCCGCTGCAGATCAGCGCAACTCGCCGGCCGGCGAGCCGCTCACGCAGCTTCAGCGCCGCGGCCAGCGGGGCCGCACCGGCCGGCTCGACCAGCGTGCGAGTCAGCTCGGTCAGCGTCAGAGTCGCCGCTCGAAGCTCGTCGTCGGAGACGAGGACGAAATCGTCGAGATACTCAACCAGGATCCGCTGTGGCAGCTCGAAGGAGACCCGGGTCTGCAGACCCTCAGCGAACGTGCGCATCTCGTCCACGGTCGGCCGGCGCTCGCGCCAGGCGCGATAGGCGGCCGGTGCAGCTTCGGATTGCACGCCAACAACCTCGATCCTGGAATCGATCGCCTTCGCGACGACGCAGGCACCGGCGGCTCCGCTGCCGCCGCCCACCGGCACCAGGACCACGCCGATCGACGGCTCGCGCTCGAGCAGTTCGAGGGTGGCCGTGGCGACCCCGGCGATCAGCAACGGCTCGTCGCCGGAATGGACGTATCGCGCCCCGCGCTCCGCCGCCTCCTCGTCGCACCGCTCGCGCGCCTCGTCGAAGTCCGAACCATGCTCGATGACGGTCGCGCCGAGCGAACGCATCGAAGCGACCTTCACCGGATTGGCGCCGCGGGGCACGAAGATCGTCGCCGCGACCCCGAACAGGCTCGCCGCGTATGCGACCGACTGACCATGGTTGCCCGTCGAGGCCGCATAGACTCCGGCGGCTCGCTGCTTTGGATCAAGCCGGATCACAAGGTTGATCCCGCCCCGCACCTTGAACGCTCCGGTCGGCTGGTGGTTCTCGTGCTTGACGAATACCTCGGCCCCCACGACTCCATCCAGCGTCGCGTACCGGCGCAACGGCGTCGGGTCGAGGTAGGGAGCGATCACCCGCTGTGCATCAAGCACATCGCGAAGCTGCGGAACTGTATGCGACACGTCGTGCAATTCGAGCACATCACGCGGATCGGCGGCGGGCCGCCGAGACGGCAGAGGTTAGGCTTGCTCCGGCGAACGCACGATCAGGGAGTCGGATTGGCAGCAAGCGAGCCCCAGGCCGTCCTGACGCCGCTCACAGAGGAGGACACGGTGAGGGCCGTCGGCGCTGTGCTCCCGCATCCCCGCGAGCACGGTTAGACCGTTGCGGCGCGCCCGCTGGTGCGTGGGGATCGCGGTGACAGGAGCATGCGTGTGTCTGAGCCCGGTCGGCGAGGGGTTCGGCGCTGCTGGCCACGGGTCAAACCCGCACGCGAGCGTTCCGACGATCGTCTTCACCTCCCCCACAGAGGGCGGCGAGTACGAGCGTGGGGCTCGGCTGTACGTGCGCTACCGTTGCCTGCCCGGCGCGGTGGGCGAGCGGATCGTCGCCTGCCGAGGTACCGAGCGCTCGGGAGGGGTTCTGGACACACGCTCACCAGGCGTGAAGACCTTCACAGTCACCGCCACTGACAGCGGCGGCGCCACGACGGCCAGAACCGTCCAGTACACGGTCTGGTGGTACGTGAACCCGCTCCGCGAGGTGGCTGACCTCCACGCGAGTCGCATCGACATGGGCGTCGATTACTCCGGCGCCGGTCCGGTTCTGGCCCTCGGCCGGGCGCGGATCGTGCGCGCCACGGACCACCTCGCGGGTCCGGAGAGCTGCTGGGGCAAAACCTGCGTCCCGCCCCCGGGCGATTGGGTCATGTACCGGCTCCTCGACGGCCCCTTCGCGGGCAAGTACGTTTACATCGTGGAGAACATCACGATCGTCGTGCACACCGGCGAGACCGTGACTGCCGGACAGCCGATCGCGATTCTCCACAACGCGTCCCCCAACCTCGAGATCGGCTGGGCCGCCGGGCGCGGCGCGTACACCCTCGCCGCCGCCCGCCGGCATCAGTGCGCCTGTTCTGACCCGGGCGGTTGGTCCTCGATCGAGGGGCGCAACTTCAGCGCGCTCCTCACCTGGCTGGGTGCGCCACCGGGCTACATCACGTCGAGTCCCGCCGGCCAGCGGATGCCCCCGGACTGGCCGGCGCTGCCGCAGGCCGCTCCAGCCGGCGCGCGGGCGAGATGACCGACCCGGATACAGGTCATGACCTTGTGACGGGAGCGTTCAGCTACTCGGGTGCTCACATCGCTGGACGGCTGCTCGCGTCCGGGAGGCAAGTCACGACCCTCACTTTTCACCCTGACCGGCCGCATCCGCTGCGCGATCAGGTCCGGGCGTTCCCGTACAGCTTTGACGACCCGGCCGCGCTCACGCGCACGCTCGAGGGAGTCAGCACGCTGTACAACACCTACTGGGTCCGGTTCGACCGCGGCGATACCACGCATGCCGGTGCGGTCGCGAACTCGCGGATCCTGTTTGAAGCCGCGAAGCGGGCCGGCGTGAGCCGGATCGTTCACGTCAGCGTGACCAACCCGTCAGTCGATTCACGGCTTCCCTACTACCGCGGCAAAGCGCTCGTCGAGCATGCCCTGGCGGAAGTCGGCGTGAGCCACTCGGTCGTCAGGCCAACCTGGATCTTCGGTGGCGGGCCTGAGGTCCTCGCAAACAACATCGCCTGGATCCTGCGACACATGCCGCTGTTCGCGATCCCAGGCGACGGCCGATACCCCGTCCAGCCCGTGTACGTCGATGATTTCGTGCGGATCTGCGTCGACGCGGCGCAGGCGGAGGGCGATGTGATCATCGATGCGGCTGGGCCGCAGACGCTGTCCTTCGAGGAGCTCGTCCGCGCCATCCGGCGCGCCACCGGTAGCCGCGCCCCGATCGTGCACGTCCCGCCGATCGCGATGACGGCCGCCGCTCGCGCGCTTGGCCTCCTGGTTCGCGATGTCGTGCTCACCAGCGATGAGATCAAAGGCCTCACCGCCGGACTGCTCGTCTCCCACGACGCTCCGCTCGGACGGGTTGCCTTCACCGACTGGCTGAGCCAACACGGCGACTCGCTCGGCCAGTCGTACGCCAACGAGCTCAAGCGCCACTTCGCCTGAGCTGACGAATGACCTCCCGGTAGCCGCCGGGCATGTCTGCCGGAACTCGCCATACATCGACTGTCCCGAACAGCGATATGGCGCGCACCGAGATCTCCGGTGAGCCGTGTCGCGCGACGTCCTTGCCCCATTCGCGGCGATGACCCCCGACGCCGACCCCGCTCACCGTGACGCTGACGTTCTCCGGCACGTATACGTCGACGTTGCCGAACAGGGCGAGCACCGTCAACGCGGTTCGCTGACCACGTATTTCGGCCTGGCGCAGATCGAGATCGACATCACAGAACACCCCGCCCGCGACCGTCCAGCGCTGGAGGTTGATCCGCCCGCGCTTGAGCACATAGCCAAGCAGCCCGATTGTGAACCGTGTGGGGCGACGCCGAGGTCCGGCCGCCGGTGGTTCGTCACCGGAGGGGAGGCCGACCCGCAGCCGCTCAAGGTCTGCTTGAACTCGGGCCGCGTAAGCCTCGTCGACCCGTTCCGAGAACTCCTCGAGCGTGAGCCGCCCGGACAGCAGCTGGTCCCTGAACCACGCCACCGCCTTGTCGCGCTCGGCATCAGACAGTCGTCGTTCGGTATCTCCCACCTGGCTGACCTTAGGGTCCGTCTGAAAGTTATCTGCGGTTTTGACGGCGTCTGGTCGCGCCTGGGTTCGCCCGTCTCGCGGCACTCGTAGCTGCAGCGAGTGGCCGTGTCGTCGTTGGTCCGCTACCCCAGCTGGACCTTGACCGCGAAGTTGTGATGCCGCCGAAGTCCCGGGCGAGTGAATTGCTCGGTGACGTGGAGGATGTGATGGCGACGCGCCCGGGGCGAAACCGTGACTTCGCCAAGCCGGCAGCCTCTGCGGGCGAGTGCTTGCCTGGCTGCGGCGAGCGTTTCGTGCATCAACCGAGGCACGATGCATGGCTTGACCGACGGCGGCGCCCCCGAGGTCGTACCCGAAGAGGGGGCGGGTGGCGCGACGGTGAACGTTGCGGTCACCTGCGACGTTCCGCTCTGGGTCAGCATGCAGGTGCCCGTGCCCGTGCCAGCGCCGCTCCAGCCGGCGAACTCCGAGCCCGGGTTTGGCGTCGCGGCCAAAAAGACCTGTTGCGCTTGGGGGAAACTAGCCGCGCACGTGCCTGGGCACGCGATTCCTGCCCCGGATACGGTTCCGGAGCCGCCGCCGGTCAGCGACACGCTGACGTCCATCGGGGGCGGCGGGGGCGCCTGGTAGGTCGGGGGCGGGCCCGCGACCATCGCCGTTATCGAACTGTCTGCGGCCAGTGTCACGGTGCATGGACCCGTGCCCGAGCAGCCAGCACCCGACCATCCCAGGAAGGCCGCACCGTCCGCGGTGGTTTCGGTCAGCGTCACCTGCGTGCCGGCGACGAAGCTCGCACTGCAATCGGAAGGGGCAAATCCTGGGTATACACAGTCGATCCCCGCCGGCGAGCTCGTGACAGTCCCGGCTGCCTCGTAGCCGCTCCACGAGACAGAGAGGTTGTAAGAGGCCGCTCCCGCCGGGGTGGCCGCAGCGGGCGCGACGAGCCCGAAGCAGACCGCAATCAGCCACAGGCAACCCGAGCGGAACCCGGCGGCCCCGAACCGGCTGATGCGTTCCCTCGGATTGCTTCTCATGCGCGCCAGCCTAAGCCGACAGAGACGCGCCAACGTTGGCTTCGTGTGAACCACCGATGTCAGCCTCCCGGTGGTACGTCCGCGGACGCTCGAGCCAGGCGCCGCGCGACCTCGATGAACGCGCCGACGATCGGGCGCAGACCTCCGCGCGGCCAGGCGAGCGAGACGACCGCCGGGTCCGCGTCGATCACCTCGACATAG
>Ga0123356_10001015_pt1 | contig 31232 bp, 33 predicted proteins | sample TergutEmb28metaG_2_FD_92546 | JGI IMG/M metagenome (GOLD analysis project Ga0123356, IMG submission 92546) | Embiratermes neotenicus P3 segment gut microbial communities from Petit-Saut dam, French Guiana - Emb289 P3 | ecosystem: Host-associated > Arthropoda: Insects > Digestive system > Gut ...
ATCGCGCTTGATATGCTCGAGGAAACGCTCGCGAAGGCGTCCGTGCCGCTAAAGGCCGTCAAAATCCCGGGCGTGAACCACGACAATATCTGCACCCGCCGTGATACCGTTCGCCTGACTACAAAGTTCATGCAAACTTGCCATTAGGCCTCCACCTCACAAACGCCAACTGCTCTTGGCGATCCCGCCTTCGCCACAACCTTTCTATACCTTTAGCTCTCCAGCGAGCTTGCTCGCTGCGCGCCCCAGGAGGGGACACGCCGCCCTGCTCGGCGTGGTTTGCTTGTATGATATGCGAGTGCCGCTTCGGCGAGGCAAGTTTGGGGCAGATTAAACCTATGTTATAAACTGCGCGCGCCTAAAGGCGTAGTCTAAAATCTCCTCCGGCGGAGCCTCGCTCTCCTAGCGTCGAACTTTCCGCAAGATGGATTTGTATATTACGTTATAAATTTTTGATTAAGGGGAACTACCGTATCTCCCCGCTCGGATAGAAGGTAAACACGATGTCCTTCCATTCGTGATGCAAATCGCGCGGAAGGTTTGTATAAGGCGCGCAGGTCAGCAATGCTCGCCGTGCGCTTGCCGCCGCCGCCCTGAACCACGGGTCGTCCCCGAACTCGCGCGCGTTCAAAATCGAAAGCGAGGCTATGTTTCCGTCCTCGGTCATAGCTGTGCGTATGACGATTTTCATGTCCTTGTGCCCCTTGATTCCCGGGTCGATGTTCCAGCACGAGCGGAGTTTCAAACGCACCGCGTCGATATACGAAAGTGCGAAGTGGTTGCGAAGCTGATCGCCGGCGGATTGATTTGGATTCTGCTCGACTCCGGCTTCGGACGCGGCGGGACGCACGGGCGCGGCTTCTTCGGCCTCGATCCCGCGTTTTACCTGTTGACGTTCTTGACGGATTTGGTTTACGGACGATAGTATGTCGTCAAGCGGATTGCGTCGCGGCGCCGCCTCGACCTCTTGCAAAGTTTTTTTGACCTCTTCTTCGGTCATTTTTGGTAATGGCACTTCTTTTTCCGGGGTTGCGACCATAGGTTTCGGCGCTGGCGCCGGCTCGGCCTTAGGCGCTGGCTTAGGTGCGGGCGCAGCAGTAGGGGTAGGGGCCGGAGCCGCCTTTGGCGTCGGTGCGGGCGCAGGCTTTGCAACCTGTTTCGGAATCACGGTTTCCCGCTCGATCCTAACGTCCGGCGGAATAATCAAATTACTAAGGTCGACAGTGATGATGTTGTCCTTTGGACGGAAGGGTTTATAGCCAAGGTTGATGTGCGGCGCGATAAGAAGGAGTATGATTATGATTACGTGCCCGCCGGCCGAGATTACGATTCCGTCCTTAAGGAATATTGGATATAGGTTGAATTTCGTGGTGCGTTTTTTAACGAATTTCGCGATCGAAAGGTCCCAGCGCGGGATAGTCTTCGCTACTTGCGCGAAGCTTGCTATCACCTTTTTTCCAGCTACTTTCATCCGTTATTTTTCCAAACTCGTAAGCCGTTTGATTCTTGCCTCAAGCTGCGCGATTTCAGCCTTGGTGTTTTTACCTTTAATCCTTTTGTTGCGAAGCAGGTCCAGTTTTTTCATGGATTCTACGAAGTCGGATACGACCGCCATGCGGCGCTTGCCGCCGTCCTTGACATAGTCGTCCATGATGGCGCTGACGATACGGTATGCGTCGTCCGTAGAAAGTCCGCGCATAGCGGGTTCCGGGCCGGTGTTGGATACAAGCGCTATGGCTTTCATAAGCGCGCTGTTTTTCGGGAAATAGTGTCCGCAATCCGCACCCTTGCATTCCGGCATGAGGCCATGGAAATAGGTGCTGTCTAATTCCGATTTCAACGCGTTCATACTGACTCCGCTTCCAAGGGCAATTATTGTCCTGAACTCGATTTGCGGGTCGCCGTATGACCACCAGTTCCAGTTGACCGGAGTCTTTCCGCTTTTATAGTTCGCGATTGTTTCCGGGCTACCGGTCGCTCCGTTTTGTCCGGCTTGATACGGCGCGATGTATTCTTTGACAAGGTCGAAGAATCCGACCTCAAGCGGGTTGGCGAAAGTTCGATAGGTGTTGTTTTTATCCGTTATCACCCATTGCTCTTTGTGGACAAGCTCGTGGATAATTGATTGTCGCAGGCGGTTGAAGGCTTCGTCTTTGTTTGCGTCCGCGCCCTTTGTTATCTTAAGGTTTACGGCCACGTAATTCGGGTCGCGCGGGCTGAAACCTCCGCCTACGCTCCAACCGTCGCCGTCGTATCCACTTGCCCGCACCTTGAATTTTTCGTCCGAGAAATTGGCGTTAAGCTTGATGTGCATTTTATGTTGCTTCAACAGTTCGGCGGCCCATACCGCGCGCGGGTCGGTCTCGTCGGCAAGCCACTTGCCGATCCTGTCCGCGAACTCGATCGAGAGCAGCAGGTCGGGATCTCCCTCGTGCCTGTCCCGGCTGTCCATTTTTTCGATTCTGATTTCGATGGTGTTATAGTCGATGGCAACTTTGTCGTTTTCGTTGTAAATGGGCAAGCCGCACGAGTTTACCTTCTGGCCTGTTGCCGGCACGGAAACTTTCTTCGCGTCGCCAAGGTTTATTCCGAAATTCGGCGTTGCGGTTTCTGCGCCATGCGCGTTCAATACGGCAAACCCCGCACCGGCCACAGCGCCCGTCGCGCGTTTAAGAAAAGTTTTCGCGCCCTTTTTCACTACCTTCTCCTTGCCGCGGGTGCCGCCGGCTCGGTCTTAAGGCCCACGCGGGTGAATCCCATGCCCTTCAAAGTGGCCATGACGCGCACGATTTGCCCGTATTGCGCGGCTTGGTCGCCGTTGATCACTATATTCAAATTTGGATTTTGTTGATGTAGCACAAGCAGCTTGGCGCGCAACGCGTCCTCTTTGATTTCCTCTTTGCCGACGAAGATTTTTCCCGCCCGGTCGATCGAGATGTTGATGGCCTTCTCGTCGCCCGAAATCGCCATCGGTTCCGTCTTTGGCAAATCGACGTTCACGCCCGTAGTCATCAGCGGCGCGCTTGCCATAAAGACGATAAGCAACAACGACATAGTGTCGATCATCGAGGTCATGTTGATTTCGGCCAAAAGGCGTTTGCGCCGGTTCCTGTTTTTGAAAAGTATCGTCATGCGAAAGCCTAGCCGTTTATGGTTTCGTCGATCTGGCGCGACGCTATGGTCGTGAACTCGCTTGCGAAGCTCTCGAGCTTGACGCCGTATTTTTGTATTTCGGACGAGATTTTGTTGTATCCGATGACGGCGGGGATAGCAGCGATTAATCCCAGCGCGGTGGTGGCAAGCGCTGTGGCGATTCCCGGGGCAAGCACGGCAAGCGACGAGTTGCCGCTGATGCCGATGGCGGAAAAGCTTGTCATGATTCCCCACACCGTTCCGAACAATCCGATCAAGGGCGAGGTTGTTCCGATCAATGCAAGCCAGTCCGTGCGGTCCTCAAGCTTGCTCATTTCATTTTCGGCTGTGGTCGCCATAACTCGATCGATTCGCGAGTTAAGGGACGAGCTTTTGGTTTGGCTCCCGCGGCCTTTGAGAAGGGAATAGGATTTTTTCCATTCCTTCATCGCGGCGACGAATATCGCGCCCATGGGGTCAAGCGTTTTGCCTTTGAGTTGGTTGAATAGGTCTTCAAGCGACCCGCCGCTCCAAAACTGGCGCTCGAATATCGCGGATGCGATTTTGATTTTCTTCATCAAAAGCGATTTTTCGATTATGATAGCCCACGACGCTATGCTTGCGATTACAAGTATTATGGACATAAGACGCACGATCAGATCGGCGTCCGTGAAAAGGTTTAGTAGTGAGAATGTGCTTCCGGTCATTTTTGACTCCTTCGTCCCACTATTTTACCCGATTTTTCCAAGAAGGCAAAGGAATTGTTTTCAAATCATCGGCGGACCATGCACGTCCGGGCGGGCGAACACTCGTGTGAGCCAACGCCCGAGGGCGGCGCGCATACGCAATAGGCTTTGCTAAGCCTTATTCTTTGCAGTCAATTCGCGTCTAGCGTGCTCAAGACCAGGGTTCCATCGCATGCGCTCGGTCGCCGGCATATCGTCCAAAGCCTGGTGATAGGAATAAGTAGGCAGGCTGTCCAGGTATTGCTTACCCTCTACATCTCTTGCCACATAGCCCATCTTTTCCTCTTCTTCGGGCAGAAGTTGAAAGTTCACAATATCCTTTGATTTGAACGCTTTTATTGTGGTGCCTTCTACTTCGGCAAGTCCAATTTTCATAATAGTCTTTCCTTCAATGTGCCTTCCGATTCTGGCCTCGAAATGCCTTTTCTCAAAGGTAAAGTCTTTGCCGGTGGATTTTATATACATGACGTCGAAGTCCCCGGATTTAGAGCCGGGCCTGCGATAAATGGTTATGTCCATATTGTTTCCAACGGTGTATTTCACGCCTTCAAGACCTTCTACTTGAAGTATTGCGGACGGGCGGTAGTAGATCGCGACAAGGCGGTTTGCGACCATGTGCTCCGCATACTTGATAATGCTTTCATAGGCTCTGTTCCTATACATCATCATATAATGGAAATCAGAAGGCAGGCCCCTTTCATTCTCTGACTTTTTGTCAATGGGATCATTTTTATAAACTTTGTTGACATATTCGATAAGCGATTTGCAATTGCGCCTTAGCGTACTGAAAAGAAGGCCGTCTTCGATCATTTTTTAATCCTTTTGTTTGATAATAATATTTTATAGTAAAAATTATATTTGTCAATATGTTTTTAACAAAAAGTTAGGAATTATTGGAAAGGCAGGTAAAAACAAGGGGGATAGATTTGAAGATAAGTAGTCATTCTGCGACTTGATCGCAGAATCCAGTAGGGCATATATAAGACTGGATCCCGAATAGCGCGGAACGCTTCCGTAATGACTAATAAGGTTAAACTATCTTGGCATCAAGCTCCCCGCTTGCATACCTCTTAGCCATGTCGGCAAGTGATATTACGCGTATGTCGGCGGCCTTGCCGTGCGCTCCGAATTCCTCATAGCGTTGCTCGCAGATGACTTGCATAGCGTCCTTAGACAATCCCAAATACTTGCGCGGGTCGAACTCGGCGGGCTTGTCGTGGAAAAGCTGGCGTATCGCGGCGGTCGCGGCCAACCTAAGGTCTGTGTCTACGTTGATTTTGCGGACGCCGAATTTGATCGCGCGTTGAAGGTCTTCGACCGGCACTCCGTATGTTTCGGGAATTTTTCCGCCGAATTTGTTTATTATTTCAAGGAGGTGTTGGGGAACCGAAGACGAGCCGTGAAGGACAAGCGCCGTGCCCGGAATCTTCTCGTGGATTTTTTTCACAGTATCGATGGCAAGGATTTCGCCGTCGGGTTTTCGCGTGAACTTATAAGCTCCGTGCGAGGTGCCGATGGCGACCGCCAAAGCGTCTACGTTCGTTGCTTTCACGAATGCAGCAGCCTCCGCCGGATCCGTGACCAGCTTGGACTTGTCTACCTTGCCCTCTGCGCCGTGTCCGTCCTCTTTCTCGCCCGAGCCGGTTTCCAAAGAGCCGATGACGCCTATTTCGCCCTCCACCGAAACGCCCTTGGGGTGCGCGAAGTCGACGACTTCCTTGGATACCTTGACGTTGTATTCGAAAGAGGAGGGCTTCGATTCTGCGTCAAGCGACCCGTCCATCATAACGGAGGTAAAGCCGTTTTCGATGGCGCTTCTGCACACGTCCGGCGACGCGCCGTGGTCTTGGTGAAGGCAAATCGGAAGCGAAGGATACATCTCCACCGCCGCAAGCATAAGATGGCGCAGCACCTTGTCGTTGGCATATTTTCGCGCGCCCGCGGACGCTTGTATTATGCACGGCGAGCCGGTGCGGTCTGCGGCGGCAAGGACGGCAAGCATCTGCTCCATGTTGTTGATATTAAAAGCGGGGACTGCATAGTTGTGTTCTTGCGCGTGTTCCATAAGCTGGCGAAGCGATACCATAGGCATATTTATTTCTCCTTGTGTTGGTTTTTTGATATTATAACGCCAAGGTAGGGGGATTGCAATGTTTTTTAAGCGAACGTAGTGAGCTTGCGCGCACACGCCGCCCCCACGCAGTCGTGCGCGCCCTACGGCGCTTCCGTCCTGCTCGGCGTGTTTGCAAAGCTCCCTAATGTTTTCCCGTTGACTTTTCGTTAAATATTTTCTAGTATCGACGATTAGGAAAAGGAAAAAAGGGAAAATCATGAGGAAACTCCTTGCATTTGCGGCTGTTGCGCTGTTCGGCGTAGCGGCTATGTCCGATAGATACGACTTCACGCCGCTCTGGCCCGAGGCTGGGACAGAGGGCTATTTCGATGCCGAAACACTATCGAACGAGCGCACGACGATCACTACACGCACACAACACGGCCGCACCGACGGCTGGACTGGTGGCGTAAGCCAGACCGTGCGCGTCGAAACCGGCCGCGTGCCAACCGAGGGCTCGAGAATGCCTATCGCGACCAAGGATATGTTCTATGACGACGGACACAAGATTCTATCTGCAACGCTTCCGCCCGGAATGCCGATTCTTGACCCGATGGTTGAATTCGATAACTCGCGTTATAAGGATCTTCAGCCGCGTCAGCAGGCAGCCGGCAAGCGCCAGGTCGCCGACTGGGTAGCCAAAGAAGGCTTGATGCTTCGCCAAGTGCTCGAGGAATGGTGCGAGTCCGAGGGCTGGACGCTTGTCTGGAACACCAAGCGCGAATACCCGCTCCGCGCCAGCGCGATTTTCCGCGGCCGCTTTACGGACGTATCCGCCGCGCTGATTCGCACATTCGGTCGCGCGATACCGCCGCCGCACGCAAGATATTACACCGGAAACAAGGTTTTGGTTGTCACAACCCTGGAGGAAAGAGATGGAAACTAGGAAGATTATAACGTTCGTATCCGCGCTTGTCCTCTTGGCCGGCTGCTATAACAAAAGGCTTACGTCCGCCGTTCAAGATCAGGTCGGGCTCGATTTCGAAGAAGCGCAGTTCAAGATGGAGCGCGCGCGCGTCCCCGGCCGTCCCGAAAACGCCGATACGATAAGCATCTCGGACGACATCTGGCTTGGCGATACCGCCCGCGTGAACGACCACGTCAATCCGCTTCCGCGCATATTCGAAACCGATTCGGGCATAACGATGATGACCGAGGGCAACATCGACTTCAACGAACTCATAGCGCAGATCCAGTTCCTGACCAACATACCGATTCGCCCCGACGACAACATAACGAATATCCCTCCGATGGCGATTTCGTATTCCGGTCCGCTCTCGGGCTTGCTAACCATGATCGGCAACAAGAACGATTTTTCCTGGAGCTATGTCAACGACCGCATCGAGTTCTTTAGGTTCAGGACGCGCACGTTCGTAGTCCACACGCTTGCCAACGAGGTAAGCTTCACCTCGGGCGTATCCGCTGGACATGACGGCACCGCCAACGTCTCGTCCTCCATCAGCCTTAGGGAATGGGCCGAGATCGGCGAAATCGTCAAAGGCATAGTCGGCAACAGCGGTTCCGCAATCGCCTCGCCGTCGACGAACTCGATCACCGTTACCTCGACGCCCAAATTGCTGACCAAAGTCGAATCTTATATAAAAGAGGTCAACCGCCGCTTCGCCAAACAGGTTGCGGTATCTGTGAAAGTGCTTCAAGTTTCTGTCAACCGCGGCACCGACTTTGGCATCAGCTACGAGGGCATCTTCGGCAATAACAATCCCCGGTGGAATTTCAGAACCGGAGGCCCCGCTGCCGGCAACCTTCTCTTCAACGTAGTCGATGGCGCCGACCAACAGTCCGCGATAATCCAGGCGCTCTCGAATGCCGGACGGACATCCGTCATAACCTCGGCCACCGTGACGGCAAGGAACAATCGCGTGGTTCCCATCAATAATACAAGAAAGACGAAGTATATCGCGTCCATCTCGACATTGACCGAGAATACGAACTCTACGACCGAAGTCACACCCGGCGAAGAGGTGACCGGATTCTCGATGCAGGTTATGCCCAATATCCTCGACAACGGCAATCTTATCCTTATGTTCAACATGAGCCTAAGCGAGATTATCCAAATGAAGGAGATAACAGTCGGGTCGCCCACGTCCGGCACGACCATCCAGCTCCCTATCGTGGACAAGCGCAACTTCATGCAGGAGCTTGTGATGAAATCCGGCCAGACGGCTGTCCTTGCCGGCTTCGAAAAGACGCGCAACGAAAATAGCACGTCCGGCGTCGGCGCGGCCGAGTTCACCTGGATCGGCGGCAACAATACCGCTGCGACCGAGCGCGATATCCTTGTTGTCATGCTGACTCCGCAAATCATCGAGTCGCCGATATCGTCCGAACCGTCGCCGAACGATCCATGGGGCATGCCGTCGTTCTAAAAACTAAAGAGGGGTAAATGGCAAGAGGGGATAAGGGAGCGAAGGTTATTAACGTCGGCGGCGTCAAATACGCCGTAGGCCTCTTCTGGCAACCTGTCCAGGACGAGATCAACTATAAGGCCGAGATCAAGGCCGCCTCGCAAAACCTCATCGTCGGCGCCGACCTTTACGCCTATCGCCGCGGTATCAGCTCGCAATACGGCCTTGGCTTCATCGGGGACGGTCAAAAACCCGGCATGCCGGCCGGAGCCGCCGCCGTTGCCACCGCGCTCAAGGACAAAGCTTCCGCAGTATGTGTTTTCCAGGTCGACAAGGGCTGGTGGTATGTAGTTATCCGAAACAACCTCATCCTTGCCGAAGACGATATAGTATATGCGAAAGAGGAAGACGCCAAGGAAGCCTTCACCTCGATGCTCTCGATCCCCGACTGGGGCTTCAAAATCGCCCCTGCCTCGTGGGGAATCGAAGACACGAAGGAAATCGCGGCCGCCGAACTTCTTCAGCGCGGCACCTCGATTACGATGCAGCGCATCGGCACCAACCCGCTTGTCCAACTTGGGATCATAGGCGCGGTATTGGCCGGCGGAGCATACTTCTATTATGACAAGACCGCACAGGAAAAAGCCAGGAAGGTTGCCGCCGAATCCGCCGCGCGCGCTGCGGCCCAACGCGCCGCAAGAACCGTCGCCGCGCCCGTTGTCGAGCTAAAACCTCCGGTGGCTCCGTGGGAAACTATCGTCGATCCCGAGGAGTTCGCGAAAAAATGCACGATATTGATCGTTAATGCCACCAACCCGCTTCCCGGCTGGAGAATGAACGACGCCACATGTGTCGAGGGACGCTTCACGGCGAACTTCCGCCGCACCTATGGATCCGCCACCTGGCTTTTCGAGGCGCAGAAGGAAGGCCTGATCTCGGAACATTTCAATCTTGTTGCCCAGGACAAGATGTATAACCTTGTTGTCGGCACGATACAGATTCCCGTGATGGGTCGCATAAATTCCGCGCCCACTCCGGGCATGGAAAAAATTCCGCTGCAAAAGCAGCTTGTCGATCGGTTCCAGTCCATGAAAATCCCCTCGTTCAATATCAAGGACGAAACTATAACGCTAAATCGCGAAGGCCGCGTCGCAGCCGCCACGCGCCAGCCCGGCGCCGCGAACGAAACATTCACATACCGCATAACCGGATTGACGTTTACCGACATAGCCTATCGCACTCCGCTTGAGTGGACAAGAATCCTCGGCGACTTCAATTCGCTTGAATTCACGTCGATAAAATGGGATAATGGAAGACGTGTCTGGTCCTACGAGGTTCGTATATTCGAATACGACGAAGATCTGATGAAAAAGATAGCTCCGCCGCCGCCGGAAACCGGTGCGGCCGCGGCCGGTTCTGAGAAAAAGGAATAAAGAGGGGGAATAACATGCAAAAGGTAGCATTTCCGTTTTTGGCGCTGATGATGGCGCTTTCACTGTTGGTCGCGCCCGCGCCCGCGTTTTCGCAATGGGGCGACGACGACTATTGGGACGACGATGATTACGAGGACGACGATTTCGGCGATGGGTTCGAGCTTAATCTCGAGGAAAACGAGCAGGGCTTGAACGACACCATAGGCCTTTTCCGCCTTGACCCGAACGCGTCGACAAGCTTCAAGACGATGAGCGCCATCGAGCGCCGCAACGCGCTTGTCAAACTTCAGATCGAGCAGGAGAAGCTCGACCTCGACCTTGCGCGCCAACGTGCTGAACGCCGCCGTATTGACCGCGAGGCCGCCGCCGCCCAACGCAAGATTGATCAGCAGGAGGCCGAGGAGGAATTCGCCTTCGCCGCCGCCGAAGCCGAGCTGATCCGCCAAGAGGAAGAAGCCTTCGCCGCCATCGAGAAGCGCCGCAAAGAGGCCGCTTTGAACGAAACCCTGATGGAGCGTCTCCAAGGCGCCGACCTTAACAATCCCGACGAAGTGAAACAGCTCACCCAGCTTATGGCCCTGATGCCCGGCGCAAATGTCAGCGTGCTAAATCAGCTCAACACCGCACAGGCCCAGGCGAATGTCCAGGCGCAGGTCAACGACACCCCGCCCAACCAACGCTTCCGCCTCCGCTCGATCATGGGCGCCGGCAACAACATGATGGCCAACATCGAAAACACGTCGAACGCTTCGTCCCGCCGCATCAAAAAGGGCGACGACATCGACGGCTGGATCGTCGAAACGATATCCAGCTCTGCCGTAGTGTTTAGGAAGGACGAGAATGTCGCAACCCTAAGGCTCGCCAACTAAAGGGGAGGGCCATGGCTGACGAGGCGAAAAAAGAGGGAACTAACGAATCCGGCGAGCAAAAGCGCGAGCCCGGCCAGCGTTTCTCCGGCATGACCGCCAAAGAGGTCATGGAATTCCTTTTTTCCAAAACCAAGCTTGAAACCGGATCCGACGGCAAATACCCAGTGGGCCAGGATACCAAGGGCTTGCTTGCGCTTTTCTCCGACGGCACGTTCCTTGTTTCCAACACCCATAAATACGACGGCCGCGTCCTTTCGTTTCAATCCATAGTAAGGAAAAAGGGCGGGCGCATCGAGGCCCCGGAATACGTCGCGATCTCTCTGCTCTCGCAAATATACAACTTCAACGCCAAAGAGGCCCAGGGCAAGAACAAGAAGGTCGATCTTGACGAGGACGTCTCGAACCGCATGCAAAAGGAGTTCGTCGATATAATTTATCGCGCGGCCGAACAGAAGGTTTCCGACATTCACGTGGTGGTCTCCGACAACTCTTCGGTGATGTTCCGTATAGCCGGCTCGATGAAGATCGTGCTTGAATATTCCAAGGATTGGGGCGAGGCGTTCGTGCGCTCGGTCTTCGCCGCCGCCGACATCTCGGACTCGAACTATGCTCAAAACGAGTTTCAGGTCGGACAGAAGCTTGGCAATACTCCGCTTCGAGGGGGCGAGCAGAACCTATACCTGCCGGAAAACGTGCTTGCGATTCGACTACAGTTCAACCCGGTCGCGTTCGGATCCCGTTATCTTATTATGCGCGTCCTTTACGCGAACTCGGATTCGAAAAACGACGACGACTTGGGCGTGCTTGGATTTTCCGAATACGAAACTTCGAGGCTTTATCGCATGCGCGCGTTCCCGACCGGCCTTTCATACATAGCGGGCCCCACCGGTTCGGGTAAATCGACCACGCTACAGCGTAATATGATCAAGATGCTCAAAGAAGCGAATTACGAGATCAATTTGATCACTGTCGAGGATCCGCCCGAATACCCGATTCCCGGCGCGCGTCAGCTTCCCGTGACCAACGCCACGACCGAACAGGAAAAGGACGCGTTCTTTACCCAGGCGCTCTCCGCCGCGCTTCGTTCCGACCCGGATACCATGATGGTCGGAGAAACGCGAACGCTTGCCGCCGCCGACTTGGTGTTCAAGGGTGCGCTTTCGGGCCACAACATGTGGTCGACGCTTCACGCCAACTCGGCGCCCGCGATCATATCCCGACTTTTCGACATGGGCGTGGCGGAATTCAAGTTGCGCGACCCGGAACTTCTACGCGGCCTCTTGTCGCAACGACTTTTCAAAAAGTTATGTCCCAAGTGCCGCGTGCCGATCAAGACTCTCCCGGACAATCCGGTCTACGCAAGGCTCGAGGTGGCGCTTGGCAAATACGGCATCGAGCAGAGTTGTGTTCAGGGTCCTGGCTGCCAGTTCTGCAACGGCAAGGGTATCATAGGGCGAATTGTAGCCTCGGAAATCGTGATGACCGATTCCAAATTCCTAGAACTTTTTATGGACCAGAAGAAGACCGAGGCGATCGACTATTGGCTCAACAACCTCCGTGGCCGCACGCTAAAAGAAGATGCCATCGGCAAGATGCTCGCCGGCACGATTTCGGTAAACGAAGTCGAGCGCTGGTGCGGCATGCTCGACCTTGACGCGGTCTACTAAATACGGTATAATTTAAGCCGTAAGGAAGGGGCCCCATGTCGGTAAAAGCGAAAAGTATTCCTAATAATCCCGCGGTTATTGCCATCAACCAGACGCTTGTCAAATGGGACAACACCCAGCGGCTTAAGATTTATTACAAACTCGCGGCGCTTTTGCGGAACCGGTTTACCGTCATGGACGCGCTTGACCGTATATGGGATATTGAATCTAAGGACGGCAAGAAACCGGACGAGCCGTTCGCGATAGCGGTGGCTTCCTGGCTGCACGAGCTTGAGAAGGGTTTTTCGTTCTCAAGCGCGATCGACGGCTGGGCCCCTGCGCGCGAGCAGCTTATGCTCTCGGTCGGCGACGCCTCCAAACTTGAAAAAGCCCTTTTGAACCTGATCAAGGTGTCCGAAGGTTCGAACAAGATCATCGCGCCCTTGAAAAACGCGATCACCTATCCGCTTGTTATGATCTGTCTTTGCTTTTTGATCATTGTCGGTGTGGGCCTATACATGGTTCCGCCCATGATGGAGATCGTCGAAGGCGCGAAGTTTACGGGTGTTGCAGGATCTCTTCAATGGCTTTCCGAGTTCACTAAGGATTATTGGTTCATGGTTCCGATCGGCCTTTTCACCCTGATCACGATAATAACCATATCGCTTCCGAATTGGACGGGAAAGATAAGGGTCTTGTTCGATAAGTTCCCGCCTTGGTCGCTCTACCGAATGTTCACGGGCGTTTCGTGGCTGCTTTCCGTTTCCGCGCTTATCGAATCTGGCACTCCGATAGTCAAGGGGTTGCAGTCGCTCAGGACCAATTCGACGCCGTATCTTCGCGAACGTATCGACGCGGTGCTAAGATATATGAATAACGGAGCGAGCTTCGGCGGCGCCTTGAAGATGTCGGGCATGGGCTTCCCCGATCCCGAGATCGTGGGCGATTTGGAAATCTATTCCGAGCTTGATGGGTTCGAGGAGTCGCTTCAGCAGGTTGCCGACGAATACCTAGAGGAATCGATCAAGAATATCAACGCCCAGGCGCAGATGTTGAATTCGTTCGCGATGCTTTTGGTGTCGATCGTCATCGCCTGGACGCTTTTCGGCGTCTTCGAGATGCAAAACCAGGTGCAAAAGGCTATGTCCTAACCCCCAAAAAAAAGAAACTTGACACCCACCGGTCAATATGCCAAAATTCCCCCTACGAAAGAGGTAATTATGACCCGAAGCGAAGTAATCAAGGAAATGGCGCGCCGCCGCCCGTCCATGTTCGCGACCGAGATCGAGAAGATAGTCGACATCATAAACGACGCCATGAACGGCTTCATATCCTCGGGCCGCCGTATCGAACTCCGCACTTTCGGTATATTCGCGGTCAAAAACCTTGCGCCCAAGGTGGCGTCAAGCCCGCGCGGCGGAAAAATTTCCCTTCCCGCCCGCACAAGCGTGAAATTCAAGCCCGGCAAATCCCTGCTGGCCAAGGTCAACGGCTAGCCAAGACTTTAATCCCATGAAAAAAAATCAACCAAAGGAGAACTAAATTGAACTGGATAAGTGATATTCTGCGTCCGCGTATCAAGACGCTTTTTTCGAAAATAAAGGAAGTCCCGGAAAACCTGTGGACGCCTTGCCCTAAATGCTCGACCCTTCTTTATAAGAAGAATATCGACGAGCACATGAACGTCTGCTCGAAATGCGATTTCCACATGGCGCTCGATAGGCAGGAGCGCTTCGCGACCCTTTTCGACGACAAGAAGTTCACGGAAATCGAAATCCCCGATGTTCCGGCCGACCCGCTTGATTTCAAGGACCTGAAGAAATACGAGGCGCGCCTTAAGGACGCCCGCGACGAAACCAAAGAGAAAGACTCTGCCTCCGTCGCCTTCGGTAAAATCGACGGTTCGGACGCCGTGGTGTTTATCCTCGACTTCGCGTTTATGGGCGGCTCGATGGCTGCCTACGTCGGCGAAGCGATGATATCCGCCGCCAAGACCGCAATCAAGAAGAAGGCTCCGCTTATCGCCATTACCACTTCCGGCGGCGCGCGTATGCAGGAGGGTATAATCTCGCTTATGCAGATGGCGCGCACGACGCTTGCCGTCAACATGGTGCGCGATGCGAAACTCCCTTATATAATGATTCTTGCCAACCCGACCTTCGGCGGCGTTTCGGCCAGCTTCGCTATGCTCGGCGACGTCGAGATTGCCGAGAAGGGCGCCATAATCGGCTTTGCCGGCCGCCGCGTTATCGAGCAGGCCATCAAGCACAAGCTTCCGCCCGAATTCCAAACCGCGGAATATTTGATGCAGCAGGGCGACGTAGACCTTGTCGTCCACCGCCACGGCCTCAAATCCACCCTTTCCAATATCATTAAAATTCTTATGGGGAGCAAATAATATGCAATACCTAGATTTTGAAAAAGAAGTCAAGTCGCTTGACGATAAAATAAACTCCGCCGGCAACAAAGGCGGCGCCAGCGTTTCCGAGGCTCAATCCCTCATCAAAAAACGCGATTCCATGCTCTCCGACATTTACTCCAAGCTTGAACCTTGGGACATAGTCGAGGTTTCCCGCCACCCCAACCGCCCGCACACCGTCGACTATATCGCCGGCATGGTGTCGGATTTCGTGGAACTACGCGGCGACAGAATGTTTTCCGACGACCAGGCGATTGTCGGCGGCATCGGCTATATAAACGAGCGTCCGATAATGATAATAGGCGAGGAAAAGGGCAACGACACCGAAACCCGCCTTCGCCACAACTTCGGCTCGCCCAAGCCCGAGGGCTATCGCAAGGCCATGCGCCTGACGAAGCTTGCGGACAAGTTCAACCTGCCCATCGTATACCTTATCGACACCGCCGGCGCGTTTCCCGGCAAGGAATCCGAGGAGCGTAATATCTCTGCCTCGATCGCCGAGTCGATACAGGCCTGCCTCGACGTTTCCGTTCCAACGATAAGCATTGTTATCGGCGAGGGCGGCTCGGGCGGCGCGATCGCCATCGGTGTCGCGAACAAGGTAATGATGTTGAAAAATTCTATTTATTCCGTCATCTCGCCCGAGGGCTGCGCAGCGATTCTTTGGAAATCCGCCGATAGCAAAAAGACCGCGGCCGAAGCGCTTCGCCTTACCTCCGGCGACTTGAAAAAATTCGGCGTCATTGACGAGATTATCGAAGAGCCGCTTGGCGGCGCCCATCGCGACAGACCCGCGACGATCCGAAACGTCAAGGCCGCGATCGACAAAGCGTTCAAGGAAATGTCGAAACTCTCGCCCGAAGCGGTCAAGGCCGCCCGCTGGACCAAGTTCGAAAACATGACGCGTAAAATATAATCTACGTATATTGTGCTATTCAAATCGCGCACGCCTATGCCGGGCGTTGCGCGACCTTGTCGTCGCTTACAAGTGCGCTCCTAAGGTCGTTTACGCCTAGGCGTTTGCGATTGTTATTCCCCACTTGACCATCGGTATATTGAAGTATAAACTATATCCCATGCGCCACATCTTGATTTTCCTTGTCCGCCTCTATCAAATAACCATTTCTCCAGTCATCGGCGGCCGCGCCCGATGCCGCTTTCACCCGCGTTGCAGCGATTACGCGCTTGAGGTAATCGAAACCCATGGAGCAATAAAAGGCTCATGGCTGACTCTAAAACGCCTCGTGCGTTGCAATCCGTTTTGTAAGGCTGGGCTTGATTTACCCCCGCTGCCTCGTCATACCGGGCTTGACCCGGTATCCAGTAAGAATACAGAAATTTTCCAGTCCCGAAGGGACTGCGCGCTGAACGCCGCCCCCACGCAGGTCAGCGCGCAATACTTGCGCCGCCGCCCAGCTCGGCGTTCAGGCTTGCCATCAATAATTCCCGCCTCCACACTTTCGCAAATATCCTCGGACATAATCCGCGACGGCATAGAAAAAGTCGTGGTCGGAGCGGTGATAATATTCGAAGGGGGCAGGGCGCTTATGGTGCGGCGCAGCGCTGGCGATTTCCTTGGCGGATTGGTGGAGCTTCCAAGCGGCACTGTTGATTCCGGCGAAAGCCTCATCGATGCGCTCATACGCGAAGTGCGCGAGGAAACCGGCCTCACGCTCACCTCCATCGATAAATTCGTCGGCACGTTCGATTACACTTCCGGCTCGGGCAAGCGCGCGCGCCAAGTCAATTTCCGCGCAAGCGCCGCAAGCGAAAACGTAATCCTCTCGCCCGAGCATAGCGCGTTTTATATCCTGCCGATCGAAGAGTTGGCGAAGCTAGAGAATGTGTCCGAGAAATCGCTCTCTATCATAAAGTCTGCATTGGCGTAAAATATTTTCCCGCTACCCCCGCCGCCAAAAAGCCAACTGCTCTTGGCTTTTTAATGCAAAATTCTATATGAAGATTAAAAAAAGGGGAGCGCACAAGCGCTTAGCTATAAATCCCTTCCAGCGGGGCCCCGTTTCGCCGCGGCCTTCGGCCTAGCTTAACTGCCCGCAAGAAGAGATTTGGGTGTATATGTGATTGGTTTATCCCTTGACTAGCGCCCGCGGCTTTCCTATAATTCCCGCGTCTCTCGTCATTCCGGCCCCGAGCCGGAATCCAAGCGGCATAGAAGGATAAATATTTACTAGATTCCGGGTCAAGCCCGGTATGACAGAGGAAAATAAAATGGAAAAAAACATCACTCCGGGCGTAGCGAACGATAACGGTCGTCCGCCCCACAGGCCGCAGTTCTTCAGGATCTTCCTCTGGTCGATGATTTTCTATTTTTCGCTTCGCCTCCTATTGGGCGCACCGGCGCAAAAGGTCGAGGCCGCCAAACCCGAAAACACCAAGGAAATCGAGCGCGTGCTTGTCCCGTTCGCCAACGATTATATAAGCGGTAATTTTAATGCCGTGGGCTTGCGTATTGACGATCTAACGCTTCTTAAATACCACGATAAAGCGGATCGCCACAGCCCGCAAATCCGCCTCCTTGCACACGCGACGCCCGATGACAAAGGTTTTTCCGAGTTCGTGGAGTTCGGTCTTATCGCCGATAATATAGACGTTCCCACGAACGCCACGCGCTGGAATATCGAGAAGAAGTCCGACCGTGCGATCACACTTTCGACGACGAACAAGGCCGGCATTAAATTCACGCGCGAACTTTCGATCGACGAGCGTTTCGGCCTTTCCGTCCGCGACACGATTGCCAACAACTCTAACGCAGGGTTCACATTCCACCCTTACGCGCGCATAGTGGCAAGCCATTCGCCGGCACAGGATTCGTCCGCGCACACCGGCTTCGTGGGCGTCTTCGACGACAAGTTTATGGATAAAAGCTACTCGAAGCTAAAGGGCAAGGCGCTCCCGGAAATCCGCGCGAAATCCGGCTGGTTCGGCCTTTCCTCGGCATACTTTCTTGCTGCGGTTTCACTTGGCTCCAATACCGAAAGCGGAGCGGTCAACGTGCGCGAGCTCCGCAATAACGAATTCGGCGCAAGACAGTTTCAAGCCGATTTCGTAGCACCCCGCCGCACGCTTGCCCCTCGCGAAACCGCGACGGTCGAATGGGGCGGCTTCCTTGGCGCCAAAGAGGCCGCGGCACTCGCCCATTACGAAACCGCCATCAACGCCCCGCGCCTTGGCCTTGCGATCGATTACGGATTTTTCTATTTCCTAAGCCGTCCGTTCACAGCGCTTCTGACCTGGCTCAACAATCTCACCGGCAACTTCGGCGTCGCGATTATAATACTTACGATTTTCATAAGGATTCTGCTTTTCCCCATCGCGCAAAAATCTTTCCGCTCGATGGAGGCGATGAAACGCGTCCAGCCCGAGATGAAGCGGATACAAACTATGTATGCCTCCGACAAACAGCGCATGAGTTTCGAGATGGCGGCGCTTTTCAAAAAGCACAAGATCAATCCGCTCTCGGGCTGCCTCCCGCTCCTCTTGCAACTGCCAGTATTTATCGCGCTGTATCAAACGTTGATAGTGTCGATCGAAATGCGCCACGCGCCGTTCATGTTTTGGATAACCGATCTCTCGGCGCATGATCCGTATTTCGTCCTTCCGATTTTGATGGGCGCGACCATGTGGTTCCAGATGCAGATGACGCCGCAAGCCACGCCCGATCCGAACATGGCCAAGGTGATGAAGTGGCTTCCGCTGATCTTTACGTTCATGTTCGCCACACTGCCAAGCGGCCTTGTGCTTTACTGGACGGTCAACAACATACTTTCGATCGCGCAACAGAAGTTTATAAAATGAAGTTGGACGAGTTCTATAGCGCCGCGCCGAAATTCATCGCCTCGTTTCCAATGGCGGCTATGATTCCCGCGTCGTCCGAGCCGGAGATAGCCTTCATCGGGCGCAGCAATGTCGGCAAGTCCTCGCTTATCAACGCGATATTCAAATCTCCGCTTGCTAAAACTTCCTCAACCCCCGGCCGCACGCAGACTATGAATTTTTTCGAGAAGGCGAAGATGCTGATGGTGGTGGACCTGCCCGGCTATGGTTTCGCCGAGGCGCCGGTGAAAATAGTCGAGGAATGGAATCGTCAGTTGCGACTTTACCTTTCCGGCCGTGCGCAGTTGAAAAGGGTTTTCCTTTTAATCGATTCGCGCCGCGGCCTTGCCGACGTTGATATAGAGATGATGGGCATGCTCGACACCGCAGGGGTATCATATCAGGTCGTGCTGACCAAAACCGATAAATTGAAACCCGCCGAAATCGCAGCCGCCCGTGAATCCCTCGACGCGATTTTCAAGAAGCACCCCGCCATGCACCCTGATATTTTGACCTCAAGCAGTTCGGACGGCACGGGCCTCGACCTCTTGCGCCGCACGATTATGGGCGTGGCGAGGGTATAATTATCGCTTGACAAACAGCCTCAGGCCCTAATAACATATTTGTCAAAAGTAAAACACCAAAGGAGCTGTCATGGTCATCACGTTGAACGAAGGAAAACAATCCGTGCTTATCGCCGAACTCGGGGCCATAATCGACAACGACTATGTGCTCGGAAATATCAAGGTCGATGGCGAAGCGGGCATACACACCGCCGACCTTTACACCACGAATTGCCGCCCGGCTTCGACCGGCAAACGGGACGGCGCCAATCTTGCCGAACGCGTGTTCGCATGGAAGAACAAAAACCCGATCAATGACAAGCCCAGCTATTCGTCTTATATCCACGATGTCAATTTCGAAGACGTCCTAAGCAAGGCGATATTCACCATGCTTTTCCACAAACTGCAACGGCAAGAGGAAAATCGCAAGCTGCTTGACGTCGACTTGGACACGCACAAACTTGCATACGAATCTACGTTCGGCAAAGAGGACTCGCTAATGCAAAAGGAAATCTGGCCCCGCATACATGAAATCATGGGCGGCAAGCCGAAATAGGTAGGGCTCATTCCCCTATTTTTTTCCGCTCGAATATTTCGGACATGATGTCGGACCACTTTTCATTTTTCATATATTTCTCGGCTTCGCGTTCGGCCTCGGCAAGAAGCGCAGCGTCGTCTGGCATGCGGGCGAATATGAATTCGAGTGCTCCGCTTTGCTGGACGCCGGCAACGTCGCCCGCGCCGCGGATTTGAAGGTCGCGCTCGGCGATTACGAATCCGTCCGTGGTCGATCGCATTGTTTCAAGGCGTAGTTTAGCGGTTTCCGATAACTTGTCGTAGATTAAGATACAGGTCGATTCGATCGCGCCGCGTCCCACTCGTCCGCGAAGTTGATGTAGCGTTGCAAGGCCGAACCGCTCGGCGTTTTCGATTACCATCACGGACGCTTCTGGCACGTTTACTCCGACTTCGATTACCGTTGTCGCAAGAAGCAATCGCACGCCGCCTGCGGGATTTGCGAATTCGGAAATTACGCGCGCTTTTTCATCGGCCTTTATTTTTCCATGTGTGATGCCAAGCGCCGGCCCAAAAATTTCGCGCAACTCTTCGCCGCGTTTTTTCACCGCCTCGAGATAGGTTTTTTCGGACTCAACGACAAGAGGACATACCCAGTATGCTTTCAAATTCGGGTCGGCCTGCATTTTTTCAAGCATGCCTCGCGCGATTTCCTCGCGTTTCGATTTTGAAAAAATCTGCGTCTTGATCGGCTTGCGACCAATTGGCAAAGTCTTGATCGACGATACGTCCATGTTGCCGTAAAGCGCCATCTCGAGCGTGCGCGGTATAGGCGTCGCGCTCAACAAAAGTAAATTCGCCGGCGCCTGGGATTTAAGGCCAAGCGCGGCTCGCTGGGCCACTCCGAACTTGTGCTGCTCGTCGATTATGATAAGGCCAAGCTCGGCGAATGCCACATCGTCTTGTAGCATGGAATGCGTTCCGACCACGATTGAAACTTCTCCCGCCGCAATGCGTTGAAGTTTTTCGGTCCGCGCCCGTCCCTTGTCCCGCGCTGTTAAAATCTCGACGCCGACTTCAATTTCCGCCCGCGCGAAAAGTTTTGTTAATGTTGCAAGGTGTTGCGACGCAAGTATTTCCGTTGGCGCCATGATAGCGGTTTGCTTGCCGGATTCGGATGCGAAAAGGGCCGCAAGAATTGCGACGGCTGTCTTGCCGGAACCGACATCTCCTTGAACAAGCCGCATCATGCGCTTGTCGGATTTCATGTCCTCGATGATGTCGCTAAGGGCGCTTTCTTGTCCGCTTGTAAGCTCGAAACCGAACACTCTGCGCGCCCGCGATTCGAGTTCTCGCGCATTTTCGGCTATGGCCGAACCTACGACGCCCGCGTTGTTGATCCTGTCCTGCTTCATAGCGACCATTCGCTGGACAAGCTCTGTCAAGGCAAGTCGCCCGCGCGCCGCCTCGAGTAAAGGATTTGTATGAAGCGCTTGCAGGTCTGCGAAAAATGTCGAAGCCTCCCCAAGCTCTCGCGGCAATTTCGCGAATGCCAGCCCGATGAATTTCCTCATCGTCTTGTTGCTAAGCGCGTATGTAAGCGGATATATCGACTCGACGATCGCGATGCGTTCGAACTCGCTTGCCGCTTCTATATAATCCGGGTGCACGATTTGCAGGCGCCCGTTCGAAATTTCAAGTTTTCCGCTTGCCGCAACTTCGTCGCCCGCGCGAAATTTTTCGAACACCCACGGTGCAGGTTTGAAAAATACAAGCTCGCACTCTCCGCCGGAATCCTCGGCGATAACTATCTTTCGTGTCCGCCGGAAATTGGAATTGTCAAGGGCGATCACGTGCCCGCGCACAGTCGCGATACGTCCCGCCTCGGCCGCAGCCAATGCCGGCGCATAAGTCCTGTCGGCAACGTCGCGCGGCAGATGCAGAATTAATTCGCGCAGGGTTTTTCCGCCGCACGCGCGTTCGATTTTCGCCACGCTCGAGACCAATCCCCTCGTCGCAAGCCGGGCGATGGGCGTCGATAGAAATTCGGAAGTTTTATTCATTTCTAAGCCGGAAATATTTTGTGGGGTTTATGATTCTTTCCCCTTCGCGAATTTCGATATACATATTGTCGCGCCCCGCCTCGCCGATCGGTTCTCCGGCAAGCAAGCGCTGGCCCTCTGCGATGAACGAATTCTTCATTCCGCCTATTATGACATAGAAATCGTCGTCGCTATGCAAAATAGCAAGGCTCCGATAGCCATAGAACGCGCCCGAGAAAACGACTTCTGCGTCGGTCGGCGATACGACCTGCGCCCCGTCCGCGACGCTCATGTAAATTCCTTTCGATCGCACCTTGTCCTTCATCATGTCGTCGAAGTGATATATGATTCTGCCAGCGACCGGAAGGTCGATTTTTCCAGTGAACACGCGCGAAGGTTTCGCTGCGGCCGCGGTTCGTTGCGCGCGCAACGCCGCTTCTCGTTTAAGGAATTCCTCGATCGTGCGCGATTCTTTTATAAGCTTGTCTATCTGCGCCTTGGTTTGTTTCTGGCGCGCGTCAAGCGCCGCGGACGCGTTTCGTTTCTGAGTTATAAGTTTTTGTATCGAAGCTCTCTCTCCCGCCGCGTTTTTGTTTAATCCGGCAAGCCGCCCTCGCGTGCGTTCGATCTGCGCCTGCACCTCCGAAATCTCCGCTATGTCGAACGAATATTTTTGCCGCGCTGCGACAAGTGTCGCCACAACGCTTCGCATCATAACGGATGTTGCGAACATGTCGTCGATGTTTGCGGAATCGAAGGTCATGTATCCTGCCGGCGCATGCGCGATGCGTTGGAACGCAGCATATATGTCGACAAGGTTTTTCATGGCCGACTGCGCCTGCGACTCGAGCGTTTTTCTACGCGCGGTCAACATAGCGAGTTCGCGGTCGTTCTTTGCTATGTCCGCTTCGATAGAGGATAGGCGCCGCGCGTTCTCGACAAGTTTTTTTTGCGTCGCGTTTACCTCGGCGCGCGCGCGATCTGCCTGCCGCGAAATCTCGGCCGCATTTTTTCTCTGCGCGGTTATCTCGCGGTTTATCTTGTCAAGGTCGGCCTTCTTCTGCGCGACGGCGAACAACGGGAATACAAGCGCCAAAAATAAAACTTTTTTCATCACATAAATATGATATAATAAAAAGGAAAAGTAATCAAGGAGCGAATATGAAGTGCGGCTATATTGCGATTTTGGGCGCGACGAACGCGGGCAAATCTACGCTGCTTAATACTGTGGCCGGCCGGCATGCCGCGATCGTTTCGCACAAGGTTCAGACGACGCGGTTCAATATCCGCGCGGTCAAGAATATCGGAAAGTCCCAGCTTATTTTCATCGACACTCCCGGCGTGTTCGAGGCGAAGAATTCGTTCGACCGCCGCATGGTTTCCGAAGCGTGGACGGCGATGGATTCCGCCGACGCGATTGTGTTTTTGATCGATGCGAGCAAAGGCCTCACGCCAACGTTCGACCGCATAGTCGAAAAATTAAAGACGCTTGATAAGCCTATCTCGGTGGCGCTAAACAAAGTCGATTTGGTGCATAAAATAAAGTTGCTCGAACTCGCCGGGAAGATTTTCGACGCCGGCATTTTCGAGGAGGTCTTTATGATTTCCGCGCTTAAAAACAATGGCGTCGAGCAGATGTTGAATTGGGCGCAAACGAAACTCCCGACCTCGCCTTGGGTTTTCAAAAAAAACGAAGCGACCGACCTTGACCTCTCTACGCACCTCGCCGAACTTACGCGCGAGCAGGTGTATGGCTATTTGCACAAAGAGTTGCCGTATATGATTTCGGTGGACACAGACGAAATCGAAACCAAGGGCAATCTGCTTGTCGTGTCGCAAACCATATACACAACTAAGCCCGCGCACAAACAGATTATAATCGGCGCCAAGGGTGAGAAGTTAAAGACGATAGGAAGCAAAGCGCGCGCATCGATGGAATCCGCCACCGGCAAAAAAATCCACCTGGAGCTTAAGGTCGCCGTCGATTCGAAATGGCGCGAATAAAATAACCTACTCGTAGATTCGCACGAAAATATATTCATGCTCTTCGGACGAAGAGTTTTCTATTTCATGCAAAATATTTTTCTCAAACACGAATAAATCTCCGGGCGCATAGGGATATTCTCCGTCTTCGTCGCGAACTACGCCGTGGCCCTTAAGGACATACATCGCCTCGTTCATTCCTTCGTGCGAATGCAGCGCGAACTTCCCCCCCCCCGGAAGGAATCCGTGCGTCATGCCCTGTATGTTCGCGATCTCTCGGTCGCCAAGTAGGAGCTTGCGCCCTCCGGCCCCGCCATGCGCGTCCTCGCGTTTGAAAGTTTCGTGCGATTTCTTTTTGATTCTCATTTTTCAATCTCCAGTTTTTCTTTGTTGGCCGAGGCAAGCGAAATCATGTATCCCCTCCACTCTCTGCTTTGTAAAAAAGGTTTCGCGCTCGACACATGCGCGAATTTGTATCCCGCCTCGAATTGCGTCCATAATTTATAAAATTCCTCGCGCGAGATGTCGGCCCTCGCAACCACTCCGGCTTTCTTCAAAGCGCCCGCATAGTCGCGCCGCGCCTTCATCTCCTCGATGTCTATGCCGACGGGATAAGCCGCAACCGCGCACGCCACATACTCTCCGCCATGCGAGATCGAGGCGTATAGTCCGCCCGCCGAGCGTAGGGATTCTCCGTCCCCGCCCACCGGAAAATGTTCACTCGAAATCGATCGCAGAAGCGCGCGCCCCGCCAAAAATTCGCGCCGACGTTTTGCCGAACCGAAGGATTCCAATCGAGCCTTCTCATCGTCGAAAAGTTTTACCTCTGCGCCCAAGTCTGCGATCTTAGCCACACGTATTTTCATCGCGCCGATCCCGCTGGCCGCAAAGTGATTTTATATTCGTCGACGATGTTCCTAAGCTCGATCTCTGCTCCTAACATGTCGTCGCCGTGGCGCACGGTGTATACGACCTTGTCGTCAAGCGCAAGGCTTCTGCGCCCGCGCAACGACCGTATTTTATACGGCCAAGATATTTCGGGATTGCGTGCGAATGCAAGCCACATGTCGAACGCGATCTGCTGCGGCGGCACTTCGAAATTTCTGTCGGCAAGGGCGTATTTGACGCGCCCGTCCCGAAGTATCGAGGCGGAAAAGATTCTGCGTCCGTCCTCGTTGAATGCGATCAATCGCAGTTCGTTCGCGTTCGTCATCACGTTCGCTCGCCCGGAAAATTCCCTGTCGTCAATGCGTCCCTCGAAGTAAAATATTGCTTCGCGCGGAGTTGCGGGTATGGCCTCGGCAAGGTCTGGCATGTCGACGCATACGCCCGATACGGGGCATATCCGCTCGGTGTCCATGTTTATCACGCGCGGTGCAGAGTCCCTGCCGGCGCATGCGCCAAGGCCAAGAAAAAATACCAAAGGCAATATTTTAGCTACCATTGTTCCTGAATTATTGTATAATAAAATCATGATAAAAGCAATCTTTTGCATAGCGTTTTTATTCGCGGGGTTTGACGCGTCTGCGTCCTCGTCGATGAAGGCGCCTGCGGTTTCCGGAAAATTTTTGGCGGACAGGTCGATGAACGAGCTCCTTGACAACACGCGCTCGATGGGGAGTTTCACGGCGATAGACGATGGTCGGATATTCTGGAGGGTCGAGCGTCCCGCGCGCGTAGTTTATGTGAAAACGAAAACCGAGATGTGCCAGGATTACGGCACCGGCCCGACGCCGACAAAGCGTAGCCGTATGCTCGAGCGCCTATCGCTTGTTTTCAAGGCTCTGCTCTCGGACGATTTCGATGTCCTCGAGGATTACTTCGAAATCACCCGCGTGCACGAAGGCGACGCATGGCGCGTTCACATGTCCCGCACGCCCGAGGACAACCCTTGGTTAATTAAGCGCATAGAGGCGGCGGGCGATGGCGCCGAGATACGCACGCTCGAAATCACGGGCTATTTCGATGACAAAGTGTTCGTGGAATTTTCAAATATAACGCCCGAGGCGATTCATGAAATCACTTGTGTTCCGCCGAAAGAATATTAAAACCTAAAACTCCTCGAAAATCGCATCGATGATAGCGTCGGACACATGCTTGCCGCTTGCGTTTATATCGTCGATCAGAAGTTTCGGCGCATAGAAATCGAATCCCTGCGTCGCCCCGCGCTCGGCGATATATATGTCGTAAAGCGCCGGGTGGAAATCCTTCGAATCGACATCGTAAAGCGTCATGTCGAAACACGGATCGTCCGCGATTTCCTTTATTATGTTAAGCGCCACGACCTTCGCCCGCGCGTCGAAAAGCACCTTAAGCGGAAAGCGAATTTTCCGCATGCCGCGCATACGCTCGAACAGCTTGATCATGCGCGCACGATGTTCGCCACTCGCCGCGACAAGTATTTTCGAAAGCATCGAGTGCAGCATCTCGTTGAATTCTTCGTTGTCGAGGTGCGCCTCTGCGAGCTTCAAAATTTCCGAAATCTCGGTATCGAATTTTTCGAACCGTCCCTCGGTTCGTAGCTTGTGTATCGCCCCTATCACCCGCGCGTCAAGCGCATCAAGCGTGAAGTTTTTTCCGGTTATATAAAGATGCCTTAAAATATTCCCCATACCCGCACGATAGCAGGCGGCGCATGATTTTGCACTAGGAACGGTTTCCTTCGCACAAAAAAATCCCCCGCCGAAGCAGGGGATTTTCGATAACTGGAACTACCGCGCCAAAGCCTTGTTTATATCGGCGGCCTCTGCGTCGATCCTGCGGCGTATCTTTTGCAAAGCGTCGCGCACGTTGTGGTTTGATGTGCGGCGTGCCGCATCCGAGCTCGAGAATCCCCACCACATCGCGACATAGCTTGTGCTTGACATGGCTTCGCGATAGCGGCGGATCACGGTGCCGGCATTGTCGCGGATTTCGACTACGATCTCGGTTTCCTCGCTCGCATAGTTGAACGGCATTCCGAAGAAGTTCAATACGCCAAGCGTCAGCACGGACGCGATCGGAAGTATGATCGAGCTGTCCTCTTTCGAATATCCGATCCTGAACGAAATTTGGCCGCGCGTGATGCCGGACCCCTTCATTATGTTTTCCTGGAACTCTCTCTCGACCATCGATGTTATGTCGTTGATCCTGGGGTCGGCCCTAAAAGTAGTGTGCGCGGTGCCGGTGCTTCCGCCCACGTTCATATTCCTTAAGAAGTTGTTGTTGGATCCGACAAGGTTTCCGAACGAAGTTCCGACGCCGACGCGGTTCGAGGTGGTCGACATCGTTCCGCGCGAATATACGTTCTCGAGGTTGCTTTGATCAACGCGAACCTCCATAGGGGTCAGCAAGGGCGATATGGGATCGTTGTTCGTCGTCAAATCCGAATGCCTGATCGACGCGCAGGCCGATACGACAAGTGCGATTGATAGAAGTTTTTTCATTGTGCCTCCGTGAATGTTTGCCACACCATTATACAGCAAGGTGATTTAGGAAGCAATAGGCGCGCGCCGCGGATAAAATTCGCAACTCGTCATCACCCGGCGCCTCCTCTCTCGTCATTACCCGGCTTGACCGGGGTAATCCAGTCCCCTCTCTCGTCATTACCCGGCTCGACCGGGTAATCCAGTCCCCTCTCTCGTCATTACCCGGCTTGACCGGGTAATCCAGTGAAGTATATAGAAGCTTTCCAGCTCAAAGAGCTGCGCTCACAACCGCCACCCCACGCATGGGTGTGCGCAATACTGCGCTTCCGCCCGCTGGCGGTATTGGCTTCGTTTAGCACTTGACAAACCACGGGGGGGGGTAAACTTGGATTGCCAACTAAGAAAGGATAAAACCATGGGAATTTTCGACGAAGCGTTAAATATAATCCGTGATCATAAAAATCGAAGGTCCGCGGGGCGCACGGTCGCAAACCTGCTTGAAACCATCAAAAATGGTATGGATAAGCGTAAAGTGTTAAAGGCAATAGAGGGCTTGATCAAGCGTTCGAAGCTAGAGGAACTTGCCGGCAATCCCGTGGGTTATAAAATAAATTTTGGCAAAGAAGAATCCTTGTCGATATGGACAAGCGGCGTGTATATTGCTCCGAAAGACGAAAAAGAGCCAGCTATTAACATCAAATGGATTTATAATGGTAGTGAAGCTTGGGCTTTTGCCAACAAAAAAATGGTCAAGAAAATTTCCGCAAAATACAAACGGGAGAAAAAGGCGTTGCTATCCAAGTTGAGAACAGGCGGTCGCGGTTAAATAAACCCTAAACCTTCTTCTTAAAATACACGACCGCAAGCGGCGGCACGGTGATCACGATCGAGTGTTCGAAATCCCCGCATGGCACGCGCGCGGATTCGACCGGAGCCCAGTTGCCGGCACCGCTCCCGCCGTATTTGAAATCATCCGTGTTGAGAAGCACCTCGTAAACGCCCGCCGCCGGCACGCCGATTCGATATCCCTCGCGCACTATGGGCGTGAAGTTCGATACGACCATAACGGCGTCATTTGCCGATGAATCTTGGCGCACGAAGGACAAAATCGAGTTGTCCGCGTCCTGGAAATTGATCCATCTGAACCCCGCGCCTTCGGAACAGCGCCTATGCAACGCCGGCACGTTCCTATAAAGATTGTTCAGGTCGCGCACAAGCGATTGCACCTGGCGATGCATTGGATCGGCAAGCAGGTGCCAGTCGAGCGATTGCGTCGCACTCCACTCGCGCTCTTGCGCAAACTCGCCACCCATGAACAACAATTTCCTTCCCGGAAACGCCCACATATAGGCATAAAGCGCGCGCAGGTTTGCGAATTTTTGCCACCGATCGCCCGGCATTTTTCCAAGCAGAGATCCCTTTCCGTGGACTACTTCGTCGTGCGATAGCGGCAGCACGAAATTTTCGTAAAACGCATAGCTGGCGGTGTGGACGAGTTTATGGTGTTCGTATTTGCGATGCACGGGATCTTTTTTCATATACTCAAGCGTGTCGTTCATCCAGCCCATGTTCCACTTGAATCCGAAGCCAAGGCCGCCGGAACTCGCAGGCGCACTCACGCCGCCCCATCCTGTGGACTCCTCGGCGAACGTAGCGATGTGCGGATGTTCGCGGTATAAGACGGTGTTAATGTTTCGCAAAAAGTTTATTGCTTCCAAATTGCCGTTTCCGCCGAAAACGTTCGGCACCCACTGTCCCGGCTGACGCGAATAATCCAAATAAAGCATTGAGGCGACCGCATCGAAACGCAGGCCGTCGATCCCGTATTCCTCGATAAAGAATTTAGCCGAGCTGATAAGGAAGTTCACGACTTCGTTTCGGCCGTAATCGTAAATCAAGGTGCCCCAGTCCTGGTGCTCGCCCTTGCGGCTGTCCTCGTATTCGTAAATGGGTTTGCCATCAAACCTGGCAAGCGCGAAATCGTTTCGGGGAAAATGCGCTGGCACCCAATCTACGATGACCTTAAGCCCCTTGGCATGCGCGGCGTCAACGAAACGCTTCAACCCGTCGGGATCGCCGAAGCGCGAGGTCGGCGCGAACATTCCCGTTGGTTGATACCCCCACGATTCGTCAAGCGGGTGTTCTGTGATCGGCATAAGCTCGATGTGCGTGAATCCCATGTCGTGCACGTAATCCACAACGTCGACCGCAAGCTCGTCCCAGTTCAGGAAATGAATTCCATCCCTGCGTTTGAAGCTGCCAAGGTGAACCTCATAGATCGAAATCGGCTCGTTGATCGAATGCCGCGCGTCGAGCATTTTGTTTTGCATTTCATATTGGCTTTTCCAAACCCTCGAGGCGTTGGCTGGACGCACTTCGCCATGCCGCGCGAACGGGTCTGATCTAAGCGGCAGTAGTTTTCCCTCGCGGTCAAGCACTTCGAAACGATACAACGCGCCCGCGCCAAGCAAGGGTATAAAAATGTCCCAAAGCCCGCCGACCGGGTGGCGGCGCATGACGTTCGCGCGCCCGTCCCACTTGTTGAATTCTCCGATGACGGAAACGCGGTATGCGTTCGGGGCCCACACGGCGAATGCTACGCCGGGCACTCCCTGATGCTCTATCAAATGCGCGCCGAGCTTGTCTTGCAGCCGATAATGTTTTCCCTCAAGCATCAGGTGCGAGTCAAGCTCGCCGATTGTCGGGTCGAACGAATACTCGTCGCGCAAAATCACGCCGTCGACGTTAAGCATATAGTCCATTTTGCCGGTGGCCATCGGCACGGCGGCCTCGAACACGCCCCAGGCATGGAGCTTCTTCATCGGGAATTCCTTGTCGCCGATGACGACGGCAACGGATTTTGCGTATGGTTTGAAAGCGCGCACGATGGCTACCTTTTTCTTCTCGTCCTTGTGCAGGCCGAGCGAGCCGAACGGGTCGTTGTCCATTCCCCGCGCGATAAGATCAAGTTCTTCCGTTGTAAGCTTAATTCCCCTCATGACGGGTTAGTATATAGTATAATGTGGAAAAAGCAACCGCTTATCTTGCCCTTGCGTTCATTCTTTTAAGTTCAAGAAGATGCGTCGCCGCCTCGACTACAAACTCGTCCCTTCTTTTTGCGCGACATCTGTTATACCAGTCGCTGGCGGCCTCGGGGCTAAGGATTCCGCCTTGCACATGCCGGCTCATATCGCGCCAGCATACCTCGTGGTGTATAGGCGGAACCTCTACTTCCATTATATATACCATGCGGTGATAGTTGTGTTCGAAAATCGCCGCCTGCTTCGACTTGACGTGGGCATACCATATCCCGGCCACCAAAATCGCGGCGACGATGAAGTCTAATAGGACGTTTTTCTTTTTCATTTGCGCCTAACGTAGTCGAAAACCGCGTCTTCGTCAATGCATATTTCAACTTGCCTTTTCCCGCCCCCGGCGCTATTATGTTCAAAGGAGAAAAAAATGCCCTCGAAACAATCCAAAATGAAAAAGATCCCCGCCGCGGCGAAAAGCGCAAAACAGAATATTGCGCTTGCGATCCCGAACCTGCTTACTTATGCAAGGATAGCGATAATCCCTGCGGTTTGCATCGCGTTGTATAGTGCTGACGAGTTCTATTCGCGGATCGTGGCCGGCGCGTTGTTCTTCTTGGCTGCGATTACGGATTATTTTGACGGCTATCTTAGCCGCAAGATGAAGATCACGTCCGAAATAGGGCGCTTTCTTGACCCTATTGCGGACAAGCTGCTTGTTGGCGCGGTTCTTATTGCAATGGCGCAAACTAAGTTCGCGACGCCTCTTGAAACCTTCCTTGCCGCCGTTATCATAAGCCGCGAGATTTTCGTCTCGGGCCTTCGGGAATATTTGGGCGGGGTGTCGGTCAAGGTTCCTGTTTCCACACTGGCGAAATACAAGACTGCGACGCAGTTGATTGCCATAGGTTTCCTGATCTTCGGCCGTGCCTCGCCGATTTATCATAACGTAGCACAGGATACTGTGCTTTATAATATTTATGCTTCGGGCGTATTTTTGCTTGCCATCGCCGCGTTTTTGACGGTAATCACCGGCTGGCAGTATATGCGCGTGGCGTTGAAACACATGGATAATTGATATGAGTATAGTCCGAATCAAGCCACAACCGACTGCAGGGGCGAAGCGCCGTA
>Ga0123356_10001016_pt1 | contig 31204 bp, 30 predicted proteins | sample TergutEmb28metaG_2_FD_92546 | JGI IMG/M metagenome (GOLD analysis project Ga0123356, IMG submission 92546) | Embiratermes neotenicus P3 segment gut microbial communities from Petit-Saut dam, French Guiana - Emb289 P3 | ecosystem: Host-associated > Arthropoda: Insects > Digestive system > Gut ...
GCGGCATGTTGTAGTTGTGCATGTAGCGCTTCGTGCGCTCCGGGTTGAGCGTGTCGATCATCTGCTCCATGCGGAGCATGTTCAGCGTGGAGACGCCGAGGATCTGGGTCTCGCCGCGCTCGAACAGCGCGCTCCCGTGCACCCGCGGCAGCACGCCGACCTCGGCGGCCAGCGGCCGGATGTCGGTGAGGCCGCGGCCGTCAATGCGGACGCCCTCGCGGATGATGCGCTCGCGCACTAGCTTCTTGGTCAGCGACCGGAAGGCGGCGCTGATCTCCTTCTCGCGGCCTTCGAACCGCTCCGCGAGCCGCTCCTGGGCCAGCGCCTTGACCCGGTCCTGCTCGGCCTCGCGTTCCTGCTTGCCGGCGATGGTGAGAGCCTTGGCGAGTTCGTCGGAGACGGCGCCGGCCACGGCGTCGTAGATGTCCTCGGCGTAGTCGACGTAGACCGGGAACTCCGCCGTCGCTGCCGGGGAGATGCCCGCCTCAGCGGCAGCCTGGGCGAGAATGCGCTGGGCCTCGCAGAGGGCCGCGATGAACGGCTTGGCGGCCTCGAGGCCTTCGCCGACCGTCTCCTCGTCCGGCGCGACCGCGCCGGTCGTCTCGCCGTCGGCGAGCAGCCTGAGCGTCTCCGGCGTGGACTCCGCCTCGACCATCATGATCGCGACGTCGCCGTCCTCGAGCACCCGGCCCGCGACCACCATGTCGAACGTCGCATGCGAGAGCTGCTCGTGGGTCGGGAACGCGACCCACTGGTCCTTGATGAGCGCGACTCGGACACCGCCGATCGGGCCGGCGAACGGCAGCCCGGCGAGCTGGGTGGACATCGACGCGGCGTTGATCGCCACGACGTCGTACAGGTGGTCCGGGTGCAGCGACAGGACCGTCGCCACGATCTGGATCTCGTTGCGCAGGCCCTTGACGAACGACGGGCGAAGCGGCCGGTCGATGAGCCGGCAGGTGAGGATCGCGTCCTCGGACGGACGGCCCTCCCGGCGGAAGAACGAGCCGGGGATCCGGCCCGCCGCGTACATCCGCTCCTCCACGTCCACGGTCAGCGGGAAGAAGTCGAGTCCTTCCTTGGGCTGCTTGGACGCGACGGTGGCGGACAGGACGACGGTCTCGTCGTCCAGGATGACCATGGCGGAACCGGACGCTTGCCGGGCAAGACGGCCGGTCTCGAATCTGATTTTGCGTACGCCAAATTCGCCGTTATCAATAACGGCTTCGGTGCTCTTCACACCCTTCACGGGTGAGACCTCCTCGCGGTAGATCCCGCACCCACCCGCCGCCGTGCCATGGTCGGCTCTGGCGTACCCGCTCGCGAACCAGCGGGTAGGCCGGCCGGTCTTCGATCGAAGCCCTCGGGGTTGCGCTGCCTGCAAGACAGCGCACCTGAGACCCGGGGACCACTACCGAGGACCGGCCCAGGCGCTCGGGCCGGGGGCTACGGGATGTGTCTTTGCGCTCATATTCTGTTATCGCGCGGGCCAGAGCCAACGTTACCGGCCCGGATTCACCGGGTCCAGCGTCCGGCCCGGTGACAACGGGCCAGGCTAGCGGCGCAGGCCGAGGCGCTCGATCAGCGTGCGGTACCGGTTGATGTCGGTGTTCCGCAGGTAGGTCAGCAGCCGACGGCGACGGCCGACGAGCAGCAGCAGGCCGCGGCGGCTGTGGTGATCGTGCTGGTGCACCTTCAGGTGCTCGTTCAGGTCGTTGATCCTGCGGGTCATCAGCGCGATCTGGACTTCCGGCGAACCGGTGTCACCCTCATTGGTCGCGTACTCCGCAAAGATCTGCTTCTTAACTTCGGCGTCGAGCGGCACGTCTCTCCTTGATGTTGGAAAGGGGAAATTGCTTTGGATCCCCGTAGGACAGCCGCGATGAGGGTGCAGCCTGCCCTGACCGGCGTGTTACCGGTAGCGTTTCACAGTATCACGTGCGTGAACGTGCAATGACCGCAACGCCACGCAGCGGTGCCGCCGTGGGCGGCGGCAGCTCAGCGGCAGATTTCCCGGGCCTGGGCGACGTCGGCGTGCATCTGGGTGACCAGATCGTCAACGGAGTCGAACCGGAGGGTGCCGCGCAGCCTCTCCGCAAAGTCTATCGCGGCGTGCAGACCGTAAAGGTCCAGGTCGTCCCGGTCGAGCGCGTAAGCCTCCACGGTGCGCACCTGGCCGTTGAAGGTGGGATTGGTGCCGATCGAGATCGCGGCCGGCCAGCGAGCCGCCTCGTGCCCGGCCTCGTCGAGGGCGGCCAGCCAGCCTGCGTAGATGCCATCGGCCGGAATCGCGGTGTGCGGCGGTGACTCCACGTTCGCGGTAGGGAAGCCGAGCTGCCTGCCGCGCTGGTGGCCACGGACCACGACCCCCTCGACGCGGTGCGGCCGGCCGAGCGCCGTAGCGGCCTCCGCGACGTCACCCGCGGCGAGCAGGTCCCTGATGGCCGTGGAGGAGAGCGTCACGCCATCGAGGACCAGCAGCGGCAGCCCCTCGGTGGTGTAGTCGTACTTCTCGCCGAGCTTGTCCAGCAGCTGAACGTCGCCCGCCGCCTTGTGGCCGAAACGGAAGTCCTCCCCCACCACCACCGCGGACGCGTGCAGCCGCTCGACGAGGACGGTGCGGACGAACTCGTCCGGGTCGATCCGGGAAAACTCGAGCGTGAAGGGGACAACGCAGACCGCGTCCGCGCCCAGGCCCGCCAGCAGTTCGGAGCGCCGCCGCAGGGAGCAGAGGAACGGCGGGTGACTGCCCGGCCGCGTCACCTCGTCCGGGTGCGGATCGAAGGTGACCACCACCACCGGCAGGCCGCGCTCCCGGCCCAGCTCCGCCGCCCGGGCGACGATGCGCTGATGCCCCCGGTGCACGCCGTCGAACTCGCCGATCGTGACGACGGACTCGCCCCATCCTGCGGGCACGTCATCCAGGCCCTGCCAGCGGTACACGGCTGCTACCCCTCCTTAGGTATCCGCAACAAGCCTAGCCATGCCTCGTTGGGGATTGCGCTCAACTGCCCGCTAGCCGGGCCCGCCGATTGATCGTCGCGAATTCGGCAAGGTCGGCGAGCCGACGCTCTTCGACTGTGCGACGGCCGCCTAGCGCGATGTTCCGCTAGGGCGAGCCTGCGAAAACGGCGAGCGAACGGAGGCGGTCGCTTTCGACGGTTACCAGGGCGATCAGGGTGCCGTCGGGAGCGAACGCGGCTATCGGGGCCTCCCCCTGTTCGAAGCCCAGTGCGCCCTGGGGTGCGGGGCCGGCCGCGGTGCCGGCAGGCGCGCCCTGCGGTGCGCGGCCGGCCAGCGGAAGGCGGGCACCCTGGGCCAGCCGGCGGGCCTCGTCGGCGGTGAGGTGCACGCGCGGGAACGCCGCGCCAGCGGCCTCCGCCAGCGGGGTGACCCAGTTGCCGGCCGACGGCGAGGCGGCCATCTCCTCGATGGTGTGCGCCTGGTCGATGCGGTACGGGCCGACGGCGGTGCGGCGCAGCGCGGCCAGGTGGCCGCCGGCGCCGAGCGCGGTGCCGAGGTCGCGGGCCAGAGCGCGGATGTAGGTCCCGCTTGAGCAGCGGATGGTGGCGTCGAGGTCGAGCAAGCCGCCGCTTTCGCGGACGTCGGAGACAGCGAAGTCGTAGACGATGACCGGGCGCGCCTTCATTTCCGGGGCGGCCCCGGCGCGGGTTAGCTTGTAGGCACGCTGGCCGCCCACCTTGATCGCGCTGACACCCGGCGGGACCTGCATGATCTCGCCGGTGAGGCGGGCAATCGCGGCGTGCAGCGCGGCCGCGGAAACGCGCTCCGCGGCCGGATCCGACTCCGCGGCGGCGCTGTCGGCCAGAACGACCGGAACGGTGCTGGTGAGCTCGCCCTCGGCGTCGTCGGTGGTGGTGGACTGTCCGAGCCGGATGGTCGCCGTGTAGGTCTTCTCGGTCAGCATCAGATGGCCGAGCAGCCGGGTCGCCTTCTCGATGCCGATGACCAGGACTCCGGTGGCCATCGGGTCCAGGGTGCCCGCATGACCGACCCGGCGGGTGCGGGCCAGGCGGCGGACCCGGGCGACAACGTCGTGCGAGGTCATACCGCCCGGCTTGTCCACGATCACCAGCCCGGACTCCCAGGGGCCGGGGCGGACCGCCTCGTCGCGGGGGTCTGGGCTGCCGGGCTGCTCGCCGGGCACCGGGTCAGTCGACGGGGTCCGCATCGTCCTCGTCGTCGAGGTAACCGTCGTCGTCTTCGTCGTCGGCCCAGTCGTCGGCCGGCTTCTTGTACGGGTCGGGGTCTCCGGCCCACTGCGCGCCCTCGCGGGCACGGGCCAGCTGCTCGTCCGCTTCGCGGGCCGCGGCGACCAGGTCATCGATCCGCTGCGCGTTCTCCGGGAGCATGTCCGGGATGAACTCGAGCGACGGGGTGTGCCGCAGGCCGATCAGCCTGCCGACCTCGGACCTGATGATGCCGGTCGCACTGTGCAGCGCGGCGGCGGTGTCGGCGCGTTCCTCGGGCGAGCCGAAGACCGTGTAGAACACCGTCGCCTCCCGGAGGTCCTGCGTCAGCCGTGCCTCGGTCACCGTGACGAAGCCGAGCCTCGGGTCCTTGATCCTGCGTTCAAGCAACTCGGCGACGATCTTCGCGATGCGTTCGGCGAGACGGCGGGTGCGAGCGTCGTCCATGGTGGGCAACTCCCTGTCCGGTCTTCATTCCTCTTCGTTGTAGAGCCGCTGTCTGGCGGACAGCAGCTCGATCTCCGGGTGCCCCGCCACCAGCCGCTCGCATTCCTCGAGCAGGTGCGTGGCGTTCCCGGCGGTGGCCGACACCACCGCTACCCCGATCTCGGCACGCCGGTGCAGGTCAAGATGACCCGTCTCGGCGACCGCGACACCGGGGTAGCGGCGGCGCAGCTCGGCGACGAGCGGCCGGACGACCGCTCGCTTCTCCTTCAGCGAGTGGACGTCACCAAGCAGCACGTCCAGCGTGAGCGCGGCTACGTACATTGCCCCAAATTGTCAGGTGCACTGCTTTCTCAGGTGCGCTGTCAGGTACGCGGCTTCTCCCGCATCTCGAACGTCTCGATGACGTCCTCGATCCGGATGTCGTTGTAGCCGATGCCGATACCGCACTCGAAGCCGTCGCGGACCTCGGTCACGTCGTCCTTGAAGCGGCGCAGCGACTCGACCGTGAGGTTGTCGGAGATCACCACGCCGTCCCTGATCACCCGCGCCTTGCTGTTGCGGGTGATCGTGCCGGAGCGGACGAGGCAGCCCGCGATGTTGCCGATGCGCGGCACCCGGAAGACCTCGCGGACCTCGGCGGTGCCAAGCTGAACTTCCTCGAACTCGGGCTTGAGCATGCCCTTGAGCGCGGCCTCGACCTCGTCGATCGCCTGGTAGATGATCGAGTAGTAGCGGATGTCCACGCCTTCGCGCTGTGCGAGCTCGCCCGCCCGGCCGGCCGGCCGGACGTTGAAGCCGATGATCACCGCGTCGGACGCGATGGCCAGGTTCACGTCGTCCTGCGTGATCGCACCGACGCCGCGGCCGATGACGCGCAGCTGCACCTCTTCGCCCACGTCGATCTTGAGCAGCGCGTCCTCCAGGGCTTCCACCGAGCCGGACACGTCGCCCTTGATGATCAGCAGCAGCTCCTGGCGCTCGCCCGCCTTCAGCACCGAGTCCAGGTCCTCGAGCGTGACCCGGCGACGGCGCTGCGCGAACTGGGCGGTCCGCTCGCGGGCCTCCCGCCGCTCGGCGATCTGCCGGGCCATCCGGTCGTCGGAGACGACGAGGAAGTTGTCGCCCGCGCGCGGCACCGAGGTCAGGCCGAGCACCTGCACCGGACGTGACGGCGGCGCCTCAGCCAGCTGGTTGCCGTCTTCGTCGAGCATGGCCCGGACGCGGCCGTAGGCCTCGCCTGCCACAATCGAGTCGCCGACGTGCAGCGTGCCGCGCTGCACGAGCACGGTCGCCACCGGGCCACGGCCCTTGTCCAGCTGGGCCTCGATCGCGACACCCTGGGCGTCCTGCTCGGGGTTGGCCCGCAGGTCGAGAGCGGCGTCGGCGGTGAGGATGATCGCCTCGAGCAGCGCGTCGATGCCGATTCCCTTGGTCGCGGACACGTCCACGAACTGGGTGTCGCCACCGAACTCCTCGGCCACCAGGCCGTACTCGGTGAGCTGTGCGCGAACCCGCGACGGGTCGGCGCCTTCCTTGTCGATCTTGTTGACCGCCACCACGACCGGCACGCCAGCCGCCTGCGCGTGGTTCAGGGCCTCGGTGGTCTGCGGCTTCACGCCGTCGTCCGCCGCGACCACGAGGACCGCGAGGTCGGTGGTCTCCGCGCCGCGGGCACGCATGGCCGTGAAGGCCTCGTGACCCGGGGTGTCGATGAAGGTGATCTTGCGCTCATCGCCGTCGACCTCGGTCGTGACCTGGTAGGCACCGATGTGCTGGGTGATGCCGCCCGCCTCGCGCGCCACCACGTTCGTGTGCCGGATCGCGTCCAGGAGCTTGGTCTTGCCGTGGTCGACGTGACCCATGACGGTGACCACCGGCGGCCGGGCCACGAGGTCCTCCTCGCCGCCTTCGTCCTCGCCGAAGTCGATGTCGAACGACTCGAGCAGTTCCCGGTCCTCTTCCTCGGGGGAGACGACCTGAACGTTGTAGTTCAGCTCCGCGCCGAGCAACTGGAGGGTCTCGTCGTTCACCGACTGGGTCGCGGTGACCATCTCGCCCAGGTGGAAGAGCACCTGGACCAGGCTCGCCGGGTTCGCGCCGATCTTGTCCGCGAAGTCAGACAGGGACGCGCCGCGGGAAAGCCTGATGGCCTGCCCGCTGCCACGCGGAACCTGCACGCCGCCGATAGTCGGCGCCTGCATGTTGTCGAACTCTTGCCTGCGCTGCTTCTTGGACTTGCGGCCACGGCTCGGCTTGCCGCCAGGGCGGCCGAACGCGCCAGCGGTTCCACCGCCGGCCCGGCCACGGCCACCGCCGCCGCCGCCACCGGGACGCGCCGGGCCGCCACCGCCACCGGGACCACCGCCGCCGGGACGGGCACCGCCGCCACCAGGGCCGCCACCGGGACGCGGACCAGCACCCGCGCCCGCCGGACGGCCAGCGCCGCCCGGACGCGGACCGGAGAAGCCGCCGGGACCGCCACCCGGACGCGGACCGCGACCGCCGGGACCACCGGGACGCGGGCCACCGGGGCCACCCGAGCCGCCGGGTCCACCAGAGCCGACCGGCCGGGATGGCATGTTCATCGGGCTCGGGCGCGGACCGCCCGGCCGGGGGCCACCGGGACGCGGACCGCCAGGACGCGGACCGCCGTCGCCGTGCGTGGCTACACCGCCACCAGGACCGGCACCGTAGCCGGCCCCCGGGCCGCCTGGACGCGGGCCGCCGGCCCGCGGGCCACCGGGACGCGGACCGCCAGGACCGGACGCGCCGGGCATGCCGGGACGCGGTCCACGGTCGCGGTCACCGCGCTCGGGCCGCTCACTGCGCTCGGGCCGGTCGCCGTAGCCAGGGCGACCCGCCGGGGCAGAGCCCATCCCGGTCGCCGTCGAACTGAAGGGGTTGTTACCGGGCCGCGGGCCAGGACGCGGGCCGCGCTGCCCGGGTGCTGCCGGACGCGGCGCACCAGGACGCGGCGCGCCGGGACCGCTGGCGGCAGCCGGACGCTGCGCACCATGCGAACCACCCTGTCCACCCTGGCCGCCTGCCTGGCCACCCGGACGCGGCGCAGCAGGACGGGGCGCCGACGGGCGCGGGCCGGGCGCAGCGGCGGCGCCGCCGGATCCGGTACCAGCCGCCGGAGCCGCGGGCGCGGACGGCCGCGGCGCGGCCGCAGGGCGCGCGGGCGGAGCGGACGGAGCGGACGGAGCGGCGGTCGCTGCTGAACTGGATGATGCCGCGGGTGCGGCCGGAACACCGGAGGCGGGGGCACCGACACCCGGGACTGGCGTCACCGGACGCGGCGGGCCAGGACGCGGCCCGGGCCGTGCTCCGGCACCCGGTGCCGGAGCACCGGAAACGCCAGAAGCGGCAGCGCCGGGAACCGGCGTGCCGCTGTCGGGCAGCTGGACAGGACCACGGTCGCCACGGGGCTGGCGGGCCGCACCAGAACGTGCCTGGTCGCCGCCGGACTTGCCGCCCCCGTTGTTGAACGCCTCTTTGAGCCTGCGCACGACCGGCGCCTCAATCGTTGAGGACGCGGAACGCACGAACTCGCCCATTTCTTCGAGCTTGGCCATTACAGCCTTGCTCTCTACCCCGAACTCCTTTGCGAGCTCGTAAACCCGGACCTTCGCCACTATGCTCCTCTGCTTGGCCCTTCCCATTGGGCCTTTAACCGGATCATCGGCCGATCCGGTGCATAGGGTGCTCCGGGTCGGCGTCAGTTCGTGCTGTTCATCGCCTTGTGCTCATCGAGCGCTCATAAGCTTCTCGACCTGCTTTCCGTACAGGTTTCCGTCGTGTCCAGCGTGCTTCCTGTCGCCGTTGACCATTCCGCGTCGTCGCCGTCAGTTATGTTATGCCCCGGCTTCCAACCGGGAAAGATACGAAGCTAGCGGAGTGGAGTCAAGCGAACCCGGGACGCGCAGTGCGCGCGGGAACGCCCGGCGCCGCTGCGCCAGTTCGAAGCACGTCAGGCTGGGATGCAGATACGCGCCCCGGCCCGGCTGCCTCGCTCGGGGGTCGGGCGCGATACCGTCCCCGGCCGCCACCAGGCGAAGCAAGCTGGACTTCGCCGCGCGTTCCTTGCAGCCAACACAGGTGCGTACCGGGTAATTCCCCGGCTCAGGCTGCTCAGCTCGCGCGGTCATTTGCACCCTAGTCTACCGCGTCACCACGCGCAGACCCCCGGTCGAGGTAACCACTTCTATCCCACCGGCCGACTGGGCCCGGCCAGGGCCGGACGCCCGTCGTCGGCAGGCCGGAAGTCAGCTAGAACGCCCGCCGTCGGCAGTTCGGAAGTCTGCTGGAACGCCTGCCGCCGGCGCTGAGCTATGGCTAGGACGCCTCCGCCGTCGGCGGTCGGCGCCCGGCGCCGGGCGGCGCGGTGCTCACCCCGTCAGAGCGGATGTCGATCCGCCAGCCGGTCAGCCGGGCGGCGAGCCGCGCGTTCTGTCCTTCCTTGCCAATGGCCAGCGACAGCTGGTAGTCCGGCACGGTGACCCGTGCCTCCAGCGCGTCGGCGTCGACAACCTCCACGTGCGTGACGCGGGCTGGAGAGAGCGCGTTCGCGACGAACTCGGCCGGATCGTCGGAGTAGTCGACGATGTCGATCTTCTCGCCGTGCAGTTCCGCCATCACGTTCCGGACCCGGCTGCCCACCGGCCCGATGCAGGCGCCCTTGGCGTTCACGCCCTGCTGATGCGACTGCACTGCGATCTTGGTGCGGTGCCCGGCCTCCCGGGCGATCTTGACGATCTCCACCGCACCGCTGGCGATCTCTGGAACCTCCAGCGCGAAGAGCTTGCGGACCAGGTCAGGGTGGGTACGGGACAGTGTTACCGACGGGCCGCGGCTGCCCTTGCGGACCCGCCATACGTAGCAGCGGATGCGCTCACCGTGCACGTACCGCTCACCGGGCACCTGTTCGGCCGGCGGCAGGACCGCCTCGATCTTGCCCAGGTCGACCAGCACCGTGCGCGGGTCCTTGCCCTGCTGGATCACGCCCGCCACGATGTCGCCCTCGTGCCCGGCGTACTCGCCGAACGTCATCTCGTCCTCGACGTCGCGCAGCCGCTGGAGGATCACCTGCCGGGCGGTGGTCGCGGCGATGCGGCCGAAGCCGATGGGGGTGTCGTCGTACTCCTGGCCGGACGCCATCGCGCCGTCGGGCCCGGCCTCTCTGGCCCAGACAGTGACGTGGCCGGTCTTCCTGTCCACCTCAACGCGCGCCACGGGGTTAGCGCCGTCGGTCTTGTGGTAGGCCATCAGCAGCGCGTCCTCGATGGCCTTGATGGCCGTCTCCGACGAGATGTCCTTCTCGCTCTCGAGACTGCGCAGCACGCTCAGGTCAATGTCCATCGCCGCCAGCTCCAAGGTCCGCTTCGTCGTCAGGGACTTCTGAAAACTCGTCGAGCTCGGCGTCAGGAATCCGCCCGAACTCCACCTGGATGGCCCCGGCGCCAAGTTCCCCGTATCCGAACCGCTGCTCCCCATCCGCCAGCTCCAGGGTCACGCCCTCGGCATCCGCCGCGAGCACCCGGCCCTGCACGCTGCCCCCGGGGGGGCTGCCCTCCGGCCCGGTACCCCGCTGCGGTGCGGGAGCCCCCGCGAGCTTAACCTTCACCAGCCGCCCCCGGGCACGCCGCCAGTGCCGCGGCTCGGTCAGCGGGCGATCCACCCCGGGCGAGGACACCTCCAGCGTGTACGGCACGTCGCCCAGCACGTCGGACGTGTCGAGCATGGCGGACACCTCGCGGCTCACGTCGGCCGCGTCGTCGAGACTTACCCCGTGGTCACTGTCCACGATCACGCGCAGTAGCCTGCGGCGGCCGGCGACCGTTATCCGAACGGACTCCAGATCCATCCCGGCGGCGGCGACCACGGGCTCGATCAGGCCAGCAAGCCGCCTGTCATCCACCGCGCTGCCAGCGGAGCGGCCACCGGGCATCTCGACCTCCTCGTCCGCGACTCCCCGCGCCCTATGATCACCACGTCTTGTGTCTTCGCAGGTCCAGCCTATAGGCCACAGCCGCGATACGCCGCTTGGGAAGCGAAGCGGCAACGGCAAACTCGCCCCGACCGTCCCACCAGTCACGGCAGGCGCATCAGCACCGTCCCAAGGGCGAGCAGACCCATGGCATGCTTAGAGCCTATGCTCTCAAGGCGTCAGTTGCTTGCCGCGTCGGCCGCGTCGCTGCCTGCGGTGCTCTCGCTGAACGCCTGCAAGGGTCCAGGTGTTCCGGCGGTCCTGAGCGGACCGCCACCGGTGTCGGACCAGACGACCATGCTGCTACACGCGGTGACCGCCGAGCAGAACCTCATCTGGCTATATGACAAGGTCATCGCCGCCTATCCGGGGCTAGCGCTGAGTCCGCTGCTCGCCGAGCACCGGCAGCACCTGGCGCAGCTCAGCTCCCGGGTGATCGAGCCGCCGGGCAAGAGGGTCCCCGACACGGTCACCGCCAAGCCGCCGATCGGCGCCACCCGGGCCGCGGCAGTCGCCCAGCTCCGCGCTGCCGAGCAGCACGCGGTCAAGATCCTGCTTGGCCGCCTCGGCGGCGCGTCCCCATCGCTCGCCCAGCTCTACGCCTCGGTGGCCGCGTCCGAGGCGACCCATGTCACCGTGCTCGACTCGGCTGGCAAGCCATGACGACCCCCGAAGCGGCACCGGCGGAAAGCGGCATCACCGCGCTGCAGCGCGCGCTGGCAGCCGAGCACGCGGCGGTCTACGGTTACGGCGTTGTCGGCGCCATGCTGTCCGGCGCCGAGCAGACGGCGGCACGCGCCGACTGGATCGCGCACCAGGAAGCCAGGGACAAGCTCGAGACGATGCTCGGCAAGCTCGGTGCCACGCCGGTGGGGGCAAGCCCGGCCTATCAGCTGCCGTTCGCCGTCACGGACGCCGCCACCGCGAGGAAGCTCGCCGTCACCCTCGAAGACGGCGTCACGCAGGCCTATCTGGCCGTCGTGGCGGTGCCGGACGGAACACTCCGCTCTTTCGGCGCGCTTGCCATGCAGCCGCCCGCAGGTCGCGCGGCCGCCTGGCGCGGCAGCACGATCGCCTTTCCAGGCTTCAGCTAACTGGGCAGGCGCAGCACCCGGGCGATGGCGTTCGCGGCCGTCTGGAGGTCATCGGCCAGCGAGATCCGCTCCGCCCAGGACCACCAGAACCACCACAGGCCGTCCTTGCCCCGGTTGACGTAAACGTTCTCCTCAAGCGCCCGGGCCGCGGGGTTCGTGATGTACACGCTCGGCACCCGCCCCGGCGGTGCCATGAGCCAGGCCTCAAGACCCGTGTTCCTCAGTTCCTCTGCCAGCTTGTCAAGGTATGCAGCCGCCACAGCATGGTTTTCCTTGGCTTCCACAGAACACCGCCGTCAATACTGATCGTAGTTTCCCCGGTACTAGGCGTGCGGGTCGTCTCTTGATGCCTTACCCACCCTGCAAAACCGCCCACGCGAAAAATGCCCCGGGATAGGCCGACCCCATTGCCCCCCGTCAATAGTACGTAACAAAAGCTCCACCGGGAGCGGCTCCGCGTGAATTACGGTGAGCCGGGAAACCGCCCTCGTCAGCGCCACGTACAGCCGGCGCAGGCCATACGTCTCCCCGGTCGCGATCCGGGCGGGCTCGACGAGCACGACGTGGTCGAACTCAAGGCCCTTGGCGAGGGTGACGGGCACAAGCGCCAGCCGTTCCTCACTCACCCCGGTCCCCGCGGGCACCGCACCACCGTCAGGCGCCTCGCTGGAGGCGCTGCCGGTACTCCCGTCGCTGGCTGAGTCCGCACCGAGCACGCCGAACCGCAGGCCCGCGGCGCGCAACGCGCGACCGGTCTCCGGCACCTGGACGTCCGCGCAGATCACCGCCACCGAGCCCGGCCGCTCGAGCGCGGCCGCGCAGGCCGCCGCGACCCGGCTGCCGAGCTCCCCCGCCGGAGCCGTCTCCACGTGCAGCGCGTCGGCGTCCGCGCGCAGCGATTTGGCCGGCGCGAGGCCGGGCGCGATCCGCGGCAGCAACCGGGAGGCGAAGTCCAGGATCTGCCGGGGCACCCGGTAGCCGACATCCAGCTCCTGCACGGCCGCGCCCGGCTTGCCAAGGTGGCTGAGCAGCGACTCCCACGAGGTCGCCGCCCAGGGCGTGGTGCCCTGCGCGATGTCGCCGAGGATGGTGGCCGCCCCCGTCGCGCAGCGCCGCCCGATCGCCCGCACCTCCATCGGGGAAAGATCCTGTGCCTCGTCCACCACCACGTGGGCGATCGACGGCGTGCGCTCGATCAGGTCGGCCGCCTCGTCGATCAGCACCAGGTCCGCCCGGCTCCACTTGGTCGCGCCTGCGCTGCGCGGCGGCTTGACCCAGGTGAGAGCGGACACTTCAGCGGGAGACAGAATGCTCGCTTCGTTGAGGATGGCCTGCTCTTGACCGGATAGCAGGGAGAAGACCAGGCGGGCGGGATCGACCTTCGGCCAGACCTCGTCGACGCACTTGCGGACTGGCGCGGCGCGCCGGACGGCATCGTGGGTCCGGTCGTCGCAGGTCTCGCCCGCGGCCTCCAGCTGGGTCAGGATCACGTGCGCGATGCGGTGCGCGAGCAGCTCCCGGCCGGTCCCGTAACGAACACCCCGGTCGCGCAGCTCCTGGGCGAGCGCCTCGATCTCGTACCCGGGAACCCGCAGGCGGCGTGCGCCGCGGCTGAGGACGAGGGCCTCCTTCGGCGCCCTGAGGCGGCTCCACAGCGCCAGCCTGAGCACCTCCGCCATCCGGGCGTCGCCCTTGATCGCGGCCGCCTCGTCGGTGTCGGTGCCGCGAACGGGGGCCGACGCAACCATCTCGGTCACCGTGGTCTGCGTGACGTCCAGCTCTCCGAGCGCCGGAAGGACATTCCTGATGTAGGAGAGAAAGGCCAGGTTGGGCCCGACGACGACTACGCCGCGCCGGGTCACCTGCTCCTTGTGCGCGTACAGGAGATAGGCGACGCGGTGCAGCCCGACCGCGGTCTTGCCGGTGCCGGGCGCGCCCTGCACGCACACCGTCGTCGCGGCGTCGGCGCGCACGATGTCGTCCTGCTCGGGCTGGATGGTGGCGACGATGTCCCGCATGGGGCCCGACCGCGGCCGCTCGATCTCGGCGATGAGCAGCTTGCTGGTCGGCTGCTGGAAGTCAGTTTTCCCCGAACGAACCGCCCCGGCACGCGGCCCGGCAGCCGCGAACCGCTCGTCTTCGTAGGCGGTGAGCGTCCCGCCGGCGAAGCCGAACCGCCTGCGCAGGGTGAGCCCCATCGAGTCGGCCTGGCTCGCGCGGTAGAACGGCCGGGAGACCGGCGCGCGCCAGTCGAGCACAACCGGGGTCCCGTTCTTGTCGTGCACGTGCCGTCTTCCGATGTGGAAGTCCGAGCCGGCGAAGTCCTCGTCGCTCGCGGCGAGTTCGGAGTAGTCGAGACGGCCGAAGAACAGTGGCGCGTCCGGCAGGTCCTTGAGCGCTTCCGCGCGACGGTACAGGTCGGCCTTGAGGTACTCCAGGCTCACTCGGTCGCCGGCCATGGGGTTGAGCGCGAGCATCAGGACGTTCTCGCGCATCAAGTGGAGGAACTCTCGGGAGCGCGCCAGATGGACACGCTCGGCTTCGATGACGCTGTCGCCGTCGGCGGGCATGACTGAACCTCTTGCGGTGTGGTTGCGAGTTTTGCGACACGAATTCGGTTGAGGCGAAGCTCAAGTCGGTTGAGCGCGAAGCACAAGACCTTAGCACTGGGTTGCCATGCCGTCACTTTGTTTTTAGCAAGCCCGCCTTTCCTCCTGTCCGCCTCACCTGATCAGATGGTCACATGGAGTCGCTGATCAGGCACACAGGGACGTTTACGCTGGAGGACCGGATCGCCTCACCGTGGCACTATCTTCCTTTGGAGGTCCACTCCGGGGTGTCCGCGCTGCGCGTGGAACTGTCGTACCCGAAGGACGGCGGGACGGTGCTTGACCTGGGGTGTTTTGATCCCTCGGGGTTCCGCGGCTGGTCCGGCGGTGCGCGCTCGTCGTTCGTGGTGTCGGCCGCCGGAGCGACGCCCGGATACCTGCCGGGTCCGGTCTCGGCCGGGCTGTGGCGGGTGGTTCTCGGGCTGCATGCGGTGCCAACGGACGGCGTGCGGTTCGAGGTGACGGCCGAACCGGTCGGAACGGGGGCGCTAGCCGGCGAACTAGACGGTGCGGAGGCGACGGCGCCCGCTGAGCGGCCAGCTCGACGGGACCTGCCGGCCGCGGCCGGGCGCCGGTGGCTCGCCGGGGACTTGCATGCGCACACGGTGCACTCCGACGGGGTCATGACCGTGGCCGAACTGGCGGATCTCGCGGTGCAGCAGGGACTCGACTTCGTCGCGGTCACCGACCACAACACGGTCAGCCACCATGCCTCGCTGCCGCTGGTGTCGGCACGATCCGGGGTAACGCTGATCCCCGGCCAGGAGGTGACGACCGCGGGCGGGCACGCCGGAGTGCTCGGCGATACCGGGTGGATTGATTTTCGGTCCCCGGCTGCCGACTGGCTGACACAGGCGGAAGCGCGGGGCGGGCTGATGTCGGTCAACCACCCGTTCGCCGGACCGGTCAGCTGGCTGCATCCGATGCCGCGCAAGCCGCCACTGCTCGAGGTCTGGCACTGGTCCTGGCTCGACATGACCTGGACCACGCCGCTGTCCTGGTGGCAGGCATGGGACCCGACCGCCATCCCGGTCGGCGGCAGCGACTGGCACCGGCCGGGGTCCGACGCGCCGCTGGGGACGCCGACCACCTGGGTGGAATGCGAAGATCCGTCGGTCGGCGGCATCCTCGCCGCACTGCGCGCCGGACGAGTGGCGATCTCCGCGTCCCGCGACGGCCCCGTGCTGCTGCGGCATGACGGCGCCCTCGTTGCGGCTGGCGCGGACGGGCTGATCCTCGTGTCAGCTGAGGGGCCGCGCGGGCTGGTCCGCGGCGACCTGGTCACGCTGCCGGGAGAACCCGGCTACCACCGGCTGCTTACCCCGGCAGGTGCGACGGTTGCCCTGACGGCGTAGCTAACACTTGCGAATCAGCACGCACCGCGGGGGCGGCGGCTACGTTCGCAGTTGGGCCCGCGTTCTCCGCCCGCGTTAGGAGCTCAGCCTGCGCTCGCGGAGAGCAGCCGGACGCGGGCGTGCAGCAGGGCACGGTGAGCGGTCAGGTCGTCGGCCTCGTCGGGCTTGACGGGGCACTCGCCCGCGGAGATCGCCCGCTGCAGGCGAGCGCGGGCGTCGGCGGGATCGATCTCCTCGAAGATGACGAGCGGGTCGGTCTCCGCGGCGAGCCATGTCTTGTCCAGCAGCCCGTCGGCGTCGGCTACCCAGACGTCCCTGATCCGCCCGAGCCTGCCGTGATCGATCAGCACCGACAAGGCATGCTCGCTGGCCCCGTAGCTGAAGGTGGCCGTCACCGACTCCTGGCGCCCGCCGACATCGCTGTAGTGCCAGCACGGCCCGACGGTCGGCGCGCCGAGCCCCGCCGCCCAGACCGGGTTGGGCACGCCGCTCGCGTGCACCCGGTCGGCCGCCGCTGCCGCCGCCGACCGCACGGCGGGCGAGCCGAGCGCGCTGAGGATCCGCAGCAGGGCGAGCGCCTCGGGGGTCGCGCTCTCCTCGGCGGCGGGCACCAGCGAGTCCGCAAGTTCCGCCATGACGTCGTTCGATTCGCCGGACCCGGTTCTGCCAGACACGGGGCTGCCAGACACGGGGCTGCCAGACACGGGGCCGTCAGACCGGGTGCTGTCAGACCGCGTGCCGGACAGGGCGCCTAGCATGTCCGACCCCCACAGCTCCGCGTCGATCGGCGCGCGCACGTGGGCGAGCACCTGGCGTGCCTCGTTCAGGACGACTTCGAACGCCTGCGCCGGCCGCAACGGCGCGAAAAGCTCGGCAATATCGGGTTCCGCATGACCCATGCCGCGTATTTTTACACGTCCCGCCACTTAGCCGCCCCGCATAAGTTGGCATCTGGGGACAAATGCTTCTTACGTGCTTCTTACGCACATCCCGCGGTGCCGGGGTTACCGCGCGCGGGCGAAGCACCCTTCCAGGTGGTCGTTGACCAGGCCGCAGGCCTGCATGGTGGCGTAGACGGTGACCGGGCCGGTGAAGACGAAGCCATGTCCGCGCAGTTCGCGGGCGAGCTGCTTCGAGGCGGGGGTCTGCGAAGAGATGTCGGCGAGGGTGCGCGGGGCGGGGCCTGGCTCCGTTTCGGCGTAGCTCCAGACCAGGTCGCTCAGGCCGTCGGCGAGTTCGAGGGCGGCGCGGGCGTTGGAGATCGCGGCGTTGATCTTTGCCCGGTTCCGCACGATCCCCGCGTCGGCGAGCAGCCGCGCGACGTCGTCGGCACCGAACCCGGCTACGGTCGCGATGTCGAAACCGGCGAACGCCTTCCTGAAGTTCTCCCGCTTGCGGAGGATGGTCAGCCACGACAGCCCCGACTGGAACGCCTCAAGGCAGAGCCGCTCGAAGATCGCCTGGTCGCCGCGGACCGGCCGGCCCCACTCCTGATCGTGGTAGGCGACGTACTCCGGCGCGGACAGCCCCCAAGGGCAGCGCGGCCTGCCATCGGGACCTGGCACCGGTCCGCGAGCCGGCTCGCTCTGCGCAGCCTCGCCAGCCGGGCTGGGCTGGTCTGCCGGGCTGGGCTGGTCTGCCGGGCTGGGCCGATCGGTGGCCTCAGTCATGCGACTGCTCGGGCGGCTGCTCCTGCGGCGCGGGCCAGTCGACCGCGGGCTCCGTCCCGGCCGGCAGGCCGGCCGTGGGCGCCGGGCCGGGCTGCCAGTCCGCATCGGCGTCATGCCCGGCCTCAAGCGCGTCCCGCCGGTGTCGCGCGCCGACGTACGGGCCGCCAGCGCCCGACTCGACGGACTCCCTGCTCAGGTCGGTCACGAGCTGCTCGAGCGCGACGATCCGGACGTCCCGCTCCCTGATCGACTCGGCGATCCGGTCAAGCGCCTCATCGGTCGCGTCGACGCTGTACCCCCACAACGCCGTCGGCGGCCGCAGCAGGACGACGTCGGTGGCGGACACAGGGCCGAGGTCAATCGGCGCGTAGTCGCTGCGCTCCGCCGACAGCTCGCCCCCGCGCCCGATCGCCACGAAGACGACACCGGCGATGATGGCGATGGCGGCGATCACGATGGCAACAATCACATGTAAATCGTGCCACGCCCAGCGAGGAGTTTCGTACGCACGCCGGAAACGACGGGTCTCAGAAGAAGGACAGGCCCTCGTGAGCGGTCTTGATGATCTTGACTACCTCGTCGGGCGTGTCGGCGATGTGGAAGAGCGTGAGTTCTTCCGCACTGATCTTGCCTTCGGCCAGCATCGTTTCGCGGAGCCAGTCGATAAGGCCCGCCCAGTACGCGGTGCCGACGAGCACGATCGGGAACTTCGTGATCTTGCCGGTGGCGACCAGGGTGATCGCCTCGAACAGCTCGTCCATCGTGCCGAAGCCGCCCGGCAGGACCACGAAGGCCTGCGAGTACTTGATGAAGACCGTCTTGCGGACGAAGAAGTAGCGGAACTCGACGCCCACGTTCACGTAGTCGTTGAGCCCGGATTCAAGCGGCAGCTCGATGCCAAGGCCGACCGAGACGCCACCGGACTCGGCAGCGCCCTTGTTCGCTGCCTCCATGATCCCGGGTCCGCCACCGGTGATGATCGCGTACCCGGCCTTGACCAGGCTGCCGGCGATGTCGTCGGCCAGCTGGTACTCGGGGGTGCCAGGCTTCGTCCTGGCCGACCCGAAGACGGAAACCGCCATGCCAAGCTCGGCGAGCAGGCCGAAACCCTCGACGAACTCGGCCTGAATGCGCATGACCCGCCACGGGTCAGTGTGCACCCAGTCCGACGGGCCACGACGGTCCAGCAACCGCTGGTCGGTCGTGGTCGCCGGAATCTGCTTATCGCGCAACGTCACGGGCCCCTGGCGACGGACCCGGCGCGTATTTGCTCCACCCATAGTCCCTCCACGGTAACCAGCACCGAAGAGTGTTCTGGCGCAAACACGCCGTTCACCGGGAGAACCCCCGGCGAACTACATGCGACAAATTTGATTCAGATATCGGCTCCGTGGTCCCGGAGGATCTCGTTCAGCTTCGTCTTGTCGTGCCGGCCGCCCTCGGCCAGGCGCTTGATCACGAGCACGCACGGCATGCCGTACTCGCCGCCGGCGAACTTCCTCGCCCGCGTGCCGTTCACGCAGACCGACCAGGCGGGCGCCTCGCCACGGGGCAGTTCTTCGCCGGTCTCCACGTCGATGACATGCGTGGTGTCGGTGAGGTTGGTCCCCGAGCCGAGAACCGCGCCGGTCCGCACCCTGGCACCGTTCACGACCATCGAGCGGGAGCCGATCATGCACTCGTCCTCGACCACGACCGGGATCGCGTTCGGCGGCTCGAGCACGCCGCCGATGCCGACCCCGCCGGACAGGTGGACGTTCCTGCCGATCTGGGCGCAGGAGCCGACCGTTGCCCAGGTGTCCACCATGGTGCCGGTGTCCACGTACGCGCCGACGTTGACGAACGACGGCATGAGCACCGTGCCGGGGGCGATGTAAGCGCCCCAGCGGGCGATCGCGCCCGGTACCACCCGCACCCCGTCGAGCCGGGTCTTCAACGGCACCCGGTCGTGGTAGCGGAAGTCACCGACCTGCGACTGGGCCATCGGCAGCACCTTGAAGGCAAGCAGGATCGCGCGCTTGGCCCGCTCGTCCACCACGACCTCATCGGTCTCGGCGTCTACGAACGCGACCCGGGCGGTGCCCGCGTCAACCGCGTCCACAGCCGCCACGATCTCGGCGCGGGCGGCGGAGTCTTCCGGGGTCAGGCTGGCCCGCTGCTCCCACAGTTCGTCGATAACGGGAGACAGCGGCGACTTCAGCTCACTCATGGCCAGAAGAGTATTGCCTCGTATCGCCTGCGGGGGGGCGACCCCCCTGCAACCCACGGTGGTTGCGGTTAGAGATCTGCGGTGTTTACTTGGGCCGACCGCAAAGATGCCGCAGTGGGCGCTTGCGCCGGGTAACGTCAACGTGTGCGGTCGACCTACCCGGGGCGCGCAGCGCCGTACGGTTATCAACGCCCCCGGTGGCGTCGCCCAGTGATCCTGCTGACCGTGATCGCGGTGCTGCTCGCCGTGGGCGGATACTTCGCGTACTCGGCCTACCAGCACTTTGTGCAGCGGATACTCACCATTCCCGGGTGCCAGGCGGGCACCGGCGGCAACGCGGTCGGGCTCGACTTCGGGCAGGCGGCGGACGCGGCCACGATCGCCGGCGTCGCGGAACGGGACGGTTTGCCCGGTCACGCGCTCACCATCGCCTACGCCACCGCGTTCCAGGAATCCAAGCTGGAGAACCTGACCTACGGCGACCGGGACTCGGTCGGCGTCTTCCAGCAGCGCCCGTCGGAAGGCTGGGGCAGCACCGCCCAGCTCGAGGACCCCGCGTACGCGGCCGGGGCGTTCTTCAAGGCGCTGGTCAAGGTGCCCGGCTACCGCACCCTGCCGGTCGGAATAGCCGCCCAGGACGTGCAGCACAGCGCCGACGCCAGCGGCGGCGCTTACCAGCAGTACGCGCAGGCGGGGGCAGCGCTCACCACCGACTTCACCACGGCGCCGCACGCCGTCACCTGCTGGTACGACCCGGCCACCCAGGCCGCCGATCAGGGGGTGTCAGCCAAGCTGAACCTGAGCGGGGCGCTGAACGGGCTGGCTGACGCGTTCGGAAACCCAGGGGCAGAAAGTGCGGTGCGGAAAGTAAGCACGGTCAGTTCCGGAGAATCGGCCGTGGTAACCGCGCGGAAAACCAGCGGCTGGGCGGTTGCTAACTGGCTCGTCGCCAACGCGAGTTCCTACGGAATCACGCAGGTTAGCTACGCGGGGTATTCATGGACGGCCGGATTGAGCGAAACAAGCTGGCAGACCGACCCTGGGGCGGCAACGGGGGGTATTGTCGCCAGCTAGCGGGGCGAACCACCATACTGTCTGGTAGCTGAACTGAGTTATGAACGCTAAAGAGGAGCTCACGTGACCTACGTCATCGCGCAGCCGTGCGTCGACGTGCTCGACAAGGCATGCATCGAAGAGTGCCCGGTGGACTGCATCTACGAGGGCGACCGGATGCTTTACATCCACCCGGACGAGTGCGTCGACTGCGGGGCTTGCGAGCCCGTATGCCCGGTTGAGGCCATCTACTACGAGGACGACGTGCCCGAGCAGTGGAAGGACTACTACAAGGTCAACGTGGACTTCTTCGAGGACCTGGGCTCCCCGGGCGGCGCGTCGAAGGTCGGCAAGATCGGCAAGGACCACCCGCTTGTCGCGGCGCTGCCGCCGCAGGCCGGGGAAGAGTGAGCCTAGCCGCACGCCTTGGTGAGTACCCCTGGGACGAGCTGGCTCCGATCGCGGAGAAGGCCCGCGCGTTCCCAGGGGGCGCGGTTGACTTGTCGGTCGGGACACCGGTTGACCCGGTGCCCGCCATCATTCAGGACGCCCTCGTCGCGGCCGCTAATGCGCCCGGTTACCCGCTGACCGCCGGCACGGCGGAGTTGCGCGCCGCGGCCGCCGGGTGGCTGGCGCGGTCGCTGGACGTACACGTCGACCCGGTGACCGTGCTGCCGGTGATCGGGACCAAGGAATTCATCGCCTGGCTGCCGACCATGCTCGGCCTCGGCGCGGGCGACGCGGTGGGCTACCCGTCGCTGGCCTACCCGACCTACGACATGGGAGCACGGCTCGCCGGGGCGGCTTCGGTCGCGGTTGGCGACCCGACGGAAGGCTCGGCCGGCGACGCGCCGCAGCCCATCAGGCTGCTGTGGGTGAACTCGCCGTCCAACCCGACCGGCCGGGTGCTGTCCGCGCAGTCGCTCCGCTCGGCGCTGTCCTGGGCGCGGGCGCGGGGATGCGTGCTCGCCTCTGACGAGTGCTACATCGAGCTTGGCTGGGACACGACCCCGGTGTCCGCGCTGCACTCCACGGTGACCGGCGGGTCGCTGGACGGGGTGCTCGCGGTGTTCTCGCTGTCCAAGCGGTCCAATCTGGCCGGGTACCGGGCCGGGTTCGTCACCGGCGACCCGGGGCTGATGAAGGAGTTGCTGCTGATCGGGCGGCAGGCCGGGATGATCGTGCCCGCACCCGTGCAGGCGGCGATGGTCGCCGCGCTGTCGGACGACGCGCACGCGGCTGCCCAGAAGGCCGTGTACGGGGCACGGCGGTCGGTGCTCGCCGCGGGACTGACGGCGGCCGGGTTCCGGATCGAGCACTCGGAGGCCGGCCTGTACCTGTGGGCGACCAGGCCGGGGCTCGACTGCTGGGCGGCGTGCGAGCTGCTCGCCACCGAGTGCGGCATCCTCGTCGGGCCCGGCTCCATGTACGGGCCGGACGGGGCGGCGTACATCCGGGTCGCACTCACCTCGCCCGACGAGCGGGTCGCCGCGGCCGGCCAGCGGCTGCACGCCTTCGCGGCTCGCTGAATCGCGGCTGCCGCGGCCGCGCAACGAATCGACGGTCTAGGGCCACAGGACGCAACAGATCGCCGGATCGACGCATAATCACGTTCTGTTACTGAGACGACTGCGCTCCGTACGCTTGAGCAATGAGCAACCTCGCGTCGCACCGGGTGGCACCGATCCGGAAAGCCCAGACCCGGAAAGCACAGGGCCGGAAAGCACGGGCCCGGTCGTACCTGATGTGCCCGCCTGCCTACTTCGACGTGACGTACGCGATCAACCCGTGGATGCGGCCGGGCGCGGTCGTTGACCCCGCGCTCGCGATGCGGCAGTGGGAGACGCTGCGGGCGGCGCATGTGTCCCTCGGGCACTCCGTGTCGCTGATCGACCCGGTGCCCGGGCTGCCGGACATGGTGTTCGCGGCCAACGGGGCGACGGTGATCGACGGCGTGGTCCTCGGGGTCCGGTTCCGCTACCCGCAGCGGACCGCCGAGGCCGGAGCCTACCGGTCCTGGTTCGCGGCGCATGGATACCAGGACGTGCGCCAGCCCTCCGCCGTAAACGAGGGCGAAGGAGACATCCTCGTCGCCGGGACGACCATACTCGCCGGGTACGGATTCCGGTCCGATGAGGCGTGCGCCGCGGAACTCGCCGCGGTGTTCCGGCGACGGGTCGTGCCGCTGCGGCTCGTCGACCCCCGGTACTACCACCTGGACACCGCCCTGTGCGTGCTCGATGAGTCGACGGCGATGTACTACCCGGCCGCCTTCGACGACAGCGGGCGTGCGGCCCTGGCGTCGCTGTTCGATGAGCTGATCGAGGCCAAGGACGAGGACGCCGAGGTGCTCGGCCTCAACGCGGTGTCGGACGGCCGGCATGTGGTGCTCGCCGCGCAGGCTCGCGGTCTGGCGCGGTCACTGTCTGCCCGGGGGTTCACGCCGGTACCCGTTGACATGTCAGAACTGCTGAAGGCGGGTGGCGGCGCGAAGTGCTGCACCCTGGAACTGCGGGGGCCAGCGCAATGACGCGCACGCTAGCTGACCTCGACGGCCGCGATGCCCGCAGCACCCGCCTCAGCGCGCTGACCAGTGAGTACAGCGCGCACAACTACCACCCGCTGCCGGTCGTCGTCGCCTCGGCGTCCGGGGTGTGGGTGACCGACGTGAACGGGCGGCGGTACCTGGACATGCTCGCCGGGTACTCGGCGCTCAACTTCGGGCACCTGCACCCCCGGCTGGTGGCGGCCGCGCACCGGCAGCTCGAGCGGGTGACCCTGGTGAGCCGGGCGTTCGACCATGACGTCTTCGGACCGTTCTGCGCGGAGCTCGCCGAACTGTGCGGCATGGAGATGGTGCTGCCCATGAACACCGGCGCCGAGGCGGTCGAGACGGCGCTGAAGGTGGCACGCAAGTGGGGATACACCGTGCGCGGCGTGCCGCACGACGAGGCGGTCATCGTCGTTTTCGACGGTAACTTCCACGGGCGGACGACGACGATCGTCTCGTTCTCCTCCGACCCGGACGCGCGTACCGACTTCGGTCCTTACACGCCCGGGTTCGTGTCGGTGCCGTACGGCGATCTGCAAGCGCTGGGCGGCGCTTTCGCTCAGTACGGTGACCGGATCGTCGCCGTGCTGATCGAGCCGATCCAGGGCGAGGCCGGAGTGGTCGTCCCGCCGCCGGGGTTCCTCGCCGGGGTCCGGTCCCTGTGCACGTCCGCCGGGGCGCTGATGATCGCGGACGAGATCCAGTCCGGCCTCGGCCGGGTGGGCGAGACATTCGCCTGCGCGGCTGAGGGCGTGGTGCCGGACGCCTACCTGCTCGGCAAGGCGCTTGGCGGCGGGATCGTTCCGGTCTCGGCGATGGTGTCGGCTAAGCCGGTGCTCGGCGTGCTGCGGCCCGGGCAGCACGGGTCCACGTTCGGCGGCAACCCGCTGGCCTGCGCGGTGGCGCGAGAGGTGATCGCCATGCTGCGGACCGGGGAGTACCAGGCGCGCTCGGCGGCGCTGGGGACCGTGCTGCACTCCCGGCTCAGCGCGCTGCCGTCCTCGGCGGTGTCGTCCGTGCGCGGGCGCGGGCTGTGGGCGGGCGTGACGTTCACCTCTCTGGACGGGCGCGCGGTGTGCGAACGGCTCACCGCGCTCGGGGTGCTGGCGAAGGAAACGCACGGATCGACGATCCGGCTCGCGCCGCCTCTTGTCATCACGGAAGATGAGCTCGACTGGGCGCTCGACCGCTTCACCGAGGCGGTCGGGTCCAGCTAGGAGGAACGGGGCGAACGGGAGTCAGCGGGCCCGGGAGCGGGAGCGCCCCCAGGCGAACAGCGCTATCACGGCGCCCGCCCCGGCGCCGAGCGCGCCGCCGTACAGGTACCACTCCCCCGCGGACGTCGCGGTGATGATCACGCTGCCGGTCTGCCTCGGCATGGCCAGCACGAACGAAGCGGCGATCCAGCCGATCGCCACCATGATGCCAGCCCCGTAAGTCTGCATGCCCCAGCCGGCCAGCAGGCAGGTCACGAAGATCAGCACAGCGAAACCGATGGCCACCAGCGGCACCGGGCTATTGGCGTAGAAGAAGCTGCCGATCATTCCCTGGAGCCCGCCGAGCACGAAAAGCAGCAGGTAGCCGCCGGCCGTGACGAGTGTGTGGCGGCCGCTGCCCGACTGACCCTGCGAGGTCCCCATGAGGCAGCAGGCTACCGTGTCGGCCACGGTGGGCCGGTTCAGAAGTGGCCGAACAGATCGAGCTCGTAAGGGTACCCAGGGCCCCGGTCCCCGCTGAGCAGCGTGTAGTACTCGGTGCCGAGGATGCGCTGGCCGAGATCGTTGGACAGCGCGAAGAAATCGCCGTCCACGGTTATCTGCGTCTCGTGCGCGCGCATCGCTTCGCGCTTGGCGTCCAGGTAGCCGGTCGCGTCGATCGCCGTGGTCACCAAGTCGTCGGGAACGCTAGCCGACAGGTCTGAGTTACGCGCGAACCACGAGTCGCCGGGGAGCTCGACGGCGCTGGCGAGCACCGAGCGGGGCATCGCGGTCGCGTAGAACCTTCCCTTCGCACCGGTCAGCTCGTGCGCGCGCCAGGCGACCCGGTGCGCCTGGATGTGGTCGGGATGGCCGTAGAACCCGTTGGCGTCATAGGTCACGATCACGTCGGCCTCGACCTCTTCGACGACCTTCGCCAGCTCGGCGGCCGCCTCATCCACGCTTGCCTGCCAGAAGCAGCGCGGGTCCTCGTTGTCCGGCAGGCCCATCATGCCCGAGTCGCGGTACCGTCCCTCGCCGCCAAGGAACCTCTGATCCGTGACGCCGAGGGCGGCGCAGGCGCGCGCGAGCTCGGTGATCCGGTGCTGGCCGAGCTCGTCGGGGAAGAGATGCCGCAGGTCGGGCGGGATGATCTCGCCGAGTTCGCCGAGGGTGCAGGTCACCAGCGTGACGCGCGCGCCTTCCGCCGCGTACTTGGCCATCGTGGCGCCGGTGCCGATCGACTCGTCGTCGGGGTGCGCGTGCAGCAGCAGCAGGCTGCGTCCCACAGCTGTCCTCCTCGGTGGCCGGGTCACGATGGCGAAAGACCTCCGCGATCACGACGCTACCGTGCGGCACGGGCGCCGGACGTGGCCTGGCATGATCGGGATCATGACGGAGAGCTTTCCCAGACAGCAGGCGCGGACTCGACGGTTCCGGCTCGGGGTACCGCGGTCGTTCGAGGTATCGCCCGACGGTGCACGAGTTACCTTCCTGCGGTCGAAGGCAGGCGACGACCCGGTGACCTGCCTGTGGGAGCATGACGTGGCCACCGGAACCGAGCGGCTCGTCGCCGACCCGCGGGCGCTCGGCGCGGACGAGGAGAACCTGCCGCCGGAGGAGCGCGCCCGGCGGGAGCGGGTGCGCGAGAACGCCACCGGGATCGTGGCGTACGCCACCGACAAGGCGGGGACGCTCGCGGTCTTCGCGCTCTCCGGACAGGTGTACGCGGTGGGGCTGGGGGACGCTCGCGGCGACGCCCGGCCCATCCCGGTCACGACTCCGGCGCTGGACCCGCGTCCGGACCCGACTGGGTCCATGGTCGGCTACGTGCACGACGGAGCGCTGCACGTCCTGCATCTCGCGCTCGGCGACGACCGTATCGTCGCGCAGCAGGACGGCGTCACCTTCGGCCTGGCGGAATTCGTGGCGGCCGAGGAGATGGGCCGGTTCCGTGGCTACTGGTGGTCACCGGACGGCACCGAGATGCTCGTCGCGCGGGTCGACGAGTCGCCGGTGAAGCGCTGGCATATCGCCGACCCCGCCAACCCCGGCAAGCTTCCCGTCGAGGTCGGCTACCCCGCCGCCGGCACCGCGAACGCGGAAGTGGCACTCTTCATCGCCAGTCTCACCGATCCCACCGGAGGGGTGCCGCTCACCGAGGTCGGCTGGGACCGGGACGCGTTCCCCTACCTGGTCACCGCCACCTGGCACGACGACCCCCTGATCGTCGTGCAATCGCGGGATCAGAAGACCATGCGGATCCTCAACGCGCGAACCGGGGCCGTGCTCCGCGAAGACACTGACCCGCAGTGGATCGACGTGATCAGCGGCGTGCCCGCCCGTCTGGGGAACGGCAGCATCGTCTGGACCGGGATCAGCGACGACACCCGCGGGCTGGTCATCGCGGATCCGGCACAACTCGCCGCCGCGCCAGTGGTCACCCCGCCCGGCCTGCAGGTCAGAGAGGTGCTCGGGACCGACGGCGACGACGTGCTGTTCGCCGCCTCACGGGAGTCCACCGAGATCGGAGTCTGGCGCTACGGACCCGGCGGCCTCACCGAGGTCGCCGTCACCCCGGGCGTGCACACCGCGCAGGCGGCGGGCGGCACCACCGTCGTCGTCAGCCGGACGCTGGCCGACGCAGCCGTCAAGGTCACGGTCAGCGGGGGGCCCGTCGATGGCAAGCAGGCGGTCACTGCGATCGCGTCGCTCGCGGAGTCGCCCAACCTGCCGCACCCGGATCCGGTCTTCTTCAACGCCGGCACCGAAGGCATCCGCACCGCGGTGCTCCTCCCGTCCTGGCACCAGCCCGGCAGCAAGCTCCCGGTGCTGATGGATCCCTACGGCGGTCCGCACGCGCAGCAGGTGCTCAAGTCCACCGGAGTCTTGCTGCTCTCGCAGTGGTGGGCGGAACAGGGCTTCGCTGTCGTCGTCGCCGACGGTCGCGGCACACCGGGCCGCGGCCCCGCCTGGGACCGGACCGTCTACCGCGACCTGTCGACGTACGCGCTCACAGACCAGGTGACGGCGCTGCAGGCTGCCGCGGAGAAGTTCGCCGACCTGGACGTGACCCGGGTCGGGATCCGCGGCTGGTCATTCGGCGGGTTCCTGTCCGCGCTGGCCGTGCTGCGCCGCCCCGACGTCTTCCACGCCGGGGTAGCGGGCGCGCCGGTCACCGACTGGCGGCTGTACGACACGTTCTACACCGAGCGCTACCTGGGCGACCCGAACGAGGACCCCGGGCCATACGAGAAAAGCTCGATAATCAACGATCCCGAACGAGCCGTCGGTACCACGGTCAGGCCATTGCTGATCATCCACGGGCTGGCCGACGACAACGTGTTCGTCGCGCATTCGCTGCGCCTGTCATCGGCGCTGCTGGCGGCCGGCTACCCGCACTCGGTCCTGCCGCTGTCCGGAGTCACCCACATGACGCCGCAAGAGGTCGTCGCGGAGAACCGGCTCAAGCTGGAACTCGTCTTCCTGCGCCAGGCCCTGGGAATCCCCGACCCACCCGCCGCGGGGGCGGGCAGAAGCTGAGGCGCGGAGCACGGGACGTTCCGGATAGTCGCGTTTGTTCCCGGCCGTCCGGTGTGAGCCTGCTCACCGGACGAGCGAAACCCCCCGTGAAAGCGGGGAGTGTTGCCAGTCTCACATGCTGGAAGGGAGCCCGGATGCGGCATGCTGAGACCAACTGGAATAAGTTCGTGAACATCGCATGCGCGCCCGCCCGGAACTCCGGGACGGCCCGGCAGCGCGTGACGGTCATGATCACGCAGAAGGCAGCGAGGACGCTGGATGACACAAATTTCCGAAGCGCCAGCTAGGACGCGGGCGCAGATCTCCGAGCGGACGCTCCGCAAGGACCCTTGGTGGAACCGTGGCCGCGTCGTCGCAACGCTGCTGACCATCTGGGTGGCCTACGCGACCGTCCGGGTCTTCACCGGGCACTGGTACTTCGCAGCTGGATACAACTACCTGACGCCGTTCTATTCCCCTTGCGTCAGCGGCGAGTGCGTCCCCGGGTCGTCTACCCTCGGCCACTGGATCCCGGCCATCCCGCCGATCATCCCCTACGCGTTCGTCTCCCTGCCGTTCGTGCTCGGGTTCCGGCTCTCTTGCTACTACTACCGCGGTGCCTACTACCGGGCCTTCTGGCGGGCGCCCGCCGCGTGCGCGGTGCGCGAGCCGCACGCCACCTACTCCGGCGAGTCCAAGCTGCCGCTGATCTCGTTCAACCTGCACCGGTACTTCTTCTTCGCGGCCGTGCTCATCTCGATCCTGAACACCTGGGACCTGATCAACGCGTTCTGGCCGACCACGGCGGTTACCCCGGACGGCACCCACCTCACCCATGGCTTCGGGTTCGGGCTCGGCTCGATCATCATCCTGATCAACGTGGTGCTGCTGTGGGCATACACGCTGTCGTGCCACTCCTGCCGGCACATCACCGGCGGACGGCTCAAGCACTTTTCCAAGCACCCGGTCCGGTACTGGATCTGGAACCAGATCTCGAAGATGAACAAGCATCACATGGCCCTGGCGTGGACCACGCTGACCACGCTGATGCTCACCGACCTTTACATCATGCTGGTCGCCGCGAACGCGTTCCCCGACCCGCGCTTCTTCAACTGAGCCAGAACGGGCGAATTTAGTTATGGCTACTCCAGACACAACTTCGACCGAGATCGAGCGATACTCCTACGACGTGGTGGTGATCGGCGCTGGCGGCTCCGGGCTGCGGGCAGCGATCGAGGCACGCTCGCGGGGCAAGAAGACCGCGGTCATCTCCAAGTCGCTGTTCGGCAAGGCGCACACGGTCATGGCCGAAGGCGGCGCCGCCGCCGCCATGGGCAACGTCAACCCGAAGGACAACTGGCAGGTCCACTTCCGCGACACGCTGCGCGGCGGGAAGTTCCTCAACAACCCGCGGATGGCCGAACTGCACGCCAAGGAGGCACCGGAACGGGTCTGGGAGCTTGAGGCGTGGGGCGCGCTCTTCGACCGAACCCCCGACGGCAAGATCTCGCAGCGGAACTTCGGCGGGCACGAGTACCCGCGGCTCGCGCACGTGGGCGACCGGACCGGTCTTGAGATGATCCGTACGCTGCAGCAGCGCGTGGTGGCGATGCAGCAGGCAGACTCGTATGAGTTCGGCGACCCCGAGGCGATGATCCGGGTGTTCGCCGAAACGACCATCACCCGCCTGGTCAAGGACGCGTCCGGCCGGATCTCAGGCGCTTTCGGGTACATCCGGGACACCGGCAAGTTCGTCCTGTTCGAGGCGCCGGCGATCGTGCTGGCGACCGGCGGCATCGGGCGCACCTTCAAGGTCACCTCGAACTCCTGGGAGTACAGCGGCGACGGGCACGCCCTCGCCCTGCTCGCGGGCGCGTCGCTGATGAACATGGAGTTCGTGCAGTTCCACCCGACCGGCATGGTGTGGCCGCCGTCCGTGGCCGGCCTGCTGGTCACCGAGTCGGTGCGCGGCGACGGTGGCGTGCTGCGGAACACCGACGGCAAGCGGTTCATGTTCAACTACGTTCCTGACGTGTTCCGTGCGCAGTACGCGGAGACCGAGGAAGAGGCCGACCGCTGGTACACCGACCCGGACCACAACCGGCGCCCGCCGGAGCTGCTGCCCCGCGACGAGGTGGCACGGTCGATCAACTCCGAGATCAAGGCGGGGCGCGGAACCGAGCACGGCGGCGTGTTCCTCGATGTCTCCTCCCGGCTGCCCGCCGACGTGATCTTGAAGAAGCTGCCTTCCATGCACCATCAGTTCCTGGAACTGGCCGGCGTCGACATCACCAAGGAACCGATGGAGATCGGCCCGACCTGCCACTACGTGATGGGCGGCGTCGAAGTCGACCCGGACACCGCGGCGACCTCGGTGCCCGGCCTGTTCGCGGCCGGCGAGGTATCGGGCGGCATGCACGGCTCCAACCGGCTCGGCGGCAACTCGCTATCCGACCTGCTGGTGTTCGGCAAGCGAGCCGGCGACGGCGCGGCGGACTATCTCGATTCGCTCGGCGGCGCTAAGCCCGCCGTGTCGCGGGCTGACCTCGACGCGGCCATTGAGGAAGCGCTCGCGCCGTTCACGCGCTCGGGCGGCGAGTCACCGTACGCGGTGCACCACGAGTTGCAGCAGACGATGCAGGACCTGGTCGGCCTCATCCGGCGCGAGACCGAGGTCAAGGCAGCGCTCGGCGAACTGGAGAAGTTCAAGGAGCGGGCCGCGCAGGTGTCCGTGCCAGGCGAGCGGGCCTATAACCCGGGCTGGCACTACGCCCAGGACCTGCGGAACATGCTGCTCGTGGCGGAGTGCGTGGCGATGGCCGCGCTCGAGCGGCAGGAGTCGCGCGGCGGGCACACCCGCGATGACTATCCGGCGATGTCCCCCGAGTGGCGGAAGGTCAACCTGATCCTGACGCTCGACGGCGACGAGATCGACATGGTGCACAAGCCGCTGCCGAAGATGCGCGACGACCTGCTCGCGCTCTTCGACAAGTCGGAGCTCAAGAAGTACATGACCGACGAAGAACTGACCGGGCTCCCTGAGCCGGCGTCGTCGGCGTCCGAGAAGGGGCACTGATGGGGTACCTGGCAAAGTTCCGGGTCTGGCGTGGTGATGCGGGCTCCGGCGCGCTGAAGGACTATCAAGTCGAGGCCAACGAGGGCGAGGTCGTCCTCGACGTGCTGCACCGGCTGCAGGCGACGCAGGCGTCCGACCTGGCCATCCGGTGGAACTGCAAGGCCGGCAAGTGCGGCTCGTGTTCCATGGAGATCAACGGCATGCCGCGGCTCGGCTGCATGA
>Ga0123356_10001017_pt1 | contig 31161 bp, 27 predicted proteins | sample TergutEmb28metaG_2_FD_92546 | JGI IMG/M metagenome (GOLD analysis project Ga0123356, IMG submission 92546) | Embiratermes neotenicus P3 segment gut microbial communities from Petit-Saut dam, French Guiana - Emb289 P3 | ecosystem: Host-associated > Arthropoda: Insects > Digestive system > Gut ...
CGGCTTAGCTGCCGTCCGGCTTCTCAGTCTCGTCACCGGCTGCTGGCTCAGACTGGCCCGGCTTGGCACTCGGGTCGGTGAATACCTCCGACCGCACCTTGGCGAGCGTGTCGGTCAGGATGTCCCGCAGTTCCGTCAGGGAACGATCACCCAGGTTGCTCGTCTGCCGAGCCGCCGCTCTCAGTTCGGTGGCGAACTGCATCGCCATCCGCTCCAGGTCGCCGAAGGGGCCCTGACCGCCCTGGCCTTCACGGCTGGCCGTCCGGCCGCGGCCGCGGGAGCCGGTACCGCCTCCGGATCCGCCGTCGCCGTCGCTGTCAGTCCACTCCGACCACGACGACCAGGCGGGCCACTCTCCGGCGCGCCGCCCTTGCCGGAAGCTCGCGCGCATCTGCTCGCGGCTACGGCGGGCTTCCTCCCTGATGCGCCGCGGCTCGGTGCGGGGGTCCTCGCCGGTGTCGCCCGCTTCGGCGGCGTCCTCGTCAGGAGACTCGCCCTCGTCCCTCTCCTCGGAGCCGCGGAACTCACGGGCGGCCGACGCGAGCTCTTCCCTGATGGTGCGGACGGTCTCGCGGACATCGACGGAGATCTCCCTGGCCACGTCGCGCAGTGACTCGGTGAGCTCATCTTCCAGGTCGGCGAGGTCACTCAGCCTGGACCGGATCTCTTCCCGGCCCTTGTCCGTGATGCTGTAGATCTTCTTGCCGTCGACTTCCTCGTGCGTGACCAGGCCGTCTTCTTCCAGCCGGGCAAGTCTCGGGTAGATGGTGCCGGGTGAGGGGGCGTAGATGCCCATGAACCGGTCCTGCAGGAGGCGGATGACCTCATAACCATGCCGCGGAGCCTCATCGAGGAGCTTCAGCAGGTACAGCCTGAGCTTGCCGTGCCGGAAAACTGGGCTCAACGAACCTCACCGCCCCTGCCTGGACCTCCGCACACTCCGCTGCGGAGATCGTACTCCTCATGGATACGATATGTCGCGACCAGTATAAGTCAAGATGTATCGTGACGGCCCGGCGGAGGTGGCGTCGGCTGCGGGTGGCTTTGGGGCTGCTCGGGCTGGGTGGCTTCAGGCCCGGGTGGCTCGGGGTGGGGTGGCTTCGGCCGCTGCTGTTGCTGCCGCCGGGTGTTCCTGCCGAGATGCCGAGCAGCGAATAGTCAACCAGCTAGTCGTCCGGATCGTCGTCGAGCCGGGCCAGCCAGGTGGCGAGCTGGTCGACGATCGACTCGGCATCCGGGTGCTCGTCAACGAAGTCACGCAGCCGCTCCGCTAGCCAGCCGAGCGCGATCTGCTCTCCGCCGCGCCGCTCCTGGAGTTCCTCGATGCCGCGGTCCGTGAAGTACACCAGATCAGCCGTTTCTGGCGAAGGCTGCGTCGAGCACGGCGGCCTGTTCCGCGGCGTGCGCCTTGGCCGAGCCAGAGGCCGGCGCCGAGCTAGCCGGCCGCGACACCTGTCCGACCGGCCTGCCGATAGCCTGCGGCAGGTTCATGGCCATGAATGGCCACGCGCCCATGTTGGCTGGCTCCTCCTGGACCCACACCACCTCGGCCGCGCCGGGATACTTGGCGAGCTCGGCGGTGATCTCGGCGGCCGGGAGCGGATACAGCCGCTCGACCCGGAGGAGCGCGGTGTCGGTCGCGCCGGTCGTCCTCCGGCGCTCCGCCAGGTCGTAGTAGACCTTGCCGGCGCAGAGCAGGACGCGCCGGATAGCGGCCGGGTCAGCTGACTGCGCGTCCGGTATCACCGGTGCGAACGAGCCGGAGGTGAAGTCAGCCGTCGTGGACACAGCGGCCTTGAGCCGCAGCAGCGACTTGGGCGTGAACACGACGAGCGGCTTCACCCGGTCTGACAGTGCCTGCCAGCGCAGCAGGTGGAAGTAGCTGGCGGGCCTGCTCGGCAGCGCCACCGTCATGTTGTCCTGGGCGCACAGCGACAGGAAGCGCTCGATCCGCGCCGACGAGTGGTCAGGTCCCTGTCCCTCGTAGCCGTGCGGTAGCAGCAGGACGACGCCGGAGCGCTGTCCCCACTTCTGCTCGCCGGAGCTGATGAACTCATCGAGGATTGTCTGCGCGCCGTTGACGAAGTCACCGAACTGCGCTTCCCAGCAGACGAGCGCGTCCGGCCGGGCGACCGAGTAGCCGTACTCAAAGCCAACCGCCGCGTACTCCGACAGCAGCGAGTCATAGACATAGAACCGGGCCGAGTCGGTGTTGAAGGCGCGCAGTGGCACGTACTCGCGGCCGGTGTGCCGGTCCACCAGCACAGCATGGCGCTGGCCGAAAGTGCCGCGGCGGGTGTCCTGGCCGATCAGGCGCACCGCGTGGCCGTCGATCAGGATCGAGCCGAATGCCAGCAACTCGCCCGTTCCCCAGTCGATCTCGTCCTGCTCAACCATGGCCGCGCGTCGCTGCAGCTGCGGTGCCAGCCGCGGGTGGACCGTGAAGCCCTGCGGCAGCGACACCTGCGTATCGATGATGCGCTTCACGGTCTCGGAGCTGATCTTCGTCGCGACGGCAGCATGGTCGACGGGTTCCTCAGCGAGCCGCCGGACAGCGATGGCTGCAGGCGCGCTCGGAGTGTCCTTGGTCTCGGTGAAGGCCCGCTCCAGCTCTTGCTGGAAGTTCCGGAGCGCCTCCTCCGCCTCATCCATGGTGATGTCGCCACGGCCGATAAGAGCCTCGGTGTAGAGCTTGCGGGTCGACCGCCTGGCGTCGATCAGGTCGTACATGAGCGGCTGCGTGAACGACGGGTTGTCTGTCTCGTTGTGGCCCCGCCGGCGGTAGCAGATCATGTCGACGACCACGTCCTTGTGGAAGGCCTGGCGGTACTCAAACGCGAGCCTGCCCACCCGGACGACAGCCTCGGGATCGTCGCCGTTGACGTGGAAGATCGGAGCCTGGATAGTCCGGGCGACGTCGGTGCTGTAGACACTCGACCGGGCCGAGGCGGGCGCCGTGGTGAAACCCACCTGATTGTTGACCACGATGTGCACAGTGCCGCCGGTGCGGTAGCCGCGCAGCTGGGACAGCTCGAGCGTCTCGGCCACCACGCCCTGCCCGGCGAAGGCAGCGTCGCCGTGGACAAGGACAGGCAGCACGGTGAAGCCCGGCTCGCCCATATCGATGATGTCCTGCTTGGCCCGGACCACGCCCTCAGCCACCGGGTCCACTGCCTCGAGATGACTCGGGTTGGCGACCATCGAGGTCGGGAGCAGGGTCCCGTCCGGGGCGTGATAGACACCCTCCGCGCCGAGGTGGTACTTCACGTCCCCGGAGCCGTGCGTCGTCGCCGGGTCCAGGTTGCCCTCGAACTCGGCGAAGATCTGGCCGTACGACTTGCCCACGATGTTGGCGAGCACATTCAGACGCCCGCGGTGAGCCATGCCGATGACGGCCTCATGCATGTTGTCCTCGGCCGCCGCGGTCAGCACTGCGTCCAGCAGCGGGATCAGCGACTCGGCGCCCTCGAGCGAGAACCGCCGCTGGCCGACAAACTTGGTCTGCAGGAACATCTCGAATGCCTCGGCCACGTTCAGCCGCGACAGAATGCGCAGTTGCTCGTCGTGGTCCGCCCGGGGATGCGGACGTTCCACCCGGGCTTGCAGCCAGGCACGTTCCTCGGGGTTCTGGATGTGCATGTACTCCACGCCAACGGTGCGGCAGTAGGAGTCACGCAGCACGCCGAGGATCTCCCGCAGCCGCATCCGCGGCTTGCCGCCGAACCCGCCGGTGGCGAACTCGCGCTCGAGGTCCCACAGGGTCAGGCCGTGCTGGTTGATGTCAAGGTCGGGGTGCTTGCGCTGGTGATACTCCAGCGGGTCGGTGTCCGCCATCAGGTGACCGCGGACGCGGTAGGCGTGGATCAGCTCGTAGACCCGGGCTGCCTTGGTGATGTCGTCCTCATGGCCGGCCGGGATGTCCTGGACCCAGCGCACCGGCTCATAGGGGATGCGCAGCGAGGCGAAGACATCGTCGTAGAAGCCGTCTGCGCCAAGCAGCAGCTGGTGCACGATGCGGAGGAAATCTCCGGACTGCGCGCCCTGGATGATCCGGTGGTCGTAGGTCGACGTCAGCGTCACGGTCTTGCTGATCGCGAGCCGCGCCATCGTCTCCTCGGCCGCGCCCTGGTAGGAAGCGGGCCACTCCATCGCGCCGACGCCGACGATGCAGCCCTGGCCGGCCATCAGCCGGGGCACCGAGTGCTCGGTGCCGATCGTGCCGGGATTGGTGAGACTGATCGTCGTGCCCGCGAAGTCCTCGACCGTCAGCTTGCCTGTCCTGGCCTTGCGGATGAGGTCCTCGTAGCCCACCCAGAACTGCCGGAAGTCCATCGTCTCGGCGCTCTTGATGCTGGGTACGAGCAGCTGGCGCGATCCGTCGTCCTTGCGTATGTCGATCGCTAGCCCGAGGTTGACATGCTCAGGCTCGACGAGCATGGGCTTTCCGTCAGCCTCGGCGTACGAGTGGTTCATCTCCGGCGCTGTCGCCAGAGCACGCACGATGGCGTAGCCGATCAGGTGGGTAAAGGAGACCTTGCCGCCGCGCCCCCTCGCCAGGTGATTGTTGATCACGATCCGGTTGTCGATCAGTAGCTTGGCCGGGATCGAGCGGACGCTCGTCGCAGTCGGCACCGCGAGACTGGCCGTCATGTTGGTGGCCGTTCGCGCGGCAGCGCCGCGCAGCCGCACGGCGTTCTGGGGTACCGCGCCATTGGGCGTCGCCGGGGCGGGGGTGCTCGGCGGCGTCGCGCCGGCGCTTGCCGGAGCCGCCGCCGCGGCGGTGCTTGCTGGAGCCGCTGCTGCGCCCGTGCTTGCTGGAGCCGCTGCTGCGCCCGTGCTTGCTGGAGCCGCCGCCGCGGCGGTGCTTGCTAGAGCCGCTGCTGCGGATGTGGTGCCGTTCTGGCCAGCCGGGCTGCCACCGGTGGCCGACGCCTGACGCGCAGCCGGCGCTGGCCCTGCGCCAGTCAGCCCGCCGGCGTCCGGTTGCGGGTGATAGTCAGCGAAGAAACTCCACCAGGCCTGGTCGACGGAACCAGGATCGGCCAGGTAGCGCTGGTACAGCTCGTCGACGAGCCACTGGTTTGGTCCGAAGTCTGCCCGTCGCGACGCGCTGTCGGCGGGCTGCTCGCCGGTCGCATGAGTGGGGGAGTTGTCCAGATCCGCGGACCCATGCGGGGACTCAGCAGACACGACCTCGATCGCCCTCTTCCGGAGCAGGCCAGCCAGCAAAGGCAGCAACGTAATTGGCTGTTACCAGGCTACCCGGCAGGAAGTGCGCCGACGGCGCCAGCTAGCCGGGCATCCGGTCGCGGCCGTGCGGCTCCAGCCAGTCCACGTACGGGCCCTTGGCCACAATGCCGGCCGGGTTGATCCAGCCAGCCTGGTAGTAGTGCAACTTGATCTGGAAGAAGTCGGTTGTGTCACCGAATCCGGGCAGCTGATACAGGTCGCGCGCGTAGCCCCACAGGTGCCGGTAGGTCGGGAGCGGGTGGAGGTTGCACTTGTAAAGCGGGTAGTAGACCGCGTCGAACCTGACGAGTGTGGGGAACAGCCGCACATCTGCCTCAGTGGGCTGGCCGCCCAGCAGGAACCGGCGCCGCGCCAGGCGCTCCTCGAGTGCATCGAGCGTGGCGAACAGCGAGTCGAAGGCTTGCTCGTAGGCGGCCTGAGTGGTAGCGAACCCGCACTTGTAGACACCGTTGTTGACCGCGTGATAGATCAGCGTGCCGAGCGCATCGATGTCGCGCCGCTGGTCAGCCGGGTACAGATCGGGTGCGCCCGGCAGGTGGTAGTCCGCGAACTCGGTCTCGAGCTGCACGGTGAGCTGGCTGAAGTCGTTGGTCACGATCCGCTGAGTCCGGCTGTCCCACAGCAGCGGCACGGTGACATGGCCCGCGTAACCCGGGTTGGACGCGAGGTAAAGCTCGGACAGGTAGCGCGCGCCGGTGAGCGGGTCACGCCCGCCGGTCTGACCCGGAAACCGCCAGCCCTGCTCTGATAGCACGGGATCGGTGAGGCTGAGCCCGATGGCCCGCTCGAGGCCGAGCATCCGGCGGACGATCAGTGCGCGCTGCGACCACGGGCAGGCGAGCGAAGCGTAGAGATGGTAGCGGCCTGGCTCGACGGGAAAGCCTGACGATCCGTCCCGGCTGACGCGGCCGGCGATCTCCCCGCTGCTGCGCCCCATGGTGGCACGGCCGCCATGGCCGCTCGCCTCGGCTGCAGGACGGTCCAGGTACGGCTGCGCGGCCCGCACGCCCGGTCCCCTTTCCTGATGCTTCGCCCTGTACGGTCTTTTCCTACTAGATCACGCCCGGTGACGGCAATACCGACGGACCGGTAAACCTGCAGGTCAGCCCTGGCTGAACTGGTGCGCCGGGGTAGCGTTCCTTCCTCCCGGTGCCGTATTCCTTCATCCCCGTCCGTACCCGCCCGCGACGGCCGCCCCGTCTGGACGCCTGGCCGTGCTTGGCTGGAGCGCCGGAGGTGGTGCAGCGTGCGCGAATTCGGCCAGCTGGAGAGCGCGGTCATGGACGTCGTCTGGTCCCAGGACCGGCCGTGCCTGGTGCGGGAAGTGCGCGATCAGCTGAGCTACGGTCGGCCGCTGGCTTATACGACCGTCATGACGGTGCTGTCGATCCTGCACGGCAAGGGCGTCCTCTGCCGGGAGAAGTACGGCCGGGCATGGCGCTACTGGCCCGCCGAGCGGCGCGAGGATCATGCTGCGCGGCTGATGGCGGAACTGCTGCGGTCGGGGGGCGACCGCGGTGTGACACTGCGCAGCTTCCTCGATCGGATGTCGGACGACGATCTGACCGCGATCAGGAACGTCGTCGCGCGGCGCACGGCCGCGCCGGCACCCGTGCTCTCCCACGCTGGCTGATGGGACAGCTAGCGATGAGCTAGCTTCGCGGGGTCGGCAGGAGGCAGTAGTCCGGGTTCACCGTTATCAGCAGGCAGCCGCGGCGCCGAGAGCAGGACCGGACCGGTCCGGCTGGCGCGTCGCCGCTGTCCGAACACCAAGGCGTGCGGCAGGCGCACTGAGGCTCGAAGCGGGCGCTGGAGCGGACCCACGTCACCGACACCTGCCCGGAGCAGCCGGCGCGCGGCGGCCGCGAACAAGCCGGGCGGAAGCCCGGCGAGCGACTTGGCAGCGTCCTCGCGGACGCTCGCGACACTGACGAGCACCGCAGCGACCAGCGGTGCTCCCGCTACCAGCGCCGCCGCGACTATCAGGAAGATCATCCTCGTTCCTTCCTGGCGTGCCATGGCGCTGCGGCGCGTCCAGTACCGCGGGCCCGGCCGACCCCGTTACTCTTGCCTATTGTTTGACCTACCTGACTCATACCAATGAGTGGACTGAATGAAACGACCTGGACGGGTAAGTCTGCTGGTCGCCAACGTGTCGGCAAGGCAAACTGTGCGGAGAGCGAGGAGAGGTGGCTCAGCCCAAGTACCAGGAGATCGCCGGCCGGCTCCGCGAGCAGATCGGGGCAGGCGTCCTGGAGCCCGGGGAGCGGCTGCCGAGCGAGCCTGACCTCGCGGCGGAATACGACGCGTCCCGGAACACGGTCCGGCTGGCGATCGCGCTGCTGATTAATCAGGGGCTCGTGGTGAGCCGTCAGGGCCTCGGCACGTTTGTCGTTGAGCCGGCCCGCCCCTTCACCGCGCTGCTGTCGCGGATTCCTGCGCCGCCCGACGAGCAGCACGCCTCCCGGGGGCTGCCGGTGGTCGGCCCGGCCGCGGGGGAGCCGGAGATGTCCCGGCTGATCGTGGAGACCGGGCCGGCAAGCCCGAGCGTGGCGGAGAAGCTGGCGCTGGCGGCAGGCGACCCGGTCGTGATCCGCCGGTCCGAGCACTTCATCGGCGACCTGCCCTGGCAACTCATCAACTCCTATTTCCCGAGCGACATCGCTCGGGGCACCGCTCTCCAGCAGGCCGGGGAGATCAGGTCGGGCAGCGTCGGCGCCCTCACCGAGCTCGGCCACCCGCAGCAGGGCTTCGTGGACGAGATCGGGGCGCGGATGCCGAACGCGCGAGAGTTCGGGTTCTTCCGGCTGGCCAGCGGAACGCCGGTCGTCGTCGTGAACCGCACCTCCTACGACGCCTCGCGGCCGATCCGGCTGACCCGCTACATCTACCGGGCGGACCGGGTTCGGCTGCTGCACGTGGAGGGCACCATCCCGGAGGCGCACCGGCAGCCCTGACCAGCGGGCAGAGCCAGCGAGCTAGCGGGCGAGGCTGGCGAGCTCTGGCACGAAGCTGGCGGCGTCGATCGTGCCGAGACCGCTGGCCAGGTCGTATCCGGGCCCGGCGGCGTAGCCGCGAACCGTATAGTGCCTGCCCCCCTGCACGAAGCTCTGCGTGTTGTTGCCGGTCCGGACATCAACGATGCCTGGCTCGTGCCTGGCAGCGATCCGGTAGAGGGCCGGGTTGATCAGGCCGAGGCCATGAGCCTTGCCGTGCCCGGCGTACTGGTCCGCCAGGGCTACGATCCCCGCGAACAGCGGCGCCGACAGGCTGGTGCCGCACTCGGGATTCCACTGGCCGCCCGACGCGTAGAAGCTGCCGTAGATGGCCACCGGGCTCCGGCACGAGGCGTCCATCGAGACGTCGGGAACGCCACGGAAGGTCCCCGTCACCGACCTGACGCCGTCCTGGTAGGCGGGGCGGGCAAAGGCGATCGACACGCCCCCGCCGCCGTCGCTCCAGGCCCGGTCGGGAGCTCGCCGGCTCCCGTCGTGGCTCAGGCTCAGCTCGGTGCCGCCGACGGCTGTCACGAGGGGGTCGGTGGCGGGCCACGAGACTGCCCGGCTCGTGTAGAGGTGCGTCATGTCGGACTCGTCGCTGGTCGCGCCCGTGTCGCCGGTAGCGCCCACAACCGTGACGTGATCACGGACAGCGAGCTGGTAGGCGCCGCGGAACGACATGATCGACGACAGGGAGGGAAACGTCTGCTCGGTCGCGGCAAAGCTCTGCGAGATGACCTGGCCGAGCTTGTGCCGCAGGACATAGTTCTCTGCCGCGACGATCTGCGGGAAACCGGTGGTGCCCTCGTCCTCCGAGGTGGGCGTTTCGACCAGGACGATGCTCGCGCCGGGCGCCATGACGTGCGCCCATTCCACGTCGAGCGTGGTCTCGCTGGCCCAGCCGACCCGGTTGCTGTCGTGGGCAGAAAACGCCGGAGCGGCACCAGTCGGCTGGATCACCCGCAGCGACGGTGGCGCCGGCAGCCCGAAGTAGCGGTCGAAGAAGGCGAGGTCAGCGGCGATGGTGGGGGAGCCGAACGAGTCGACTATCACGATGGTCTGCCCGGACCCGTCGATGCCCCTGGCCGCCAGCGGCCCCAGCTGGTATGCAGCCCTGACTTGCCTCGGAGTGAGCGCTTTCGCGGGCGCTGGCACCTCCGGCAGGGACAAGACGCCTGGTTTCCGTGCTGGCGGCCGGCTGGCCGAGCGGAACACCCCGGCACCGGCCAGCAGGGCCGCCACCGCGACGCACGCAGTGATTATCAGCCTCGCGGGGCGCGATGGTGTCAGCGATCCCTCACGACGGGCGTGAGCATCACGCTGGTGCGCCATCGCACGCTAGTCGGTCAGCCGTAGCGCCGCCTTCGGGCAGGACCTGACGGCGTGCCGGACCCCGTCCAGCAGGTTGTCCGGGATGTCGTCGACGAGGATGTTGAGATTGTCCTGGTCGTCGACCTCGAAGACCTGCGGCACCAGGCCGGCGCAGACCGCGTTGGCCTCGCACGCATCGTAGTCGGGCACCACTTTCATGGCGGGCTCCTTTCACTCGCCGCACGCCGTCGCGCAGACTGTACGGCATGCCCATGCCGGACAGGTTCAGGCTAGCGGCCGAGGCGGCCAGAGGGTTCATGCCCGCCGCGGAGGGACGCGCGCTCTACGAGACTGCCGCGAGGTACGGAGGCCTCGGCCCGATCGCCGAGGTCGGCACTTACTGCGGCAAGTCCACGATCTATCTCGCGGCGGCTGCTCGCGAGGCCGGCCAGCTCGTGGTGACCGTGGATCACCACCGCGGGTCGGAGGAGATCCAGCCGGGCTGGGAGCATCACGATCCCGAGCTCGTGGACTCGGCGACCGGCCGGATGGACTCGCTGCCGTTCTTCCGGGCCACGCTGGCGGCAGCCGGCCTAGAGGAGCACGTGGTCGCCGTCGTGGGTGCTTCGGCTGACGTGTCGAGGTTGTGGCGGCTGCCGCTCGGCATGCTGTTCATCGACGGCGGGCACAGCGAGGCCAGCGTGGTGACCGACTACGAGGGCTGGGCGCCGTGGGTGGCGGCAGGCGGTGCGCTGGCGTTCCACGACATCTTTCCTGATCCCGCCGACGGCGGGCAGGCTCCGTACCGCGTCTACCAGCGAGCGCTCGCCTCAGGCGGGTTCACCGAGGTGAGCGTGACCGGCTCGCTCCGCGTCCTCGAGCGGACCGGCGACGGCATCTAGCCAGGCCAAAGGTCTGGCTAGACGGACGTGGCCTGGCCTGCGTGCCGCCGGTCTTCGGGGGGCAGACGGGGGGCTTGCCCCCCGTCTGCGCAGCCACAGGCCGCCGGATCGGCGGGCTGCAGGACCTCTGGCCCGGCTGCGGCGTCGCGGAAGAGGGCGGCAGCCGGACTCGGCCGATCACCGAGTACGTCGGCGGCCAGCACCACAGCGGCGGCGGTGTAGCTGCTCTGCTCGTCCGGGTAGTGCCGCTCGGTCCGGAACTGCCAGCCCGTCCAGTAGGCACCGTCGGGCGCGCGCAGGAACTGAATCTGCTCGAATAGCTCGAGCGCGTGGTCGCGCTGCCCGATTGCGTCCAGGGCCATCGCCAGCTCGCAGGTCTCGGCGGCGGTCACCCACGGCTCGTCGCTGACGCAGCGGACGCCGAGATCCGGCACCACGAAGGTGTCCCAGCCGCTCTTGAGCATCCGCTCTGCCGCGGTGCCCCGGACCGCGCCCCCGAGCACCGGGTAGTACCAGTCCATCGAGAACCGGCTCTTGTCGGCGAACGCCTCGCCGTGGCAGGCGACCGCGTGCCCGACCAGAGCCGCCGCCAGATCCCAGTCCGGCTGCGGCTCACCCAGGTGCTCGGCCAGCGCGGTCGCGCAGCGCAGGCTCTGGTACATGCTGGCGCAGCCGGTTAGCAGCGCGTAGCTATCCGGTGAGCCATCCTCGTGCCGCCGCCAGATGATCTCGCCACGTGCTGTCTGCAGGCCGATCGCGAACTCGATCCCGGCACGGACCACTGGCCACAGCTGCGCGGCAAAGTCCTCGTCGCCCGTGACCAGCAGTTCGTGCCAGACGCCGACCGCACAGTAGGCGGCGTGATTGCTCTCGGCGGCCCACTCGGCGACTCCGCCGTCGCCTGGCCGCACCGGCCACGACCCGTCGGACTGCTGGGCGCGGGCCAGCCACGCGTAAGCGCGACGAGCCTCGCGCCGCAGCCCGCAGATGCTCAGTGCCATGGCGCACTCGACGTGGTTCCACGCGTCGACGTGGCCATCCGGCCAGCCGATCGCGCCGTCGGCCCGCTGGAGCGTGGCGATAGCTCGGCCGGTCATGCCGATCTGCGGGGCGGTCAGGATGCCCGGCACCCCCGGCGCATCGCGGTCCGTCCCCGTCTGATCGGCGAGCCCGGTCAAACCAGCCCGCCCGGCAAGGCGCTCAGGCTGCGGCATGCACCCTGTCCCCGGCCGCACCGGACCCAAGGGACCCAGCGGACCCCGGCCGCCGGACGGGGCTGCCGCCGGCGGGCTTGGTCGCATACACGACGAGGCTCTTGCCGATGAGCGGGTTCAGCGCCCGGTCAGCGACCTGGGTGACTGCGGGCTTGCGCATGATGTCCCACACCAGCAGCCGGTGATAGGCACTCGCCATCGGGTGCTCGTCGTCGTGCACGCCGACAGCGCACTTGAGCCACCAGTACGGCGAGTGCAGCGCGTGCGCGTGGTGGTGCCGCCCGACGGTCAGGCCGGCCCGCCGGAGCTTGGTCTCGAGTTCCGGTCGCGTGAAGATGCGCAGATGACCGCCCGGCACGTTGTGGTAGTCGTCGGACAGGAGCCAGCAGATCCGTTCGGGCAGCCAGGCCGGGACCGTGACCGCGGCCACGCCGCCCGGCCTGAGCACCCGGGCGATCTCGCTCATGGCGTGCTGGTCCGCCGGGATGTGCTCGAGGACCTCGGACGCGATGACGACGTCGAACGAGCCGTCCGGAAACGGCATCGCCGTCGCATCGCCCGCCGCCGTGCCAACGAACGACCCGGCTGGCAGCTCTCCGGCCTCGTCCATGGCCGCCGCGACCGCCGCGACCCGGGCCAGCTCCGCTCGGTCGGTGTCGAGCGCGACCACCGCCGCGCCGCGCCGGCCAGCCTCGAAGGCGTGCCGCCCGGCCCCGCAGCCCAGGTCGAGCAGCCTCGTTCCGGCCTGAACGGGCAGCAGGCCGAAGTCCACTGTCAGCACGGCGGGAGCGCCCCGGCCTCCGCGCCAGAGCGCGTCCGGCCGCTCGCCGCCATCGCGCGCCGGTATTCCGCCACCGTTGCCCGGGCGACCGCCGTCCAGGCGAACCGCTCCGCCACCCGCGCCACGGCCGCGCGCGACAACCGCTCGCGCTCGGCCGGCGAGTCGTGCAGCATGCGCAGCGCGGCGCACAGTTCCTCCGCGTCGCCCGGCGTCACGAGCATGGCTGCGTCGCCCACAACTTCGGGCACCGCGCCCGTGCGACTGGCTACGAGAGGCGTGCCGGAGGCCATGTGCTCGACCGCTGGCAGCGAGAAGCCCTCGTAGAGCGACGGCACGACGGCGATCTCCGCGCTCGCGACGAGCTCGGCCAGCTCGTCGTCGCTGATGCCGCTCACAAACCGAACCTGGCCCGCCAGTGACAGCTCTCCGAGCAGCCGCTCGGTGGGACCGTCAGGCACGAGCTTGCTGACGACAGTGAGCGAGACGTCGCGCTCGGCGGCGAGCTTGGCGTACGCGCGCAGCAGCGTGGCCACGCCCTTGACGGGCGAGTCCGCGCTGGCGACGGCGACGATCCGGCCGGGCACACGAGGCGCGGCACGCGGGCGGAACAGCCGGGTGTCCACTCCGAGGGGAACGACCTTGACATTGGCCGGCGGCACCCTGAAGTCGCGCAGGATGTCGGCCCTCGACGATTCGGAGCCGGTGATGATCGGCCCGATCCGCCGCGCGACCCGCGCCTGCATGCCAACGAACGAATACCAGCGCCACTTCGGAATTTTCCGCAGGCCGCGCGCGGCCGCGATCTCGATGCGCCGGTCCACGCTGATCGGGTGATGGATGCTGGTGACGATCGGCAGCCCGAGCCGGGCGATGCCGAGGTTGCCGTAAGCCAGCACCTGGTTGTCGTGCACCACGTCAAAGTCGCCGACTCGTAGGCGCAGCGCGCGCAGCGCGCGCAGGCTGAACGTCAGCGGCTCCGGGAAGTACGCCGTCCACATGCCGGCCACCTCGAGGACGTCGATCCAGTCGCGGTACTCGCGCAGGTGCGGGGTGCGGAATGGGTCGTCGTCCCGGTACAAGTCCAGGCTCGGCAGCTCGCGCAGGAGCGGCCCCGGCTCGAGGTCCGGGTAGGGCTGCCCGGAATACACCTCGACGCGGTGGCCGAGCGCGGTGAGCTCGCGGGACATGTGACGGAGGAAGATGCCCTGGCCGCCGCAGTGCGGCTTGCTCCGGTAGGAGAGCATGCAGATCCGCAGCGGCCCGTCGATATTGTCCGGCTCCGGTGCGGTGCTCACGCAGTTCGCCTTTCTTCGGTCGCCGCCGGCAGCCCGATGCCGACGACGGGCGACCCGCGTGAACCAATGCAGCGAACCTTACCAAGCGGGTAACTTGCGTGGCCGATAGCCCCACAAGTGAGCCGCACTGCCGCGGCCAGCCGCGTTTCTGTAAGCTGCCGCGACGAAGGCCGAACCACGGTGCGCCCCAAGGGTGCGCCAAGAACCGGAGGCTCCGCTGACTCGACGCGCGCTCATCACCGGCATCACCGGGCAAGATGGTTCTTATCTTGCCGAGCATCTGGTCGACCTGGGATACGAGGTGTGGGGCCTGGTGCGCGGTCAGGCTAACCCGCCGGTCCGGCACCTGCGCCAGCTGCGCGGCGACGTCCGGCTGATCCGCGGCGACCTGCTCGACCAGGGCAGCCTCATCAGCGCGGTGGAGCGCGTCCAGCCCGACGAGGTCTACAACCTGGCCGCGATCTCCTACGTGCCGATGTCCTGGCAGCAGGCGGAGCTCACCGGCGAGGTCACCGGGCTCGGGGTGCTGCGCGTGCTCGAGGCGATCAGGGTCTGCAGCGGGATCAGCGCGTCGCGCACTCCGGGCCGCGGTCAGATCCGCTTCTACCAGGCGTCGACCTCCGAGATGTTCGGCATGGCGCGGGAGACGCCGCAGACCGAGCAGACCCCGTTCCACCCGCGCAGCCCGTACGGTGTGGCGAAGGTCTACGGCCACTTCCTGACCCAGAACTACCGCGAGTCCTACGGCATGTACGCGGTGTCCGGCATCATGTTCAATCACGAGTCGCCGCGGCGCGGGACGGAGTTCGTCACCCGCAAAGTCTCGCTCGGCGTCGCGAAGATCAAGCTGGGGTACGAGCGTCAGCTGCGGCTCGGCAACCTGACCGCGAGCCGCGACTGGGGATTCGCCGGCGACTACGTCCGCGCCATGCAGCTCATGCTGACCCAGGACGAGCCGGCTGACTACGTCATCGGCACCGGCGTGACGCACACCGTCGAGACACTGGTGGACACCGCGTTCCAGGCCGCCGGGCTGAACTGGCGCGACCACGTGGTCACCGACGCGGCATTCATCCGGCCAGCCGAGGTCGACAAGCTCTGCGCGGACCCGAGCAAGGCGCGCGACACGCTCGGCTGGGAGCCGAAGATCGGCTTCGACGAGCTGGTCGCCATGATGGTCGACGCGGATCTGCATCTGCTCGCCGGCGGCCAGGCGGGCGAGGAGTTCGCCGAGGACGCCTGGTAACCGCCGCGCGTCGCGGGCAGCCGCCAGAGGCAGCCGCTACAAGGCGAAGAGCCGGCCGATGCCATACGTCAGGCCCGCAGCGAAAGCGGCGAGCACGAGCTGACGAACCGCGCCTCGCCAGAACGGCCGCGCGGTGATCCTGGCTACCAGGCCGCCGCCGACGAACGCGGCCACCGCGGCGAGGATCAGCGTGGCGCCCAGCGAGTCGAAGCCGAGCAGGAACGGCAGCAGCGGGATCAGGGCGCCAACCGCGAAGGTCGTGAGGGAGGCGCCCGCGGCGACATATGGGGACGGCAGGTCGTGCGGGTCGACGCCAAGCTCCTCGCGGACGTGCACCTGCAGCGCCGAGTCAGGCCGCCGCGACAGCTGCACGGCGACCTTCTCCGCGACGTCCGCGTCGACGCCGCGCGCCCGGTACATCGCCGCTAGCTCCGCCGCCTCGCCGTGCGGGTTGTGTTGCAGTTCATATCGCTCCTTGGCGACCTCAGAGCCGACGAGCTCGTTCTGCGACGAGACGGACACGAACTCGCCGGTTGCCATCGAAAACGCGCCGGCCGCCAGCCCCGCCAGCCCCGTGAGGACGATGGCGTGCTGCGAAACGCCGCCGCCGCCGACACCGGCGATGAGCGAGACGTTGGTGACCAGGCCGTCCATCGCCCCGAACACGGCCGGCCGGAGCCAGCCGCCGGAGACGTCGCGGTGCTGGTGACCGATCGCGCCGTGCTGCTCCGCCGCGGCCCTGCCGGTTCCGGGGGACTTTTCGCCCGCCCGTTGCTCCGCCGAGGCCTTGCCCGTGCCCTCTGCTGACATATGTGCTGGCATCCTGTTCAGCGCATCCGCTGACGCTAGCCGAAGGCGCACCATAGGGGAACGTGGCCGGCCCGATCCGCGGCCGCTCGTCCCGCACTGTCGCTGCGGCCGGGCCTGACCCGGCTTATCTCATTATCGCAGCCACGGGCCGGCGGCCGGAGGGCATGGGCCCACAGCCCGGCTGCAGCCCGCGCCCGGGAAGGTCACAGCCAGGTTTCAGATCGAGCACGGAGTTCCGGGCGCGGTTTAGGCTGTGACGGATGAGGCACTGTGTGACCTTCGGGCCCGATTCGCGGCCCGGGGCGGGCTAGCTGCGCGTAACGTACCGCGGGCGGTGCGGGTCTGATTCGCGTCTCCCCACACCGAGAGGCCGGACGCCGTGATCACCTTCGAGACCGTGACGAAGCGGTATCCCGACGGCACTGTGGCGGTGGACTCGCTGGATCTCGACATCCCGGACGGCAAGATCATGGTGCTCGTCGGGCCCAGCGGCTGCGGCAAGACCACGACGCTGCGGATGATTAACCGGCTGGTCGAACCGACCTCGGGCCGGATCGTGCTCGACGGCCGGAACGTGGCGGATACTGATCCATCCCAGCTGCGACGCGGCATCGGCTATGTGATCCAGCAGACCGGCCTGTTCCCGCACCGCACGATCGAGGACAACATCGCGACGGTGCCGCTGCTGACCGGCTGGAAGAGGGCCCGCGCCAGGACCAGGGCGCGTGAGCTGATGGACCTGGTCGGCCTCGACCCGTTGACCATGGCGAGGCGGTATCCGCACCAGCTATCGGGCGGCCAGCAGCAGCGTGTCGGAGTTGCCAGAGCGCTGGCCGCCGACCCGCCGGTGCTGCTGATGGACGAGCCGTTCAGCGCGGTCGACCCGATTGTCAGAGCCGCCCTGCAGGATGAGCTCATCCGCCTCCAGGCCGAGCTGCACAAGACGGTCGTCCTGGTCACCCACGACGTGGAGGAAGCCATCAAGGTCGGCGACCGGGTCGCGGTGTTCCGTCCCGGCGGCCACCTGGCCCAGGTGGACGCTCCCGAGCGACTGCTCGGTGCGCCCGTCGACGACTATGTGCGCGACTTCGTGGGATTCGACCGCGGCATCCGGCGGCTCTCGTTCTTCCCCGCGGCCGGGCTCGACCTGGCCACCGACACGGTGCTACCCGCCGGGACTCCCCCCGCCGACGCGATCGCTGCCGCCAAGCTGGCCGGGGAGCCGTGGCTGCTGGTCGTCGATTCCGGCGGCCGGCCGCTCGGCTGGGCTGCGGTTGCCGAGCTGGAGGCCGGACCGGCGGGGGCGGCGCTGGCGGATTCGGGCCTCACCCCGGTCGGCCACACGTTCCAGCCCGACACCGACTCGCTGCGTGCCGCGCTGGACGCCACGATCTTGTCACGGACCGAGCGCGCCGTCGGGGTTGACGCAACCGGCCGGGCCATCGGGACGACCAGCTATGAGCGGTTGCGGGACGCCATCAGGGTGGCTGAGGACGCCGCCGATGATGCCGCCGGCATCGGGCCGACCGCGGGCAAGGGTGCCTGACATGCAGTGGTCCTGGATACCGCAGAACTGGACGATCATCTGGCAGTACACGCTGGACAATGCCCTCCTTGGCCTGATGCCGCCGCTGATCGGCCTGCTCATCTCGGTGCCGGTCGGCATCGCATGCGTGGCCTGGCGCTGGCTCTATCCGCCGTTGCTGTCGCTCAGCACCGCGCTCTATGCGCTGCCCTCACTCGCACTGTTCGTCGTGCTCATCGCTTACACCGGCCTGGGAAACCTGACGGTGATCATTCCGCTCACCCTTTTCTCACTGTGCGTGCTGCTCCCCAACGTGGTCGACGGCCTACGCAGCGTGCCGGAGCCGGTGCGCCAGGCGGCCACTGCGATGGGCTTCACCCAGCTCCGCCGCCTCGTTCAGGTGGAATTGCCGCTCGCGGTACCGGTGGTGATCGCGGGGCTCCGCATCGCGGTGGTGTCGAGCATCAGCCTCGCGAGCCTCGGTCAGCTCATCGGGGTGAGCAGCTTCGGATATTTCTTCATCGACGGGCTGCAGCGCGACTTCCCGACCGAGATCTACGCCGGCCTCGCACTGACGCTTCTGCTGGCGCTGGTGTGCGACCTAATCCTGGTCGGTGTCCGCCGACTGCTCACGCCGTGGGCGCGCGGCCGCCGGATCCTGCCGAGCACGCGCACGCCGATTGGCGCGCCGGGGGGTGTGCTGTGAGCTTCGTGACCTTCGCCTGGGACTGGCTCAAGTCGCCGCAGCAATGGCGGGGCCAGGAGGGCATCCCGGTCCGGGTTCTCGAGCACCTGGGTTATTCCGCGCTGTCCCTGCTCGTCGCGGTGCTCATCGCCGTCCCGATCGGGCTGCTGATCGGGCACTACGGCAGGGGCGGGTTCGCGGTCATCAACGCGCTGAACGTCGCCAGGGCAATCCCTACGCTCGGTCTGCTGATCCTTGTCGTCGTGCTGATCGGGCTCAACCTCTGGGCCTGGCTCATCCCGCTCGTCGTGCTGGCAATCCCCGCCATCCTCGTCAATACCTATGAAGGCGTCGCCGGTGTCGATCCGGACCTCAAGGACGCCGCCCGGGGCATGGGGATGACGGACTGGCAGCTGCTCTGGCGGGTGGAAGTGCCGGTCGCGATCCCGCTGATCATGCTGGGCCTCCGTACCGCGGCGATCTTCGTGGTCGCCACTGCGACGATCGCCGCGGAGATCGGCGTGGGCGGGCTCGGCCGCTACGTCATCGACGGGCTGGCGGCGAACAACTACGGCGAGGTCGCCGGTGGTGCCGTGGTCATCGTTGTGCTCGCGCTGGTCGTCCAGGCAATATTCACCGGCCTGCGGCGGCTGGTGGTACCGAAGGGCCTGCGGCTGCAGGCCCGCAGCTCCCGATAGGATGCCCGTTTCGCCCGGATGGAAGGAAATCCCCCATGATGAGACCCAGCCTGACGCTACGAAGCGGAGCAGTGATCACTGTCGCCGCGACGGCGTCCCTCGTGCTGGCCGCCTGCGGCAGCTCGAGTCCGTCGAATCCGCTGTCCGGCAGCGCCAGCAAGGGCACCGTCGTCATCGGGTCGGCGAACTTCCCGGAGAACGAGGTGCTCGCGGAGATCGACTCGCTCGCGCTCAAAGCCAAGGGCGTCAAGGTCACCGACAAGTTCGGGATCGGCGACCGCGAGGTCTACTACCCCGAGGTTAAGAAGGGCGTCGTCTCGATCATCCCGGAATACAACGGCACGCTGCTGACGGTGATCGTCGACCCGAAGAGCACGGCGGCCACGACCGCTCAGGTCAACGCCGCGCTCAAGGCCGGCCTTCCGTCCTCTCTGGAGATCCTCAACTCCTCGTCGGCGCTCGACAGTGACTCGGTGACCGTCACCCAGGCATTTGCCACCGCGCACCACCTCACCAGCTCGTCGTCGATCGGCGACCTCGCGCCGTTCGCGAGCTCCATGGTCTTCGGCGGTCCGCCGGAGTTCCCGACCAGGTCCGACGGCATTCCGGGGCTGAAAGCGCACTACGGCCTGACCTTCAAGAGCTTCAAGCCGCTGGACGAGTCCGGGCCCATCACGATCGCCGCGCTGCAGGATGGCACGGTGCAGGCGGCCGACGTGTTCACGACGACACCGCAGATCACCACCGACCACTTCGTCACGCTCTCGGATCCGAAGTTCAACTTCGCCGCGCAGAACGTGACGCCGCTGGTGTACAAGAAGGCCATGACGCCGACGATCATCAGCACGCTCAACGCGATCTCGGCCAAGCTGACCACCGCGGGGCTACTCCAGCTGGACACCGAGGTCTCCGTCAACCACGAGAGCTACCAGCAGGCAGCGCAGGCCTGGCTGCAGGCCGAGGGACTGCCTGGCGGCGCGTGACGCCAGCTCACAATCCGCGAGTGGGCCGGCCGCCTCAATGGCGGCCGGCCGCCCTCGGTCGCCGGGAGGTGAGCTATGACTGCCGACTACCGCGTGCTGTTCGTGTGCACGGGAAATACCTGCCGGTCGGTGATGGCGGCACAGGTGCTGCGCCGCGAACTGGCCGAGGCTTGTGTCCGCGCCGAGGTTGGCAGCGCCGGCCTGCGCGTCAGGGAGGCAGGGCTGACGGCCGACCCGCGCGCCGTGGAGGTGCTGCGGCGGCACGGATACGCGGTCGAGCACCAGACCCGGCAGCTCGAGCCGGGCATGCTGGGCAGTCACGACCTCGTGATTGCGCTCGACAGCATGCACATGCGAGTGCTCCAGCACGCTGCCGGGCCAGACCGCGACATCGCGGCCCGGATCAGGCTGCTCGGCAGCTTCGACGGCGCCGCCGGGGCGGGCTGGGATATACCCGACCCGGTGACCGGCACCGTTGAGGACTACGAGCGCACGCTGACGCTCATCCGCTCGGCCATGCCGGGCGTGGTGGCCACCGTCCGGGCCGGCATGGACGGAGCAGTCAGCTCTGGGTGACGAGCCTGACGGGCTGACCGGTCACCCCCGGCAACTTCGGTGAGGGGCACCGTGGAACGGCAGCAGGGAGTACACAGCGGCCATGGCGGTGGTGAGGACGCGGATCGAGATCGACCAGGACGCGCTTGCGGTCGCTGCCGAGGCACTCGGCACGACAACCAACACGGACACCGTGAACGCGGCGCTGCGCGAAGTGGGGCAGCGCCTAGTGCGGCTGCGCGCCCTGGCCACGCTCGGCGAAATGGCAGACCGCGGGGACTTCAACGAGTTCCTGGAGTAGGCCCGGTGCTACCCGTCGTGGCCTTGGCAGCGCGGTGCGGTGGAAGATGAGGGCTATGACAACGGAGTCACAGCTGGCGGGCGCCAGGCCGGTCCGGGCGCCTCGCGGTACGTCGCTGACCTGTCAGGGCTGGCCGCAGGAGGGAGCCCTGCGGATGCTCATGAACAACCTTGATCCTGAGGTTGCCGAGCATCCGGATCAGCTCATCGTGTACGGCGGATCGGGCCGCGCTGCCCGCAGCTGGGCCGCGTTCGACGCCATCGTCGCCTCCCTGCGTAACCTGGCCGGTGACGAGACGCTGCTGGTCCAGTCGGGCAAGCCGGTCGGCATCGTGCGTACGCACGAGTGGGCCCCGCGGGTGCTGATCGCGAACTCCAACCTGGTGCCGCAGTGGGCGACGTGGGAGGAGTTCCGGCGGCTCGAGGCGGCCGGGCTCACCATGTTTGGCCAGATGACGGCCGGCTCGTGGATCTACATCGGCACCCAGGGCATCCTGCAGGGCACGTACGAGACCTTCGCGGCGGTGGCGGCGAAGCGGTTCGGCGGCTCGCTGGCTGGCACCATCACGCTGACCGCCGGCCTCGGCGGGATGGGCGGCGCCCAGCCGCTCGCCGTCACTATGAACGGCGGCGTTGTCATCTGCATCGACTGCGACCCGTCCAGGATCAGCCGGCGGATCGAGCACGGATACCTTGACGAGCAGGCGAGCGACGTCGACGACGCGGTCCGGCGAGCTGAAGCGGCCGCGGAGGCCGGACGGCCGTTGTCCATCGGGCTGCTCGGCAACGCCGCCGACCTGGTGCCGCAGCTGCTGCGCATGGACGCGCCGATCAGCGTGGTGACCGATCAGACCTCGGCCCACGACCCGCTCACCTACCTTCCCAGGGGCGTGCGATTCGAGGACATGGCTGCGCTGCGGGCGGAGGACCCCGCCGGGTTCACGGCCAGGGCGCGCGAGTCGATGGCCCAGCACGTCGCGGCGATGGTCGGCTTCCAGGATGCCGGCGCGGAGGTCTTCGACTACGGCAACTCGATCCGCGGCGAAGCGCAGCTGGCCGGCTACGAGCGCGCGTTCGCATTTCCCGGCTTCGTGCCCGCCTATATCCGGCCGCTGTTCTGCGAGGGGAAGGGACCGTTCCGGTGGGCCGCACTGTCCGGCGATCCGGGCGACATCGCGGCGACCGACGCGGCCATCCTCAACCTGTTCCCCGGCAATGAGTCCTTGGCCCGGTGGATCCGGCTCGCTGGGCAGAGGGTGCACTTCCAGGGTCTGCCCGCGCGCATCTGCTGGCTGGGCTACGGCGAGCGGCACCTAGCGGGGCTGAGATTCAACGAGATGGTGCGGCGCGGGGAGGTCGCGGCGCCGATCGTGCTGGGCCGAGACCACCTGGACTGCGGCTCGGTAGCATCGCCGTACCGGGAGACCGAGTCGATGGCCGACGGCAGCGACGCGATCGCCGACTGGCCACTGCTGAATGCACTGGTCAACGCGTCATCCGGAGCGTCCTGGGTGAGCATCCACCATGGCGGGGGCGTCGGCATTGGCCGGTCGATCCATGCCGGTCAGGTGTGCGTCGCGGACGGCACCGAGTTGGCGGATCAGAAACTGGAGCGCGTGCTGACCAACGATCCCGGTACGGGAGTCATGCGGCACGCGGACGCCGGCTATACCCGCGCGAGCGAAGTAGCGGCGCAGCGGGGTGTCCGTGTGCCCATGCACGCGGAGACCGGCGGAGCCCCGGAGTAGCCGGGAGGTGTCCGCAGGCCATTGCCGAAATGGCGCTGTGGCGCCGCCGAGAGCGGCAGACTCAGTACCGGGTGAGCCCCGCCAGCCAGCTATGACAGTCGGCACGCGAGACCGGCGGGCGGGGAGAGGGGAGCGGGGGCGGAAACCGCGACGATGTTCGCCGACTTGTGGGCGGAACTGCTGCCGGTGGGCCGGGACGACCGGACCGGCGGATACCGGCGCTACTCATGGACCGAGGCCGACGCGGCGTGCCGGGGCTGGTTCGCCCGGACAGCCACCGGGCTGGGGCTGCGGACGGACTGTGACGGCAACGGCAACCTCTGGGCCTGGTGGGGACGGCCGGGCGAGAGCCCGGCCGTCGTCACCGGGAGCCACCTCGATTCCGTGCCGGACGGAGGCGGCTACGACGGGCCGCTGGGAGTCGTGTCCGCGTTCGCCGCGGTTGGGCGGCTGCGCAGGGACGGGTTCCGCCCGGCCCGTCCGATCGCCGTCGCGGCTTTCACCGAGGAGGAGGGCGCCCGGTTCGGTGTTGCCTGCCTGGGCAGCCGACTGCTGACCGGCGGCATCGACGCGCCGACGGCCCGGCAGCTCCGCGATCGGGACGGAGTCAGTCTCGCCGACGCGATGCGTTCGGCCGGCCGGGATCCAGGCCAGCTCGGGCCGGATGAGCAGCTGCTGGCCGCGGTGGGCGCCTATGTGGAGCTGCACATCGAGCAGGGCAGCGGGCTCGCCGGGCTGGGCGCGGCAGTAGGCGTGGCAGACGGCATCTGGCCGCACGGCCGCTGGCGGCTCGATTTCACCGGACGGGCCGACCACGCCGGAACCACCAGGCTGGCTCACCGGCGCGACCCGATGCTGCCGCTCGCGACGACGGTGCTGGCGGCCCGCGCGGCCGCCGAACGGTGGGGCGCGCTCGCCACGATCGGCAAGGTCATCGCCGAGCCGGGTGCGGCCAATGCCATCAGCGCGGAAGTCCGCGCCTGGCTCGACGCACGCGCGCCAGACGACACCACTCTCGAGAAGGTAGTCGCGGACGTGTGGGCAGCCGCCAAAGACGCGGCGGGCCAGCACGGCGTGGAGGTCAGCAGGCACGCTGAGTCGGCCACAGCGGCTGTGAGCTTCGATGCCGGGCTCCGGGACCGGATCGTCGGCGTGCTCGACGCGGCCGGCACGCCCGCGCCGGTGCTCGCGACGGGGGCCGGTCACGACGCCGGGGTGCTGGCCAGCCGGATCCCGGCCGCGATGCTGTTCGTCCGCAACCCGACCGGGGTCTCGCACTCGCCGGCCGAGCACGCCGACCCCACTGACTGCGAGGCCGGTGTCGCGGCCCTGACAGCGGTGCTCGCCGACCTGGCGGGCTCATGACCGCCGAGGTACCCCGATCCCAGACCTGGCTAGCCGAGCTGGCCTGGTCCCCGGCGCTGGGTGTGCGCACCGACGTGCTCATCGAGGCGTCCGGTGATCGCATCACGAGGGTGACCCCCGACGTCTCCGGCCCGGCCGCCTCGGGCGCGACGCGGCTGGCCGGGCTGACCATGCCGGGCTTTGCCAATGCACACTCGCACGCCTTTCACCGCGCCCTCCGTGGCGTCACGGAGGCGGTGCGGGGCACGTTCTGGACCTGGCGCGAGCGAATGTACGAGGTCGCGGGCCGGCTCGACCCTGACAGCTACCTCGAGCTGGCCACCGCCGTCTACGCCGAGATGGCGCTGGCCGGCATCAGCTGCGTGGGCGAGTTCCACTACCTTCACCACCAGCCCGGCGGGGCGCCGTATGCCGATCCGAACGCGATGGGCCGGGCCCTCGTCGAGGGTGCCCGCCGGGCAGGTATCCGGATCACCCTGCTCGACGCCTGCTACCTGTCCGGGGGCTTGTCCGCCGACGGCCAGCAGCAGCCTCTCGAGGGGGTGCAGCTGAGGTTCGGCGACACAGGGGGCGCCGGCTGGGCAGCGAGGGTTGACACCTTCGCGCCGGACGCGCTCGGCAGCATCGCGCCGGACGCGCGGCTGGGCGCCGCGATCCACTCGGTTCGCGCCGTCCCGCCCAGCCAGATGTCCGACGTGGCGATCTGGTCGCACCGGTACGGGGCGCCGTTGCACGCGCATGTCTCCGAGCAACTCGCCGAGAACCGGGCCTGCCTGGCGGCCCACCGGGCCACCCCCGCCGAGGTGCTGGCGGAGGCGGGCGCGCTCGGGCCGCGCAGCACGGCCGTGCACGCGACGCACGTGATCGGGAGCGATATCGAGTTGCTCGGCGGCAGCCGCTGTTACGTCTGCATGTGCCCGACCACCGAGGCAGACCTCGCCGACGGCATCGGGCGGGCCAGGGCGCTGGCCGACGAGGGCAGCTCGCTGACCCTGGGCAGCGACAGTCACGCCGTGATCGACCTGCTCGAGGAGGCCAGGCGGGTCGAGTACGGGGAGCGGCTGACCAGTGGCGAACGGGGCCATTTCACGGCGGCCGAGCTCGCGGCAGCCGCCTCGACGGTGGGGCACGCGAGCCTGGGCTGGCCGGATGCGGGCGAGCTGGCGGCCGGCGGGCTGGCGGACTTCGTCACCGTCGCCCTCGACTCACCGCGGACGGCGGGCGCGCCGAGGGCAGCAGCGCTGGACGCGGTCATCTTCGCCGCGTCGGCCGCCGACGTGCGGTCCCTGGTCGTGGGCGGCCGGGACGTGGTAGCCGACGGCCAGCACGTGCTCGTCCGTGACGTCCCCCGCGCCCTCGCGGCGGCCATCGGCGCGCTGCTGGCCTGACGGGCGCCTACTGGGCCTGACGGCGTGGGGGCGGCAGCGCTGACTAGCCCCCGAATGCGGGCGGCAGGCCCGAGCAGATGTTCGCGCCGGCGTTCCGCTGCTGAACCGCGCTGGCCCCGGTGGTGGGGGCCGGGTTGACCGCCGTCACCGTGCTGCCGGTGGTGCTGCCGCTCGGCTTCGCGGCAGCACTCGTGCTCGGGGCCGGCGCGGTGACCTTGGGCGGCTGAACGCCGGTGAAGTTCGCCCCGAGGATCAGGGTCACCGGGCCGGGGCCGCCGATCTGCGAGACGGACTCGGGCAGCATGTTCTGCCCGGCCGGGAAGGCATTCAGTGCCGTCCCCACCGTGTAGGCGGCGTCCGCCTGGGTCGTGCCCGAATACTGCACAGTGGTCGTGGAGGTGAAAGGCGCGCCCCCCGGTACAACCTGGGCGTTGAAGCCCAGCAGCCGGAGCTGCCGCGCGGTCTGGGTGGCGAGCCCGGTCTGACCGGTCGCGTTCACCACCTTGACGGTTACCGTGCTGGGCGCCTGGACCGGCAGGGCGCCGGTCCACGGCTGGCCGGTCCGAATCATCTGGAACAGTACGTCGTCCTGCGGCTCGACGGGCATCAGGTGCGACGACAGGCCGGGCCACGTGTCCGTGGTGGTCGGCATCGTGAGGAGCGTCACGTTCTGCGACTTCAGGTGGACCAGCGACCGCGCCAGGTGCAGGAGGTCGCTGACCGAGCCCATTCCCTGGTCGACCGTCAGCGCCCTGGTGGCCGTGTCGGCGATGCTCAGGAGCACGGGGGCGTTGGAGAGCAGGCCCTTCCGGTTGATTTTCTGGACGACGGAGGAAATGAAGGCCTGCTGCAGCTCGATTCTCGGCAGGTCGCCGCCCGCGTCAGGTCCGCCCAGACTGTGCCGGGCTCGCACGTACGCGAGCGCCTGGCTGTAGTTGACCGTGTGCAGTCCCGGGCTGAGGTTCAGGTTGGCGGCCGTGTCGTGGTAGCCGGGCCCTGGCGGTACGCACACCTGGACGCCGCCGAGCTGGCCCACCATGGTGCGGAAGGAGTTGAAGTCGAACTCCACGAAGTGGTCGAGCGTGATGCCGGTGAGGGCCTCGACGGTTTGAACGGCGCAGGTCGGGCCGCCAATGTTCAGCGCGCCGTCGATGATCGCGCCCGGCGGGTAATCCTGGGCCGGCCAGGTGCCGGTGCCGACGTAGGCCCGCTCCTGGCAGGCCGGCTCGTACACGAAGGTGTCGCGCGGGATCGACAAGACGATCGCGTGGGTGTGCGTCGCGTCCAGGTGGATCAGCAGCAGGTTGTCGGAGTTGCTGACGCCCGGGGTCGAGTCGAAGCCGAAATTGCCGCGCTGGCCGAGCCGCGTCTGTGACCCGAGGACCAGGATGTTCAGGGGCCCGTAGACGGTCTGGCCGGACAGGTGGCCGACCTGAACCTTCGTGATGTTGCTGGTCAGCGTGTGGTAGTAGTAAAAGCCCCCGACTCCAAGGACGACCGCGACAACCGCGGTGAGCGTGGCGACGATGTAGCCGATCTTGGCTGCGAGCGACTTCCGTCGCCACCGGCCACCGGTCGGCGGGCGACCGCGACCAGAGGGACGTACCGGCGGGCGACCCGGCGGATAAGGGCCCTGCGGCGCCCGGTTACGGGGATAGTACTGCTGCGAGGGCCGGCCACTGGACGAATCGCCGCCCCACATCTGCCCTCCGTCTGCTCGTCGCCGCTGTCGGGTTGCATGTTAGTCGCTGGACTGTGGTGATTCGGCGATCTTTGCGACCTGCATACGGTCCGCCGGCCTGGCCGGATTACCGTGACCCGGTGAGCCTGCTGATCACGCACATCGGCGAGCTGGTCACGAACGCGCCCCGGGACGCGGTCAGCGTGGCCTCGCCGGGCCCGTTCGAGGCGCTGGCGGACGCCGCGATTGTGCTGGATGAGGGCCTCGTCGCCTGGGCTGGCCCTGCGGCGCGGGCTCCGGCGACCGACGAGGTGGTCGATGCCGCTGGCCGGGCGGTGCTGCCGGGATTCGTGGACTCGCATGCTCACCTGGTGTTCGCCGGGGAGCGCAGCGCCGAGTTCGCGGCCCGGATGGCGGGCCGGCCCTACACGGCGGGCGGCATCGCCAGCACCGTGGCCGCCACGCGGGCGGCCAGTGACGACGTGCTGCGGGCGAACCTCGCCGGGCTGGCGGCCGAACTTCTGCGGCAGGGCACGACCACGTTCGAGTGCAAGTCCGGCTACGGGCTGACCGTGGCCGACGAGGCGCGGTCGGTCACTTTGGCAGCCGAGGTGACCCCAGAGGTCACCTACCTGGGCGCGCACGTCGTGCCGCCCGAGTTCGGCGGTGATAGGGCGAGCTACGTGGACCTGGTCTGCGGCGCGATGCTGGCTGCGTGCGCGCCTGCGGCGCGCTGGGTGGACGTGTTCTGCGAGGAGGGCGCGTTCGGCGCCGACGAGGCGCGTGCGGTCCTGCTGGCCGGGGAGGCAGCGGGGCTGCAGGCTCGCGTGCACGCGAACCAGCTCGGCCCGGGCCCAGGAGTCCAGGTGGCCGTGGCCGAGGAGGCGGCATCCGCCGATCACTGCACGTTCCTCTCTGATGCCGATGTGGACGCCCTGGCGTCCTCGGGCGGGACCGTCGCCACCCTCCTGCCCGGGGTGGAGTTTGCCACCAGATCGCCGTACCCCGACGCACGGCGGCTCCTCGACGCCGGTGTAACGGTCGCGCTCGCATCCGACTGCAACCCCGGCTCGTGCTTCACCTCGAGCATGCCGCTGTGCGTGGCGCTCGCGGTCCGGGAGATGCGGATGACGACCGCGGAGGCGGTGTGGGCCGCGACGGCTGGCGGCGCGCACGCGCTGCGCCGGACCGACGTCGGCCATCTCGGCGTCGGCGCGCGCGCCGACCTCGTCATGCTGGACGCTCCGTCGCACGTGTACCTGGCCTACCGGCCCGGCGTGCCGCTGGTGGCCGGGGTCTGGCGCTCGGGGCAGCGGGTGGCGTAGCGCTCTCGAGTCGGGAGCGCTGGGCCCACCTCGAAAGTAGGCCCAGGCCTATCGCGGCGCGCGGCCCTGGCGGGGCAGGCTGATGCTGCCGCGTGTGCGTCGGGGAAAGCGAGGTTCGGTAATGGGACACTGGAACCCGTTGCTGCTGGTGGCGGTGCTGGTGGCCGGAGTGCTGGTGGCGTGGGCCCGGATTCGTGCCCGCCGGGACGCGGACGGCTTGCCAACGCGTCTTCGTCATCTGGGCTGGCCCGTCGCGCTGGCGCTGCTGACCTTCACTGTCCTTGGTGTCTTGTCGGGCACGCTCGAGCCCAACGGGGTCCGCGCCTGGATGGTCGTGGTCGCCCTGGCGGTCGCGGTTGTGCTCGTGCTCCGTCCTGACGCGTCGCCGCGCCTGGTGCCGGCGGCGCTCATCGCGCTCGGCCTGGCCGGCTTCGTGCTGGCCCGCTACGACGCCTTCGCCGTGGCGGCCACGCTGAAGGCTGCCGCCGCGCAGGTATTGCCCAGTCCCAAAAGCTCGCTAGGGCCTCCGGTCATCAAGCCCCCTTCTTACGACCCTGGGCCAGAAGTGGGAGTGTCGGGTGCCGGGCAGTACGTCGTGCTGGTGATGGCCTACGCGTTCCTGCTGCTCGGCTCGTGGCTCGCGTGGCGCTCGCCCGACCCGGTCCTCGGCCTTGCCCGGCAGCTGCTGGGCCGGGTGACCGGACTGGCGCCGCGACCTCTGTTCCGGGCGCTGCTGCTCCTCCCGGTCGCACTCGTGGCGGCGGAGCTCTTCGTGCCCGGCGCCTTCGTCAGCGCGGTCCCGGTAGCACTGTGGTTCCTGCTCTTCCTGGGTGCGGCGGTCGTGGTGCTGCGCCAGTGGCCGGGCGCGGCGGCCCGGCTGGCGGTGATAGGCGTGCTCATCCTCGGCCTGTCCGGCATCGTGCTGGCGACCACCTTCCAGTTCGGCTTCGCGACCAGCGAGTACGGGGTCGTCGTGCTGAGAGACCGCCACTCGCCGGGGCTGGTCGCCGTGGAGGCCCTTGCCCTGCTGGCGTTCGGGGCCTGGCTGGTCCCCCAGACATTCCCGACGGCCAGGCGGCTGCTCAGGCTGCCGCCCGACCCCGAGCTGAGCAGGCAGGTGCAGCAGCTGACCGAGAGCCGGGCGGTCGTGGTGGACACTGCCGCGAGCGACCTGCGACGGCTGGAGCGTGACCTGCACGACGGCGCTCAGGCCCGGCTGGTCGCGGTGGGCATGAGCCTGCGCGCCGCCGAGCGGCTGATCGCGGTGAACCCTGACGCGGCCGTCGCGCTGGTCGCCGAGGCGCGGGAGACGTCGGCTAGGGCGCTGACCGAGCTGCGGGAGCTGGTCCGGGGGGTACACCCGCCGGTGCTGGCCGACCGGGGCCTCGCAGACGCGGTGCGCGCCCTCGCCCTCGACTGCCCGCTGGCGGTGCAGACGCAGATCGACCTGCCTGGCCGGGTGGCTGCGCCCGTCGAGACGGCGTGCTATTTCGCGGTGGCCGAGCTGCTGACGAACGCGGCCAAGCACTCGGGGGCGCGGGACGCGCGGGTCGACGTCCGGCATGGCGACGGCAGGCTGCGCATCGAGGTGACCGACTTCGGGCTCGGCGGCGCCGACCCGGCGACGGGCAGCGGCCTGGCCGGGGTGGAGAAGCGGCTGGCCGCATTTGACGGCATCATGGCGATCAGCAGCCCGACGGGCGGGCCGACGATCGTGGTGCTGGAGGTGCCGTGCGCGTTGTCGTCGCCGAAGACCTCTACCTGCTGAGGGACGGGCTGGTCCGGCTGCTCGAGGCGCATGGCCTGGAGATCGCTGCTGCGGTTGGCGACGCGCCGGGCCTGCTCGGCGCCCTGCTCGCGCACCGGCCCGACGTGGCGATCGTCGACGTCCGGCTGCCGCCGACATTCACCGACGACGGGCTTCGCGCGGCGATCGAGGCGCGACGGGCCGTGCCGGGACTGCCCGTGCTCGTGCTGTCGCAGTACGTCGAGCAGCTCTATGCCTCCGAGCTGCTCGCCGACAGGGCCGGCGGCGTCGGGTACCTGCTGAAGGACCGGGTGTTCAACGATGACCAGTTCATCGACGCGATCCAGGCGGTCGCCGCCGGCGGCACCGTCATGGACCCGGAGGTGGTGACCAAGCTGCTCGGCCGGCAGGTCCGGCAGGAACCGCTAGCCCGGCTGTCTGGCCGGGAGCGCGAGGTGCTCGAGCTGATGGCGGAGGGCCGGTCCAACATCGCGATCGCGCAGCGGCTGTTCGTCTCGGAGAAGGCCGTGAGCAAGCACAGCACGAGCATCTTCGCCAAGCTCGACCTGGCGCCGTCCGACGACGACAACCGCCGGGTTCTCGCCGTGCTCGCCTACCTCAACGGCTGACCGCTGTCATGCTGGCGCAGCTACTCGAGCTTGACGCGCCACTGCCCGGTTGCCGGGTCCTGCACGCACGGCAGGGGAGAAGCAGCCCAGCCGTAGACGCCCGACGTCAGGCTGGTCCAGGACTCGCTGAAGGCGGCTGGGCCGGCCGGCATCATGACCCGGTCGACCAGCGGCACGCAGGACGTGCCGACGCAGATCGAGCCGGTGATCTCGACCAGCGCCTGTCCGCCGTCTGACACGGCGTCGAGAACTGTCACCTGGCCGGTAATGGGACGGGACCCGAACGAGGGGCAGGGGCTCATCACGTAGGCGCACGCCCTCGCCGGAGTACCGCCGAGCAGAGCCAGGTAGAACCCGTCGACCGCGTCTTCCGGGCTGGCGAGGGCAGCGTGGACGTGCGCGCTTGGCAGCGCGGCCGCCCCGGAGACGTTCACCGCCGGAGGCAAGACTCCGTGGGTGATGGCCCGCGTGGGTCCGGTGGCGACCTGCCCGGGATGGCCTGCGGCGCTGCCGGCCGAGGAAGTCGGCCCGGTCCCGCCCGCGTTCTGGCCAGCGGGGCTGCCGGATCCAGCCGCCGGAGTCAGCGTGGTGGTGCCAGCGGCAGCCGGGCGCGGCGAACTGCCGAAGTAGCGCAAGCTCGCGGCGACGGAGAGCAGCACGAAAGCGGCGACCAGCAGGGCGGAGCTCGCTTGCCGACGAGAAATGCGCCGGAGCGGAATGCGCC
>Ga0123356_10001018_pt1 | contig 31159 bp, 33 predicted proteins | sample TergutEmb28metaG_2_FD_92546 | JGI IMG/M metagenome (GOLD analysis project Ga0123356, IMG submission 92546) | Embiratermes neotenicus P3 segment gut microbial communities from Petit-Saut dam, French Guiana - Emb289 P3 | ecosystem: Host-associated > Arthropoda: Insects > Digestive system > Gut ...
GTTGGAGTAGCAGAAGAGTTCGAGGGGGTCGCGAGTGCTGCAGGAGCCCCCGGCAGGGCCCCGGAGGGTGTTTTTTTGGTTACTTTTTTGTCACACAAAAAAGTGACTCGCCGGTAGGCGAAATCTGACGCACAAAGTGAGGAAAGAAAGCGGGCCCGCCAGGGCCTAAGAAAACGACCAAAGGGAGAAATTTAAGCCGGGCCCGCCAGGGCCTAATAAACAACGCTCAAAGTGAGAAACTTACCCCCCCTCGGAGGGACGAAAAGACTCTTTTCCCCCCCGCCCGGAGGGCGAAAGAAAACAATGAAAAAAAGCTTTTTCTTCTGTTGTTGAATGTTTTCCGCATAAAATGAAGGCACCTGTGAGAAAGGCGCTCTGCTTTGGTTTGCTGGCAACCGTCATATGGGACATTTCCCATGTGCATGCGCAGCCCATACCTGTGCCGGAAATACGTCCTCCAAGCGAGTCCCCCCCTGCCCCCCCGCCTCCCCAGCCCATGTCCGAGTCAGAGAGTTTGCGTGAGAGGTGGGCTTTGGTTGCGCGGAAGTTTAGAGAAATGGAGGCGAACGCCGACCATGCGGAGGGTTTTCTCGTTTCCAAAGAGTTGCGAAGTTGCCAGTGCAACCGGCCGGATGCTTGGGCTGTTGTGCGCGCTTTGGATGAAGGGCGCTATATAGAAGGCGGAACGAATGCGGAATTGCGCTGCGGGTTTTGCATACTCCAAAAATATACGCAGTGGCAGGAGCGTGTTTCTTTGCAATGTGCGTTGATGTTGATGCTTTCGCCTTTTGAGTTGGAGCGCCTTGAGAAGTCCGACGACGCGCATGGTTTGCCGAAGCGTTGTTTTGAGCGTGCACGCTCCAAGCACAAGGCCGAAGCCAAGGCGAAACTGAAGGAGAAAGAGAAGGAAGGCCCGCCGCCGAAGGTGTGGAATGTTTGGGTGGAGCGCAAGGAAGGCTACCGCTATTTGCGTGTTGTCGCGCCGGCTGCGTGTAGCGTCAGCATAGAGGGCACAGGGCTTCAATTCAGCAGCAAGGACTGGGTGGAAGTCCCACCCCATATAACACAGTTAAAGTTGAAAAGTACTTGCCAGGCTACCCTAGAAGTATTCCGAGGCATAAAGGCGGAGTTTGAGCGGATAGAGCATTTAGCCCCAGGGGAGACGGCTTTTTTAGCTTGGGAGAAGGACTAAGCCTTTAGCCGCTTGCTAGAGGCTTAGCCTTTGCCTATGTATTCATGGTGGAAGGGGGCAGGTTATTTTCTCCGAAGAGGGCGAAGACGGATGTCCAACATGGAAAACCAAGAAACACAGATGAGGGGGCTGCTGGAAGAGACGCTGGGCATAGAAGCTTCGGGCGCGCAGGTGTTTCGCCTCAAGCAGGATGCTTCCTTGCGCTCCTATTTTCGCATTCTGCTCCCCGGGGGGGCAGCAGGGGAGAAGGAGGCCTCCTGGGTGGTAATGGCCATGCCGAAGGAGGCTTTGAAGCAAAGCGAGGAGGGGGGCGCCCAGCCCGCTTCCGAGGAGCTTCCCTTCCTCAACGTCCACCGCTATTTGCAGGGCCTGGGCATGCCGGTGCCCGCCATATTCCGCTTGGACGAGGCGCGGGGGATGATGTTGCTGGAGGACTTGGGCGACACGACGCTGGAAGCGCATGTGAAGCAACACCCAAAGGCCCTGGAAGCCAGCTATGCCGCGTTGACGGACATGCTGGCGCAGTTGCGCGCGCGTGCGGAGAAAGCGCCTTCGCCCGAGTGCCTTGGGTTTAAACGTGAGTTTAACCACGCGCTTTATAGGTGGGAGTTAGAGCATTTTCGCGAGTGGGGCCTCAACATATGGAGCACCGTTTCGCGCACAGCAGCCGAGGACGCGGCGCTTTCGGAATGTTTTGAGGCTTTGGCCGGCAGCCTGGCCGCTTTGCCGCGCGGGTTTTGCCACCGTGACTTTCAAAGCCGCAACCTCATGTTGAAGCAAGGCCAGTGGCATATGATTGACTTTCAGGATGCGTTGTTAGCGCCGAGGGCCTATGACTTGGTAGCCTTATTAAGGGACAGCTATATTGAGTTAGAGCCCGACTTTATACAAAAAATGATAACGCACTATGTGGCCTGTTTTAGCCAATACTCGGGGGAAGACATGGACGAGGAGGCTTTTAGGCATACGTTTGAGTTGCTGACGGTACAACGCAAACTCAAAGACGCTGCCCGTTTTGAATATATTGCGCGCCAGAAGCATAACCCCACCTTCCTCCCTTTTATTCCCCTTTCCCTGCGCTATGTACGCACGGCTTTGAGCCGTCTGCCGGAGTTGTCCCGGCTGCAAGGCTTGCTTGCGCGTTGGTTGCCGGAGTTGGCATGAAAGTGGCCGGCTTGGTGTTGTGTGCAGGCAAGGGCACGCGGTTGGAGGCTTTGACGCAGAGGTGGCCCAAGCCGGCGATTCCTCTGTTGGGCCAACCGCTGTTGCGTTTTCCCCTGGCTTTGTTGGCCAAGGCGGGCATAGGCGAGGTAGGTGTGAATGTGCACCACCTCTCTGAAAAGATGGAGGAGACAGCGAGGGCAGAGGCGGGGCGTATGGGCCTTCAGTTGGTTATTTCCCACGAGGAGGAATTGTTGGGTACGGGGGGAGGCCTCAGGGAGTTAACCCAGCGTCTAAAGGCGGACGTCTGGGTAGTGGTGAACGGAGACGTCGTGCTGTCCATGGAGTTAGGCCCCGTTATTGAAGCGCACCTGGCCTCGGGGGCGGATGCGAGTTTGTTGATGATGCCCATGCCGGAGGGGGCCGCCTATAACCCGGTAGAGGTAGATGGGGAGGGCAGGGTATGTCAGATTGCGGGCCACGGTCCCGGGGGAGTACGCACCCACCCATGGCATTTTATGGGCCTCTATGTATTGTCCCCAGGGGTATTGCCCTATTTGGACAGGCCGGGTTTTATGGACATAGCGCACGACATTTTTCCGCGCATGGTGGAGGACGGCCGTTTCATTCGAGCGCACTGTTTGGACAATCCGCCCTATTGGTCCGACGTAGGGACCTATGAGCGTTTTTTGCAGACGCACCATGACTTAATGGCGGGCCGTGTAGACGGGGGTCCTTTTTTCCCGCATTGGCCCTGGCGTACCCCTACGCCGGAGGCCATTCACCTGGAGGGGGAGGTATGTTTTGGCAGGGGTGTGGTGTTAACCCCCCCTTTATGGATAGCGGGCAGGAGGTTAAACCCGGGGCAGCTAGGGCCCTTTGTTTCCGTAGGTGCAGGGGTTCAGCTGAGCCAGGGCCAGCGTTTTCAGCACGCGGCTTTGTTGGAAGGCGCCACACTTTTGGACGCCAACGGACACTATGACTCCGGCATTGCTGTTGGGGAGCAATGGATTGCAGTGAAGCGGCCCAGCCTGTGAACCGGTCTAGAGTGGTTTCTGTTTGAGCGCGGATGATTGAAACTGGCTGGAGGGGAAGCGTGTCTAGGATTCAACCAAAACCGGTCTAGGAAGCGAAGCAGCGAATCAGCACGCAGGTAATGTTGTCCGTACCGCCCTTGTCATTGGCTGCTTGAATGAGGGAGGAGCAGGTTTTGTCCAAGTCGGAAGCCGAAGAGAGGATGTTGGCAATTTCAGGGTCCGACACCATGCCCGAAAGCCCATCCGAGCACAGGAGAAACAAGTCTCCGGGTTGAGGAACCACGCGCAACAAGTCGACTTGGACGGTATTTTTCATGCCGAGGGCGCGGAGGATGACGTTTTTGTGGGGGAAATTGTCAATTTCCTCTGGGGCGAGTTTTTTGGTTTTCAAATAGTCGTTGAGCAGGGAATGGTCTTCGGTGAGTTGTTTGAGTGTGCCTGAGCGCAAGAAATAGCTGCGGCTGTCGCCGACATGGGCGATATAGGTGCAGTTGGAAGTGAAATAGGCGCTGACGATGGTGGTCCCCATACCTCTGAATTTGGGGTCCGAGCTTTGCCGTTCATAAATTCTAACATTTGCGAGCTTAATTCCGGTTGCCAACCGGTTCTCATCATAGTTGCGGGCTTTGTCCATTTTGAAAGGCCATGTAGCCTCATGGTCTTTCGCCGTCATGAGGAAGAAATTGGCCATTTCATCCACAGCAATCTGTGAAGCGATTTCTCCAGAAGCGTGTCCGCCCATTCCGTCTGCAACTACAGACAAATGCTCGTCCGGCATGACGAGGAGGTTGTCCTCGTTGTGCGTACGCTTCATCCCAACATGAGTTTGCCCGGCCATTAGAATGCGCATGCCTTCCCCTAAAATAGGCTCCTTTGTTGCACAGGTCCAGAAGCGAATATGAAATCAACTTTTTTCAAATGCAAGGCAGTCTCCAATGTGTGCCTCCGAGAATTCTAGTGTACCTGCAGGCAATTCCAAAGCTGAATGTGCACCCCTCACCCAAGGCCCCAGTCTCCAGGGTGGAAATACGTGTAACATATGGATAATTTCCCCATGTTTGTCCAGAAAAGCCACATCTATGGCAAAGCGCATAAAGAGACTGTGAATGCTGTTGCAGGGCAGAATATGCAGCGCACAGCCCATGGGCAAGGCCTGTGCCCCCATCAGTCCTTTGAAGCGTTGGACAAAGCTTCTGGCTTGGGTGACTTCTTGTGCCACAATACGGTTGCGTGTTTTGTTGATGGCGCGTAGGTGCATTTTTCTATGTTGAAACGGTTGGCAAAGCCGATGAGCCTGGTTTTGGTATCGCCTCAAATTCCTCCGAATACGGGCAATATTGCACGTTTATGTGCGGTGACGGGATGTAGGCTGATTTTGGTGGGCCCATTGGGGTTTTCTATAGACGATAGGCATTTGCGTCGAGCGGGTTTGGATTATTGGGATAAAGTTTTTTTAAAATATTATTCTGCATTTTCAAATTATTTAGAAGAGTGGGGCACGGCCCGTCGTTGGTTATTTTCGTCCAAAGCCCCAAAAAGTTGCTTTTCGGTGGACTATGCGGAGGGGGACCATCTCCTTTTCGGTTCTGAAACCAGCGGCTTAAGCCAGGAGGTTTATGAGACTTCCCAAGGCGAGCGTCTCACCATTCCCATGCTGGAAGGCGTCCGCTCCTTAAATTTGTCAACAGCAGTAGCTATTGCCACCTATGAAGCGATACGGCAGTTGCAGTTTTCAACAAACTGATAGAGGCTGGGCAGAAGGGGCGGGTTTTAGGGAGGAAGGAGCGTTTTCTCAAAGGCGGGCAAAGGATGGCGTAGGCATTTAGAATACATTCAGCGAGGGAGAAGGAGTGTCATTTATCCACGTGAGCGTACAAGCTCAGGGCAGCTCGCCAAGGGGAAGATGCGATGGCCACAAAGCGAAGTGAGCAAGAGCGCTTCGAGGAAGTTTTGACGAACGAGAGCTTGCAAGGGGCTCAAGAAGCTGTCGCGAATGAAGTGGCGGCGGCCGAGCCTGAAATACCTTCTTTGTTGACAGAGCCTCCGTTGGAAGCCAAGCGCGTGACGGTCATTAAATTCGAGAAATCGTCTCGCCCTTCCATGCCGGCCTTGCCGGTGTTGCCAACACAGCCGGACGGATTGGCTTCTCAAGCGAAAATAAGACGCTTGCCGCCGCCTGTGTTTGGTGGAGCAGCGCATAGGGTTTCTGTGGCTCCTGCAAGCGCAGAAGCGGAGTTGTCCCCTCCGTGGCCTTCACAACTCCCCACCTTAGACTTGGAAATGGAAGAGAGCCTCAACGAAAACACTCCCAACCTCTATGCTGTTGAGGCTGAGGCTTTTGAAGCTCCAGCTCAACCCTGGACGCTCGTTGCTCGGACGCCCCTCGCGTCCTCGTCGCTGACATTGAAAAAAGAAGAGCCCCAAAGCCGGCCGCAGAGCCGGTGGGTGGTGTGGAGCATCGCTGCTGTCTTATCCGTATGCGTGCTGGGCTGGGCATGGTGGATGCCCAAGAGACAACCGAAGCCTTCCACAGGAGTTATTGTGCAGCTTGAGCCCCCCCTGGCACCTGGGGCTCCTTTAAAAAATTCCGTGCCTCCCCCCCCCCATGTTGAACCTCCTGTTTCTATGACTACACGCCTGGCCATGGGGCCCTCTGAAAATGCCAACGCCACCCCGACTTCTGCGAAACTCGTGGAGCAGGTTGAGCCGCTTGTTGAGAAGTCCAATGCCGCCACAAGAGTTGCGTGGCGCTCCAAGGCCGAGCCCGCATCCAGCGACAAGCGTATTTCTGAAGGCCTGGAAGCGGCCAGAAAGCATGTGCAGAAAGACAAGTTTGACTTGGCGCTGACAGAGCTCAACAAAATTGAACCGCTGCTCAAAAAATACCCGGCGCGTCCTTTGGACTTTGATTTTCTCCATGGCGTCTCTTTGGCGTTTACAGCGGAGAATGCACGACAAGCCTCCAAAGCATGGCAAAAATTGAAGCCCCTTCGAGATTCCTATAAAGCCGAGCCCGAATATTGGCATGCCATAGGCTGGGCCAACCAGGTTTTGGGGGATGAAGCCCGTTATTCAACCAGTGTGCGCTGCAAACATTGGCAACAGGCAAAATGGGCCTATACCGAAACCCTACGTTTGGGGAAAAATAACCGCAAATATATGGATGCGCGCTCCTATATTGAGAATAAAATTGATGTTGAGCTGCAAAGGCTTGCCTGTGCTGACATTGGGGATTGAAACCTCCTGCGACGAGACGGCCGTCGCCTTGTTGGAAAACGGCCGTGAGGTGTTGGCGGACGTGGTGTTGACACAAGTGGACGTGCACCAACGTTTTGGCGGTGTGGTGCCCGAAATTGCCAGCCGCAACCACCTCCAGCAATTGTGGCCTTGCCTGGACACAGCCCTGCACAAAGCCCAAAAGACGCTGGCGGAGGTGGGGCTTTTTGCGGTGACGGCGGGGCCGGGTTTACAGGGGGCTTTGTTGGTAGGGGTATTGGCCGCCAAAACCCTGGCGCGTACTTTTGGACGCCCCTGCATCGGCGTTAACCACCTGGAGGGCCACCTCCTGGCCATTGCCTTGGCCGAAGAATGCCCCCAGCCGCCTTTTTTGAGTTTGGTGGTTTCAGGGGGGCATACGCATATGTTTGCCGTGCAGGCTTTGGGCCGCTATGCCAAGGTGGCTTCCACGCGGGACGATGCGGCAGGGGAGGCTTTTGATAAGGTAGCCCGCCTTTTAGGCCTACCCTACCCCGGGGGGGTAGCCATAGACTTATTGGCCCAAAAGGGTAACCCCCAAGCCTTCCGCTTCCCCCGCGCCCTCCCCGGAAAGTCCCTCTATGACTTCTCCTTCTCCGGACTTAAAACCGCTGTAGCCCATACCCTTGCGAAGGGGGGGATACCCTCCGGCCAAGGCCTCTGGGACTTGTGCGCCTCCTTCCAGGAAGCGGTGGCCGACGTGTTGACAAAAAAGTGCGTGGCCGCTGCCCAACAACTGGGCTTTGGGGCCCTCGCCCTAGGGGGGGGGGTAGCCGCCAACTCCCGCTTGAGGGCTTTGGCCGCCGAGCGCGCCGCCGCCGCCGGCCTCCAACTCTATTTGCCCAAACCCTCCCTCTGTACCGACAATGCGGCGATGATTGCTTTGGCGGGCTATGAAGCCCATATGCGCGGCGAAAGAAGCCCCCTGGCCCTGGATGCGAGGCCTACGTGGCATTTGGAGGACAGCCTTGGAGCCTAAAACCCCCCCCCCTGTGGCCCTAGCCCCCCCCCAGCGTATGCTGTCTGCCCGAGGGCTGCGCCCCAAGGACAGTTTTGGCCAGAATTTTTTAGCCCATGAGGGTTTGTTAAGGCAAATGGTAGCCTTAGCTGAGCTAAACCCCGGGGATAGGGTGATAGAGCTAGGCGCAGGCCTAGGCCATTTAAGCCAATACCTGTTAGAGACAGGCGCCGAAATATGGGCCGTCGAAAAAGACCGCGACATGGCCCAAATACTGCGCGAGCATGCCTGGCCCCGCTTCCACGTTGTGGAGGAAAACGCCGTCAAAACCGAGTTTGCTGTGTTGACGGCCCAGCCCGAAGGCAAGGTGGTGGGCAATTTGCCCTACCATTTGAGTGCCCCCCTCCTGTTTTCGGTGCTGCGCCAGGCGTCCTTCGTCCGCTGCGCCCTGTTTTGCCTGCAACGCGAGGTGGTGGACCGCTTGGTGGCCCCCCCTGGCAACCGCAGCTATGGCCTTTTGTCCGTGCTGCTGGGGCACAAGTTTGCCTTGGAAAAGTTGCTGAGCATTCCGGCCCGCTGTTTTTTCCCCGCGCCCAAAGTGGACTCCGCGGTTTTGAGAATGCGACGCCTCCCCAGCCCGCGCGGACAGGTGAAAGACGAGGCGCGCTTTGTACGCCTGGTGAAGGCGGCGTTTTCGCGCAGACGCAAAACCTTGGCCAATGCCCTCAAAAGCGACATGGGGTTGTTTGAGTTGCAGTCCATTCCCCAAAGCCTGGAGGCGGCGCAACTGGACGGCGGCCGCCGCCCTGAGACGCTGTCTGCCGAAGAGTTTGCGAGGCTGGAGGCGGTGTTGCCGCTGCCGCTACCCCCCCCCTAGGCCTATTCCTCTTCCTTAAGGCCCCTGCCCATCAACAATTCGTCCAAACCCTGGCCGCGCTCCTCCAAATAGCGGTGGAAACCGGCTTGGGAGAGGCCCAAATCCTCAAGGGTTTTGGAGACAAGTTGCGCCACGGGCACCTTGGGCTGCTTTTTGAGGGCAAGGGCCAGTTTCAGCATGGCAAGGCCATAGAGGCCGTCCGGCATGTCCTCGGGGGCCGTGGTTTTTTGAGTGAGTGTATGGACTTGAGTCCTTTGGTTAAGGGGGCGCCGTGGCATAGGGGCAGACTATGCTGCAAGGGGACTTAATTCAACCCTTATGCCGGAAAATACATACAAAGAAAAAACGCCTTCACACCCCCTGCCTATGCATAAACCGTGGGCAAAACCCCTTAAACCTGTCATAAACAAGGGCGTGCCGATGGCGAGCTTCCTTGGAAGACGGCAAAAGGCCTCTGTGAAGCAAGTGTGCCTTCTACACTTGTATTGGGTTAACCCTTTTTACAGGAGGTGAACCATGAAAAAGGTCACCATCCATAGCTTGCAGAAACAAAAGGCAGCGGGGCAGAAAATTTGTGTCGTTACGGCCTATGACGCCGCCTTTGCCCGCATCTTCGACGAAGCAGGCGTAGACGCCCTGCTGGTAGGGGACTCCCTGGGTATGGTTATTCAAGGCCATAACTCTACCCTACCCGTCACCATGGAGCATATGCTCTATCATACCCAGGCCGTTTCCCGCGGGGCTAAACGGGCCCACATTATTGCGGATATGCCCTTCGGCAGCTACCAAGCCTCCGACGAGGAAGCCGTACGCAATGCCATGCGTCTGCTTTCCGAGGGGGGGGCGGGCAGCATAAAGCTGGAGGGGGGGGAAGCCTATGCCCCCACCCTACGCCGCCTGGTGCGCGCCGGTATTCCCGTCATGGGCCACATCGGCCTCCAGCCGCAGCAAGTGCACAGCACGGGCGGTTTTGTGGTGCAGGGGCGCAGCGAGGAAAGCGCCCAGCAAATTCTCCGCGACGCCAAAGCCCTGGAGCAGGCCGGCGCCTATGCCCTCGTCCTGGAAGCCATCCCCATGGAGTTGGCCCGCACGTTGAGCGCCCTGCTTTCCATTCCCACCATCGGCATCGGCGCCGGCAAACATTGCGACGGCCAAGTGTTGGTATGCTATGACTTGTTGGGCATGCTCCCCCACTTCAAACCCAAATTCGTCAAACAATATGCCAACCTCCATGAAGTGGTTTCCCAGGCCGCCCAGCAGTTTTGCGAGGAAGTGCGCACGGAGTGTTTCCCCAGTGAGGAGCATGCATTCCGTTCCATGAGGCTGGTGTCCTCCACCGAAGAGGCGCCGGAGCGCGCCAACTCCGTCTATGGCGCTCCCATATGAGTCTCTCGTTTTTGACGACGGCCGCCCAGGTGCGCACGCGTGTGGCGGCGTTGGCCGCACAGGGGCGTCCTCTGGCGCTGGTGCCCACCATGGGCTGTTTGCACGCGGGGCATTTGGCTTTGGTAGAGGCGGCAAAGGGGAGGCTAGGCCCGGAGGGGGGTGGTGTGGCAGCCCTTTCCCTCTTTGTTAACCCCCTACAATTTGGCCCCCACGAGGATTTTGGGCGCTACCCCCGGCAGTTAGAGGAGGACAGGGGGGTTTGTGAGAGGGTAGGCATAGACTGGCTTTATGCCCCCCCTGCCCAAGAGGTATACCCCCCGGGCTTCCAAACCTATGTTAGCTGTGAAGCCCTTAGCCTACCCCTGTGTGGGCAAAGCCGCCCCGGCCATTTTCGCGGGGTAGCCACGGTGGTATGCAAACTGTTGGCCCTGTTTCGCCCGCGTTGGGCGGTGTTTGGCGAGAAGGACTTTCAGCAGCTTTGCCTCATTCGCGCCCTCAACAGGGACTTGGATTTGGGGGTGGAGATAGTGGGCGTCCCCATTATACGCGAAGCGGACGGTTTGGCCTTGAGCTCCAGGAACAAGCTGCTTTCGGCAACGGAGCGTCGACAGGCGACGGCGCTTTTTCGTGTGTTGTCAACGGCGAGGCAACGCTGTTGCGAGGGGGAGCGTCGGGCCTGGGTGTTGAAGGAGGAAGCCGAGAGGGGTTTGTTGGAGGCCGGCATACGTATGGACTATGTCGCCATAGTGGACGAGGTGGGGTTAGCGCCGGTAGAGCCTATAGAGGGAAGGGGCATACGCATGTTGGTAGCGGGGTTTGCAGGGGGTATACGTCTCATTGACAACATCGCCCTCCCTTGCCCGGACTAACATGAAACCCAAGGCCCCTAAAACCACCCTACGCAAAATAGCCGAAAACCGCCAAGCGCATTTTTTCTATGAAATAGAAGACAGCCTGGAGGCGGGGCTGGAGCTTTTGGGCAGCGAAGTCAAGTCCCTACGCGAGGGGAAAGTCAGCTTAGCCGAGGGCTATGCCGCCCCTAGGGGAGAGGCGCTTTATCTCTATAAAATACATATACCCCCCTATAAGCCGGCCGGACTTTTTGGGCATGAGCCTTTGAGGCCGCGCCGCCTTCTGCTGCACCGCCGAGAAATAGAAAAACTGTCCTCCAAGGTAAGGGAGAGGGGGTTGACGTTGGTGCCCTTGTCCCTTTATTTCAAAGAGGGTTGGGCCAAGGTGCAGTTGGGGTTATGTTTGGGCAAGAAGCACTCGGACAGGCGTGAAAGTGTGAAGGAGCGCCAGGTACAGCGGGAAATGGCCGCCGCATTAAGGAGGCGATGATGGAGAATTCGCTCCAAGAGAAGCAGAGCAAACTGGAGGCCATGCTGGAGAAGGGCATGGCGATGATTCACCTGGACGCGCGCAAACCGGGCGTACGTTTGCCGGCGCACCTTAAAACCCAGGCGCATTTAACCCTCAACCTCTCCTACCGGTTTTCCCCTGCGGATTTAACCCTCAATATATGGGGTGTAAGGGCTACCCTCAGTTTTGAGGGGCGGCCTTTTGCCACGGCGATTCCCTGGTCCGCCATTTTTGCCATGCGCAGCCATGTGAGCATGGAGTTTTGGCTTTTCCCGGAGGATGTGCCCGAGGAGTTTTTGGAGGCAAGCAAGGCGGCGGAGCCTTTGCCTGTTGCCAAGCCCAGCAAGCGGGCGATGTTTCAGCTGGTACACTCGGCGCCTCAAGAGGCCGAGGGGGGTATTTCAACAGGGGAAGAGGGGGGGAAGGCAGAAGAGGGGGGTAGTTGCGTGGAAAGGACAGCTTCGGCAGAGGAGGGGAAGACAGAAGGAGAGGGCAGGGAGGGCGGCCATGCTTCAGCGGAAGGCGGGGAGCCCAAACCCTCCGACAAACCCAAGCGCCCCTCGCACTTAAGGTTGTTAAATTAGGGGGGGTACAGCCAGACGCCTCCATGGGGGTGCGTGTTTTTTCTGCGGACGTAGAAAAAATACGCACCCCCAGCTCGACAACCTCCAAATTTTAGGAAAGCTCAAGTCAACATAAAACCCGTCTGGCCCTATTTCAACCGGCGGTGTTGGAGCGCAGGCAACCGTTGGCGCAACTCCCTAAGCAGCCCTAAGTCTATTTCGGCTAAGGCCATACCCTCCCCCTCCCCGCACTGAGCTACCACCCTCCCCCAGGGGTTAACCACCATGGCATGTCCGAAAGTCCTGCGTTGGGGGCTGTGCTGGCCGACTTGTGCGGGGGCGGCCAGCCAGCAGAGGTTTTCGATGGCCCTGGCGCGCAGCAAGACTTCCCAGTGGGCGCACCCGGTTTCCCACACAAAGGCCGCGGGCGCCCACAGCAGCTGGGCCCCTGCGCCACTCAGTTGTCGATAAAGCTCCGGGAAGCGCACGTCATAACAAATGGACAAGCCCATGGTGCACGCAGGGGTAGACACACAGACAGGGCTGTCTCCGGGGGTTATGCTTGCGGACTCGCGGTGGGACTCATGGACTTGGGCGTCGAAGAGGTGGATTTTGCGATAGACGGCCAGGCATTCCCCCTGAGGGCCCAGGAGGACGCTGCTGTTATAGGGTTTTTCGCTGTTTGCGCATGTTTCGAGAAAGGAACCTATGAGAATTCCGACACCCAGTTGTTTGGCTAAGCTGGCCATGGCTGAGACGCAGGGGCCGTCCAGGGGCTCGGCCATGCTTGGGGTTTGGCGGCAGGGCCCCATCCAAAAGCAATTTTCGGGAAGTCCCACCCATGCAGCGCCTTGTTGGGCGGCTTGGGTAACGAGGCGTGTAGCCGTTTGGAGATTGGCATTTTTATCAGCCAGGGAAGTCATTTGAAGGGCGGCGAGTTGAAATGTTGTCATGGTGGGGTTTGCACCTCTTGCAGGATTGTAGTAGGCAGGGCAGGATTTTTCAGCGAGAGAGAAGTTGGCGGGTTGAGTGGGCCCGCTTTTTTTGTGCAAGCTTATGAGTACGGATGAGAAATTAGAGACGACGAGAGACAAAGCCAAGGTGCTGCTGGAGCCTTTGCTGGAGGCGGAGGGCTATGAGCTTGTGGACATAGAATACCAGACGGAATTTGGGCGACACATATTACGTTTATTCATAGACAAGCCTGGCGGTGTCAACTTAGAGGATTGTGTACACCTCAGTGGTGTTATAGGCCCTTTTTTGGATGTGGAGGATTTCATTCCTCAGGAATATAACCTTGAGGTTTCAAGTCCGGGACTGAATCGCCCATTGACGAAACCACAACATTTCGCTCAAGTCCTCGGGCAAAAGATTCGATTGAAGGCTAAAAAGCCACTGGGCCAACCGCCCAGGCGGGTGTGCAGAGGGCGTTTGGTGGATGTGAGTGAGACGGCAATAGAGCTGGACATAGAGGCGGTGGGAAGAATTGGGATAGCGTTTTCGGAAATTGCAAAAGCGAATGTGGAATATGAGTTTTGAGGCCTGGCTGGACAGGAGAATACAGGCTTCAACAGGTACGTCATGAAGCACCCTAAGGAGAATATTTATGGCCCTTGCCAATGAAGGACCGTCATTGGACGACATTATTACCCAGGTAGCCAAGGACAAAGGCATTGAGAAGGCGATGTTGTTGTCCAGCCTTGAGGAGGCCATGCGTACGGCGGCGAAGAAGCATTTTGGCCAGGAGCGCCGTTTGGAAGCGCAATACAACGCTGAGAAGGGCGTCGTAGAAATTTGCCAAGTGATTTCTATTGTAGAAGAAGTGATAGACCCTTTGAATGCCGTTAACGAGTTAACGTTACCGCAAGCCAAGCAAAAGGGTTTAGACGTGGAGGTAGGGGATGAGCTGGTTTTTCAAATTTTCTACCGTGACGAGGACGCCTCTGAGGCCAAGGCGCAGGACGAGCGTTGCGGCGACATACTGGGGCTCAAAACGTTCAGGCGTGGGTTTGGCCGGATTGCGGCGCAGACGGCCAAGCAAGTGTTGCGTCAGAGGACGAGGGACGTAGAGCGGGAGAACGTCTACAACGAATACAAGGACCGCAAGAATGAGATTGTGACGGGCATTGCGCGGCGGCTTGAGCGCAGGAACCTGATTGTGGACTTGGGGCGTGCGGAAGCTGTTTTGCCCGAGCGCGAGCAAGTCCCCCGCGAGGTATACCGCCCGGGCGACCGTGTACAAGCCTATGTGGTGGACGTATTGCGCGAGTCCCAAGGGCCGCAGATTGTGCTTTCGCGCACGGCGGTTAATTTGCTTGTCAAATTATTTGAGATGGAAGTGCCTGAAATTTCGGAAGGGGTGGTGGTGATTGAGGCGGCGGCGAGGGAGCCGGGCCGCCGGGCCAAAATTGCGGTGAGCTCCCGAGAGCAAGACGTAGACCCCATAGGCACCTGTGTTGGGATGAAGGGCAGCCGTGTACAGGCTGTGGTGCAGGAGTTGCGTGGTGAGAAGATAGACATTGTCCCCTGGGACGAGGACCCCGCGCGTTTCGTATGCGCGGCCTTAGCGCCTGCTGAAGTTTCCCGTGTCATTATTGACGAGTCCAACCGTGCGATGGAGATAGTGGTGCCGGATGACCAGTTGTCCTTGGCCATTGGCCGGCACGGGCAGAACGTTCGTCTGGCAGCGCAGCTGACGGGTTGGAAATTGGACATTAACAGTGAGACGCGGGTGAAGGAGATAAGGGAGTTTGCGGCCAAGAGTTTAGGGGCCTTACCGGGGATGAACGAAGTATTGGTAGAGACGCTTTATGCGCATGGTTTTAGGCAAGCCAAAGATGTTGCGGAGGCTTCGCCCGAAGTATTGATACAGATTCCGGGGATTGAAGCTTCTCAAATTGAGAGTTTGCAAAAGGCGGCGGCCAGCCAGCGTATTGAGGATGCGAACCTACAGGCCAAGCTGGAGATGGAGCATGAGCAAGCGCAGCAGGAGGCCGACAACCGCCATCCGGATGAGATGACGCCCGAGGAGCGTCTGCTTCGCATACGCGGAATAACCGAGCAGATGCGGGGGCTTCTTGCCAAGGAAGGCTACAAGACGGTTGAGGATTTGGCCAAGGAAGAGGATTTGGTACGCCTGGGGAGCATAGAGGGTGTGGGCATCAAACGAGCGCGTTTATTGAAGGCGGCGGCGGAGCAATATTTGGAGTCAGAGTCTCGCCGCAGGGCCAGTTTGGACGCCCAAAGGGCTGCCCAGGCAGCGTCTGGTGAAGTGCAGGAGGGTGTTGTTTCAGAAAATGAAGCAGACAAAGGCCCCCAGGAAGAGATATGAGCGATGCTCCCTGCATTCAGGAGAAGCCGAAGCGGCTGCCCAGGCGTACGTGCGTGGGGTGCAGGAAGAGGAAGCCGAAGTGGAAGTTATTGAGGTGTGTCATAGGGGAGGGGGATGTATTTTGTTGGGACAAGGCGCAGACTTTGCCCGGTAGAGGCGCATATGTGTGCGGAAATGCTTGTTTGAAGAAGGCGCTTGCAGCTAAAGCATTTCAACGAGCATTTCGGGGACGGCAGGTGAAGTTAGGAGAGGAGGCGGAGGGCAGTGGATGAGGGTTTGAGAAGGGTTTTGTTGTTGCCTGGTTTGTTAGTCAGAATGGATTGTTGAAGTGTGGGGCCCACATGTCGAAGAAGCGCGTTCACGAGATTGCCAAAGAGTTGAGAAGTCAGGGCATCGAGTTGGACAACAAAGATGTTGTGCAAGAGTTGGTTCACTTCGGCTACGAGGTGAGAAGCCACTCCAGCTCGCTGGAGGATGACCAAGCCGCTGCTGCCATTCAAAAAATATTGGACAAACGTCGCCCCAAACCAGCTCCCATTGCGGCCGCAAAAGGGTTTGTTGTCCGCAGAAGGGCAGGAGAAGAAGTCGTCATTTCCGAGGCAAAAGCCCAAGAAAAATTGCCGCCACCCAAAAAAGCTTTGAATTTACAGGCCTATATTGAGCCCCCTGTGGTTTCTCAAGTGGAGCATGCCACTCAGGAAGAAGCCCAGCCCATTGTGGGCACAGTCGTGCCCTCTTTGCCTTCTGGACAGAAAGAAGAAACGGTTTTTGAGCCTCCTTCCATTGTCCAAGAAACCTTGCATTCAGCCCTTGAATCCTCTCCACCACCTTTGCCGGAAAGCCCAGCTTTAGAAAAAAAAGCAGTGACGTCGTCGCCTATGGAAACAGTTGTCGCAGAGCCCCAGCCCCTGGTTTCAGAACGTAAGCAGGTATTTCCTGCACAACCCCCTTTGAAAAAGCCGATGCATGAGCGCACGCAGGTGCAGACGAAGCCGGGGACTCCTCCCCAAGCGACGCGCTCCCCCTCTAGAGCGGGAGCGACGTGGCCGCATTCGGGCTCTTTTGCTTCCGGTGCGACGGCTTCTCCGCAAGGAGAGGGACGTGTTTTGCGTCCAACGGCCACTCAGGCGGTGATTGTCAACCGCCCGCTGATTCAAATTAAGCGTCCGGCGGCAACACCCGGTGGCCGATATACGGGGACTCCCAACCGTCGGCCTGTGGACTCAAGGGAAGTGAAGCCCCCACCGCAGCAACCTGTCTCTTCGCCGGGCCGCATTCGCGAGACGGTGGATGTTCTTCGGACCAAAGAAAAAGAACGTCCCAAGCGAGGAAGAATAGGGGAGAAGGACACCGGTACTGCCCAACAAGACATTCGCGAGTTTGTTTTTGGCCGGCCAACCACCGCAGTCCGTGCGCGGAAGAAGAAGCAAGTCAAGCGTGGGCAGCGCACCCCCATTACAGAAATGTCAGAAGACAAAAAAGTGATTCGCCTTCAACAAGGCATTACCGTGAACGATTTTTCGCAGCGCATGGGCGTCAAAGTCAACGAGCTGATTCGAAGGCTGATGCAGACGGGCTCCATGGTGACAGCGAACCAGATGATTGACGTCGACACAGCCACTCAAGTGGCTTCTGCCTATGGGTGGAAGATTGAGAAGGTAGGGTTTGAAGTAGAGGACTTTTTAGGCGACATAGAGGTTAACCCTGAAGACATTCGTCCAAGGCCCCCTGTGGTAACGGTGATGGGGCACGTTGACCATGGGAAGACTTCGCTTTTGGATGCCATACGCTCAACGAATGTAGCCCGGGGCGAAGCGGGCGGCATTACGCAGCACATTGGCGCCTATACCGTATGGACGCCTTCTGGGGATGTGACATTTTTGGACACGCCGGGGCACGAAGCCTTTTCTGCGATGCGCGAGCGCGGCGCCAACATTACAGACGTGGTTGTGTTGGTGGTAGCTGCGGACGACGGGGTGATGCCTCAGACGAAGGAAGCCATTTCGCATGCCAAGGCAGCCGAAGTCCCCATTGTGGTTGCCATCAACAAGATGGATTTGCCCACGGCCAACCCGGACAGGATTAAGAAAGAGTTAGCGGATTTGGAATTGCTTCCCGAGGATTGGGGTGGCCAAACCATAACGGTGCCTGTTTCTGCCAAGGCCCGTCAAGGCATTGACTTGCTGTTGGAAAACATTTTGTTGCAGGCTGAAATTTTGGAACTGAGCACCAACCCCAACCGTCCTGCAGTGGGGACGGTATTGGAAGCCAAACTTGAGAAGGGGAGGGGGCCTGTAGCGACGGTGTTAATTCAGGAGGGCACCCTACGCCAGGGGGACTCTATGGTGGCAGGGACGCACCATGGCCGCGTGCGTATTATCCGCAATGACAGAAATGAAATTGTGAAGGAAGTATTCCCCGGTTATTCTGCTGAAGTTGTTGGCTTGTCGGGCGTACCTACAGCGGGGGAGTCTTTGAATGTGGTGGCGGACGAGAAGGTTGCCAAGGAAATTGCAGCACACCGTTTGCAGCAAGGGCGTGCCAGCGAAATAGGGAAGACGGCGACGGACTCGTTGGAGGCTTTGCTTGGGCGCATGCAGCAGAGCGAGACGAAGGAATTGAAAGTCATTCTCAAGGCGGATGTGGCCGGCTCCCTGGAAGCCATTGTACAGGCCATAGAGAAGCTGTCTTCGCCGAAGGTGAAGGTAACCATTGTCCAGCAAGGGGTGGGGATGATGACCGAAACCGACATGAATACGGCGGCGGCATTGAAGGCGGTGGTGATAGGTTTCAATTCCAAGCCGGAGTCCGGCGCGGAAGCTGCGGCCAAAACTTTGGAAGTCCAGCATGCTTCCTTCTCCATCATTTATGAGTTGTTGGATGGGGTTTTGAAGATGATGGAGAATTTGCTTGAGCCCATTCGCATGGAGAAGAAGCTGGGCCGTGCTGAGGTGAGGAACATATTCAACGTGCCGAAGCTGGGGGTGATTGCAGGCTCAGCCGTCACAGAAGGCCTGATACGTCGCGGTGCGAACGTTCGCCTGTGGAGAGAAAACAAACAGCTTTATGCTGGAAAAATAACCTCGCTCAAGCGCTTTAAGGACGATGTACGCGAAGTGGCTTCCGGTTTTGAGTGTGGCATTGGCATAGAGGGGGCTCCGGAGATGATGGCGGGGGATGCGATTGAGGTATTTGAAGTGGAGGAGATTCGTCCAAGTCTGCACTAGTCTTTGGGCGTGGGTTGCAGCCCCAAACTTCTGCAAAGTTGTGTTGCCATGCATGTCAGCATTGTCCGTATTCTCTTGGAGATTCCGTCCTCGCAGTCGCAAAAAAACAAGCGGCAGGTGATGCGCAAGCTGTTGGACAGGCTGCATGCGCGTTTTGACTTATCCATAGCTGAAGTGGGGGAATTGGACTCTTGGCGCCGTGCCTCTTTGGGGTTAGCAGCGGTGGGCAGCAGTGCAGCGCAAGTCCACGCGCAGGCACAGAAGGTGCTCAACTTTATTGAGGAGACCTATCTCGCGCATATTGTAGAGCGTGAGATGGAGACGTTTACGTTTAATGAGGAATTTTCGGGTATGCCGTGGGGGGATAACCCTCTTATGGTAGCCCGTACAGACAGAAGTTTAGCGGAGCGGGAGGGGATGGGGAGTTGGGAGAAGCGTTATGGGCTGCCGGCCAAAGTTTCAGCCAAAACCTTGTCGCCGGAGGATGCGCGCATACGGGCAAGGCAGATGCGAAGGCGGAGAGATTGGGAGAAGTGATGGCAAACCGGACGAGAGCAGAGCGTATAGGCCATGAGATACAAGCTGCCGTAGCGGAGATTTTCGCTCGCGGGTTGATTAGAGACCCACGTATTGGCTACATCACCATTACGGGGGTGAAAATGTCAGCCGATTTTCGTGTAGCGCGTATTTATTATTCCATGTTGGGGGACGAGGCCCAGAAGCTTGCGACGGCGGAGGGTTTGGAGGCGGCCAAGAATTTTGTGCGCAAGGAAGTGACGGCGCGAGTGCGGCTGCGCTATTCCCCTGAGGTTTATTTTGCTTTTGACGGCTCTGTGGAAGAAGGCGACAAAATTGAGCGCCTGTTGCGCGAAGTACGCTCCAAAGAAGGCTGGTAATGGACGGGCTTTTGGTGGTGGACAAGCCGGAGGGGCCAACGTCTTTTGAGGTAGTGCGGAAGATACGCCGTTTATTGAAGGGGGCTAAATTAGGGCATACAGGGACCTTAGATCCCCTAGCCACCGGGGTATTGGTACTTTGTCTAGGGGAGGCCTGCAAGCTGGTGCCCTTTTTAACGGAGCTGGACAAGGTTTATGCTGTACACATTGCGTTGGGTGTTGAAACCGACAGCTATGACGCGCAGGGCAAGGTGGTGCAGACGCGCCCTGTGCCTTTGTTGACGCCCGCGTTGCTTGAAACGCACCTGTCGGCATTTCGCGGCAGTTTTTTGCAGGTGCCGCCCATGCACTCTGCCATTCGGCAGAATGGGCAAAGGCTTTATGCTTTGGCGCGCCGGGGCATAGAGACGGAGCGCCAGGCGCGCCCTGTGGTGGTGCACCGTTTGCAGTTGGAGGCTTTGGAAGGTGAAGTTGTGGAACTTGTCGTGCATTGCTCCAAGGGTTTTTTTATACGCAGCTTAGCCCACGAGTTGGGCCAGCGTTTGGGTTGTGGGGCCCACGTCAAGCATTTGAGGCGTTTGGCCATAGGCCCTTTTGGTTTGGAGCAGGCGCTGAGTTTGTCGGCCATGGAAGCCGATGTGGCCTGCATGGAAGAGCGGTTGATTTCAGTGGATAAGGCTTTGCCGTGGTTGCCGGCCCATGTTTTGACAGCGGAGGAGGCCCAAAGAGTGCGCCATGGTGCGCGTTTTGAGTTGCAAGCCTCTGTTGGCCGGCTTCGTCTGGTGGATGAGGAAGGGCATTTGTTGGCACTTGCTGAAGTGCGAAATGGGGAGCCGCTGCGTTATTTGCGGGTTTTTCTTTCTCCCTCTTCCGTCTAAGCTAAGGTTTTAACATATATTTTATAGGGAATGTTGTATTGCTAGGGGTGGGCGCGATAGGGTGGAGGAACACTTTTCCTTGAGGGCGAGGCGAGGGTTTTCGTTAAAAACAGGCCCAATCCCAAACGGCCTCTTATATTTCCTCAAGGACGGAGTTGGTTGCTACTCGAAAGCGATGCATGGGCCGAACACCTTCAGAAGAAAAAGACACTTTGCCACAAGCTGCGCCTCGGCGCCCTTTGAAACCTCCGGAGAGCACATGGAGGGGGTTTATACAGTTTTGGCAGCGCTGGTTATTGCCGGGTTTGTTGGCGTTGCTTGTGTCGGCGGCGACCAGTTTGTTGATGCCGTTTGGGTTTTTTTTTCAACCGTTGCCGGATTTGAAAGAGGAGGATGTGGGGCGTCCTTTTCAGGGGGCGGTGCCTTTTAAAGTGACTCGGGATGTTGACGTTGTTGATGAGCTTGGCACGCAGGCCAAACGGGAGAGAATGCGCGACAAGGAGCCGATGGTTTTTGATTATGAGCCATTGGCCCAAGAAACCGTCCATCGCAACATTCAAGAGGGTTTCAAAAGCATGCGGGCGGTTTTGGCGAATGGGAGAGGCGCAGCCAAGCCCAAAGGCAGCAAGCCGGCCAATCCGGAGGATACGGCGAGGCAGACATGGCTGGGTGAAATGAAGACCCTTTTTCTCCAGAATTTTTCCTCTCTGGAGAGAGAAGATTTTGAAGCTTTGGTGGCCGATAAATTTTCAGAGTCCTCCGAGAGAGCGGCGCAGCTTTTGATAGGCCGTGCCTACAACAGTCGGATTTTGTCTTCTCGCGAAGAATTGTCGCGCATAAGTGCCGGTGACATTCGTTTGCGGATTTTGGGCGGCTCCGGAGAACATATTTTGAAGGCGACGTCTCCGGAGGTGATGGATTTGCAGGAGACGCAGACGGAGATGGATCGCTTCGCCTCCGTGCCTGGCAATTTGTTGCCGGAAGCCAATTCGATTGCGAGGCGTGCGGTTTTGCGTTTGGCGAAACAGGAGTTGCGGCCGAACCTTTCTTTCAACCGCTCCGAGACAGAAGCGCGGCGTATGGCGGCTTATTCCGGGGTAGCGCCGGTGGTGGTTTCTTTTCGGAAGGGGCAGAAGATTATTGGTGATGGAGAGTTAATTACACACGCGCACCTTGAATGGATGAAAGCCCTCAAAAGCCAAGCGGACTCGGCCGAAACACTCAAGCGGCACCTGGGGAGTTTTGCGGCGGTGCTGTTTTTTTTGGTTGCCTGTTTTGTCTTTTTCCAAAGAGCGTTGCTGAGGTTTCGGCCTTCGTCCAAGGATTTGAGTTTTTTGGCCACGCTGCTTTTGGGGATGCTGGGGGCACTCTTTTTGTGGCGGGTTATTTCTGAAGCCCTCAACGAGCGTTACCCGCAATTGTCCTTGCAAGCTTTGCAAGCCTTGTTTCCCTTGGCGACAGGTGCTGCTTTGGCGCGTTTTGTATTGAATGAGGAGGCAGCGCTTTTTATAGCCATTTCGTTTTCAGCCATGGTGGGCATGTTGCTTGGGGATTCGCTTCCGTTTGCCTTGGCTTCCTTAGCGGTTTCTTGCATGGCTTCTGCCAGCATTGCGCGCGCCCAAGACAGGAAAGGCATTTTCAAAGCGGGGTTGGTGTCGGGCCTTTTAGCTTTTTTTGTTATGTTTTCTTGGGTATTGGCCGAAGGAAAGTCCGTATGGGAGGGGGTAGCGACGGGGTGTTGCGCCATGCTGGGTTTAAGTTTTGGTTTACCCGCTTTGGTGATGGGTTTAACGCCCATTGTTGAGGCGGTTTTTGGCTATGCTTCGGATTTAAAGTTGTTGGAGTTGGCCAACCTGAACCACCCGGCGTTAAAGGAGTTGATTGTACGCGCTCCCGGCACCTACCACCACTCTATTGTGATGGGGAGCCTTGTGGAAGCCGCTGCACAAGCCATTTCAGCCAACCCTCTGTTGGCCCGCTCCTGTGCCTATTACCACGACATCGGCAAGGGCAAGCACCCCGAGTATTTTGCAGAAAACCAAGAGGGAGAAAACCCGCATGACGTGTTGTCGCCCCTGGAGAGTGCTGCCATTTTGAAGCAACACGTTATGGATGGGTTGGAGTTGGCCAAGCAACACAAGCTTCCCAAGCGCGTTATGGATGCCATTCCGCAGCACCACGGCACACGGCGCATAGGTTATTTTTTCCATAAGGCAACCACGGAGGCGGGCGAGGGTGTGCAGATAGATGAGGGCGCATTCCGCTATAGGGGCCCCAAGCCTCAATTCCGCGAGGCGGCTTTGGTGATGTTGGCGGATGCCGCAGAGGCGGCAGCGCGCTCCTTGCCTTCAACGACACCGGAGGAACTCAAAAGTTTGGTGTTGAAGATGATGAATTTGATTTTTTCTGAGGGGCAGTTGGACGAGTGTGATTTGACTTTGAGGGATTTGAACAAAGTGGTGGACGCTTTTGTCGTTGCGCTCAGCGGCATTTACCATGCGCGCCCCCAATACCCGACCGATGCTTTTAAATTAAATAAACCCGAAACAGACCCCCCCCTCCTCGCTGACCCGACTCCCCCCCCATGAGACAAACCCAAACCTCAAGGCCTTCTCCCAACCGGGTTGAAGTGGTTTGGGCTTGCGCCTCCCCCGAAGAGCTTGCATGGATGCGTTGGGGGAAACGCTGGGCTTTGGCTTTTTTGAGAGACTTGCATTTGTCCGGGTGCAGCCTTTCCCTTGCATGGCTGAGCGACGCTGCCATGAAAAAACTCAACCGCCAGTTTCGCGGCCAAGACAAGACGACGGATGTGCTTTCCTTTCCTTCAGGGGACATCCCCTCGGCTTATGTTTATGCCGGGGTTAAAAATGCCGCTGTTGTTTCCGGTTTCCTCGGAGACATTGCCATTTCCTTGCCCATGGTTTGCCGCAGGGCCCGCCAATGGGACATTCGGCCCCAGGCAGAGGCCAAACTCTACCTTGTCCACGGCCTTTTGCATTTGTTGGGGCACAAGCACCACTCCAAAGCCGATGCGCGCAAAATGGCCCTTTGGGAGAAGAGACTGCTCCAAGCCGGGGGCATGTTGCAGCGCTGACAGGAAACAAGGGGCAAGAGGCCGACAACAAAAAACAAAGCGCCGGGGGAGAACCCCCAGCGCCTTGGAGGCCCCTCCCAAACGTAGGGGGCTGCCCTCCAGGGAGGAGGGGCAGGGGGTGCGTTCAGGCAGGCCTCGATCCAAACTATCGACATTTAGAAGCAAAAACGGTGCCAAGATAAGTGATTGGAAAAACACGGCAGAAGGAGTAGGTTTGCAGATAAAGTCGTTCATTTTATAGACACCTGTCTCAATATTGGATGACAACAGTGTTTGTCAGTTTATGGAGGGGTGGGCTTATCGGCCGAGTGTGCATGGCAGTTGTTTATGGAATGCAATAGAATGGGATAAGCTTTGCCAGGCTCTTCACACGGAGTGGCCGAACTCTAGGAAGCGTTAGGGCCTTGTTCTTTGCGGTTAAGGTGTATTTATGACGGGTGCACTCACGCTGAGTTTGCTTTGTGTTCTTCTTTCGCAAGACAGACCGAAGCTGGCGATACATCCCTTGCAGGTGAAAGCAGAGCGGCACGAAGCAGACTTGCGTATCCGTTTTTCTCAAGAAGTCTTGCAGCACCGGATTAACAGTGTGGGAACGAGGCAAATTCCCACATGGTTGGGGAAGCAGCCGAAGGCGAGTTGTCTGGGGAAGACGGAGTGTTTGAAGCAGATGGCCGAGGCGATGGGGGCTACCTATGTTTTATATGCCAGTCTAGAGGTAGGAGAGCAGGATTATGTGTTATCGGCGAAAGTAATACGTGCGGACGGGGAGGTTGTACGGAGTGTGGAGGGGCTGAGCCACCCGAGGGATTTAGAGCAGCATTGGGGGGACGATGCGCAGCGGGTGTTTAAGGTTTTGCTGAGCCAGTTAAAACTGGGGGTTTTGCCTGTGCGGCCGTTGATGCTTGCGGCGGAGGAGGGGAAGGCTTCTGAAGGGAAGGCGGCGGAGGAGGGGCCCATGATGGAGTTGGACTTGCAGGATGATGAAGCGCCGGTGGTGCAGGGGTTGGGCAAGGGGGCGCCGCAGCGGAAGGGCAGGCGTACTGTTCGCGGGGCAGCGGAAGGGGTTGAAGAGTCTGAAAAAGCCGAGGGGTGGCAGGAGGCGGCGCCCAAGGTTTCTCGGGTGACTTTGTTGAGAGTTGTGGAGCCGTTTACAGGATGGGCGCCTCCAAGCTCTGCATGGGCGAGGCCGAGGTATATGGAGCTCAACAACAAACCTACGCCTTTGAGAACCACGGCCTATGTCATGACGGGTATGGGGGGGGCGACGTTTATAGCGAGTGGTATTTTTTGGCTGATGGCCCAGAGTCAGAAGAGTTTTTTAGAGAAGAACGCTCCGGGAGGGGTTGTTGTGCCGGGTATTGCGCCGCAGGAGATTTGGTCCGCGCACAAGAAGGCGCAGCTTTATCCCCAAATAGGCGTTTATTTGGCGGGCACGGGGGCGGTTTTTATGGGGGCGGCGGCGACTTTATTTGTTTTAAGCTACGTATTGGAAGAGGGGATGCCTTTTGCGTTGGTGCCGCTGAAGGGGGGGGTATCTCTGAGTTATGGGAAGCGTTTTTAGGCTGGCCAAAGAGGAGGAGGGGGAGGGGCATATACCTATAGAGAGGCATAGAGGCATGAAAATATTTGCTCAGGGGTTGCGTGGACTGTGGGTGGTGGGCTTTGTATTTTGCATGGGGCTGACATGTAGCCCTCTGGAAATATGCTATAGCGATGCGGCCTGTGCTGTGGATGAGCGTTGTTTCAAAGGTGACGAGGAGACTTCTGCAGTCGAAGGCATTTGCCTGTCTCCCTCCTGCGAGCCTGGGTGCGCCGCTTCAACAGAAACCTGTGTTTGGGACACCCTTGGCTGGGAAGCCCACTGTGTGGCCTTACTCTAACAAGCGCCTTTGGTAGTGCGGCCTTGGCTTGAGTTTGTTAAGAAAAGCCCAGAGGCGCCGTCATTGCGAAAGCCATTCAAACAGAAGTCTGAGAAAGTGAAGTTTTTGGAAGGCAGGCTTTTGGAGCTTCGTCGCTTGTTTGCCGCAAGAAGGCAAGCATTCAAGGAGCGACAGTCGCTCTCTTCCTCCGAGGGGGGAGGCATTTCCCCGGAGTTTCAAGCGCAGAAGGCGGAGTTGGTGCGTCGGCTCAGCCTCTTGGGCGCCAAAATTTCAGACATGCAGCAGAAAACGAAGCACCTTCGAGAGCGCCTGCATCTGGCTTCTTCTCCTCGGCCAAACCCGCCGCCGCCCCCTAAATCCGAAAAAAACTAAAGAGGCTGCTATTCCATATCCTCGGAATAGGCCAGGACGCCTAAGCCTACACCTACAAACCTCTTGTCCCCATAGGCAAGGCTATAGAAACCATTCGAATCCTCCAACTCATATTCCCCACCCCAAACAATCCCATCATCGGAATAACGCATAACATGGCCATAGCCGCTCACATATTGGCCCCCACCTAAACCCAAATACCAAGCGCCTGGAGGTATGCTGCCCGCATGCTCATTGACAACCTCCCAAACGGTGCCGTTTCTGGAAACCGCCACACGCGCACTCCACTGTGAAGTTTCATCGTCGTACGCATTCTCGAAGGCGATAAACATGTCCCCATTCCAGACGAGGGCGGGGATGAACCCCACAAAGGGGTGGCCTTTGAGCTCGCTCCATGTCCTGCCGTCATCCGAATAGGCGACCCTTCCGCTCCCCTTGCTCTTCAAGCTGGTAGAGCTGCCGACGGCAACCACCCCGCTTTTGCTGCAAACCATGTTGGAAATGATTTTGAAAGGGCTGCCCCCTCCTGTCCAAAGGGCGTCGTTCCAACTTAGGCCCTTGTCTGCGGAGTATTTTATTTTCCCATTCTGGTGGGCGATAAACAGGTTGTTGCAAAAACGGACGCCTATGTTGAAACCGCTGACGCCCAAATGCGTGCCGACCGTTTGGCCGGAGAATGGCTGCGAGTCGGCGCCGACCCTGGGCGCTTTTGTCCAGGTGGACAGTGCGTTTTCGTTGGCATAGGCCGCCGCGCCATAGAAATCCATCATCACAAAGACGCCGTTGCCATAGGCAATGCTGTAGCCCTCAAATGTATTCGGTAACCCCTCATAAACCCATCCCCCACTCAGCCCCGTCGCCAGCTTCGTCCATGAAAAGCCTTTCTCGGAATAGGCAATGTCATTTCCCGAAACAGCGACGAAATAGGTGTCCCCCCGGGCAACGTCATGGATGGAACCCCCACCCAAGGGGTTGTTGGCTACCTTCGTCCAGAGTACAGCCTTGCCGCTGTTTCCACTTCCGGGGGGGGTGGGGTTGTCGACGTCTTCACAGGCCGTTGACGCAAACACCGTTGGGAAAACCCCCCATAGAACCCATAAACTTAGAAGTTTTATCTTCGCCATATTCCCTATTTCTTATAACCCCATTATTTTAGAAATCTACGAAGACAGCTAAACTCCTGAATGCCCTGAAGGGGTAGACCCCCTACCCCTCTAAACTCTGCGGCTAAGCCTGCCGGAGCCCCCCCCCAGGCTCCGCCGACTCAAAACAAGGCGGCAGGACGAAGGCAGACGCCTCAAAAAGCCCGAAGGAGCAGCGGCCTTTTTGACTTTTTTCAAGGTTATGAAATGTATTTTGTTATACCTTCAGCCATGCCTTCCACCCTCCTTAAAACCATAACCCACTTCCCTCGGGTACGTGTGGCGCTTTTGGGGGACTTGGTGGCAGACCACTACATTTATGGGAAGAGCGAGCGTATTAGCCGCGAGGCCCCCGTATTGGTGCTAAGGCGTGAGGGGAGTGAGACAAAACTGGGGGGTGGGGCTAACGTAGCAGCTAACCTAAGGGCCCTAGGGGGGCAAGTGACAGCCATAGGGGCCCTGGGTAGGGATGAAATGGGGCGGCAGGTAGGCCGCTTGGCGGCCCATGCCGGCATTGAGTTGCAGGCGGTTTATTCCACCTCTCTGAAGACAGAAACCAAAACACGCATATTGGCCGGCGCCGAGGGCACCACCCCACAACAAATGCTGCGCATAGACGAAGGCCACCTGGGCCCCTGGCCCCAAGCCCTGCGCCGCCGCGTGGCCTCCAAACTGGAAGCCGCGCTGAAAGGCTGCCACGTGGCCGTGGTTTCGGACTATGGCGCCGGGGCCCTGTGCGCGGAAACCGCCGAGGTGCTGAGCCGCTTTGCCGCACGCGGCGGCAAGCTGTGTGTGGACTCCCGCTATGCCCTCCTCTCCCTGCGGGGCGCTACCCTCTGCAAACCCAACGAGCCGGAGTTGCAGGCGCTGACGCAAATGCCCACGCAGACGCCGCAGCAACTGCGCAAGGCCGCCCGCAAGGCTTTGGAGTTGCTTTCCTGCGAGTGGCTTTTGACGACGCGCGGCAAAGCGGGCATGGCCGTTTTCCACAAACAGGGCAAGGAGTTGTTTTTGCCCGTACACGGCCTGGAGGCTGCCGTAGACGCCACAGGGGCCGGAGACACGGTGCTGGCCAGTTTTGCATTGGCCTTTGCGGCTTCCAATTGTGCTTTTGTAGCGGCAAGGTTGGCCAACATAGCCGGCGCCCTCGTGGTACAAAAGCAGGGGACGGCCGCCATAGGCAAGAGAGAATTGTTGGAAGAAGTGAGAAGGACGCTGCGTGGAAAAGCTGCTGACACTCGAAAAGGCCCTTGAAATGGCCGAGGCGACGCGCCTTGCAAACAAAAGCCTGGCCCTGGCCAACGGCGCCTTCGACTTGTTGCACGTGGGCCATGTCCGCTATTTGCAGGGCGCAAAACAGGAGGCCGACGTCCTTCTGGTAGCCCTCAACTCCGACGCCTCCGTACGCGCCCTCAAGGGGCCCCCCCGCCCCATTGTCCCCCAGGAGGAGCGTGCGGAGCTTTTGTGTGCACTCTCCTGTGTGGACTGGGTGCTGCTGTTTGACGCCCTGGACGTACGCCACCTCATTCGCACCCTAAAACCCGACGTACATGTGAAGGGCCGCGACTATAGCCCCGACAGCATTCCGGAGCGCGCTGAAACCCAAGCCTATGGTGGGAGGGTAGCCATAGCAGGGGATGAGAAGAGGCATAGCACCACCGAGGTGGTGCATAAACTTTTAGGAGGAGGCTAGGTGAAAACCGTCCATGTCCTTTTGGCGCCGGACTATGCCGACTGGGAGGCCTCCTTGGCTTTATGTGAGTTAAGGCGCTTAGGGGGTTTTCGTGTTTCCACCGTTAGCCTGGACTCTAAACCTGTATACAGCCTAGCGGGGTTTATGCTGAAGCCCGACATAGAGTTGCCCCGCCTGCATTTGCTGCACTCCGCCCTCTTGGTAATACCCGGCAGCGAATATTGGCTGCGCCAGGAGCGCCCTGACTTGACGCGCCTTTTGAGGCAAGCGGTTTCCGTAGGCTTGCCGCTGGCGGCTTCCGGCAGTGCGGTGACGCTTTTGGCGCGAGCGGCCCTATTGGACGACAGGAGGCACACCGGCAACAGCCTGGAGGAGCTCCGCCGCTATGCCCCTGAATACAAGGGTGAGGGTTTTTTCTGCAAGGAGCGCGCCGTGAGTGCCCCCCATGTGGTGACGGCTTCCGGTTTTGCCCCTGTAGAGTTTGCCGAGGCGGTGTTTGAGCAAATGGGTTTATTAGAGGGTGGGCGGGAGGCCTGGAGGGCGGGTTTTCAACCGCCTTGGGGGGGTAGTTGAGGGAGCGCGGCAAGGAAGCGGCCCAAGGCTTGTACAGCCAGTTGGGCCATGGCTTTGGGGTTGTCTTCCAAGGGGCCTAAGTCCACACAGAGGTGGGGGGGGTGGTGGTGTCCCCAGCGTTGCATGGGCATTTTATAGAAGAGGGAGAGGGTAGGTGCGCCCATGGCCACGGACAGGTGCATAGGCCCCGTATTGTTACAGACGCTGCACTGTGCGCGTTGCATCAGTGCGGCCAACTCGTCCAAATTGGTAGGGGGTGCCAGCACGCTGCCTGGGGCGGCCTGCACGAGTTGTGCGGCGAGGGTTTGCTCGCCGGGCCCCCAGGTAACGAGGGGTATACGGCCGAGGGAGAGGAGGGCCTGGCAGAGGCGCACAAAAACCTCCTGGGGGACTCTCCTATGGCTAAGGCGGGCGCCGGGGTTAAGGACGGCGAGGGGTTGGGAGGCGGTTTTAGAGAGCCAAGTTTGGAAGGGCAAGGAGAGGCGGGGTTTACGAAAACTCAGGCCATAGTTTTCCCTAAGGGGGAGGCCCAGGGGGTGGAGGAGGTGCAGGCGTTGGAGGACTTCAGCGCAGCAGTTTTCGCGTGGGGGCACGGCGATGTCGGCCAAGGTTTTGGCCACGCCGCAAGCGGGGCCTATGACGGGGGCATGGGGGGCCACCCAGCGGGCCAGCAAGCTGGCGCTGACAGAGGGTGCGCTCCAATTGGTACAATTAACGACGGCGTCCCAGCGGTATTTTCGGAGTTGGGCAATGTCCCTAGAGAGGGGCCCCAGGCGCAGGCTATGTGTATGGAGGGGAATCAGTTGAGAAATAAGGGGGTGGCCTTCCAGGACGCGAGCGGTTTTGGTGTGGACGAGGACGTCGGTTTGGGCATAGGGGGCCAAGGCTTCCAGGAGGGGGGTGAGCAGCAAAGCCTCCCCCACGCGGTTGTCCACGCGCACCAGCAGGACTTTGGCGATGCGGCCGAGGTTTTGGGCGCGAAGGCGGCGTTGGGGGCGCCAAAGCAGGGCGGCGGCGAGGTTGCCGGCGAAGTTTTTGGCCCAAAGCTCGGGCCATTTGCGCACAGGTTGCATAAAAATGAGGTTTAGCGCGAAGCCGGTTTGACTTGTGCAAGAAAACTCCTTAGCACCGCAGAATGATTTTAAGCATGACAGGTTTTGGGGCAGCGAAGGTTTTGCTAGGTGCGGAGGAGTTGTCGGTTGAGCTTCGCTCCGTCAACCACAAATATTGCGACATTCGTCTGCGTTTGCCCAAGGAGTTGGCCTCCTGCGAAGCGGCGCTGACGCGTTTTTTGAAGGGCAAGCTTTCGCGTGGCGCCATAGAGGTTTTTGTCAAATACAACCGGGAGGGCGCCGCCTTGGCCTCGCCCCGGGCGGATTTTGTTTTGTTGCAAAGCTACCGCAAGTTGTTTGAGGAAATGGGGCGTGAGGTAGGGGCCACATTGGGCCTAAGCCTCAAGGACTGGCTGTTGTTGCCCGGGGTACTCAAACTGGAGGAGGCCTCCTGCAACCCAGAGGAGGCGGTGTTGGCCTTACAGGGGGCTTTAGAGGAGGCCTTGGGCCAGTTATTGGAGATGCGTAGGGCAGAGGGGGAGGCCATGGGTGTGGACATACGTCAGCGTTTGGCGAGCCTACGTGGGCATGTGCAGCGGTTGAAGGTGCTGGCCGTGTCGGCGGTGGAGGAATTCCGCAGCCGATTGGAAGTGAGGCTGAGCGAGTTATTGGCGGGCCCTATGGAGCCGCAGCGTCTCATGCAGGAGGTGGTTATTTTTGCAGAGCGTACGGACATAGCGGAGGAGCTAACGCGTTTAGAGGCGCACGCTATGCAGTTAGAGACGCTTTTAGGGCTAGGGGAGCCGGTAGGGCGGCGTTTGGACTTTTTAATGCAGGAGATGGGGCGGGAGGTGAACACCATAGGCTCCAAGAGTCAGCATTCTGAAATTTCCGTTTTGGTGATTGAGATGAAGGCGGAGATGGAGCGTATTCGGGAGCAGGTGCAGAATGTGGAATAAAAGGTTTTTTCCTTTGCCCTTCCCGGGCGGGGTTGTTGGTGCTGGGCCTGCGGCCCGGGCTGTTTTTTAAAACAATTCTTCTGCCCCCCCGGGCGGGGTTTTTGGTGCTAGGCCTGCGGCCCGGCCGTTTCCGCTGCGCGGCCGCCGTAGGTTTCGCCTACCGGCGAGTCACTTTTTTGTGTGACAAAAAAGTAACCAAAAAAACACCCTCCGGGGCCCTGCGGGGCTAGGCAGCACTCGCGACCCCCTCGAACTCTTCTGCTACTCCAAC
>Ga0123356_10001019_pt1 | contig 31152 bp, 27 predicted proteins | sample TergutEmb28metaG_2_FD_92546 | JGI IMG/M metagenome (GOLD analysis project Ga0123356, IMG submission 92546) | Embiratermes neotenicus P3 segment gut microbial communities from Petit-Saut dam, French Guiana - Emb289 P3 | ecosystem: Host-associated > Arthropoda: Insects > Digestive system > Gut ...
CGCGAAGGTCAGCTTGACCGGGACGAGCTGGACTCGGGCCGCCGGCGTGTGGGCGGTCGGGGTGCCGCCGTGGTGGGCGCGGGTCGCGAGGAAGATGATCACGCCGACGATCGCCAGGACCAGCACCAGCAGCGCCACGACCGCGCCGACCCGGTGACGGATCGGATACGGAACCCGGCCGCGAGTGCGCTTTGGCAGCGACTGCAACACCGCCGTGGCCTCGCCGGTCGCGCTGCCGGCGCGGGCCGTCTCGATCGCCAGCGCCTCCTCGAGGTCGGCGATCAGCTCGGCGTCGTTGGCGTAGCGATCCCGGGTCCGCTTGGCGGTGGCGGTCTCGATCACGGCAGCCAGCGCGGCCGACACCTCGGGGCGCTTGGTGCGCACGTCGGGGAGCTCCTCGCGGACGTGCTTCATCGCCACGGCCACCTGGTTCTCGCCCTTGAAGGGGACCTCGCCGGTGAGCATCTCGTACAGCGCGATCCCCAGCGAGTACAGGTCCGATTGGCCGGTCACGTGCTGGCCCAGCGCCTGCTCGGGCGAGACGTAGTCGGTGGTTCCGAGGACGCGGCCGTCGGCCGTCAGGCCCTCCTCGTCGAGCGTTCGCGCGATCCCGAAGTCGGTCACCTTGGCGGACCCCCCGTGGTCGTCGATCAGGACGTTCTGGGGCTTGACGTCGCGGTGGACGATGTGCCGCGCGTGGGCGGCTCCGAGCGCCCGCGCGATCTCGATCGAGTAGGCGACGGCCTCCGGGATCGGCAGCCTCGCGAGCCGCCGGATCCGCTCCTTCAGGGTCTCGCCCTCGACGTACTCGAAGACGATGTAGGGCCGCGGGCTGACCGGGTCGTGGTCGTCGCCGGCGTCGATCACCCCGACGATGTTGGGGTGCGACAGCTGCGCCACCGCGCGCGCCTCGCGCCGGAACCGCTCGAGCAGGTCCGAGTCGCTGGAGACCTCGCGGTTCATCAGCTTGACCGCCACCGGGCGCTCCAGGGTTTCGTCGACAGCCCGGTAGACGGTCGACATTCCGCCGGCGCCGATCCGCGCCTCCAAGCGGTAGCGCCCGCTGAGCGTGGTTCCGAGCACTGTGCTCATCTCGTGTCCCTATTGTGAGGCACCGGCCCGCGGAGGGCGCACCTCCTGGTGGATCCCGAGCGCCGGCACCTCGACGACGCCCGAGCGCTCGGTCACCGACCCGATCACGGCCGCGCCCCCGTGGAACTCGGCCAGCAGCTCCACCGCCGCGCCCGCCTGGCTTGCCGGAACGATCGCCACCAGCCCGCAGCCCATATTGAAGACCTCCCACATCTCGGCCACCGACACTCCGCCGAGCGACGCGATCAGGTCGAACACCGGCGGCGCCGGCAGCGGGTCGCGAATCTCGTACCCGACCCCGGCGCCGATCCGCAGCAGGTTCATCAGCCCGCCGCCGGTGATGTGAGCCAGCCCGCGGACCTCGACCTCGCTGCGCAGCAGCGCCAGCACCCCGCGGACGTAGATCACGGTCGGCTCGAGCAGGACGTCGGCGACGCTGGCGCCGCCCAGTTCTGGGGGATGTGAGCCCATCGACAGGCCGCCGTCATCGAGCAGCGCCCGCCGCGCAAGGGTCAGGCCGTTGGAATGAACCCCCGACGCGGGCAGGCCGATCAGCGCATCGCCGGGCCGCACGGCCGCGCCATCGACGATCTCGTCGAGCCCGACGGTCCCGAACGCCGTGCCGACCAGATCGAATCCGTAGGGCGACGGATGGCCGCGCAACACCTCGGGGATCTGGCAGACCTCGCCGCCGGGGATCTCGACCCCGGCGTCCTCCGCGCCGACCCTGAGTCCGACCGCCAGCTGCCGGAGGAGTTCCGGGTCGGCGCGCTCGACGGCGATGTAATCGAGCAGCGCCAGCGGCTCGGCGCCGACGCAGATCAGGTCGTTGACGTTCATCGCGACGCAGTCGATCCCGATCGTGTCGAAGCGGCCCGTCTGCTCGGCGACGATCACCTTCGAGCCGACGCTGTCGGTCGCCAGCGCGATCCCGACTCCCGGCGCCGCCGGCAGCCGGATGACGCTCGCGTAGTGCCCCGGCAGCGGCACCGACAGCGACGACCGCCCGGGGTCGATCGTCCGCAGCACGCCGACCAGCGCGGCCACCCCGAGGTCGGCCTGGTCCGTGTCGACGCCGGCGGCGGCGTACGCATCGCTCACCCGAGGCATTGTGACGCGTGTGGTTCAGGGGCTGGCCTAGCGGGGCCAGCCCCTGAAATGGAACGTTTGCGCCAGGCCCTGTGCAGCGCCACCGACCCCAGCGTCACCCGGTACAGCGCGAAGGGCAGCAGCGAGCCGTCGCGGTCGACCGCCCCGATCGTCCTGGCCGAGGCGAGCGTCGAGACCAGCGACGCGACCGCGCCCGCCGCGAACGGGCCCGCCGCACCCGCGGGCAGGCCGTGCCGGCGCAACCGGATCGCCCGCAGCGTCGTCGCGCCCGCGATCACGGGCAGGGCAACCTGCCACGACAGGCGGCTGGCGTCCCGGCGGCGAAATCGCCGCAGGCGGGCGGCCGTCAGGGTCGCGCCGTTGCGCGACACGCCGGGGATCAGCGCGCACGCCTGCCCGACCCCGAGCCAGACCGCGTCGAGCGCCCCGGCCTCGTCGGCAATCCGGTCCTGCGGCGAGCGGTCGGCCCAGGCCATCGCGGCGCCCCCGAGGATCAGCCCGGCGGCGATCGACGCCGGGGTGCCGAGGCGCCGCTCGATCGGCCCCTCGAGTCCGTAGCCGACGACCGCGGGCGGCAGCGTCGCCAGCCCGATCAGCAGCGCCAGCCGCGGGCTCGCCTGCTCGATCGCGTCGGACACCTCCGAGCGCAGCGCCACCAGCAGACCGGCGGCGGTGCCGGCGTGCAGCGCGACCTCGAACGACTTGCGCTGCTCCGGCGCGAGCGACTCGCGGCCCCAGCCGAGCAGCCACGGAATCAACTCGGTGTGCCCCGAGGACGAGATCGGCAACAGCTCGGTCGGCCCGTGCAGCGCGCCGAGCACGACCGCCTGGGCCAGCGGCCGCATCAGGTCGCCGGCGTCTCCGTTGCCCGCCCGCGACGGACCCGCCGGACGATCAACCAGGCGATCGCCAGCACGATCAGCGCGACGACGATGTAGTCGACGATGTCGAGGTGATTCTTCCACTGCGGCCAGTTGCTGCCGACCTCTTTGCCGAGCAGTCCCAGCGCGACCATCCACACGGTCGAGCCCAGCGTCGCGAACGCGAGGAACCGCAGGTACGGCATCTTCACGATGCCGGCCGCGTACGGCGGCGCCGAGCGGAACACCGGGATGATCCGGGACACGGCTACCGCCGGGGAGCCGTAGCGCTCGAACCAGCCGTGGGCGCGCGCGATCTTGCGGTCGTCGATGTGCAGCGGCCCGCGGCGCGCGAGCACCTCGTGCAGGCCGAAGTAGCCGATCGCATAGGCGATGCTCGCGCCGAGCACGTCGCCGAGGATCCCGAACAGGATGATCCCGACCAGCGTCAGGTGGTGCGTGTCGACGTTGAAGCCGGCGAACAGCATCGTCGGCTCGGTGCCGGGCACGATGATCAGCTGGGACATCGCCACCATCAGCGTCACGCCCGCGTAGCCCAGGTGCTGGACGACGTGCGTGGCGAAGTTGACCAGCGAGGCGGTGACGGAGGCGTCAAGCAGCACGGGCGCCAGTATGCAGAGTCAGCTAAAGAAATGGCCCGGTGGAGCGTTTGTATCTTTTCAGCGCACGATGGCCGTTCCGCTATTTGACACCGAAACCCCGCTCGCCGGCCTGCGCGAGCGGATCATCGAGCGTGTCGGCGAGGTGATCCGCGGCGGTCGCTTCATCCTCGGGCCCGAGGTGGTGGCGTTCGAGCAGGAGCTCGCCGGATATCTCGGCGCGGCGCACGCGGTCGGGGTCGGCAACGGCACCGACGCGCTGACGCTCGCCGCCCGGGCGCTCGGCATCGGGCCCGGCGACGAGGTGGTCGTGCCGTCGTTCACCTTCTACGCGACCGCCGAGGCGATCGCGAGCATGGGGGCAACTCCGGTCTTCTGCGACGTCGACTTCGACACCCGCAACGTCACCGCCGAGACCGTCGCGGCGGCGCTGACCCCGAGGACCAGGGCGATCGTCGCGGTCGACCTGTTCGGCCTGCCGGCGCCGATCCCGGAGATCCGGGAGGCGCACGGCCTGCCCGTGATCGAGGACGCGGCCCAGGCGATCGGGGCGAGCCTCGACGGACGCCGCGCCGGCGTGCTCGGTGACATCGCGACCTTTTCCTTCTACCCGTCGAAGAACCTGCCCGCGTTCGGCGACGGCGGCGCGGTCGTGACCAACGACCCGCAGCTCGCCGACCGGGTCCGCGCGCTGCGCTTCCACGGCTCCCGGGACAAGCAGCTGTTCGAGATGGTCGGCTACAACTCACGCCTCGACGAGCTGCAGGCGGCCGTCCTGCGAGTCCTGCTCCCTGAGCTCGACGGCTGGTGCGAAGGCCGCCGGGCCGCCGCCCGCGAGTACGCCGACAGCGATCTGTCCGCGTACGTGGCGCTCCCCGGCGAGCCGCCGGACGCCAAGCCGGCCTGGCACCTGTACGTCGTCACGCACCGCGAGCCGGCCGATTTGCTCGGCGCGCTGAACGCCGCCGGCGTCCAGGCGCGCGCCTACTACCGGACCCCGCTGCACCTGCAGCCGGCGATGCTGCAGTTCACCCGCGACCGGGCGCTCGAGCTGCCGGTGACCGACGAGCTCGCGCGCACGAATATCGCGCTGCCGATCAGCCCGGTCCTGAGCGCGGAGCAGGTCGGCGAGGTCGTCGCGGCGGTCGCCAGCGCGGCGCTGGTGTAGCGCTCTCACGTGAAGGTCTGGGTCGACCTCACCAACTCTCCGCACGTCCTCGTGATGGCGCCGGTGATCCGCCGCCTGCAGGCGGCCGGCCACGAGGTTCAGGTGACCGCCAGAGACTTCGCGCAGACGCTGGAGCTGTGCGACCGCCTCGGCGTCGAGCGGGTCGCGATCGGTCGCCACCGCGGCGGATCGCTGCTGGCCAAGGCCGGCGGCCTCGTCGATCGCTCGCTCGCGCTGGCCAGGTTCGGGCGCGGCCGCGGGTTCGACGTGGCGCTCGGGCACGGTTCCAACGACGTCACGGTGGCAGCGCGACTGCTGCGGATTCCGTCCTCGACGATGTTCGACTACGAGTGGGCGACCGTCCAGCACAACGTCAACTGCCGCCTTGCCCAGGGCGTCGTCGTCCCGGACGCGATCCCGCCCCAGCGGCTCGCTCGGTACGGGGCGGCGGGCAAGCTGCACCGCTACCCTGGCCTCAAGGAGGAGTACTACTTGGCCGATTTCGAACCCGACCCGGCGGTGCTGGGCGAGCTCGGACTCGATCCGGCAGAGCCGATCGCCGTCGTCCGGACCCCGCCCGCCGTGTCGCTGTATCACCGCTTCGAGAATGATCTGTTCGGGCGCGTCCTCGAGCGGCTGCAGGGCGCCCAGACGGTGGTGCTGCCGCGCACCCCGAGCCAGCGCCAGGAGCTGTCCGCCGCCGGTGGCTTCCTGATCCCCGAGCGGGCGATCGACGCCCAGTCGCTGATCTCCTACGCCGACCTGGTGGTGTCGGCCGGGGGGACGATGAACCGCGAAGCCGTGGCCCTGGGAACGCCGGTGTTCACGGTGTTCGAGGGCAAGCTCGGGGCGGTCGACGAGCAGTTGATCGGCGAGGGTCGGCTGCGGCGCCTGGACAGCGCCGACGAGGTCCAGCTTCGCAAGCGCGAAGGGACGGTCGCAGAGGCCCGGATCCGGCGCGATCCGGCGCTGCTGGTCGACCTCCTGATCGCCCCCGCGCCGAAAGAATGGCGATGACCTGCGCGAGCCTGCGATATTTGGCAGGTCGCGACCATCGGAGTGGCGGCAGGATTCCGGATCAAACGCCGACCCGATGTGAGCACTGAAGGGTTAACACCGCTGTGACGAAGGAGCATGTCCGAGCCCACCCATGGCTATGGGTGTCCGTTGCCCTGGTGGCGGTCGCCGCGGCGATCCTGATCCTCAGCCGCGTCAGCCCTTCCTACGACCCGTACGGCTGGCTCGTGTGGGGCTATCAGGCCCTGCACCTGCGGCTCAGCCTCGCCGGCGCGCCGTCATGGAAGCCGGTCACGTTCCTGTTCACGTTCCCGTACTCGCTGCTGGGCTTCCAGAGCGTGCACCTGTGGGCGCTGACGGCCGCGGCGATGTCGCTGGCCGGCCCCGTTGTGGCGGGTCGGATCGCCTACAAGCTGGTGTACGACAGCACCGGGGCGCGGTGGCCGGCGATCGCCGGCGGAACCGCCGCGGGGATCTGCCTGCTGGCGACGATCGAGTACACGAAATACTGGATCACGGCCCAGGTTGACCCGATGCTGGTGACGCTGTTCCTGCTGTGGATCGACATGCACCTGCACGGCCGCCCGCGGCTGGCGTTCACGGCGCTGTGGCTATGCTCGCTCGGCCGTCCGGAGGCGTGGCCGTTCCTGGGCCTGTATTCGATCTACGCCTGGCGGACGTGGCCGCGGATGCGCCTGTTCGTCGGTGCCGGCGTGGTGCTGGTGCCGGCGCTGTGGTTCGGCGTGCCGACCCTGTCCGGCACCTCGCCGTTCGTCTCCGGGAACCTCGACCTGAATCAGGCGAACGCGATCCACGGCAACAAGATCGTCGGCACGGTCACGCGCTTCAGCGACCTCAGCTACTGGCCGGTCAAGCTGGCGGCCGGCGCCGGACTCGTGCTGGCGATCTACAGGCGCGACTGGCGGGTGCTGGCGATCGCCGCCGCCTGCCTGCTCTGGGTCGCCACCGAGACCGCGTTCGCCCTGCACGGCTGGTCGGCGGTGCCGCGGTACATGTTCGAGGCGGCTGGCGCGATGGTCGTCCTGGCCGGCGTCGGCGTCGGCTGGATCCTGAGCGAGACGAGCAAGCTCACCCGCACCGCCCGGCTCGGCGGCGTGGCGACGGTCGTCGCGCTCGGCGGCCTGCTCGTCCCCGGGGCGGTGGCCCAGGTCCGCTTCGAACGCGCGGCGCTGCACCACGAGAGCTGGCGGACGACCCAGATCGAACGGCTTTCCGACACGATCCACGCGCTCGGCGGCTACCGGTTCGTCCGCTCCTGCGGGGCGCCGTCGACCAACGTCGCGTACGCGAGCATCCTCGCCTGGTACACGAAGCTGAACGTCGACGAGGTCGGCTACCTGCCGGGGAACGTCGTCATGCAGCGCGCCCCGGCGGTGCTGTTCACCCAGTACGACAACGGCTGGGAGGTCCAGACCTACCACCTCCCGGCGTCGCGGCAGCGCCGCTGCGCCCGGATCAACGACGTCTACTTCGGCCCCGAGCACCATCACCCGAACGGGATCCTGCTGGCCCACAGCCACCTGCCGGATTCGTTCTTCACCGGCAAGCCGGCCTAGCGGGCGTCGGGGCAGGGGATCCCCGGCCGTCCCACCGGATCCCGGGGTGAACGCTTAGCAGCTATTTACCGGTTTCCCCATTAGAATCCGGCCGGCATGCGCCGACGGATTCAGTCCGCGGCCTTTCCAGTCCACCGCCACTCCCTTCCGCAGGTTTTGGTGGACGGGGTTCTGGTCGCGTTCGCCTACCTGGCTGCCTTCTGGCTCCGCTTCGATGGCCTTCCGCACGGCCGCCTTGAAGCCCGCTACGACACGCTGCTGACCTCGACGATCGTCTGGGTCGTGCCGCTGACGCTGGTGGTGCTCGCCACCTTCGGCGCTTACGAACGGCTGTGGAACTACGTCGGCCAGCGCGACTACGAGGCGCTGGCGAAGAGTGCCGTCGTCGCGACGCTGCTGATCGTCGGCGTGATCTCACTGGCCCACCCCGTCCTGTTCCAGGCCAAGCACGCCCACCTGGCGCAGGCTGTCCTTTTGCCGGTCAGCGTGATCGTCCTGTTCACGCTGCTGACGCTGGCGCTGCTGGTCGGAGCGCGGTTTGCCGTCCATCTCGTGACCGAAGGCCGGATCCGCAGGTTCAGCGTCGCCAAGGGCGCCCGAGACGTGCTGATCGTCGGCGCCGGCGAGGGCGGGCGGCTGGTCGTGCGCGAGCTCGTTCGCAACCCCCAGCTGCGACTGCGCCCGGTCGGCTTCGTCGACGACGACCCGCGCAAGCTCGGGATGAAGGACGAGTACGGCCTGCGGGTGCTGGGGACGACGGGAACCGCCAACCCGTCCGACCTCGCGCGCGTGCTCGACGAGGTCGAGCCCGACGAGGTCGTGATCGCGATCCCGTCGGCGCCCGGGACGCTGCGGGCGGCGGTCGTCAGCGCCTGCCACAAGCGCGGGATTCCGGTGCGAACGCTGCCGACCGTGTTCGAGCTGCTGAAGGACGGGGGCGGCCAGCCGCGCGTCACCCGCCAGCTGCGCGAGGTCAGGGTCGAGGACATGCTTGGGCGCGAGGCGGTCAGGATGGACGTCGAGCGCGTCGGCGCCTACCTCGCCGGCCAGGTCGTACTGGTCACCGGCGCCGGCGGCTCGATCGGCTCCGAGCTGTGCCGCCAGATCTCCCGAGTCGGCCCGCAGCGGTTGATCCTGCTGGACCACGCCGAGGACAACCTGTTCCGGATCGCCCGCGAGCTCGAGGAGGAGCGGCACGTCAAGGTCGCCGTCCCGGTGCTCGCCGACTGCCGGGAGGAGGAGCGGATGCGGGAGGTGCTGGCCCAGCACCGCCCCGCGGTGATCTTCCACGCCGCCGCCTACAAGCACGTCGCGATGATGGAGATGAACCCCGTCGAGGCGGTTCGTAACAACTCGCTCGCGACGCGGGTGATGGCGCGCGCCGCCGGGGACCTCGGGGTCGAGACGTTCGTGCTGATCTCGACCGACAAGGCGGTCATGCCGGCGACCGTGATGGGCGCCTCGAAGGCGCTGGCCGAATGGGCGGTCGAGGCCGCCGCCGCCAACTACCCGAAGACCACCTACGCCACCGTCCGGTTCGGGAACGTGCTCGGCTCCTCTGGCTCGGTCGTGCCGATCTTCCGCCGGCAGATCGAGATGGGCGGTCCGGTGACGGTGACCGACCTGCGGATGACCCGCTACTTCATGACGATTCCCGAGGCGGTACAGCTGGTGATCCGGTCCGGCTCGCTGGCCGACTCCAGCGGCGTCGTGTTCGTGCTGGAGATGGGAGAGCCGATCCGGATCATCGACCTGGCCGAGCAGATGATCCGCCTGTCGGGGTTCGAGCCCGAGACCGACATCGCGATCGACATCGTCGGCCAGCGCCCCGGCGAGAAGTTCCACGAGGACCTGTTCAACCCCTACGAACACCCGCATCAGACCCCTGCCCAGAAGATCATCCGCGCCGACCGGGACCGGGTCGATCCAGCATGGGTGCAGTCGATCTTCGACCGGATCAACCTGCTGGTGTTGGAGGGCGACGCGGCCGCGCTCGCCGAGCACGTCTCCAAGCTCGACGCCGCCCGGGTCGATCACACGATCGCGACGACGCCGTCGCCGGATGCGATAGCTGACGCCGCTGACGCCCGGGTCTCGTCGTAGACTCAGACGCGCTGCAGCCTTTCGCATGGTAGTCCCGTTCGCCCTCTCGATCCATTCGTTCATCAACCGCGTCGGCGCCGACGTCGGCTTCGCGTCGATCATCGGTCTCGCCCTGTTGGTGCTCCTGCATTTCGCCCAGGCCCGCGAGACCTCGACGCTGCGCAAGCGCCTCGACGAGTCGACTGAGCGGATCTCCTCGCTGGAGGGCCGGCTGGCGCAGGCGCTGAGAGCGCTGAGGCCGGCCGGATCGGGACCGCCGGCCGTCACCCCGGCTCCGACCGGAGCGGGCCGGCCGATCGGTGCGGTCCCGGCCGTGCGCCGGGTGGCGGCTCCCGCGGGGGCGGTGGGCCGTTCGGCGCCGGTGGCTCCGATGGGGATGGCGGCGCCCGCGCTGGCGTCGGCCACCAGGATGATCACCACCGAGCCACCCGCCCCCGCGCCGACGACGACACCCGCGCCGGTCGCGGTTCCGGCGTTCGCGGCGCCGGTCGTTGCGGCGGCCGTCGGCGCCGCTGCGTCGGCGACGGCGCTCGAGGACCACCCATCCGACCACGCGCCCGCGCCCGATGACACGATGCTGGTCGCCCCCGCGACGGCCGCGGCCCGCGGCAACGGTCACGAGCCGACGGCGATCGTGGCGCCCACGCCTCCGCCACCCGCCCCGCCGCCCAAGGTCCAGATCCGCACCGAACCCCCGGCCGGGCCGGTGCGCAGGACCGCGCCGCTGCCTCCACCGCCGCGGCACTCGCGCTTCCGTGGGCTGCTCCTGGGGCTGCTCGGGCTCCTGGTCGTGGCGGGAATCGTGATCGCGCTGCTGTCCCTCACCAGCAGCCCGAATCAGCCCCAGGCTGCGGCTACCCACTCCCACCACGCGCCCGTCAGGAGCCACCATCCGGCCCCGCCGCGATTCAACCCGAGGCTGGTCACGGTGGCGGTGCTCAACGGCACCGGCGTCAACAAGCTCGCGGCGGACGTCGCGGCCAAGCTGACCCACGGCGGCTACAAGATCCCGTCGGCGCTGGTCACGAACGCGGCGATCCAGACGCACGCCGCGACGATCGTCGGCTACCTGGGGAACCATCGGGCCGACGCCGCCGAGGTCGCCAAGGCATTGAATCTGCCGCCGGCCTCGGTCGCCGTGGCCGATCACGACGCGATCAGCGTGTGCGCGGGTACCTCGAGCAGCTCGTGCTCGGCCGACGTGATCGTCACCGTTGGGACCGATCTCTCGAGCGTCGCAGCATCCGCCGGTTCCCCCTGACCGGCGATGGAAGCACCACCTGCCGGACGATCCGGCGTGCTGCTCGCGCGACACGGGCAGACCGACGACAACCTTGAGCCGCTCCGGGCCCAGGGCTTCACGGACACCCCGCTGAACGAAACCGGTCGCGGCCAGGCGCATGAGCTGGCGGAGCGCGCCGCCGATCTGCAGCTCGCCTCGGTGTGGTGCTCTGACCTGTCGCGTGCGGCTGAGACCGCACGCATCGTCGGCGAGCGCGTCGGGCTGGTGCCGCGCCCGGACGAGCGGCTGCGCGAGGGCAACCGCGGCGACTGGGAGGGCCGCCTGTTCCGGGACATCGCCCGCGACGATCCCGACGGCTACGCCGGGTGGCTGCGCGCCGGCGCCGGGTTCCGCTTTCCGGGCGGCGAGTCGCTGCAGGAGCACGCCGACCGCGTCTGGGCGGCGCTCCAGGACATTCGCGGGGACGGTCCGCTGCCGGCGCTGGTGGTCTGCCACCGCGGCTCGATCCGAACGGTCCTGTGCCGCAACGACCCTCGCGGACTCGATGCCTTTCACGAGTACGACGTTCCGAATACGGGCCTGGTGGAGCTTTGAAGCGGTTGCCGGCCGCAGTGTTCGCGGCGCTGGTGGCCGCGACCGTGGGGGCGTTCTTCCTGACCCAGCATCTGAAGGTGTCGTTGCCGCTGGTCCTGGGGCTACCACGCCCGGTGCCCTCGGCGTTCAACCCGGCGTCCAGACGCACGTGCATTTACGACGGCAAGCCCGAGAGCTTCGGCAGGACATGGATCACGTTCGTGCTGGCGAGCTCCGACACGGTCCAGGCATACATCTTCAACTCGACCGGGCAGCAGGTCGCGGCGATCGGCGGGCCCGTGCGGATGCGCACGAACGTGCGCGGGCCGCGGTTCTACTGGTACGGGCGAGAGTCCGACGGACGGCTCGCGCCCGCAGGCTCCTACTACTGGCGCCTGGTGCTCGAGCGTCAGAGCCGGACGGTCCAGCTGGGGACTCCGATCCGGGTGATCACGAAGACGCCGCATCCGGTCGTGACGGGCGTCAGCGTCGACGGGACGGGTTCGTCGAACGCTGGGCCGGCGATCATCACGCCGCCGAGGCAGTCCCTGACGATCCATTTCACGAAGTTCGACTATCGCTCCGCGACGATCATGCTGTGGCGGACGGACGCCGGCAGGCCGCACCTGGTCAAGGAGTATCCGGTGGGCAATCCCAGGCGCGGGGTGGCGCACTGGAACGGGCTGATCGATGGCCGCCCGGCACCGGCCGGCACCTACATGGTCGGGGTCAGGGTCGAAGACCAGGCCTGCAACCCCGGGATCTTCCCGGTCGCGCAACCGCCTGTGGTCGCTGAGCCCGGGACCGGTGTGACCGTCCGCGATGTCGCCGCGCAACCGCCGCTGGGGCCGGTTCCGGCGGGCGGTGTCGCGACCGTCTACGTCGATTCGCGGCTCCGTCCGTATACGTGGATGCTGCGCGACGCGGGCCTCTCGAAGGCGGTTGCGCACGGACGCGAGCCTGCCGGCACATACACGCTGCACGTCAGATTGCCGGCCGGGGATGCCGGCCTGTACGACCTGACGATCGACTCCGGCGGCCACAGCACCTCGGTGCCGCTGATCGCCGACGCGGCGGCTGGCGCGTCCGCCGCCGCCCACGTGCTGGTGGTGCTGCCGATGCTCACCTGGCAGGGCGAGAACCCGGTCGACGACAGCGGCGGCGGACTCCCGAACACGCTGAGCTCGGGCGGGGAGATCCAGCTGCAGCGCCCGCTGCTGGACGGCCTGCCTGCCGGCTTCGACGATCAGGCCGCGTTGCTGCAGTACCTGCAGGCGTCGCATCGGAGCTTCCAGCTGACGACCGACGTCGCCCTCGCCGACGGCGCGACGGGCGGGCCGGGCCTCGCCGGCCACAGCGGGGTGGTGCTCGACGGCCCGTTCACGTGGCTACCCGCGACCCTGGTCTCGCGGCTGAGCGGCTACGTTCAGGCCGGCGGCAGGGTCCTGTCGATCGGGGCCCCTTCGCTCCAGGCCCAGGCGCCGCTCGTCCGTAGCCGCGATTCGCTCAACGCCGGCCCGGCGGCGCCGCTGTCGCCCGACCCGTTCGGCGCCCACCACGGCGCGGTGTCGACGACCGCCGGCGAGCTGATCACCGGGCAGAGCGACCCGCTCGCCCTGTTCGGGCCGTCGATGGCGCTGACCGGGTTCCAGGACTTCCAGACGATCACCCCGCCGAACGGCGTCGCCGCGTCGACCGCCGGCGTCGCCGCCGCGGCGCCGGCGATCATCGGCTTCCACAGCGGCAAGGGTGCCGTCGTCGAGGTCGGCCTGCCGAGATTCGCGTCCAGTCTCCGAGGAAACGTCGGGAGTCAGCAGCTGCTGGGGCAGGTCTGGAAGCTGCTGTCGACCTGAGCCCTGCGCGCCCGCTCGGGATGGCTGCATATCTGAAGCGCCTGGTCAGCTCGCTCGGCGCCTACCAGGTGGCCGATGCGGTCTCGATGGTGATGGCGGTGCTGCTGCTGCCGGTCTACACGCGCCGAATCGCGCCCGCCGGCTATGGGATCGTCGAGACGCTGGCGACGTTCGTGGTGTTCGTCAGCATCGTCGTCCGCTTCGGGATGATCGAGTCGTTCCTGCGCTTCTACTTCGTCGATCAGGACGCCGCGCGCCGGGACGCGCTGGCGCGCCGGGCGGTGCTGTTCCTGCTCGCCACGACCACCGTCGTCTGCGCGATCCTGGTCGTCCCGGCGGCGCCGCTGGCGCGGCTTGTGACCAGCGAGCGGGTGCCCGGCGCCTTCCGGGTGGCGGTGCTGGGCGTGTGGGCGTTCACCAACCTGGAGCTCGCCCAGGCGCTGCTGCGGGTCGACGAGCGGAGGCGCGCCTACGCGGCCGCGACGCTGTCGAACGTGTGCCTGACGATCGCGGCCTCGGTCGTGCTCGTGGTCGGCCTGAACATGGGCTACCTGGGCCTGCTGGTCGGCAACTACGGGGCCTCGACGGTCGTGCTGCTGGGATTGTGGTGGACGATGCGCCGGCGTCTGTGGCACGGGCCCCGCGCCGGCGTGGCCGAGTCGCTGCGCACCCTGTTTCGCTTCGGGCTGCCGACGCTCCCGGCCGAGGCGTCGGTGTACGCGCTCAGCGTGCTCGATCGGCAGTACATCGTCCACCAGCAGGGGCCCGGCTCCGCCGGCCGCTACGCGATCGCGATCAAGGTGGCCGGGGCGATCGCGTTCATCGTCCGCGCGTTCATGTACGCCTGGCCGCCGCTGGCCTACTCCGTCTCCGACGACGCCGAGGCCAGCCGCCTGTACGGACTCGTCACCACCTACTACGCGCTGGTGGCCGGCTGGGCGGTGGCGGCGATCTCGCTCGAGGCGCGGTACATCATCCGCTTCCTGGCGCCCCACGCCGGGTACTTCCTGTCCTACCGGGCCGTCCCCTGGGTCTGCCTCGGGTGGGCGCTGTACGGCCTCTGGGTGGTCCTGCTGGTGGTCGCCGGGCGCGCCAACGTCACCAGCCGGAATTTCCCCGCGGCGCTGGTCGGGCTCGTCGTCAACGTCGTGCTGCTGGCGGTGCTGGTGCCCCGGTACGGGATCGCCGGCGGCGGCATCGCGCTGTGCGGCGCCTACGCCGCGATGCTGGCGGTCATGTACCTGCTCGTCCGGGGCGCGTTCGGCGTCGACTTCGAGTGGCGGCGGCTGGCGCAGCTGGTGCTGGTGCTCGGCGGGCTCACGGTCGCCGGCGACCTGCTGCTGCCGACCAGCGGCGCGGTCGGGTTCCTGGCGCGCGGGGCGGTGATCGTCGCGATGCCGCTGGCGCTGTTCGTGACCGGGTTTGCGCAGCCGCAGGAGCTCGCCGCCGCGCGGGGCCTGCTGGCGCGGGCAAGGGCGGCAGGAAGGCGGCCGGGCCCGGGCCCCGACGCTGGTACCGGCGCCGGCGGTGTCCCCGAGCGACCATAACGTCGAGCAATCGCAATGGTGGGCGGGGGGTCTTGTCGGTTTGGTCGCTGACGGTCCCTTTGTGCAACACCCCCTGGCCGGGACGAGTCTGTCTCGACGTTTTGGTCGCCCATCCGTGCGCCACAATCCGGCGCGCAGTGACCGATCCCGCCCGCCCGCCAGTAAGCGTCGTCGTCCCGTTCGCCGGCGACGAGCTGGCGGCCCGGGACGCGATCGCGCTCCTGCGGTCGCTCGAGACCGAGCCCGGCGACGAGCTGATCCTCGCCGACAACTGCGGGGCGATCGTCGGCGAGCCCGACGGGGTCTCGGTGGTCCACGCCGACGGGGAACGCTCGCCAGCCCACGCGCGCAACACCGGCGGCCGCCACGCCCACGGCGACTGGATCCTGTTCCTCGACGCCGACGTCCGCGCCCCCCGGGACCTGATCGGGCGGTTCTTCACCCGGCCGATCGACGAGCACGTGGGCGCGATCACCGGCGACATCAAGGGCATCGAGGGCGCCCGCACGCTCGCCGCCCGCTATGGCGCCAGTCGCAACTTCCTGGGCCAGCGCTCCCACCTCGCCAACCCGTACCGCCCGCGCTCGTCGAGCGCGAACCTGCTCGTCCGCCGGGCGGCATTCGCGCAGTCGGGCGGCTACGTCGAGGGCATCCGCGCCGCCGAGGACACCGACTTCATCTGGCGCCTGTCGGATCTCGGTTGGGCGCTCGAGTTTCGGCCCTGGGCCGTCGTCGACCACGAGTACCGGACCTCGCTGCGGGATCTGCGCCACCAGTGGCGCGGCTACGCGGCGGGTGCCGCCTGGCTGGCACGGCGCTACCCGGGATTCGAGCCGGATCCCAGCTTCAACCGCGCTGCTCGCCGGCTGCTGAAGCGGCTCGGGATCGGTCCCGGCGTCGCGTTCCGCGCCGACGGCCGCACGGCGCCCGGTCGCCCCCGGCTCCGCCGCAGGGAGCAAGCCGAGTTCTTCCTCGTCGACGTGATCCTGGGAGTCGAGGAGCAGATCGGCCTGCGGATGTCCAACGAGACACAGCGGAAACAGTGATCCGCGTCGACCTGGTCGACCCGCCCGCGTACACGCCCCCCTACGACCATGCGCTGGCGGCGGCGCTGGCGCGGGGCGGCGCCGAGGTGCGGCTGGTGACCAGCCGGTTCGCCTACGGCACCGTGCCGGCAACCGACGGCTACCGGACCGCCGAGCTGTTCTACCGGCGCGTTCGGGGGCCCGCCGGGTCGCGCCTGCGGACCGCGCTAAAGGCCGCCCAGCACCTCCCGGACATGCTCCGGTACCGAAGCCTGGCCGGCTCGGCCGACGTCGTCCACTTCCAGTGGCTGACCGTGCCTCGTCTCGACCTGCGCATGCTGCCCGCCGCCCCCACGGTGCTGACCGTCCACGACCCAATCGGGGCCGACGGGCTCGACGCATTCGACGCGGTCGTCGTCCACACCGAGGCCGCCCGCCGCACGGTCGCAGCCCAGGGGGCCGACCCCGCGCACGTGCATGTGATCCGCCACGGCGCGTTCACCCACCTGCTCCCGCTCCTCGACGGCGCCCGGCTGCCGCCCGAGTTGGCGGGGACGCGGAGTCAGCGGCCGGTCGCGCTCTGCTTCGGCCTGGTCCGGCCGTACAAGGGAACCGAGACGCTGCTACAGGCGTGGCGCCAGGTGGATGGCGCGGACCTGTGGATCGTCGGGCGGCCGCGGTTCGACATCGCGCCGCTGCGGGCGTCGGCGCCGCCCGGCGTCAGCTTCGTGCCGCGATTCGTGTCCGACTCCGAGCAGGCCGCGCTGTTCGACCGCGCCGACCTGGTGGTGCTGCCGTACGCGCGCGACGCCAAGCTCGACTTCTCGGGAGTCCTCGCGACCGCGCTCGGGTTCGGCCGCCCGGCGGTGGTCAGCGACCTCGAGGGTTTCGCCGAGCCGGTCGAGCTCGGCGCGGCGCGGGCGGTGGCGGCCGGCGACGCCGACGCGCTCGGCGTCGTGCTGCGCGAGCTGATCGGGGACCCGGAGCAGCGGCAGCGGCTCGCAGCCGCGGCGCGAGCCGCTGCGCAGGGGCCCTACTCGTGGGACGCCGTTGCCCGTGCAACCCTCGATCTATACGACAGAATCCGGCCCAAATGACCGCGCTCGAGGTCCTCTTCTGGGTTTCCGCGGGGCTGCTGGTGTACACGCAGGTCGGCTACGGACTGCTGCTGTCGGGGCTGGCGCTGCTGCTGCATCGCCAGCAGGGGTCGCCGAGCTGGCCCGGAGAGCTGCCGCGGGTGTCGGTGATCGTCGCCGCGTACGCCGAGCAGGATGTGATCGCGGCGAGGGTCGCCAACCTGCGGGCGCTGGTCTACCCGGCCGACAAGCTCGAGGTGATCGTCGCCTGCGACGGCTCCCCGGACGAAACGGCGTGGCGGGCGCGGGAAGCCGGCGCCGACAGGGTGCTCGAACTGCCGCGCGCCGGCAAGATCCCGGCCCAGGACGCGGCGGTGGCCGAGGCTCACGGGGAGCTGCTGGCGTTCACCGACGCCAACTCCGACTGGCAACCGGATGCGCTCTACCGCCTGGTCGCGGCGTTCGGCGACGAGCGGGTCGGCTACGTCTGCGGCGACGTCCGGTTCATCGACGACGGGGGCGAGAACCAGGAGGGGCTGTACTGGCGCTACGAGATGCGGCTGCGGCGGCTCGAGTCGGAGCTGGCTTCGGTCACCGCCGGCAACGGCGCGATCTACGCCACCCGCCCCGAGTCCTACCTTGTCGTCAAGCCGATGATGGGCCACGACATCTCGTTCCCCTTCAACATGGTCAAGCGCGGCTGGCGGGCCGTGTACGCGACGGATGCGTGCGCCAGCGAGAGGATGGCCCCCTCGATCGACGGCGAGTACGCGCGGAAGCGGCGGATGGCGACCAGCACCTGGCCGACGGTGATCCTCGGGGGGATGCTGTCGCCGCGCGGCTACGACCCGATGTACGCGCTGATGATCTTCTCGCACCGGGTGCTGCGCTACCTGTCGCCGTTCCTGCACGTGATCGCGCTCGGCTGCGCCCTCGCGCTGATCGGGCACGGCTGGGTGTACCTGGCGGCCGCGGCGATCCAGGTGCTGGTGCTGGTGGCGGCGGCCGTGGCGCCGATCCTGCCGCTGCGCCCGCTGCTGGTGGCGCGCTACTACGTGGTCACGACGGCGTCGCTCGCGACCGGCCTGTGGGACTGGCTGACCGGCGTGCAGACTGCGGCCTGGGAGCCGGTCGAGGGGACGCGATGACGGGGGGCCGCATTCATCGGGGGCTCGACCTCGCGATCGCCGGGCCGCTGGCCGTCCTGACCGCGCCGGTCGTCGGCGTGCTGGCGCTCGCGGTCAAGCTCGACTCGGGCGGCCCGGCCCTGTATCGCCAGGTCAGGGTCGGGCTGGGCGGGCGCCAGTTTCGGATCTGCAAGCTGCGAACGATGGTCGTCGGCGCCGAGTTCATCGGCGCCGGCCTGGCGGTCGACGCCGACGACGACCGGATCACTCGCGTCGGCAGGGTCCTGCGGCGCTACTCGCTCGACGAGCTCCCGAACCTGTGGAACGTCGTCCGCGGCGACATGTCGATCGTCGGCCCCCGGCCGACCGTTCCAGTCCAGGTCGACCAGTACACCGAGCGCCAGCGCGGGCGGCTGGCGGTGCGGCCGGGGCTGACCGGATGGGCCCAGGTGAACGGCCGCGCGTCGTTGCCGTGGTCCGAGCGGATCGAGCTCGATCTCTGGTACGTCGAGCACCGGAGCCTGTTGCTGGACCTCCGGATCCTGGCCGCGACGCTGCGGATGGTGCTCGCCGGCCACGGCCTCTACCACCAGGGAGAGGGGGGCGGCTGGAGCCCGCCGGGCGCCGACCGGGGCGAGGAGCATCGGGCCGCCGAGGCGGCGAGCGGCCGTGAGCCCTGAGGCCCACGAGCTGCTGATCTTCGGCGCCGGCGGCGCCGGCCGGGAGATCGCGATCTGGGCCGAGCGGGCGAGTTGGGGGGGCCGTCCGTTCCGCGTGCTCGGGCTGATGTCGGACGACGACTTCGGCCAGGTGATCGCCGGACGCGAGGTGTGGACGCTCGCCGACGCCGCCCGCCGCCACCCCGGCGCCTTCGTGCTCGTCGCGGTCGGCGACCCGCGGCTGCGCTCGCGGCTGCTCGAGCTCGCTCTGCAAGCGGGCCTGCGGCCCTCGCCGCCGCTGGTTCACCCTTTCGTCTGGGCGGAGCTGGACGCGGACACCGTGACCCTCGCCGAGGGCGTCGTGATCTGTCCCGGGAGCATCGTCACGACCAACGTCGCGATCGGCGCGCACACCCAGATCAACGTCGCCTGCACGGTCATGCACGACTGCCGGCTCGGCGACTTCTCGACGCTGTCCCCGGGCGTGCATGTGTCGGGCAACAACGTGCTGGAGCCGTTCGTGTTCGTCGGCACCGGGGCGGTCACCGTCCAGGGGCGTCCGGGCGAACCGCTCCAGATCGGCGAGGGAGCGGTCATTGGTGCGGGGGCGGTGGTGACCGCGAACGTCGCGCCCGGAGCCACGGTCGTCGGCGTTCCGGCGCGTCCGGTACGACATTCGTCCGCATAAGCGGGTGTTTTCCGGCTTCTTTGCAAAGTCGGTGGCGAAACCGCGATAATCCACCCCATGGAAGCGGGCGCACTGCCCCGCGCCGGGTCATCAGGGGTCTCGGCGCTGACGCCGCGTCTCCTGAGGATCACCTCCGATGCACGGTTGGTGGGGATGGTCCGAGAAGGGCGCGGAGGGGCGTTTGAAGCACTTTACGATCGCCATCACAGGGGGATCCTGTCGTTCTGCCGGCACATGCTCGGCGACGCCGACGAGGCCGAGGACGCGGTCCAGCACACGTTCATGGCCGCATACCGCGAGCTGAGCCGCTCCGACAAGCCGATCCACCTGCGTGCGTGGCTCTACACCGTCGCCCGCAACCGCTGTTACTCGATCATCCGGGCCCGCCGGGAGCAGCCGTCCGACTCGCTCGACGAGGCGGCGACCGAGGGGCTCGCAGCCGAGGTCCAGCGCCGCCAGGATCTTCGCGACCTCGTCGCCGACCTGCGGCGACTGCCCGACGAACAGCGCGCCGCGCTGGTGCTGGCGGAGCTCGACGCGCTCTCGCACGAGGACATCGCGGGCGTGCTCGGGGTTCCGCGCGACAAGGTCAAGGCGCTGGTCTTTCAGGCCCGCGAGTCGCTGGTCGCGAGCCGCACCGCCCGGGACACCGCCTGCGCGGAGATCCGCGAGCAACTCGCGTCTGGCCGGGGGGCGTCGCTGCGGCGCTCCAATCTCCGGCGACACCTGCGCGACTGCGACGGGTGCCGGGAGTTCCGCGCCCAGGTCGAGACGCAGCACCGGAAGTTCTCGGTGCTGCTGCCGGTCCTGCCGGCGGCCGCTCTGAAGCAGGGCCTGTTCGGGGGCACCGGCGTGCTGATCGGCGGCACGGCCGCCGTCGGCGGCGGCGCGGTCGCCGCGACCGCGCTCAAGACCGGCGTCGTCAAGGGGGTTCTCGGGACGGTGATCGCGAGCCTCGGGACGGCCGGCACGCTGGTCGTGACCGGCAGCGATATGGAGCTCAAGTCGCTCATGAACGGCGTCGAGCACGCGGTCCCGAAGTGGGTTCCCACGTCTCGGGCCCAGGCTCACCCAGCCCGACCCCAGCCCCAACCGCTGGCCAGGCCGCAGTGGGTCCACACCTCGCGGCCCGCGGTGGTCGTGCCCAGCTTCGCTCCAACCCGGGCACCCAGGTCCGTCGCCGTGACGCGCCTGCCGCGCCCGGCGGCGCCTGCGCACCCCCGTTTCGTCGCCGCCAGGCTGGCGGCGCCTGTGTACGTCCGGCACGTCAGCGCGCCGGCACCGGCGCCCACCCCGGTGGCCCGCCCGGTCCGCGTCCCGGTGGCCCCGGCCCCGCGCCCGATTCCGCCCCGGGAGATCCAGCCGGCCGCCACACCGGTGCAGGTGCCCTCGGCCGTTTCGACGACGACGCACGCCGCACCGGCTCCCGCCTCCGCGCCGGTGACCCCGCCGCCGGTGACTCCGGCGCCCGTGACGCCTCCGGCGAGCACGCCGCCCGTCGCGACGCCTGCCGCCGGCGCGTCACAGCCGGCGTCCGCGTCGGTCCCGGCGAAGGCGTCACAGGCGCCTGCGGCGCCGCCGCAGCAGCCCGCCAGGACGTCCGCGACTTCCGTCCCGCCGGTGACCGGATACGGGAACGGCAACGGGAACGGGAACGCCTACGGCTGGAGGCACGACCGCCGCGGGTCGTGGAGCACGCCCACCCCGGCGACCCCGCCTGCCTCCGCCCCCGGATACAACCCGTCGACGTCGACGAGTGCGCCGCAGAACCCGGCGTCGGCGACCTCGGCGACGACCCCGATGACGCCGACCAGCGCGGCGCAGAACCCGGCGTCGGCCAACACCGCGACTGCCCCCATGACGCCGAACGCCACCGGCTCGGCTGACCAAACCGGCGCTGACGGCGCCGGCGGCGGCGACCAGGGTGGCGGCCAGGGCGGCCAGGGCGACCAGGGTGGCGGCCAGGGCGGCCAGGGCGACCAGGGTGGCGGCCAGGGCGGCCAGGGCGACCAGGGTGGTGGCCAGGGCGCCGGTGGTCCGAACTCGCCCTGAAGTAACCTCCGGTTAGTAGTCCAAAACCAGGAGGAAAGACGGATGGCGAAGAGGCCGCGAGCGCTGGCCGGAAATGTCGTGGCGATCACCGGCGGCGGCCGGGGGATTGGCCGCGCGACGGCGGCGGCGCTGATCGCCGAGGGCGCGCGCGTCGCGATCGGCGACATCGACGCGGCGCTGGCCGCCCAGACCGCCGAGGAACTGGGAGCGGGAACGCTCGGCCTGCCGCTGGATGTGACTGACCGCCCCAGCTTCGCGACGTTCCTGGCCGAGGTCGAGCAGCGGCTCGGGCCGCTGGACGTGCTCGTCAACAACGCCGGGATCATGCCGATCGGCCCGCTGCTCGACGAGAGCGACGAGACCACCGACCAGATCCTCGACATCAATGTCCGCGGCGTCCTGATCGGTTCCAAGCTCGCGCTCGGCCGATTCCTTCCGCGCGGCAGCGGCCATCTCGTCAACATCGCCTCGACGGCGGGCAAGACCGGCGTCGCCGGCGGGGTCACCTACTGCGCCAGCAAGCACGCGGTGGTCGGCCTCAGCGAAGCGATCCGCCAGGAGGTCAGCGGCACCTCGATCGGCGTCAGCATCGTGATGCCGATCGCGGTGAACACCGAGCTCGGCGCGGGGCTGCGAACGCTCCGCGGCTTCCGCACCCCCGAGCCAGAGGACGTAGCCCGGGAGATCGTCGCGGCGCTGCAGTCCGGCCGGGTCGACGTCTACGTGCCTCGCACGATCTCGCCGCTGCTGCGCAGCCAGAGCGTGCTGCCCCGCGCGCTCGTCGATCTGATCGCGAGGTTCCTCGGGGTCCATGAGGTGCTGGCGAGCCCCGACCGCGCCGCCCGCGCCGCCTACGAAGCGCGGATCTCCGCGTGACATTTGGTCTGGCGCGCGAGCGCCCGGCGCTCTATGCTCAAATCGGCAGCGGCAGAGCGCGCACAACTTTTGCCGCCAGTGGATGTTTTATCGTAAGCCTGGCTAAAGAAGCCAGGCCGCAAGTGCTTGCGCGCTTCGGCTATCCTCGCCCGACTCAAAGGTTCAGTAAATCCTCAGATTGACCTCGGTTCGGCTTGCTGCGGGGCCGCTCGCGCTGGGGATCATCAACAGAAGTTATTGGAGCGTGTGAATGCGAATCCTTGTACTTGGCGGTGACGGCTACCTGGGTTGGCCGACTGCACTCCATCTCTCCGACCGCGGGCACGAGGTCGCGGTCAACGACAACTTCGCGCGTCGTGGCTACGACGTGGAGATGGGAGTCGAGAGCCTGGTGCCGATCGCCTCGCTCGAGGAACGACTTGCCGCCTGGACAGAGGTCTCGGGCAAGACGATCACGAGCTACGTCGGCGATCTGATCGACCCGGCGTTCACGCACCAGATGATCCGGGACTTCAACCCGGACGCGATCGTGCACTTCGCCGAGCAGCGCGCGGCGCCGTACTCGATGATCGACCAGGCGCACGCGGTCTACACGCAGACCAACAACGTCGTCGGCAACCTGAACGTGATGTACGCGATCGGCGATACCAACCGCGACATCCACCTCGTCAAGCTCGGGACGATGGGCGAGTACGGCCAGCCCAACATCGATATCGAGGAGGGCTGGATCGAGATCGAGCACAAGGGCCGCCGCGACCGGATGATCTACCCGAAGCGCCCGGGCTCCTTCTACCACTGTTCGAAGGTCCACGACTCGACGAACCTGGAGTTCGGCTGCCGGATCTGGGGGATGCGCGTCACCGACCTCAACCAGGGCGTTGTATACGGGGCCGACACCGCCCAGACGAAGCTGGACGACCGGCTCGCGACGCGGTTCGACTACGACGGTGTCTTCGGCACGGTGCTCAACCGCTTCATCATCCAGGCGGTGCTGGGTCATCCGCTGACGGTCTACGGCAACGGCAGCCAGACCCGCGGCTACCTCAACATCGTCGACACCGTCGAGTGCATCCGGCTTGCCTGCGAGAACCCGGCGGACGCCGGCGAGTTCCGCGTGTTCAACCAGATGACCGAGACGTTCTCGCTCAACCAGCTGGCGGACACGGTCAAGAGCACCTACCCCGGCGAGGTCACGGTCGAGCACGTCGACAACCCGCGGGTCGAGATGTATGACCACTACTACAGGGTGGTCCATACGGCGCTGCCGAGCCTCGGCCTGAAGCCGACGCTGCTGGCAGAGTCGCTGATCGGCCATATGTACGACGTCGTCGAACGCTTCAAGGACCGCGTCGACCCGGCCGCGCTGGGCACCTCGACGGTCCAGTGGGCCGCGACGGCGAGCCAGCTCCCCGAGACGTCGGCGCTGGCGCAGACGTGATCGGCGAGGAGGAGGCCGCCCGGTTGGCCGACCGGCGAATCCTGGTCACCGGCGGCTCCGGCTTCATCGGCCGCCAGGTGGTGGCGGCGCTGGCGGGCGCCGCCACCCACGTCCGCGTCGTCGATCTGCAGCCCCACCCCGACCCCGACGTCGAGACCGTGGTCGGCGACATCGCCGACCCCGACGTCGTCGAGGAAGCGTTCGACGGCGGCTTCGACGGCGTCGTCCATCTCGCCGCCGTGACCTCGGTTCTGAAGTCGATCGAGCAGCCGGAACTGACCTACCGCACCAACGTCGGCGGGACCCATCGGATCCTCGAGGGCGCTCGGGCGGCCGGCGTCGGAGCGCTCGTGTTCGCCTCGACGAACGCGGTGACCGGGCCGATGGAGGATCCCGCGATCACAGAGCGGTCTCGGCTGCGGCCGCTGACGCCATACGGCGCCACCAAGGCGGCCGGCGAGATGCTGATGTCCGCCTACACGGCCGTCTACGACGTTCGCTGCACGTGCCTGCGGCTGACCAACGTCTACGGCCCCGGAATGCAGGCGAAGGACAGCATCGTGGCGCGGCTGATGCGGGCGATCCGGCTGGGCAACACGTTCGAGATCTACGGCGACGGCCGCCAGGTCCGCGACTACGTTCACGCCCACGACGTCGTCGCCGCGGCCGGGCTCGCGCTGACCGACGACCGCTGGTCCGGGCCGATCGTGATCGGCTCCGGCACGTCGCTGTCGGTTCTGCAGGTCGTCGACGAGGTGCGGCGCGTCACCGGTGCCGAGCTGGACGTCGTCCACGGACCCGCCAGGGCCGGCGAGATGCCGGCCGTGATCGTCGACAACGGGCAGGCGCGCGCCGCCGGCTGGTCGCCCGAGTACGACTTCACGCGCGGCGTCACCGGGGTTTGGGAGGAGTGGCGAGCGGCCGACATCGCGGGCGCGATTCCGCTTCCCGGGGGCGCCGGGATGATCGAGGGCGCCGGAGGTGTCGTGTGAGCATCGCCCCGCGTGAGCCGTTCGTACTCGAGCGCGAGCTCGAGCTGCTGGCCCCGGAGCAGCGCGCCCCGGCGCTGGCGTTCCTCGAGGCCAACCCGGCCGGTCTGGGCGCGCCGCTGGCGATCGTGATCCCCGCCTACAACGAGGAGCCGACGGTCGCCGAGGTGGTCGCCGAGATCCCCGGTGAGGCGGCCGGGCTCGCCGCCGAGGTGATCGTCGTCGTCGACGGCTCCAAGGATGCGACGGCGGCCAGAGCCGCCTCAGCCGGCGCGCTCGTCTGCGACGTCCCGGTCAATCGCGGGCAGGGCGCGGCGCTGAAGCTCGGATACTGGCTGGCGCGCGCGCGGGGTGCCGAGATCATCACGACGATCGACGCCGATGGGCAGTACGAGCCGAGCGAGATCGCGAGCGTCGTGCAGCCAATCGTCGACGGCCGCGCCGACTTCGTGTCCGGGTCCCGGCGGCTGGGGACCGAGCTGACCACCGATGCCACCAGGCACCTTGGGGTGATCGTTTTCGGCGCCATCCTGACCGTGCTGACGCGCCACCGGATCACCGATCCGGCCTGCGGGCTGCGGGCGATGCGTTCCGAGGTGACCGCGGCGGTCACGCTCGAGCAGCCCCAGTACCAGGCCTCAGAGCTGCAGATCAGCGCGGCGCTGAACGGCTACCGGCTGGCCGAGGTGCCGACGACGATGCGCGACCGCGGAGACCACGCCACCTCCACCAAGAAGGGCGGGAACTTCGGCTACGGGGTGCGGTTCGCGCGGGCGGCGGTCCACACCTGGCGGCGCGACCGCAGGGCGGCGCGCAGGCGGCTGCGGCCCGAGAAGATCCAGTGCTCGTAGAGCAGGAACCTGGCCCCGTACAGGACCAGTAGCACCCCGAAGTAGGTCGCCGTCACGAGCAGGGCGCGAAGGCCGTGTCCGGCCGGGATGCTCTGGACGTGGCGGTTGGTCCAGCCGGTCGCCTCTGACAGCGCCAACAGCGTGGCGCCCGACACGACCACGTAGGCCAGGACCTCGCGCCCGAACGCGACCTTGCCCTGGACCTGCCAGGTCCAGCGGCGATTGAGCGTCCAGTTCGGGATCGCGCCCGCGGCGAACGCGAGGATCGAGCAGGCGGTCGTCGAGAGACCGACCACGTACAGCACCGGGAACACGATCGCGCTGGTCGTGGCCGCGATCACCGACGCGATCGCGAACTTCGTGATGCGTTTGCCCAGCAACTTCCGGACAAGGGGCTGTAGTCGTTCGGGCGACCGCACGGCGTGCAGTCTAGCTGTGTAACCAGCGTCGGCGCGGGCCGACTTTACGGCGACCTTACTCGGACCTTATGTGACGGCCAGGGGTGACTTTGGCGGCCACGTGGCCGCAAAGTCGGCCCCAGGGTGTGTCGCGCCGAGCGTGCCGGTAGCGTCCGTCGTGAGTGCGTGTCGCGCAGACGACAGAAAAGGCGCAGTTCGGCGACGATGACCTGCTGCTGGCGGGGGACAATCTGCCGGCGCTGCGGGCGCTGCCACGGGAGTCGTTCGACCTTGTCTATATGGACCCGCCGTTCAACACCGGCCGCGCCCAGGCACGCTCGACGCTGAACGTCGAGCGAACCGGCGCCGACGACGCCTCGGCGGGGACGCGGGTCGGCTTCGGCGGGCGTCGTTATCGCTCGACGCTGCTGCACAGGCTCAGCTACGACGACGAGTTCGGCGACTACCTTGGCTTTCTGGAACCGCGCCTGCGGGCGGCGCGAGAGCTGCTGGCGGCGCACGGGACGCTGTACTTCCACATCGATTATCGCGAGGCGCACTACTGCAAGCTGCTGCTCGATCAGGTCTTCGGCCGGGAAGCATTCCTCAACGAACTGATCTGGGCGTACGACTACGGCGCCAAGCCTCGCCGCCGGTGGCCGGCCAAGCACGACACGATCCTGGTGTACGTCCGCGAGCCGGGTCACCACCACTTCGACGCCGACGCGGTCGAGCGGGAGCCATACATGGCGCCGGGGCTGGTATCGGCCGAGAAGGCAGCTCGCGGCAAACGCCCGACCGACGTCTGGTTCCACACGATCGTCCCGACCAACGGGCGTGAGAAGACCGGCTACCCGACGCAGAAGCCCGAGGGGGTGCTGCGGCGGATCGTCGCGGCCTCGTCGCGCCCGGGCGGATGGTGCCTGGATCCGTTCGCCGGGTCCGGGACGCTCGGCGCCGTCTGCCGCGAGCTGGGCCGGCGCTTCGTCCTGATCGATTCCAGCCCGACCGCGGTCGAGGTGATCAAGCGCCGGTTGGCCGACCCGGCCGAAGCGGCCGGCCCGGCCGCCGTGCCCGGCCTGGACGTCAGCCGTCGGTCCCGGGCACGAGCGGGACGAACCTGACCGGCTCGAGCCGGCGCTGGACCACCCGCCCGTTGTCGCGCCGCAGGACCACGAGCTGTTGCTCTTCCGGCCGCTTCGGGTCGGGCCCGACCGGGGCCACCAGCCGTCCGCCCGGAGCCAGCTGCTCCACCAGGGCATCCGGCACGGACCTGACGACGGCGGCGGCGACGTTGATCGCGTCGAACGGGCCGAGCTCGGCCGCTCCGGCGGAGCCATCGCCGACGATCAGCCGGACGTTGTCGATCCCGAGGCCGGCGAGCACCAGCCCGGCTTGACGACTGAGCGTCCCGTGCCGCTCGATCGAGACGACCTCGGTGGCGAGCACGGCGAGCAGCGCGGCGTGGTAGCCGGACCCGGTGCCGACGTCGAGGACGCGCTCGGGCCCGCGGAGCTCGAGCAGCTCGAGCATCCGTGCGACCACCAGCGGTTGCGAGATCGTCTGCTCGCAATCGATCGGCAGCGCCGTGTTGTCGTAAGCGCGGTCTCGCAGCGCGGGTGGCACGAACCGGTGCCGGGGAACGGACGCGATCGCGGCCAGGACCCGCGGGTCCTGCACCACCCACTGAAGCTGTGCCGCCAGCGCGAAGCTCTCTTCGCTCGGCATCGCTGGAGGACCTGTCGGCGCGGGTGCTGGTCCGCCGAAGCCGCGTTCAACGACGGCGGTACCGCACAATCACCGGCCGGAGCCGGCCGCGCAACTCCTCGGCGGTCAGGCCCGGAACCTCGAAGCTGGCGTCGCCCTGGCCGGTGCGGACGATCAGCCGGGTCCGGTCGCGGCCGCGCCGGCGCCGACCCCGCGGTAACGGTACCTCCAGCGCGTCGATTTCGGACCACGACAGCCGGCCGAGGATCGCGTCGTCGCCGCGGATGATGTCGAGCCCGTGCGCCGACAGTCGAAGGTCGACGCTCTCGCGGTTGTCGGTCAGGTTGGCGACGCCGCCGAGGTGAATCGCGCCGACGCGAACCCTGTCGTCCTCGGCGTCGGGCACCGCGTGCAGCCGGGTGGGTGCCTCGTCGGAACCGTCGTCGTAGCCGGGGTCGTCGTCATCCGCGGGCTCGTCGGCCGACCCGAATGCCTCGGCGACGTCGTCCGGACTCCACTGTTGGGTCGCATGCGGATCCTCCTCCTGCGGCGGCTCGGCGGCCGCGTCCCGGGCCCGGGCGGCGGCCGTGTCCGGCGGCGGGTCGGCGGCCGCATCCTGCCGCGGCGACTCCGGCTCGGCCGGCGGGTCGGCCTTCGGCATCGCCGAGTGCGCCATCGACTCCCAGGGCGGCTTGGCTTCGGCCGTGGCCGGTGAACCGCCCCCGGCCTGCGAGCCGCCCCCGTTGCGAGACGCCTGCGAGGGCGGGCCCGGGACGGGCCGCCTGACGAGCGCCGCCAGGCTGTCGTCGTAGGACGGCGCGCCGACGAGCTCCTGGGCGCGGACGACCGCAGGATGCGCGAGCGCATCGGTGATCGAAATCCCGAGCTCGCCGCTGGCGACGTCGGCCAGGGCGCGGCGCCACTGGAGCCCGTCGGCGCGGTCGGCGGCGCCCTGGACCATCGTCTCGAGCCTGTCGCCGTCGATCGACAGGACGTCGGCGTGGGCCTCGGCCGCCTGCGTGTACGCGTGCCGCAGCCGCTCCACCAGCGCGTCGCGTCCATGCGCCGCCAGCCGCTGCGCCACCTGCTCGTGTGCCGGATCAGCGTTGGTCATGCGAGACCCTCCTCCAGGTGCGTCTTGAACTTCTCCAGGAACGACGATGCGTGGGCGCCGTGGACCATCCTGTGGTCGCCGGCGAGCGTCGCCGCCATCGTCCGCCCCGCCAGGACGGCGCCGTCACGGACGACCGCGGTCTCGCGAATCGGACCCGCCGCGAGCGCGGCTGCCTGCGGGGCGACGATCAGCGGCGTGACGGTGGCGACGTCATACCGGCCCGAGTCGGTCAGCGTGAAGGTCGCGCCGGTCAGATCGGCGGGCATCAGTTCCCCGGCCAACGCCCGGTTGCGGTGATCGGCAAGCTCGGCGGCGATCTCGATGACGGACTTCTCATCCGCATCGAACACGGTCGGGATCACGTGGACTCCTTCCTCGGCGATCGTGACGCCGACGTTGATCCGTGAGTACAGCTCGTAGTGCCCATCGCGGTAGGCGCCGTTGACGCGGGGCAGGGCCCGCAGCGCGTGTGCGGCGGCCCGGACCAGCAGTGCGGTGATTCCGCAGCCGAGCTCCGCCTCGGTGGCAATGCTCCGGCCCATGTCGACGACGACGGCGAACTCGACGCTCGGCACGGTCGCCCGCGTCTCCGCGCTGCGCCGCACGATCGTCCGCTCGTTCCGGTCGAGCTCGATCGTGGTGACGACTCCCTTCGGCCCAACGCCAGTCGGAGCTGCGGCGGGCTCATTCATGTGTGGCGCAAGTCTCCCAATCGGCTCAGTGGTCTGCGACCAATTGCTTCCGCGGCTTGCTCCACCGCGTCGGCGCCCGAGAACAGACTACCCCCGGCCTCGATCGCGGGTAGCTCGGCGACCCCCCGCAGCCGCGCCCGGTCACACGCCCGCTCGAGCGCCTCGTCGATCGCCGCTCGCGAGACCGCCTGCAGCACCGCCCGCGGATGCAGCTCGCAGGCCGCCGCCGCCAGCAGCACGGTGTTCTCGTCGTCGAGGTCGTGGCCGCCGGCGAACGCCTGCCGGAATGCCGCCAGCGAGAACGCCACGACCCGGCCCACCTGCTTGGCGTAGGTGGCGGCCAGCGCGGCCGTGGTTCCGTTGGCGGGCTCGGGGACACCCCCTGGGGGCCCGCCTTTGGCGGCCACGTGGCCGCCAAAGTCACCCCTCGGCCGCCAACGGAAAGAAAGCGCTCCGAGGTCCCGCGCCTGCTGCTCGACCGCCGCCCGGTCGATCGGCGCGGGCGCCACGCCGACGCGAGCGCCCAGCACCGGCTCCCATTCGGCGACCACCGCCAGCGACCCGTTGATCCGTTCCGCGGCCAGGTAGCTGATCGGGTCGGCGAGGTCGTAGTAGAAGACCGGCTGACTGGAATGCCCCACGGACCCTATCCGTGGATCAGCCAGCCGTCGGCGGCGCGGGCTGCTTCCATGACGGCCTCGGACAGGGTCGGGTGGCCGTGGATCAGCCTGGCGAGCTCGGGGTAACCGCCCTCCAGGTGCTTCGCGTTGACGAGTTCCTGGATCAGCTCGGTCGCCTTGGCGCCGACGACGTGCCCGCCCAACAACTCGCCGTACTGGCGGTCGCCGACGAGCTTGACCAGCCCCGTTCGGTCCCCGTAGACGGTGCCGGCGCCGACCGCCCCGTAGGGGACCTTGCCGACGACGACGTCGTGGCCCTGCTCGCGGGCCTGGGCCTCGGTCAACCCGAAGCTGGCGACGTTCGGCGTGCAGAAGGTCGCTCGGGGAATGTCGATGTAGGAGATCGGGTGGGTCGCGAGGCCGGCGGCGTCCTCGACGGCGATTATCCCTTCGTCGGAGGCCTTGTGCGCGAGCGCCGGGCCCGCCACCAGGTCGCCGATCGCGTAGATCCCCGGGGCGCTGGTCCGCAGCGCGCCGTCGACCTCGACGAGCCCGTCCTCGCCGAGTCTGACCCCGGCGGCGTCCAGCCCCAGCGCCTCGACGTCGGGGCCGCGGCCGGCGGCGATCACCAGCCACTCGACCTCGCCCTCACCGCCGTCGAAGGTGAACGTCACCACCGAATCGCTCGACTCGACATCACGGACGAACTTCCCCGTATGCACGGTGATCCCCTGACGCTTGAGGCCACGCTCGACCAGCCGCGAGATGTCCGCGTCCTCGGTCGGCAACACCCGCTCAAGCGCCTCGAACAAAAGCACCTCGACCCCCAGCCTGGCGTACGCCGACGAGACCTCCGCACCCGAGGCACCGGCGCCGACGACCGCCAGCGACGACGGCAACTCCCGCAGCGCCCACGCCTCCTCGGTCCCGATCACCCGCCCGCCGAACTCCACGCCCGGCAGCGGCCGCGGCACCGAACCGGTCGCCAGCACGATCACCCTCGCCTGATAGCGCTCCCCACCGACCGACACCCCGCCGTCGCCGGTCAGCGACCCGACCCCCTCGATCACCTCGACC
>Ga0123356_10001020_pt1 | contig 31126 bp, 26 predicted proteins | sample TergutEmb28metaG_2_FD_92546 | JGI IMG/M metagenome (GOLD analysis project Ga0123356, IMG submission 92546) | Embiratermes neotenicus P3 segment gut microbial communities from Petit-Saut dam, French Guiana - Emb289 P3 | ecosystem: Host-associated > Arthropoda: Insects > Digestive system > Gut ...
GGTTTTCAAGACCGCCGCGTTATGACCACTTCGCTAACCCTCCACGGATAAATATTCAATTATTTTGGATAAACCACAGGTTTTCAAGACCGCCGCGTTATGACCACTTCGCTAACCCTCCGTGTGGTTGCCGATGGGTTTATTCATCGGCAAAAGCTATTGTAGACTAAAAAATGCAAATTAGCAATAGTAAACCTATTATGCATTTGAATCGTATGCCTATTATGTATTTGAATAGTAAACCTATTAAACATTTGAATCGTACTACATATTAACCCATATTATCCGCCGTATGCGTCGCTTTGGACGAAGGCGTTATGGTCTTCGAAGTTTGTAAAGAAGTTATGTGTGCCGTATCTGTTTAAAGCGTAGAAATACTCATTTGTATCGTCGGGGAATAATGCTGCTCTGATTGAAGGCATACCCGGGTTTGCAATCGGGCCGGGAGGCAATCCTTCGTGAGTGTATGTATTAAACGGGCTGTCGAGCTGTAATGAAAACGGGATTGTTGTTCCTGCAATTGCGTAGTGAATGGTTGCGTCAATCTGAAGCATTGGGAAGGATGTGCTGTTTAGACGGTTATATATGACCGCTGCGATACGGGGACGCTCTTCATCGTCTCCGGCTTCACGTTCAATAATTGACGCAATATTTACTATCTCATGAACGGTGTATCCCATTTCCTCTGCACGTTCGACATATTCCTCGGTAAAGCGCCTGTTAAACTCCCGAAGCATTCTGAGAATAGCCGAAACCGGTGTTGAATCCATATAAAAGTTATATGTATCCGGGAATAAGTAGCCTTCAAGCCTGAGTCTGTCGCCGAGAGTATCACTGTCAAGAAAATGGAATTCAAAATCATGATTTGTCGCTGCTTCCCATAAATCCTCTGCAGGGCAAACGCCTTCAGCTTCAAGAAGTGAAAAAATCTGTGCCATGGAAAGACCTTCGGGAATTGTTACTGTTGTTTCGACCCGGACACCTGCACGGGCCGTCATTCCCTGAACAAGGGCGCGGTAATCATAATTCATGTTAAGAACATACGAGCCCTCTGTAATTTTATCCATTGCGTTTGAATAGTCCGCATATAACATAAACAAAGCCTTGTTTCTTATGAGCCCCGCTTCATACAGCATATCGGTTACTCCCTCAAGGGTAAAGCCTGCCGGTACCTGTACATTTACCAGTTCGTCATTAGAACCGAAACCCAAAACATCGGTTGTTGCCATCCAGGCTATTGAAGCAAGAACAACACTTACACATATAATAAACAAAGCTAACAGCAAACCGCCGACAAGACCGGTTCTTTTTTCACGCCGGAGCCGGAATGGCTTATCCTCGGGGATATCTCTGTATGCGCTCTCAAAATCAAACTTGATATTAAAATCGGGAGACCCGGTATCCAGCTCTTTTCCGGTGCTTTTTTCTTTATCGGGTTCAGCATCGGATGAAATATCATATGATTTAATAACCCGGGACACATCGGCTGCGATTTTTGCCGATGTATTATCAACCGGAGCCGGCACGTTATTTTTTCTGCCGGGAATTATTCCCGATATCCCTGTTGCTTTCGGAGGTTGCGGAGCAGCAGTATTTATCTGAGAAACCGGAATACCGTATTTATCTGCAATAGACATTGATGATTGCTTAGAAGAAGCGATACCGTCATTAACAGGCAGCTTTAATGCAGGCACGTCAGTAGTAGGTGCAGGCGGCAGATTACTGTCGTCTACAATCTTTAAGGCTTCCTCAAGGCTTTTAATTATTTCATCGTGATTACCGGACATTAATATTTTGCTTCCTTCCGCCTAGATGTCATTAACCGGAAATTAAATCATATATTTCAGTATGAATCTCGTTAAAATCCCGCTCATCTCCGTTATTTACACAGGATATCCGCTGCCAGTTGTATATTTCGGCTGCATGCCTTCCGCTTTCGGCGCAGTTGTTTAAGTAGACCATGTCATTTTCGTGTATGTCTGCACTTGTTCCCGTTTCGGTTTGGCGCCGTTTCAGGCGTGTTGCCGCAAACTCAGCTGTTATATCCATATATATAACAATATCGGGAGCAGGCAAGCCAATCAGGTTAAATTCGTAGTCATAGAGCCACTTGAAAAAATGCTCACGTTTTACGGCAGGGATTTTTGCTCCCTGATGTAACGCATTGCTTGTTGTATATCTGTCGGTCAGTATAAGACCTCCGTTGTTGTAGTAATCTCGCCAATCCTGTGCAAAAGACGCATATCTGTCTACGGCATAAAATGAAGAAGCGGCATATGCATTTACAGAATCGGGGCTATCACCGAACTCACCGTTTAAATACATTTTTATAAGAGCGGATGACGGTTCACTGTATCGCGGAAAAACCAGGCGCTTAAACTGACGCTCCTCATCCGAAAGGCGCTTGCACATCATTTCAAACTGAGTTGATTTTCCGCTTCCGTCAATTCCCTCAAAAACTATCAGCTTACCCAATATATATAACTCCTAAGACAAATGTTCAAAAATTGCTACCCTATATTGTATCAGATTTTTATGGGATTGTGAAGTGTTATGTGATACAATCGCAATGGAAAGGGTGATTTCTGTGTCAAAGGGAATAATTATCGGAGCATCACTTGGAAACTGCGTGCATGTTGCGGGAGCGGTGCATTTTCTTAATTTAGCCGAAGATGAAGGATATGAGACAGTTTTTCTGGGGCCTGCGGTTTGTGTAGATACTGTCCTTGAAAATGTTGAAAAAATCAAGCCGGACATGGTTGGACTCGGGTACAGGCTTACACCGGAAAACGGTGTTGTTTTAGTAAAAGAACTGATAGAAAAAAGCGCAAAAATAAAGCATAAACCGACATGGATATTCGGAGCAACAGCACCTGTAGCGGAACGGGTACGGGAGTTGGACTTTTTTGATGCGATTTTTGACGGAACCGATGATATTGATGACAGTATTACATTTTTGCGAACAGGGAAATTGCCGGAGAAAAATGACGCAGAGTTTTTTCCGACAGATTTAACCGAACGTATATTTCAAAAAAAGCCGTATCCGCTTCTCAGACATCATTTCGGGCTTCCTGTCTATGATGATACACTCAAAGGCATCACACAAATTGCCGAGTCTAGGGTTCTTGATATTATTTCACTGGGTATTGACCAAAATACTCAGCAATACTTTTTTAACCGGAATGAACGTAAGCCCGAAATGGATGGTGCGGGAGGTGTCCCGGTTTACGATGAAAACGGGTTTAGAAAACTCAAGGAAGCATCAATGTGCGGAAATTATCCTTTAATGCGCTGTTACAGCGGTACAGCCGATGTGATGCGTTTGGCAAAAGTATTAAACGAAACTATTTCAAATGCATGGTGTGCAGTGCCGCTTTGCTGGTATAATGAGCTTGACGGCAGAGGTGACAGACCGGTTAAGGTATCAATGGATGAAGCACAGCAATTAATCGCATTTCACGGGAGAAACGGCCCTTACGGACCTAAAGGTATTCCTGTTGAACTAAATGAACCGCATCATTGGGGCTTAAGGGATTCTCACGACACAATATCTGTTGCGATGTCATATATAAGCGCATACAATGCGAAAAAACTTGGTGTATGTGACTATATTTCTCAATATATGTTTAATATACCCAACTCTCTCAGTTTTTCAATGGACCTGGCGAAGGTGCTGGCTCAAATAGAGCTTACAGAGTCGCTTGCCGGAAGCGATTTTCGCATTTACAGACAGACCCGTGCCGGCCTTCCGTATCTGAGCGGGGATGAAGCAATCGCAAAAGGACAGCTTGCGGCAAGCACAGCCTTGCAAATGAATGTTAAACCGCACATTATACATGTTGTAGGTTATAGTGAAGCGCTTCATGCAGCAACGCCGGAGGTAATTATCGAAAGCTGTAAAATCGTCCGCGGCGTCGTACGAGGAACACTATTCGGCAATGCAGAAGCAAATAACGACCCCAACGTGATAAAACGCCGCAATGAACTGATCAATGAAGCGAACTATCTGCTCGATTTTATTAAGACAGAGTATTCCGATATAAGCGATGACCCGCTTGCCGATACGAATGTACTTTCGGATTGTATAAAACGTGGAATCCTTGATGCACCGCATATAGTTAAAACCGGAGAGTTTCGCGGAACACTGCAAACAAGAGTTAAAGACGGAAAATGTGTTGCATGGGACGGAGCTGCAGGATGTGTAATGGATGAGAAGATCAGAATTGGAAAATTGTGCGGGATTGATGTATAAGAGCCTGGATTGCTTCGTGCGCAAATCCCTGCGAGGGGGAGTCGCAATGACGGGGGGTATATTCGCAATGACGGGGAAGGATAAGTATGAGTAAAATTAAGAAAATAGCAGTAATAAGCTCGGGAAACGGCGGACAGTCAATGGCCGCTTACTTTGCTTACCTTGGATATAGGGTTGCTTTATATGCGAGAGAAGCAGAGCGTGTTGACATGTTTTCCGACTTCAAATTCACCATCAGCGGAGCAATAAACGCCGAAACAGAAGTTGAATTAATAAGCTCGGATATGGGTGAAGTTATAAAAAACGCCGAGCTGATAATGGTAACAACCCCTGCGCAGTATCATCCCATTGTTGCAAGAGCAATGGCTCCATATCTTGTAAACGGACAAGCTGTGGTTTTAAATCCCGGCAGAACGTTTGGGACTCTGGCGTTTTCAAAAGTTATTAAAGAGTGCGGGAGTACGGCGGAGATTATGCTTGGTGAAACAGACACCTTTACATTTACATGCAGGTGTCCCGAGCTGCGAAAGCCACAAATTTATAAGATAAAAGATACTGTACGGCTTGCTGCCCATGATAACGCATATGCAGGTGAGCTGCTGGATTTGATGCATGAAATATTCAAGATGTTTTGTCTTGCGGAAAACGTTCTGTACACAGGATTTTCAAACATAGGCATGATATTTCACCCTATGCCTATTCTTATGAATATAACAAGAGTTGAAGCAAAAGAAGACTTTAAATTTTATGTTCAAGGTATATCACCGCTTGTTGCGGGAATACTCGAGAAAATGGATGCAGAGCGGGTTGCGGTTGCAAATGCATATGGTGCTGCCGTCCCGACGGCAAGGCGGTGGCTTGAAGAATGCTACGGGTCAAGAGGCAATTCACTTTATGAGCAAATCCAAAATACACAGGCATATAAAACAGTACTCGCGCCAACAGACATTGACACGAGATATATATTTGAAGATATTCTTACAGGCTGTGTGCCAACCAGCTGCGCAGGAAAAGCTGCAGGGATACAAACCGAGGTTCTTGATACACTGATAAGATGGGCATCTATTCTTTACAGCCGTGATTTCAGAGCCGAAGGCAGAAACGAAAATTTAATTGATTTTAAAAGTTTCTTGAAAAACTAAACACTCCGTTGACAAAAGAATCAATCAAAATCTGATGCCGGGTCGGGCGAAGATACCGGGTCGGGTGAAGACATCGGGTCGGGTGAAGACATCGGGTCGGGCGAAGGGGTTGGTGACGGTGTCGGCTGCGGGGATGAAGGCGCATTATCCAGTAAAGGAAGGACAAGCTGTCCGTCAACTACATATTGGTCAAGTATAAAAAAGAGCGCAAGAAACAATATAACCGTAGACAGTAAAATAATAATTATACTACTTATAATTATCCGAAGCCCGCGGCGGTTATTATATGTCTTCGGCACATAACGAGGCATTTTAGAAACTCAGCCCTTTCTGATAACGTCTAAATCATTAAGCATCCCGACACGGCGGCGGTGCTTTTCTTCATTGCTGAAATCTGTACTTAAAAATGTTTCAACAATTTCTACAGCCGATTTTGAATCTATCACACGCCCGCCCATAACAAGCACGTTTGCATCATTATGGCTGCGCGCCATTTCCGCCATATAACAGTCGGTGCATAAAGCTGCTCTGATACCCGGTGTCTTATTTGCAGCTATTGACATTCCGATACCTGTTCCGCAAATAAAAATTCCCGTATCACAGGTTCCGTCGTTTATCGCATGTGCCGCTGGTGCTGCAATCACCGGATAATCACAGCTTTCTTGAGAGAATGTCCCAAAATCCTTACAATCCTTACCTGTGGAGATAAGGTGTTTTTTTACTTCTTCCATAAGTGAAAAGCCGCCATGGTCACAAGCCAATGCAATAATTATGCCCACGCTCCCCTCTAAAACGGCCAGGTTATAAACCATTTCAATACGTCTTTAAAATACCAGCCGGGCAGATATATTCCCGAAAGCTGCGGGTAAAATATGATGAATACAATACCTGCAAGAACAGTATATCCATAAACAATACTTCTTCCCGTATCGTCTCTTTGTTTAATGATGGTATTAAATATGTGCGCAAAGGCTAAAATGATAAATAATGTGCTCGGGAAATAATGATATATAAAAACAATCCGGGATACTGCAACCCAAGGTAATAACTGAGAAAGGTAACCAATGAGAATAAAGAATGCTTTTCCGTCCTTATGGATAAATACACGGATAAACATAACAATCATTGCTGCAATACCACCCCACCAAATGACCGGATTACCGAATGAACCGAATGTTGCACGAAGGTCTCCCGACATACGGCTTTCGTAAAGAATCGGACGAATATTCAATATCCATTGCCACCAGTATGATGAAAAAGGATGCTCGGCTACAAGCTTGCTGTGATAATTGAACATGTATATCTGGTTATTCAAGATAATATTAAAATACTCCGGATTCCATAACATTCCGTCCGAAAGGGACATGCCTGCGGCAATACCGTAAGGTATGTATGATAAATAATAAATAACTGACGGAATAATTACAAAAAATAACAGAGAAAAAAGCAGAGTTTTGGTCAGATATAAACCAAACCCGCTTTTTTGCGTAGAGTTATAGTGTAAACCAAGTTGAATCAGTCTGATAATATACAGAAGTAACAGACCTGCACCTGCATAAAATCCCGTCCATTTAACCGCAAAACTTAAACCGAAGAAAAGTCCGGAAAAAGCGAGCGGCAACAAGCTTTTTCGAAAATCAGCATCGGGATCCGTTGTTATATGTCTGTACATAAAGAAAAATGCGAGTAAGATAAACAGTATGCAGTATGTATCAATTGTCCCGATACGTGTTTGCACAAACCGCATGAAATCAAATCCGAAAAGCAAGGTGGCGCATGACGCAACAAATGTATTTCCAAACATGTTCTTGATAAATATATACATAACGGCAAGCATTATTACACCGCAAACCGCTCCGAGCAAACGCCAGCCGAGAGGAGTCATTCCAAAAGTTAAAATAGAAGCGGAAATTATCTCCTTACCGAGTGGCGGGTGTGATATTTCGTATGGCCTTAATCCTTCAATATGTTCAACTGCCGTTCTTACAAAGAAAATCTCATCAAAGTAAAGGCTTCTCATATGCGGACGTTCAGCAGCAGGTATAGTAATTTCAGTCATAACATCAACGACATTTGCACCGCCAAGGTTAAAAACAGCGAGAAATAAAAATACGAGAATAATTAAAATAAACGGGATAATATCCCTTTTTTCCATGGGATAACGAGATGATATCAAAGAAAAAGAGTCTTTTTTCATCCCGGCATGAATCCAATCAACAGTACCCTTACGCGGGCGCAGAGCCATGAAGTAATATATAAAAAAAAGTACAATAAACAAAACGATTAATGTCGGGAAAATCGCTGCAGGAGTCGGGTTTAGTATTACACTTCTGAAATAATCCAATATACACATGAGCAAATAATATCAGTAATAAAAACAAAAGTCAAAACCGTTTTACTTGACATAAGGGTTATAATTAGTAAAGCAAAATAAAGAGAGGTATAAGAAAATGGCAAAGGATAAAAATGTTGAGCAGATAACGGATATGGATGTAGACTTCGGTCAGTGGTTCACAGATATTGTAACCAAGGCGGAGCTTATCGACTATTCGGGTGTTAAAGGCTTTTTTATTCTTCGACCTTATGCTTATGCTCTTTGGGAAAATATCCAAACTGTTCTGGATAAAATGTTTAAGGACTCGGGGCATGAAAATATATCTATGCCGCTTTTAATTCCCGAGAATTTACTTCAAAAGGAAAAAGATCATGTTGAAGGTTTTGCACCCGAAGTTGCATGGGTGACACATGGCGGCTCGGAAGAACTCGCTGAAAGGCTTTGCATACGCCCGACATCAGAAGTGCTTTTTTGTGAGCATTGGAAAAATATTGTAAACTCATGGCGTGACCTGCCGCTTTTATATAATCAGTGGTGCAGTGTTTTGCGCTGGGAAAAAAGCACCCGTCCTTTCCTTCGAGGCAGAGAATTTTTATGGCAGGAAGGGCATACGCTTCATGCTACCGCAGAAGAAGCAGAAACTGAAACACAAAACATGCTTGATATTTATGCGGAGCTTTGCGAAAACTATCTTGCAATGCCTGTTGTAAAAGGAAGGAAAACCGATAAGGAAAAATTTGCGGGAGCGGAAGCAACATATGCGATTGAATGCATGATGCACGATAAAAAAGCCTTGCAAAGCGGTACAACACATTACTTCGGTGATGGTTTTGCAAAAGCTTTTGAAATACAATTTTCGGACAAAAATAATAAGCTGGCATATCCACATCAAACATCATGGGGTTTATCAACCAGATTAATCGGCGGTATAATTATGACACACGGCGATAATAACGGGCTTAATCTGCCACCGAAGGTTGCTCCCATACAAGCGATTGTTCTTCCGATTGCCGCACATAAACCGGGTGTTATCGAAGCTGCCGATGAGCTTGTAAAACGCTTAAAGGATAACGGAGTTCGCGCAAAAATCGACAAGTCAGACCAAAGCCCGGGCTGGAAATTTGCACAATATGAAATGAAAGGTGTACCACTTCGTATTGAAATAGGTCCAAAAGACATTGAAAACAATCAATGTGTAGCAGTACGCCGGGATAACGGAGAGAAAATTTCCATTTCACTTCCGGATTTGGAAAGCAAAGTAAATGAATTGTTGGATGATATCCAAAAAAGCCTGTATGCAAGAGCAAAAGAAAATCTTGTAAGCAATACCAGAAATGCAGCGACCCTTGACGAGGTGAAAACAATATTAAACCGGCACGGCGGTTTTATTAATACCATGTGGTGCGGCTCGGAAGAGTGTGAGCTGAAAATGAGGGAAGAAGCCGGTGTTACATCAAGATGTATTCCGTTCGAGCAAACTCGAACCGGGGATGTTTGCCCGATATGCGAAAAACCCGCAGACACAATGGTTGTCTGGGGTGTAGCGTACTAAATAGTATAACAGAAAAACTCTTGCTGTCTTTTATTCGGACAGCAAGAGTTTTTTTAAGTGACTTAGTTAAACTTAGTTAAATAAGGTCCTTTTTAGCATATCAAGGCATCTGTGGACTCCTGCCATTGTGTCGTCTATGCTATTGCCGGCATGCCACTCGTATACAATTCCCTCTGTGTATTTTTCTACAAGGTCCATGACAAGAGCCGGATCGACTCCTTGCCTTAAATAGGCTGTTTCACTTACACTGAGCTCAACCTTGGAATGCATGTCTGTTGCAATTGCTTTTAATCTTTCGATATCTGCTTCGACCTCGGGTTCATCTTCGTTATATACACTTTCGATAAATGCGTTCATAGCAGGATAACGGTTTTTAAGTGACAGTCTGAATTTAATGGTTGTTAAGGCTCTGTCGATAAAGTCTTTATTTGCGGTATCTCTTTCGTGCTGAGCTTCTGTCATAACAATCTTGCCTGTATAATAAACAAGATATGAGTATAACCCTTTTTTGCTTCCGAAGTAATGAAAAATGAGAGCCTTGGAGATACCTGCGTCTGATGCTATTTCGCTGATATAGGCTTTTTTATAGCCCACTTCTCCAAACAAGGTCATCGCTGCGTCGACGATTCTGTTTTGTTTTTCTTGCGGTAATGACAAAAACTTTCTCATTGCAGACCCTTTCTTTTATCTTAGTACTATTCGAAGAGCAGTGTACTGACAAGCTCCGAGAACTCCGAGGGGTCCTCAAGCGGGACGCCTGCCGTCAGTAAAGCCTGACCATACAGCAACTGTGCGTATTTTTTTGTTTTATCCTTATCACTTTCAAAAGACTCTTTAAGAGCATTAAATGACGGATGGTTTGCATTTAGTTCAAGGACACGTTCGGCTTTCATTTCTCCGAACATTCCACCGCCGCCTTCCTGATGCTTTTGCATTGTCTTAAAATAGCGTTCCATTTCAAGGCTGATTTCACCTTGTGCTGCAAGACATACCGGGTGGCTTTTCAGCTTTTGTGATAGTTTTACGGCTGCGACTTTGCCGTCAAGTGAATCCCGTACAAAGTCCAAAAGCTCTTTGTTATCGGTTTCCTGTTTCTCGATTTCTTTTTTATCCTCGTCGCTTTCAAGCTCCAGGTCGCCGTCTACAACTGAGCGGAAATCCTTTTCTTCGAATTTTCCGAGGGAACGGATTACAAACTCGTCAATTTCGTCCGTAAGATAAAATATCTCGTAGCCTTTTTCACGAATCTGCTCCGCTTGAGGAAGCTTTTCGAGAATTGTTATATTCTCGCCGCTTGCGTAGTAAATATATTTTTGGTCTTCGGGCATTCCGCTGATATATTCAGAAATAGGGATAAGCTTTTCTGATTTTGACGAATAAAACATTAAAAGGTCGGCAAGCAAATCGCGATTCATTCCAAAACCGTTTGCAAGACCATACTTGAGTTGAATTCCAAAAGCTTTATAAAAAGTTTCGTACTTAACTATATCATTTTCCATGAGTTTTTTCAACTCTGCTTTAACCCGTTTTTCAATATTTGTACGTATGACTTTCAGCTGTCGGTCATGCTGCAGCATCTCACGGGATATATTAAGAGAGAAGTCCTGCGAATCGACAACACCGCGTACAAACCGGAAATGCTCGGGTAAAAGGTCGCCGCAATGTTCCATAATCATGATTCCCGATGAATACAGCTGTAATCCCGCTTTAAACTCACGGGTAAAGTAATCATATGGAGCAACACCCGGAATAAAGAGCATTGCGTTATAACTGACAAGCCCCTCTGCCGAAACACGAAGAACCGCAACAGGGTCAGTCTGGTCAAAAAACTTCTCTTTATAAAACTCGGCACAGTCTTCATCGGAAACTTCGCTTTTTGCACGCTGCCAAATCGGAATACGGCTGTTGATGGTTTCAGTTTCGGTATAATCTTCCCATTCTTTTTTCTTATTTCCGTCCTTGTCAACCTCATCGGTTTCTATCTGCCGGCTTTCTGTAACATCCATAATGATCGGCCAGCGGACATAGTCCGAGTATTTTTTTACTATACTATGTAATGTGTGCTCCTGCAGGTATTTATCATAGTCTTCTTCATCGGCATTTTCTTTGATTTCAATAATAATGTCGGTTCCGGATTTGTCCTTTTCGCATGCTGCAATTGAGTATCCGTCTGCTCCCGAGGATACCCACTTATTTGCATTTTCTTCTCCGTATGCACGTGAAATAACGGTTACTTTTGCGGCAACCATAAATGCGGAGTAGAAGCCGACACCAAATTGACCTATGATGTCAATGTTCTCGTCTGCAGTTTCATCCATGTCTTTTTTAAATTTAAGAGAGCCGCTTCTTGCTATGACACCCAGATTGGACTCAAGCTCCTCGGCGGTCATTCCGACGCCGTTATCACTTATTGTGAGTGTTCTTTTATCCTTGTCCGCTTCGATTGTAATTTTAAAATCATCACGGGTAAGACCTACCTTGTCGTCGGTAAGTGAAATATAACAAAGCTTGTCTATTGCATCGGATGCATTTGAAATAAGCTCACGCAGAAATATCTCTTTATGCGTGTAAATGGAGTTGATCATTAACTCGAGTAAACGTTTTGATTCCGATTTAAATTGTTTCTTTGCCATTGCGCTGTTTTTCCTCCTAAAATAAATTGTAGTATTAAAATATAAGTAATTTCATTTGTGCTTTGAAAGATTCCGGGTAAATTATTTATTAATTCTTAATTATCATTTCTTACTTCTTATTTCTTATTTAATATCATGCTCTCATTTGTTTTTTGCGTGCGAGGTTTATTGTTTCCTCCGACATGTCGCCGACCCAGTTTAATGCTTTGCCAAGCCCGTTTGCAACACAAAGGTCGGCATCATCAGCAGTATAGGTTGCAATACTTGTCCTGCTTGATACAAGCTTATCAAAACCCCAAAGCTGGCAGTTACCGCCCGTTAGGACAATACCGTTTTGCGAGATATCGGCAACAAGCTCCGGAGGCGTTGCTTCCAAAACATTATGCACGGCTTCGACTATGCTTTCGGTTACCTCTTCAAAGGCTTCCAGAACATCGTTGGAGCTTATTGCGACAATACGCGGAAGACCCGTCAGAAGGCAACGGCCTTTAACCTCAACCGCAACGGTTTCCGGGCGCGGGAATACGCAGCCGATGCTTTTTTTAAGCTCCTCGGCTGTGCTCTCACCGATAAGTACATTATGTTTTCGTTTAATATACCTGACAAGAGAATCATCAAATGCTTCGCCGCCTGCTTTAAGTGATTCGGATTCAACAACTCCCGAGATTGAAAGCACTGCTATATCGGTTGTACCGCCGCCGATGTCGATTACCATATGTCCGTCCGGTTTGGAGATATCGAGGCCTGCACCGATTGCCGCCGCCAAAGGAGCTTCCATAAGATACACCTTACGGGCGCCTGCTGCAACACCTGCATCAATAACAGCCCTCTCCTCAACCTCTGTGATACCCGACGGAACAGAAATGATTATACGGGGTTTAAGCATTGAAAATGAAAGTGCTTTTCGGACAAACTCCTTAAGCATCCGCTCTGTCATATCATAATCGGAGATTGCACCCTCGTGCATAGGACGGATGGCGACGATATTACCGGGGGTTCTGCCGAGCATACGCTGTGCAGCCATACCGACATTCAGCAAACGTCCAGTGTTTTTGTCCATAGCAACAACTGCGGGCTCGCGCATTATTACACCCTTGCCGCGTGTAGACAGCAAGACCGAGGTTGTCCCTAAATCTATTCCGATATCTCTGCCAAGTATCATTGCTTAAAAAGCCTGTTCCTCTCTATTCACCTCTTGCAAGTGCAGCGCATATTACACTGCCGGCACCTGCCGAAAGAAGTGTTCTTGTACATTCTTCCAATGTTGATGTTGTAGTAACAACATCATCTATAAGTAAAATACGTTTGTCTTTAATATATTCGGGATTTATTACTGAATATGCACCGCTGATATTGCTGCTGCGTTCCGATTTATCGCCAAGCTCCGATTGAGCTTTTACATCACGGTGTTTAATTAAAACGGGTTCGATTGATTCATTTAATAAAAGAGCTGTTTGTTCCGCAAGAAGCTTTGCCTGGTCATATCCGCGTTTTCTTTCTCTCTTTGCACTCAGTGGCACCCATGAGATAATATCGTGTTCAATGTCTGTGCTTTCACGAATGCAGTCGGCGAGAAATTCTCCGTAATACTCGGCGTATAGTGATGCTCCGCTAAATTTATAACGAAGAATCGAGCTTCTTACATTATCCGTATAATACAATGGCGAAACGCAAAAGTCAAAAATCTCACCGTCCTGTCTGCCGTTATTATCGGCGTACGGTAATGACTCTATGCAGTTATCGCACAGGCCTTCATCGGTTTTATTAAGTATTTTCGCACAAAAAATACATTTTCGGGGAAAAAGAATATCTAAAACTGAAGAAAGAATTCCCATAAAATGATAATTCCTTTTATATGCTTCTAATCGCTAGCAAGCCTGGCGCGAAGACCGCTGTACCTTCTTTGCTTTTTGTCATTACTCACCATCTGCTCCATGATGCCGGGGTTTCCGACTATTACAAGAAGGTTTTTTGCCCTTGTCATGGCGGTGTATAAAACATTTCTCGAAAGCAGCAGAGGGGATGCGGGGGTTATTGCAAGAATGACCGTATGATACTCGCTGCCTTGTGATTTGTGTACTGTCATCGCAAAAGCGGGTTCAAGCTCGGACAATCTTTCAAAAGAATAGTTAACATGCTTGTCTTCAAAGTCGATAAGCAGGGATTCATTATCATGGTCGATGCTCACAATGACTCCGACATCACCGTTAAACACGCCTGCACCCTTTGTTTTCTTATCCGGACTCTCCCAAAGTATATCATAATTATTCCTTATTTGCATCACTTTGTCTCCTGCACGAAAGACAAATTCACCGTATTGCTTTTCTTTTTTTAGAGAGCTTTGAGGGTTAAGCTTCTCTTGAAGGAGCTGATTTAAGGCTGTTGTCCCGGATGCCCGTTTACGTGTCGGTGAGAGGACCTGGATTAATGAAGGGTCAATTCCCATATTATCGGGAAGGCGTTTACTGTACAGCTCTGCAACCGTTTCGGCAAGCTGCTCATCTGTCTGCCGTTTCATAAAAAAGAAATCTGTGTATTTTTCAGCTAAGTTCGGCAAAATACCATGATTTACATTGTGCGCGCACTTGACGATGCCGCTACCTTCCTCCTGTCTGAATATCTCTGTTAGTGCAACAACGGGAATAACGCCGCTTCTGATTACATCAGAGAACATATTTCCCGGCCCGACAGGCGGTAATTGGTCGGCATCCCCGACTAAAATCAATTTACTACCGCTGTTTAATGCCTTGAGTAATGCACTGATAAGTTGAATATCTATCATTGACGACTCATCAACAATTACCCCATCTGCTTCGAGCGGGTTGTTCTCGTCATGGTCAAAATAATGCAGTCCATCTTCGTCAAGGTTTGCGCCGAGCAGTCTGTGAATTGTTGCGGCTTCTCTTCCGCACAGCTCTGAAAGACGTTTTGCTGCACGTCCTGTCGGAGCGCAAAGAACGGTTTTTAACCCAAGTGCGTCAAACAACATCAGAATTCCGCAGACAGTTGTGGTTTTGCCTGTGCCGGGGCCTCCCGTAAGAGCGAGCACATCGGTTTCGGAAGCGTGTTTTATTGCTTCAAGCTGCATTTTTGCGTATTTTATGCGCTGTTTGGTTTCTGCATCGTTAATAGTTTTATTGAGTATTTTTGTTCCCTGTTCTTTGTTTTTTGATTTTACCGACATTTCCAAAAGCCGTTTTGCCGTGTAGCTTTCAGCTTCATATAAATAATTCAGATAACAGCCCTCTACGCCCGCAACTTGTGAAATCACAATATCCTCTGATTCATTAAGAGCGTCGAGTGCTTCCGAGACTGCATTTATATCAATGCTTAACAGCTGACAAACCGCAGCGGTTAATTTTTGTTTCGGGATAAAGGTGTGCCCGTTACCCATGTTATGAACAAGCTCAAAAATGAGAGCTGCAGATAAACGCTCGGTACAGTCGCTTTCAAAGCCAAGGTCTATTGCGATCGTATCGGCTTCAAAAAAATCGGCTCCGTAATACTCGGAAACGATCAAGTACGGATTATCTCTTACGGCATCGAGAGAGCTGTTGCCGTAATCCTTGTAAACCCGTGTTGCTATAAGCGGTTTTATACTGTAGCGTGCAAAAAAGTCTATGAGACGGCGAAGCCCCGCTTGTTTTTTGTAGTCCTCGCTGATTTTTTTTGCGCTTTTTTGTGAAATGCCGTTTATAACCGCAAGCTTGTCCGGATCATTTTCAATAATATCAAGTGCATCACTTCCGAAGTGGTCAACAATCTCTTTTGCTTTGGCAGGGCCTATATTTTTAATCGCTCCCGAAGCGAGATAACGAAACATATCATCGGCTCCCGAAGGTGGCTTGACCTCAAAAGCCTCACACTTAAACTGCTCGCCATACTGAGGATGAGTCACCCACGACCCCGTCATCAAAAGCCTCTCCCCCGCAGAAACCCCCGGAACACTCCCCGCCGCAGTAACAATCCCATCAACAGTATCAACCCTCAGAACAGTATACCCATTCTCAGCATTACTAAACACGATGTTACTAACAACACCCTCAATAATGTTTTCTTTTTCTTCTATCATGAAAGCCTCACAAAGATTCGTAAAATATGCAGTGAAAATAGTCGTTGTATTTATCGAAATTATGATGTAAAATAAATTTGGAGGTGAATATATTATGCCAAACATAAAACCGGTTTCCGACTTACGCAATTATGGAGAAGTACTAAGAGATGTCGCTATCGGCTCACCAGTATTCCTGACAAAAAACGGTCACGGATGCTACGCAGTAGTAGATATTGAAGAATATAAAGTATACGAAAAATCAGTAGCGTGGCAAAGCTTAAAAACAGAACTCGACGAAGGCAGAAAATCCGGAGATGAAAACGGATGGATTCCTGCAGATGCAGTGAGAAAAAAGTTTGAGGAAAAGTATAATGGCAAGGATTGATTATTCGCCATTATCATTACTTGACCTTGAACAAATCGGTGATTACATCGAAAATGAACTAATGAGTCCGCAAGCTGCATTTAACACAGTTAATAAGATACAAGATTTAATTGACAAATTATCAATTTTCCCTTTAATGGGAGCAACATTGAAATCAATAGTAAATGCGGATATTGATTATCGTGTTTTGGTATGCGACAATTACCTTGCATTTTATCATACCGATGAAATTGTTGTTTATATAGACAGAATCCTTTATGGCAAGAGAGATTATCTTGCGATATTATTCTCCGAGTTATAGTTTAGCGATGATAAATGATATACATTATCTATAGTATAATCAGTGTTTAATATTACCGATTTCGGTAATATTAAATTTGTTCGGGTGGGGTGCCGGGGTTGCGCAGCGAGGGCGGGAGTTACATGGTTTCTGTGTCGAGGAGGATTGTTACGGGGCCAGAGTTTATGGAGGAGATGTTCATCATGGCGCCGAAGGTGCCGGTTTCGACGGGGAAGCCGGCGGTTTTGCATTCGGTTATGAATAGTTCGTAGAGCGGGATTGCAACGTCGGGGCGAGCGGCAAGGGTGAAGCCGGGGCGGCGGCTTTTGCAATCGGCAAAGAGGGTAAATTGTGAAATGACCAGAAGACTTCCGCCGACAGCTTTAAGGTCAAGATTCATCTTTCCTCCGGAATCGGCAAAAACCCGCAGATTGCACACCTTGGAAGCAAGCTTCTTAACATCATCAATAGTATCGCCGTCTTTAATACCAAGCAAAACAAGAAAACCTTTTTCAATTTTACCTGTTACTTTTCCATCAATCTCAACAGACGCCGATGACACTCTCGTTACAACAGCCCGCATTTGCTTTTACCCTTTCACATAAAATCCGAACTCAATTTTCCATATTTTATTTCTGCATTCTTAATTCTATATTCTTATTTATTTACAATTTCTGCATTCTTAAATCTGCATTTTTATTTATATCTTACTTTTGCATTCTAATTTATTTGCCATTTCTGCATTATCATTTCTGCATTATGATTTCTGCATTCTTATTTAATCCTCACCCGTCGGTTCTTTTAACATCGGTTACTCCCGATACTGCCATAAGTTTTGCCATTGCGGAAACAAGCTCGTCTCTGTTGTTGACTTCAACGACAATTGTAATCGCAGTAACACCTGTGTTTGATGTCCTTGCGTTAAAGGAAGTAATTTTAACGTTTAATGAGTTTAAGACAGAAGCAACATCCACAACAATACCGGTGCGGTCAAGGACTTGGACATCTATTGTTGTTGCATAAAGCGTACCTTCGGTATCGCTCCATGAAACACGGATCCATCTTCCCCCTTCTTCGGGTTCCATCAATGATTTTATATAGTTATGACAATCCTGACGATGCACGGATACACCATAACCTCTTGTGATAAATCCGACAACAGCATCACCCGGGATTGGGGTGCAGCAACGTGCAAACTTGATCAGGCAGTTGTCAAGACCCTCGACCATAATTCCGCGCGTAGGTTTAATACGGGTGTTTTCTATTGCTTCGGCAGCTTGCTCCGGTTCATCTTTTTTGTATTTCGAAGCGGTGCGCAGTTCATCCCGCAGTTTATTTACAATTTTCTGTGCCGATATACCGCCATAACCGATTGCGGCATACATTTCTTCAAGAGCTCCGAAGGATGCACGGGAGAGGATTTTAGGAAGGACATCATCGTGCATTGCTTCGGCAAGGGTGATGTTTGCGTGACGAAGCTCTGCTTCAAAAGAGAGCTTACCGTGAATAATATTTTCCTCACGTTTTTCTTTTTTAAACCATTGCCTGATTTTATTTCTTGCCTCGGGGCTTTTAATTAATTCAAGCCAGTCCCGGCTCGGACCTTTTGAGGAATTTGAAGTCAGGATTTTTACAATGTCGCCATTGCTTAAAGCGTGTGAATACGGCACCATGCGACCGTTTACCATGGCTCCCGTCATTCTGTTGCCGACCTCGGAGTGAATGCTGTATGCAAAATCGATTGGCGTTGATCCAAAGGGAAGATTAATAACATCACCCTGAGGGGTAAATACAAACACCTCATCGGCGAACATATCAACCTTAAGAGCATGCATAAATTCCTGAGCATCGCTGTCCTGCTGAGATTCGAGCAAACGTCTGACCCAGGCAAATTTCTCCTCATCGGCGACCTTCCCGCCTTTACCTTCCTTATACTTCCAATGAGCGGCTATACCATATTCCGCAGTCTGGTGCATTTCCCATGTACGGATTTGAACTTCAAAAGGCACACCCTCGCTACCGATTACATTGGTATGCAGGCTTTGATACATATTAGGCTTCGGAGTACCGATATAATCCTTAAAGCATCCGGGAATCGGACGGTAGAGTTCATGAATGTGCCCGAGAACGTTATAACAGTCTGCAATATCATTAACGATTACACGGATTGCATGTAAGTCCAGCACTTCGGACAAAAGCTTATTTTCGCTGAACATCTTTCTGTAAACACTGTATAAATGCTTGACACGCCCGGAAACCTGACAGGAAATGCCGTGTTCGCTCAGACGCTCGCACAAGCGTGCTTGAATGCCGTTAAGAAAGGTTTCATCTTCTATATGCCGTTGCTTTAGTTCTTCGATAATATCTTCACATGCAACCGGGTCAAGATATCTGATTGAGATATCCTCAAGCTCCCATTTAATTCTCTGCATACCGAGACGGTGGGCAATCGGTGCATACATTTCCATGGTTTCAAGAGAAATATTGCGTTGCTTTTCTTCGGAGATAAACTGTAATGTCCGCATGTTATGCAGCCTGTCGGCAAGCTTAATGAGAATAACCCGAATATCCTGAGCCATTGCAAAGAGCATTTTTCGAAGGTTTTCCATCTGCTCTTCTTCTACGCTTGTATATGTAACACGTGTCAGCTTTGTAACGCCTTCGACAATAGTTGCAACATCATTACCAAAAAGTTTTTCTATATCCTCGTGTGTAACATCAGTGTCTTCAATGCAGTCGTGGAGCAGAGCGGCACAGAGGGAGTCTTCGTCCATTCCAATTTCGGCAACAATTTCTGCTGCTGCGAGAGGATGAGTGATATATTCATTTCCGTCCTTGCGAAGCTGTGTACCGTGAGCTTCCCTGGCAAACTCAAATGCAGTCCTGATGCGCTCAATGTTCACACCGGGCATGTATTCAAGTATTACCGCTTCAAGGTCATGATATTTTTCAATAGCACTAATCATATCGTTTGTTCCTTGCTTGCTCTGATGTCGTGGAGCTGCAGCTGGACATTGCTGCGTCCTCGAAATTCATTTACCTGCGGCTCAAATGCCAAATCAACAGTCATTCCTTCACTGACACCAAGGTCTTCTGTGGGTACAGAAAAAAATATGCAGTCAAGATTTTTTCCGGATTTTCCGATTTTTAGTTTTGAATGCTTTCCATCACCAATAGACTGGGCTGAAGATAGAACAGCTCCCAATATACATAAGCAGGGTGAAGGATTGCCGTTTCCAAAGGGTTCAAGATGCTCCAGTGCTTCTATATTTTGAATCGTCAAAAGCTCAGGTTTTTCCACTTCGAAGTCGAGCTTAAGCCCGGGTTTTGTAATCGCGGTGACATTATCATTATAATATTTGACTATTCTGGTACGAAGCTCATCAATATTTTCCTCCGCCACCGTAACACCGGCTGCCATCTCATGACCACCGTAGTTTAGAAGGATATCCTCGCATGAACACAGGGCATCATAGAGCACAAATGAACCGAAGCTGCGGCACGAACCCCGTCCGGTCCCATCCTCATCGATGCTTATTATTACAGCAGGGACACAGTACCGTTCTGCGATTTTTGCAGCAATAATACCTGTAACACCTTGATACCATCCCTTTTGTGCAAGCACAATCGGTTCACAGGGTACAGCTTCACCGGATAACATTGCTATTGCCTCATCATATATTTCCTGCTCAAGGCTGCGGCGCTCGGAATTAAGGCGGCAAAGCTCTACAGCAAGCTCCTCCGAGTCTTCATAACTTTTTGAAAGTAACAATTTCACCGAAAGCTCGGATTGCCCCATTCTTCCTGCGGCGTTTAATCTCGGGGCAAGAGTAAAACCTATTGTTGAAGATGTGACGGTTCCGGGGGTAATACCTATCTCCTGCAGCAAGCTGCGAAAACCCGGTCTCGGATATCTGTTCAGAATATCCAACCCAAGTTTTATAAGCTCACGGTTTTCCCCGACAACGGGCATAACATCGGCAACAGTCCCAAGTGCAACCAAATCACAATATGATTTAATAATAGTATCTGACTGATAATCATTTTCCAGTGCGCAAATTAATTTAAAAGCAACTCCGACACCTGCGAGGGATTTGTACGGATACTTACAATCGGGGCGTTTCGGGTCCACAACTGCAACTGCATCGGGAAGGTCTCCTCGGCATTCATGATGATCTGTTATAACAAGGTCGAGACCTATTGACTTTGCAAATTCGGCTTCCTCAATTGCTGTTATTCCGCAGTCAACGGTTATTACCAGTGTAATACCCTTTTCCTTGAGATTGGAAAGAGCAGAATTATTTAAACCGTAACCTTCGTTAAAGCGTTCGGGTATATATATTTCAAAATCTGCGTTTTTTGAATCGAGCCAAATTGAAAGAATTGCACAGGAAGTCATACCGTCGACATCGTAATCACCATATACAGCAATCCGTTCACCATTGCTGACGGCTTTATTTATCCTGACAACAGCTTTGTCCATGTCGGCCATTAACAGCGGATCAAATAAACCGGTTTGTTCATTTCCTATGGCAGCACTTACATCTTTTAAATCGGTAATACCTCTTGAAGCAAGAAAAACGGACACAAGCGGGTTTACGCCATTTCGGCAAAACTCAACTGCTGTATCCCTATCAAAACTTCCGATATCCCAATTATCAAACCTCATCCCGAGTGGCCCACCTTTCCGCATCCCCCCATTATATCAAAATATTGAGATATTCTCAACTAACTGTTCACCAACGCCTCGCCGACTTTAAATATATCGCCTGCGCCTACAGTTAAGACAATATCTCCTTTGCGCGCAATGCATCTGACCGCATCGGTCAGGGCAGAAAACTCGGATATGCATTTTGCCCCCGGTACAGCGTTTGCCAGGACACTCGATGATATACCCACATCATTATTTTCTCTTGCTGCATATATCTCAGCTAAAAAAACAATATCCGGCCTGTCAAGTTCTTTGACAAAATCGGAAAAAAGAGCTTTGGTTCTTGTATATGTATGAGGTTGAAAAGCAAGAATAACACGGTTATATGTATTAAGTGCCTCGACCGTATCAAGCAATGCGTGAAGCTCACAAGGATGGTGTGCATAATCGTCATATATATCGGCTCCGTTATAGCTTCCTTTATATTCAAAACGCCTGCCGACGCCCGTATATCCGAAAAGCCCTGTCTCGATTGCCTCGGGAGATATTCCTATGGCAAGACAGGAAGCTGTTGCGGCAAGTGCATTTATGAGATTATGTCTGCCCGGGATCTGCAAAGTGATTTTGCAAACATGTTTTCCGTCAAATAATACGTCCATAGAAGGAGAACGTCCCGAAAATGTTACATTAACACCACGGACACGTATCGGAAGATCCGTTACACATGCTTTTTCATTAAACCCGAATGTCAGCAAATCGTGCGGGACAGAAGCAAGCGCATCCATAGTATTTTCATCATCACCGTTACATACAATAAAACCTCGTGACGGTATTAGTGTTGCAAACTTACGGAAAGACTGTTTAATTTCATCCAAATCCTTAAAGAAATCAAGGTGGTCGGTATCGATATTAAGAACAACAGTCACAGTAGGGTGGAAATTATGAAAGGAATTATAGTATTCACAAGACTCAACAACGATTACATCACCCTTACCGACACGGCATCCCGACTCCAGCACAGGGAGAGTTCCTCCAAGCATAATTGTCGGATCTGTTTCGGCGGCAAGCAGGATATGAGAAACCATTGAGGTTGTTGTTGTTTTTCCGTGTACACCCGAGATGCATATTGCGTTTGAATACTTACGCATGATATATCCCCAGGCTTCGGCACGTTCAAAAACAGGAATTCCCTGTAAACGGGCTTCCTTGATTTCGTCATTATCTTCACGGGCTGCAGCGGTACGGACGATATAACCGACATCGGAGATGTTATCCGCCGAGTGCCCTATTGTCACTTTGACCCCGAGTGCTCTCAAATCACTCACAGCCTGGCTTTCGTTTATATCCGAACCCGAAACCCCGATACCCATGGAATGCAAAATTTCAGCAAGCGGTGACATGGAAACGCCGCCAATCCCTACAAAATGGCAATTTTTCCCACTGTCTATGTACTCACCAAAACTATTTGGATTCATAATGCTCCTTAATACAAAACGGTAAAAAAATAGAATAATTGCATTAACATCGGTTTTTGATTATACTATTGTGGAGTGAAATTTACAACAAAAATATCTTCTTCCGGAAATTAACAGGATGTATATATAAGAACATACAAGGATTCTTCATACCGGAACCGGGTGTACGAAAGGCGAGAAAATGAAAATAACAGCTCCCCCCGCATATATAGCTTTTATATTAAACCGCCTTGTATCGGAAGGGTACGAAAGTTACGTTGTCGGCGGAAGCGTCAGAGATGCTGTTATGAATCGTCCGGTTAAGGACTGGGACCTTGCAACATCGGCAAAACCCGTCGAAGTTGCAAGCATATTTTCAGAAACTGTTTTAACGGGAGAAAAATTCGGCACTGTTACTGTTGTATTACCGGAATGTTCGGTTGAGGTAACCACATTTCGAAGCGAAGGCGAATACAATGACGGACGCCATCCCGATGAGGTTGAGTTTATATCAAGCCTTAATGAGGATTTAAGCCGGCGGGATTTTACAATCAATGCAATGGCCGAGTCCATCGAAGGTGAGTTGTTTGACCCGTTTGATGGGATAGAGGATATAAAAAACGGTATCATAAGATGTGTCGGCGGGCCGAATACAAGATTTTCGGAAGATGCATTGCGGATGTTCAGGGCACTGAGATTTAGCGCAGAGCTCGGATTTTGCATTGAAACAGAAACTCTCCAGGCAATTTATGCAAATACAAACCTTGTATATAAAATAAGCAGTGAGCGAATACGGACGGAGCTTGAGAAAGTTTTAATGTCAAAAAGACCCGAGGTAGCCGGTGAAATGATTAAAATCGGCTTACTCAGCAGGTTTATTACTACAACCGGTAAATCTCCGGCAGGTCTTGAGAAGCTTTGCAACCTTCCGCAGGAGCCGATGCTGAGATGGTGTGCTTTTTGTGCGATACTGCTCAAACAGAATTTTATAAGCACGGCAACTGAATTGCTGCAGGGCATGCACCTTGACGGAAAGACACTCAAAACCTGTTTGCGGGCTCTGGTTATAGCAAAATTTCCAAAAAACAGTACCGGCATTAAAATACTTCTCTCAAAAAACGATGCTGCCGTTGTACGGTGCGCTGCTGCAGTGAGCGATGTTTTCTCCGACACAGGTGAAATCAGTTCATTAACCAATGCCGAAGAAATTATCTCGAGCGGTGAATGCTACTCGCTTGGAGAGCTTGGTGTAACGGGACGTGACCTGTTGGAAATAGGGCATCCGCCGGGCCGCATGCTCGGTGAGACCTTAAGCAAATTATTGGAACATGTAATTAAAAATCCGCAGGATAACAAGCGTGATACTCTGCTAAGCCTGATGAAAGCGTCTGTTGATGATTAAAGCATTATATGTTATTCTTCATAAATAAAATCAAAGGAAAACGGTAAATGACAATCAATGCTCCATGGCTTAAATCATATGGAAATATACCGCACAGCTTAAATTATCCCGATTGTTCGATGGCAAAAATGATATTTGATACTGCGGAAAAATATCCCGATATAACCGCATACGATTTTTTCGGATGCAAGCAAACATATAAGAACTTTGCAAGTGAAATTCAGCAATGCGCCCGGGGGCTTCTTTCGATAGGAATAAGAAAGGCGGACAGATTCACAATATGCATGCCGAATACACCGCAGGCGGTGGTAATGTTTTATGCGGTCAATCTAATCGGTGCAGTTGCAAACATGGTACATCCGCTTTCTGCGGAAGAAGAGCTTGTAAATTATATAAACGGAAGCAACAGCACAGCGGTTTTAACACTTGACCAATTTTCACCGAAATTTGATGAAATAATGCCGAGAACAGAAGCAGGGAAGTTGATTCTTGCAGGTGTTGAAGACGGTCTCAAGGGTATAAAAAAAATAATGTACAGATGTACAAAAGGGCGAAAAATCAAACGCAGGGCATCAGAAGGAAATATACTGCGCTACATGGATTTAATGAGCAAAGGGTTGTATCCCGCCGAAAATCAAGAGGATATACCTTCCGGTATGGTGCAGCCGGATGCAGGCACAAGCGGTGATGATATAGCTGCAATTCTCTACAGTGGAGGCACATCGGGCACAACCAAGGGGATACTTCTTACAAACTTGAATTTTAATGCTCTTGCAATGCAAACAGAAGCGGCAGGAGATTGTGTTGTACCAAGTCATAAAATGCTGGCAATAATGCCTGTCTTTCACGGCTTCGGGCTTGGCGTATGCCTGCACACCGCTTTTGCTTCGGGCGGGACTGCGCTGCTTGTACCGCAGTTTTCGTTATCATCATATGTAAAGCTTCTCAAGAAACAAAAGCCGCATTATATTGCAGGCGTGCCGACATTGTTTGAAGCTATGCTAAGGCACCCGGATATACGAAAAATTGATATGTCACAAATGGAAGGGATTTTTTCAGGCGGGGATTCTTTATCCGTTGAACTAAAACGTAAGGTTGATGAGCTATTAACAAGCTGCGGCTCAACAGAGCAGGTGAGAGAAGGTTACGGGCTGACAGAATGTGTAACAGCAAGCTGTCTTACACCCAGAAAGTTTCACAAGGAAGGAAGCATTGGCATTCCGTATCCGGATATGTTTTACAAAATTGTCCGGCAAAATTCACAGGAGACTGAACCCTACGGTACGGAAGGAGAAATAGTAATATCCGGGCCGACTGTTATGAAGGGTTATGACAATAACGATGAAGAAACATCAAAAACCCTTCAAACACACGCTGACGGAAGAGTCTGGCTGCACACCGGCGACCTTGGTATAATGGATGAAGACGGGTTTATATATTTCAAGCAAAGAATTAAAAGAATGATTGTATCCTCGGGTTACAGCATCTATCCGACACAGCTTGAAAATGCAATTGAAGCCCATGAAAACGTGCTGATAAGCTGCGTTATAGGCATTCCCGACGATTATAAAATGCAAAAAATCAAAGCATTTATAACACTGCGGGATAATGCTGAGGCAACAGATGAAATAAAAAAATCAATATATGAACATTGCAAGAAAAATATCGCAAAATATGCAATGCCCGCAGAATTTGAATACCGAAATGAACTTCCCCGGACGCTGGTAGGTAAGGTTGCGTATTTAGAATTGGAAAAAGAAGAGCTTGCAAAAGCAGAAGCAAAGGAAGAGAAGCATGGATAAAAAATGGTTTGATGATATGGAAGCAAAAATCCCGCACGGGAATGTACGGACAAGGTTTGCTCCGAGCCCGACGGGGTATATGCATGTCGGCGGTTTGCGTACGGCACTTTATGCTTACCTTATAGCAAAAAAAGCGGGCGGAACTTTTATTTTAAGGATAGAAGATACCGACACTGCAAGATTTGTCGAAGGTGCGGTTGAAATAATCATAAAGACATTAAACGGAGCGGGATTATTTTACGATGAGGGTCCCGATATCGGAGGACCGGTTGCTCCGTACACACAAAGTGAGCGTCGTGATTTATATAAACCCTATGCTGAGCTGCTGTGCGAAAAAGGTGCTGCTTATTATTGTTTTTGCGAGCAAAATGAAGCTTCTAAGGATAATGATGAAAGCAATTTTGAATTAAAAAATGACCCGTGCAGGGAATTGCCGTATGAATCGTCAAAAGAACGTGCCGATGCAGGGCAGCTGTTTGTTATACGTATGAAAGCGCCAAAAGATGGTGAAACAACGGTTGTTGATGCTGTTTTCGGTGATATAACAACTCCGAATAAAACCATGGATGATATGGTGCTTTTAAAGCGTGATGGACTGCCGACATACAATTTTGCGAATGTTATTGACGACCATTTAATGGGAATAACTCATGTAATGCGCGGAAGTGAATATATCAGCTCTGCTCCGAAGTATAATGTTCTATATAAAGCATTCGGGTGGGAAATTCCGACATATATTACAGTATCACTTATAATGCGTGATGCGCAAAATAAACTCTCGAAACGCCATGGTGACCCGACATATGACGATTTGCTGGCACAAGGGTTTTTGCCGGAAGCAATTTTAAACTATGTTGCGCTGCTTGGCTGGAGTCCGGGCGGTGAAAATGAAATATTTTCATTAAAGGATTTAATAAAAGCGTTTGATGTAAGCGGGATTTCAAAATCTCCTGCAATATTTGATATAAATAAGCTTATTCATTTTAACAGTGAATATATCAGAGCTTTACCGCCGGAAAAATTTATCGGGCTTGCAAGACCGTATATTAACGAAGTTATAAAAAACAAAGACATATCAACAGAAGCTGTCGCCGGGATATTACAGGCAAGGTGTGAGAAATTAAGCGATATACCCGAAAAAATCGACTTCTTTGAGAAACTTCCTGATTACGATACCGAATTATATATACATAAAAAGTCGAAAACAGATAAAATGATATCACGAGACATGCTGATTGAGGCAAAAAAAGCTCTTGAAAAACTTACGGATTGGACAAGTGAAGCTATTCATGATACGCTTATTACACTTGCACTTACCCTTGAAGTAAAAAATGCAACCCTTATGTGGCCCGTTCGTATTGCCGCAGCAGGAAAAGCGGTAACACCCGGCGGAGCGGTTGAAATATGCTTCATACTTGGAAAAGATGAAATAATCAGGCGCTTGGATATAGGGATAGAAAGATTAAACTCTGACCATGGAGGATAACCCATGAGTGGTATATCAAAAAACTTACTTTTAGGATTTACGCTTGTTTGCGTAATTGTCTTGATTGTTTTTTGTATTCAATTAATTGTAATTAACAGCGGAGTTGACCGTAATCAACCGGGCTCTGTTTCCGGAGCCGGACAGGGAGATGCGGATGAATCGCCCGATGGTGAAGAAGAAGATGGTGATGAGGTAGGTGCAATTCCGACACCGACACCCCGCCCGCTTCCTCAGGGTACCCGTTATGAGCTTATTATTTCCGATAATAACAGATTGATTATATATGCAAGAGATGAATTTTTCGATTATGAAGAAGAAGGCTTAAGCTGGCTGTTCCGATACAGTGCCGGAGGAAATGCAGTTCTCGATATATCATTTACAATGTTTACTGTTGCGCAAAGTGCGGCTGATCAAGCGGTGGCGTTTTTAAACCGTTACTCGGGCGGGACTGAAGCTGTATATGTCGGAGAAATTGTAATCCCCGGGTCGTCGATATACGGTTACCATGCAACTGCAAGGCATGGCGAAGAAAATTACGAGGTTTGGATACACGAACCTGCCGACAGTGATATTGCGCTTGCGTTTGTTATAAGGTATGAAAACGACCAACAAAAAGATGCTCTGTATGAAGTACTGAGCACCTTGGATATTGTAAGGATTGGCGAACCCGTAACACCGCCTCCGGATCACGGACTTGACGGCTCAGGGTTTGACGGCCTTGGAACAGACGGTACAGATGATGGGGGTACTAACGATGTGGATTGATTACTTAGAACCCTAGCCCCAATCCACCCGTTAGCCTGGCCATAGAATCCGACATGCTGTTCTCGGCTTTTCGTAATGCTTCGTTTACTGCTGCGACAATTAAGTCCTGGAGCATTTCGACATCCTCGGGGTCAACTGCGTCGGGAAGGATAGTAAGCTCGGAAAGTTCTCTTTTACCTGTGACAACGGCTGTTACCGCTCCGCCGCCGGAATTTGCAGAATATGTTTTGTCTTCCATTTCGGCCTGCATTTTAAGCAGGTCGTCTTGCATTTTCTGTGCTTGTTTTATCATATTCATGTTCATTCCGCCGCCTAAACCGCCGCCTCGAAATCCACCTTTTTTAGCCAAAATTACATCACTCCTTTAAGTTATTCAAAATTTACTACACCGAAAGCACTTAAGCTTTCAAGCTTGTTGCGTCCGCTGTCATTATCTTTTATTTGGTCCGTAACTTCAAAATTAATGATTATATCTCTGCCAAGCACCTTACTAACAGTTGTTTTTAGAAGCTCGGAGAATCCCGACTCAATTAAATTCGCCGTAAATGAATCAGTAAGCTTAATGCAAAGAATATTATCCTGCAGACTCGGTTGCACTTTGGAACTGTCATTTAATAAAGCGAGAAGTGAAGGCTCGTTATTAAGCATTTTGAGTGTATCTTTCCAGAAATCTCCGGAGGGTTTAGGCGGCTCCGTTGCGGGTGGTTCTATAGACGACGGCTCCACTGAGGGTGGTTCTGCAGAAGGTGGCTCCACTGAGGGTGCCGGTGGTGTTACTTCCTGCTCAAGTACAAAATCCGGTTCCGGCACGGTTTTTTGTTCTGCCGGTGCTTCCTGTTGCGCTAACGGAGCAGGACTTTGTGTCTGTTTTTCTTGCGGAGGTGGAGCTTGTACCTGTGTGCTTGCCGAAACTTGCGCCTGTGCGCTTACCTGCGGTTCGGAGTTAAAAATATCACACATTTTTAGAAGGCACATTTCTGCAGTAAGTTTTGATGTGCCGCTTCGTCCCTGTCCGGAAATCGTTGTTTTAAGAACATCGAGACAATCAAACAAATGCTTATTCGAAATAGCCTTCGATATATCCGAAAGGTCTGCAAAACTGTAATTTGCAGAGAGCAGTAAATTTGAATCTGCAGAAAGCTTATAAACAAGAATATCCCGCATCAATGAAGTGAGTTCGTTTAACAACGAAGCCATATCTCGTCCGTCGTTATACAGGTCATCGAGAGTTTTTAGTGCGGAAATAATATCACAGCTTAAAATCTGCCGCATCAGGTTTAATATTTCACTTTGTCCGGCAAGTCCGAGCGTTTCTTTAATGTGGGATAAATCAATTGTATCGGAATATGCACACTGGTCAAGTAGTGATATCGCATCACGCATTGAACCGTCTGCCAAAAGAGCAAGCTTCTCTGCTGCGTCGTCTGCAAGGGATAAATTCTCATTTGATGCGATTTTCCTGAGTCTCTCGGCAAGTGTGCTTGGAAGCAGTCTCTTAAATGAAAACTTCTGACAGCGTCCCTGTATGGTTGCAGGTACTTTATGAAGCTCTGTTGTTGCGAGAATAAATAATATATACTCCGGCGGTTCTTCGAGGATTTTCAGCAGTGCATTAAACGCAGAGATTGAAAGCATATGAACTTCGTCTACTATATAAACACGTTTTTTTACTGCAGCAGGTGAATATACTGCCTCATCACGCAGCGCTCTGACATTATCGACGCTGTTGTTGGAAGCGGCATCAAGCTCAAGAACATCCAGTATGCTCCCGTCTTCTATTCCGACACATGCCGTACATTTATTACATGGCTCGCCGTCTTCCGGGCTTTGACAGTTTACTGCACGTGAGAGGATTTTTGCACATGTGGTTTTGCCTGTACCGCGTGTACCGACAAACAAATAAGCATGCGAAAGTCTTCCGGTAATGAGCTGCCTGAGCAAGGTTTCCGTAATATGCTCCTGCCCGGTGACATCGCCGAAACGCCTTGGTCTGTATTTTCTGTAAAGAGCCTGATACATATGGTATTCTCCAATGAGGTTTATTGGTGTTTACTCCGACGAAAGATCGCACACCGGTCTTTGAAAGTATAACATGCCCGCTGACCTGACAGCCGGCTCAAGGCCGGCTCCCTCACGGCACACGTAAAATTTCACTTAATGCTGCTCGGTTCCCCGCCTGACATGGTTCGCAAGTTTACGTTGCGTGAGACCGACCCGTCAACGCTGCTTATCAAGGGCTGGCAACACATCATAAGTCCGGGGACCGGAATTCATCCCTGCTGTAGCGGATTGCAGGTTACAGGGCACCGCTAACTCCCCGACTAGTGCGATCTTTCCTCGGCGTAAATTTTACTCATTATACTATGTGCCAATTAATATATCAACACTTGTGATTTATTCGTTTTACTATGATAATTACTGTGATATTTGATTGACAAGCGGGTAAAACTGTGTTAGTATTCGGAGTGCAAATCCGTGGGCTTAGTTTCGGGATAATGCCGCAAAGCGGTATCTTTTCCGCCCGATACCCGGCTCAATCGGAGCAGCAGATAAAATGTTTTTGTGTCTGAATTATCGACACACAAAGAAAAGAAAGGTTTTTTATAATGATTACAAAAGAGCACAAAGAACAGGTTATTGAAAATAACCGTACGCATGAATCCGATACCGGGTCGCCGGAGGTGCAGGTAGCAATTCTCACGGAACGTATCAAGCAGCTTACAGAGCATCTTAAGGTACACAAAAAAGATAAACACAGCGAGCTTGGATTACTGAAAATGGTCGGTCGCCGCCGCAGTCTTTTGGACTACCTTGCAAATAAAGATATTGAGCGTTATAGAGCATGTATCGCCAAGCTTGGTATCAGAAAATAAAATGTTACTAAATGGCGAGTGGGATAACCCACTCGCCGTATGCAGTATGGAGTAAAAAGA
>Ga0123356_10001021_pt1 | contig 31126 bp, 21 predicted proteins | sample TergutEmb28metaG_2_FD_92546 | JGI IMG/M metagenome (GOLD analysis project Ga0123356, IMG submission 92546) | Embiratermes neotenicus P3 segment gut microbial communities from Petit-Saut dam, French Guiana - Emb289 P3 | ecosystem: Host-associated > Arthropoda: Insects > Digestive system > Gut ...
GTAATTAAGGAATGTAAGCAAACGGGCGCGCGCATTGGAAAACTTGTTACACCGCGCGGAATCATTGAAACCCCCGTTTTTATGCCTGTGGGTACTCAAGCCACCGTTAAAGGCGTTTCGGTTGACGAACTTAAAGAAGCAGGTTCGCAAATAGTGCTATCTAATACTTACCACCTCACCTTGCGTCCGGGGGAAGATATAATTAAGGGCGCGGGCGGGCTTCACAAATTCATGAATTGGGATAAACCAATACTCACAGACAGTGGCGGTTTTCAAGTTTTCTCTCTTGCCACTTTAAGAAAAGTGACAGACGAGGGGGTTCAGTTCAATTCCCACATTAACGGCGAAAGGCGGTTTATCACGCCCGAAAAGGCAATAGAAATTCAGCAAACTCTTGGTTCGGATATCATTATGGCTTTTGACGAATGCACGGCTTCGGGCGTTTCGCACGATAGGGCAAAATCTGCGGTGGATCGCACAATTAGCTGGCTTGATCGTTGCTATAAACGGGCGGATAATGAAAATCAAATGCTTTTTCCCATAATTCAAGGCAATATGTTTAAAGATTTAAGGAAAGAAAGCGCGGAAAGAACGCTACCGTACGCAAAAATGGGCATTGCAGTGGGCGGTTTATCGGTGGGTGAAGAAAAGCCAGTTATGTACGATATGCTTGATACCCTTAAACCCTTTTATCCAAAAAATATGCCCCGTTATCTTATGGGTGTCGGCACGGCGGATTGCATTATTGAAGCAGTTATGCGCGGTATTGATATGTTTGATTGCGTGCTTCCCACAAGAATTGCGCGGAACGGCACAGCCATGACGCTTAAAGGAAATATAACTATCCGAAATGCGCCTTTTAGGGAAGATTATTCCCCCATTGAAGAGGGTTGCGATTGCTATGCCTGCAAAAGCTATTCGCGTTCGTATATCCGCCACCTCATTAACGCAGGCGAAATCATGGGTGGCAGGCTGATTTCACTTCATAATATCCGCTTTTTGCACCGTTTCACGGAAATGATTAAAAATGCAATCAAAGAGGATAGGCTATATGACTTTTATAAAACGCTTGACTTTTCTAAATAACAATAGTAAAGTAGTGTATACATAAAACAGTAGGAGTTTAATTTAATGAATAATTTATTATCAGCAGATTCTTTTCAAGTAGTGGTTTGGGTGCTAATGGGCGCACTTGTTGTGCTTATGGTGGTAATGTCCGTAATTCCCCAACGCAAACAAAAAAAGAGAATGATGGAAATGATGCAAAGCCTTGCAATAGGCGACAATGTTATGACAATAGGCGGTTTTATCGGCAAAGTTGTGGGCATTAATGAGGATAAGTACACCCTTAATATCGGCACAGAAAGCGAACCTGTTCATGTTGTGGTAATTAAAAACGCAATCAGAACCAAACTTGACGCTAACGGCAATGTTCCCAACTTCACCGCACAAAGGCAAGTTCCTCCCACCGCCCCCGCAAAAGAAGAAGAAAAATCAGACGATACATTTTAATATTCTTTCAAGAAAACATTTTAAAAAACCGCCTCATATTTGGGGCGGTTTTTTATCGCATTACAAGGTTGTTTTCTTACTAAATTTCTGAATAAATATCGCAAAATTAGGACAATTTCCGCACAATTTCAAGCGCACCCCAAATCCATTCGCACGCGCCGTCAAACCGATAGCCCTTAAATCCTGCTTCCGTGAGAATGTCTTCAATTTCACTTTTTTGAATGTTAGTATTTATAAGCCCGTTTAGCCCGTTTCGTTCCTTGGCAATTTCTAAGATATAATCATAATAAGTACCCGAATAACCAAATGTGGTGGTGAAAGCAATAGGGTTGGCTATTGCGCTTAAAACCGTTTCTTCCGTATCTTCGTAAAACAAACTGCGCCCGTTGTCATAAAGCGGATAAAAGGATTCGCCCAAACCACTCATTTTTATAGCAATGTTGGATAAATGCCTATCGTCTTGGCGGGTGATAAAGTCAAGAATAATCATTCTTGCAATGTCATCTTTATATTGAGGGCGGACGGCAATCAAATTTTTATATTCGTTATCCATGCGCGTTCCGTCAAAAAGCCTGCGGAAATGAACAATATATTCTTTGGAAAAATCGTATAAAAATGCAGAAAAAACCGTGTCTTTATCCGTGCGGTAAGCAGGGCAACAAGGCACGCCAAGTTTCTTAGCAAGAAGATAAACCGCAACTTCGGATTCGGCATCGGTTGTAAGCGGATTGATTCGTTGTTTAAAAATTCCGTATTGCCCGCCAAACACGCCGTAGCGTTTCACATTATATCCTTCGGGCGTGTCAATGCTATCACCGCTTTGATCAATTCTTTGGTGAAAAACCGAATCAAAAACATTGGTAATTACAGAAGATAACAATTCTTTTTCATTGTGGGCAATCCAAAGCAAGTCTTTTGGATGAATGCCCCTTGTGATTTCTGCAATCTTGAGTGTATCGTAATGCGAAAGCCCGCACCTAAACAATATCTTTTCAATATCACGGCGATCGCGGTTTACCACGCGTTCGGATAAAAACTCTTGAAACTGTTCCGCCGTCCACCTATTCGTGCCACGGGTATAAAGCGCAACAACTTCGTTATATTCGGGCTTAATAAAAGTAACCGCATTTGCGCCGTCTATTGTGCCGATTGCCTCATTATCCCACTTAAGCCAACGCACGGCAGGTTGAGAGGATTGCGCCTTTTCGCGCCCGTCTTGAGGTTTTACCACACCTAAAGGAATTTTGTAAGATTTTCCGTCCTTAACTGCGCCCAATATTTTCCCTTCGGCGCAAAGGATACGCACGCGCCTATCGGAAATGCCCCACATTTCAGCCGTTTGTTGTGCAGTCATATATTTAGTTTTTAAATCTTTATTCTTCGCCATACTCTAATTATATTAACCATTCGGAATAATGTCAACCGTATTGTTCCGAATAATCCCAAACAAAAAACAGCACCCATTTTCAGGGTGCTGATTTAATTTCCTAACTGCCTTGTTCTATTTCTTTCTAAAATTAACGCTAATAATTCCCGAAACCGCGCCAGTGGCAGTGTTTGCGATAAGATCAATAAAGCTAAAGCTATTTCCGCTTAGCGAATTTTTTAACACAAGGAAAACGAATATAGACACAACCGCATAAAGCAAGCCCGCCGATGCACCCTTAAACGCGCCTTTACTTCTATCCTTAATGCCGAATAAGCAACCCACCAGCACGCTTAGCACTTTAAGCACTTGATTTATAGGTAAAATTGCGCCTTCGCCCATTCCTGTAAGTTTCACAATTAGCGCAAGCACCAAAACCACTATCAGCGATGCTATCACCGCAATAAGCGTACTTCTTAAAATATCAAGCACTATTGCCTTATTTCCCTCAGATGCCATTTTTGATTTCATTTACTTTAGCCCCCAAAATTTAATTTATTACAGTATACTAACCTTTTTCGTACTTTATGAATAATAGCTTTTGCACTAATAGCCAAATAATCGGCAAGAGATTTACACAATCAGACATATGTGGTACAATATTCAAAAGGAACACAGAAGAAAAATGAATAAAAAAGAAGAAAGCCAAGCCGTAGATTCTGCGGAAAATAAGAAAAAAGGGGATTTGTATCAGAAAGATTTCAGATGCAGATTTAGGCTTCTGTTGCTAATTCCGTCCATTGCCGTTTACATATTGTTGTTCTTTCTAAGCGATGGCGTTAAAGATATCATAAAGTTTAAGGACTATGGCGTTTTAGCTAGCGTAATTGTTGGCAATTTTGCTTGCGCGATTACGGCAGTATCAATTTTTGCTGTATTTGATAAGTCTGGCAAACTTTTGGACGCGTCAAATAGGATATTCTTTATTGATGCAATTACGCTTGCCATGAGCAACTTAATATTTTCGTTGCTATTCTACTCAAGAGCCAAACAAGCACTCTTTTTTATTGTGCTGATAAGTTGCTATCACACTTTTATTATTTTTCACTACTATTTGAAAGTAATGTTTGATGAAATCGGCGTGAAAAATCGCTGGAAATACGAAGATAAGCGCGAAGAACTATATAAAGAACTTAAAGAACTAAACAAAGAACCCGAAGAACTAAGCGAAGAAGGAAAATCCAAACGCGAACAAAGAATAAAATGTGTTAATGAAAGAATTGAAGAATGCAATAAAAGGATTGCCAAACCTAAATCCACAAAGAAACAAACAAGAATAGAAGAGTTAGAAAAACTCATTGAACTTAAAGAACTAAATAAAGAACTTGAAGAACTAAATAAAGAACTTGAAGAACTAAACAAAGAAAAAGAAAAATCCGAAAACGAAGAAAGGATTAAAAGCGTTAATGAAAGAATAAAAATCGTTGAGAAAAGAATAAAAGAGTTAAAAAAACTCATTGAAGATAGAAAAGAATCTGAGAGTGGGCAAGAATCAAAAAAAGCAGATAATCAAGACGAGTCGCAAAAGCAATGTTGCCTTAGAATAAAGCTTATTGTTCGCAAATATATTCTCACTAATACTTTAATTGATGCAATAGTAATATTTGTTCCCACAATTTTGTTGTTCTGTTTAAAGCGCAGTTACGATTCCTGTATTCAAACTCAGAGAGTATGGTTTTTTGTCATTTTTTGGGCGTACATTCTCTTTTGCATAATGACAAAAGAACTTCTTGAGTGCAAATTGGACGGAACGGATAAGAACGATAATAATGACAGCGCAACTGGCGAAAAGAATGACAGCGAAACTGGCGAAAAAGATAACAACAAAATAGACAAAAACAATGATGGCGAAACTAACGAAAACACATTGCCATAATATATTTTTTTTGCGTACGGCTTGTATTTTTTTTAGGGATTTGGTAGAATTAAAAGCGAAAAGGAATTTTGATTATGGAAATTAAGGTTATTGCAAAAAATATTTTTGATAAAAAGCACGAAACGGGCTGTGGCGAATGCCAAGCAAGTTGCCAATCCGCCTGCAAGACGAGTTGCACAGTAGGCAACCAAGCGTGCAAGCAAGAAAAGGTTAACACCGTAAAAAAGGCAGAAGAAAAATAATTGGTTCACGCGTTTAGTTTCAACCTTGGCGAAAAAGAGCTTTATTTTTTGTGGGATATTGAGAGCGGTAGTTTGCTACGCGTAGACTATGAAGCATTTTGCTGTGCAAAGAAGCGTTACGCCAATATCAGCAAAGAATCCAAAAAAGCAAGCGCGCCTTTAAGCGAAAGCGAAAAGATTTTTTTAACTCTTGAAAAAGAGGGCATTTTGAATGCGCCTCAAAAGATTTCCGCATTTAAAAAAGAATATAAATATTTAAAAGCCTTGTGCCTGCACATATCTAATGATTGCAATATGCGTTGCGATTATTGCTTTGCGGATAATTATGTGGCAAAGGGTGCGGATATGAGTGTGGAAACGGGCAAGCGCGCAATTGATTACCTTATTGCAAACAGCGGAAGTAAGAAAAATCTTGAAGTTGATTTTTTTGGCGGTGAACCGCTTTTAAACTTTGGCGCGGTAAAGGAAATTATCACTTACGCAAAAGAGGCAGGCAAACTAAATGATAAGGAATTTTTATTTACCCTAACCACAAATTGCTTGCTTCTTGATAATGACGCGCAAGATTATCTTAATAAAGAACTTGATAATGTGGTGCTAAGCCTTGACGGACGCGAAAGCGTGAATAATGCTTGCAGGCGTTCTCTTGGCGGAAAGCCTGTTTATGATAAAATTGTTAAAAACATTTTAGAGTTTATTAAAAAACGCGGTGAAAAAAGCTATTATGTCCGCGGTACAATTACCGCCAAAAATCCTGACTTTGCAAGCGACATTTTGCATATTGCCGATCTTGGCATAAATCAGATTTCATTAGAACCTGTGGTTTTAAATAATAGCCACCCGCTTGCCGTTAAAGAAGAACATATTGCGCCTATGTGCTTGGAATATGAACGCCTTGCAAGAGAAATGCTTAAAAGGCGGAAAGAGGGCAACGGCTTTAACTTCTTCCATTTTATGATTGACTTAGAACACGGGCCATGCTTGAACAAACGCTTAACGGGTTGCGGTGCAGGCACGGAATACCTTGCCGTTGCGCCGAACGGAAACCTTTACCCTTGCCACAGGTTTTTGGATAATGAAAACTTTCTTTTGGGCAATGTTTTTAACGATTTTAATTTTAGTTCACCTAAAGCCCTTGCGCTAAAGGAAACTTTTGCCTCATTAAGCGTGCATTCCAAGCCTTATTGCAAAAATTGCCCTGCAAAATACTATTGCGGTGGCGGTTGCGTGGCAAATTCCCTTGAATTTAGCGGTGAACTTGAGGGCGAATACAAAGTGGGTTGCGAACTTTTAAAGAAACGCTTAGAAATTGCGCTTGCCCTTGAATCACTTAGGAATGAATAAAATAACGGTTAGGAACGAATTAAACGGCGGTTAATAATGAATAAAACAACGGCGGATATGGATAAAAAGAATTTAGAAATCAAAAACCACTTTACCGCAACGGGGCTTGTGTTTAACTCTCAAAACCAAATGCTTATGATTCTTCACAAAAAGCAGGGCGTTTGGCTACCCCCTGGGGGGCATATTGAGGAAAACGAACTGCCCGAAACCGCAGTAATAAGGGAAGTTTTTGAGGAAACGGGGATAAGGGCGGAAATTATCCCCGCAATGCCGATTAAAAATTTATCGGATAAGCAATGTGCCGAATTAAATAGCCCCTTTACAATGCTTCTTGAAGATATTGAGGGAAACGGCACGCATAATCATATTGATTTAGTGTACATTTGCCGTGCAATTAACGAAAACCCCACAATTTGCGAAGCCGAAAACACCGATATAGGCTGGTTTACCCTACCCGAAATTGAAGCCCTAAAAACCTATCCAAATGTAATTAAGACGGCGAAATGTGCGTTTTTGGTTGCTGAGGCAACAGAATGACGCATAATGCGGAACGCAATATGCGTAATTAAGAATTCAGAATTCAGAATGCAGAATTATGGATTAATTAACTAATAATGAGAATCCACCATTCGTAAATCGTAAGTCGTAAGTCGTCATTACTCTTAAATGATATTTAGATTCCACCATTGTGCGCTGTGCGCTGTGCGCTGAATTGTGCGTTGCACGCGCGCGTATTTATTTTATTTATCTTTAATAATATCCTTGACTATATATATTAAAAGCCCTATAATGGTTAAGAATTAAAATTCGGAGGCTTACACGGTGAGCAAAAGAAAGGCAACAATCATTTTATCAATCATTATCGTCTTGCTTGTTACAACCGCGCTTTTTATTTTCCCGCTTAACGGCGAAGAGTCGTTTCAAATAGGCAAAAGCAACTGGGATTTCTTCTGGGTTGCAGGGACAATAAAGCTTGGATTGGATTTAAAGGGCGGTATGTACGCCGTTTATGAGGCAGACTTAAGCGAATTCGGTAGCGCAACTTCGGGTGCGGCTAATCGGGCTATGGACGGCACTATCAAAAACCTTGAAAACCTGCTGTTTAGTAAAGGTTACCGCGAAGCAGTTGTTACGCGCCAAGGTGCTAACGGCATTCGTGTGGAAGTTCCTGATGTCAGCGATACTGCGCAACTTATGGCACTTCTCGGCGAACCTGCAAAACTTGAGTTCAAGGATAGCAGTGGCAATGTTTTAGTGGAAGGCACAAAGCACCTTGATTCAGCAGAAGCCACTTACTATCAAGGGCAATATGCGGTTAGCTTAAAATTTAACAGTAGCGGTACAAGGGCTTTTGCAGAGGCAACCGCTAACAATATCGGCAACACAATCAGCATTTATATTAACGATCGCTTGGTTATCAGCCCCACCGTTAACTCTGCTATTACGGACGGTAACGCGGTTATCACAGGAAATTACACTTACGAACAAGCTAACGAACTTGCAATCCAAATCAGCGCAGGTTCGTTTGATGTTTCTTTAACACCCAAGGAAACGCGCACAATTTCACCCACACTTGGGCAAGACGCACTTAAGTACGGCATAATCGCAGGGTTGGTGGGCTTAATCGTGGTTGTTCTTATAATGTTTTTAGTTTACAAGGGCTTGGGGCTTGCCGCTTCGCTTGCGCTTATCATTTACACCACAATGTTCATTTACGCATTAGCGTTGTTTGATGTTCAGCTGTCCCTTCCGGGAATAGCAGGCGTTATTCTTTCAATAGGTATGGCTACGGACGCGAATATCGTTATCTTTGAAAGGATTAAGGACGAACGGTGGAACACAGGCAGGGGAATCCGCCCCTCAATTAAAGGCGGGTTTAAGAAAGCCATGGTGGCTATTATTGACTCAAATATAACAACGATACTTGCAACCATTGTTATGCTGTTGCTTGGTTCAATCGCGCTGAGAAGTTTTGCGATTACGCTGTTAATCGGGGTTGTGATTTCCATGTTTACCGCAATATTCGTTACGCGGTTGCTTATTAACATTGCGCTTGCGTATAACGATGTTAACGAAAGAATTTACGGGCTTGCAATAAGATCCGAGGAGGCTTTTGAAAATGAATAGTTTTTTAGATAATGTTAAAGGCTTCTTCGGCAAGGTTAAGAAATTCTTTTCGGAATTGAACGAAAAAATCAATCCGCGTTTCCGTGGCGAAGATTTCAAGATTTTTAAGCGCGCCTACTGGTGGTACATTGCCCCCCTTGCGATTCTTTTTGTTTCGCTTCTTTGTGGCACGATTTACGCCGCAAGTAGCCGTTATGACGGATTTGCAAATGTGGGCGTGGATTTCAGAGGCGGAACGGTTCTATCAGTTGAAATGCTTGGGCAGGACATGACGGGCAGTAACTATAGAAATAACCTCACCATGATTGAAGATATAGTTAAATCCCACGGCGCAACCCCCGTTAGCCCAAGGACTAACGGACAAAACGCAATAGAGGTTAGATACGCTAACTCAATTAACGGCACAAGCTATAATAACGATGCCGAAACAATGGCGCAAATTAACGATAAGATTAAAGCCGATATTGAAGCAAAGTTTAAATCCGTGTACGGCACTACCACAGCCGTATCTGCCGATGTGGAATCAATTACCGCCACAGCAAGTTCGCAAGCATTGCGTTCGGCTTTCCTTGCGGTGTTCGTTGCGCTTCTCTTGATGCTTGTGTACATTGTGGTAAGGTTTGATTTATTCAGCGGTATCGCCACAATAGCCGCGCTTATGCACGATGTTATTATAATGATGGCGTTGGTTATCATTTTCCGAATCCAAATTAACACTTCGCTTATCGCAGGTATAATCACGGTTATCGCGTATTCAATTAACAGCAACATTATTCTCTTTGACAAAGTTAGGGAAAATATCAAGCCGTTTAAAACGCAAAAAACGAAGTACGATGTGGGCTTGATTGTGGATCAATCCGTTACGCAAACTTTCACGCGAATGGTGTTCACATCTTTCACAACCCTAATCATGCTATTCGTTCTTGCCGTGGTGGGCATTGCACAGTTAACGGAATTTGCGTTGCCGATTATCTTCGGTTTGCTTGCAGGCTTCTATTCTTCAATAGGTATCGCACCGGGGCTTTGGGGCATTTTGATTAACGCTAACAGAAAGTACAAGGCTAAGAAAATGCTTCAACCAAGTTCGGACGACAAGGCGAAAAACAAAAAAACAGCTAAAGCATAACTTATCGCTAAAGCACAAATAAATAACCAATGGATAAAAAGTTTTACGATGAAGCCCATATTAAAATGTGGGCTTCAGAACTATCTGTAGAAGAAAAAATAGCAAGGCTACTTTTAAGCCGTGGTTTCAAAACGCCCAATGAGGCGTTTTCTTTTTTGCACCCGAACGCTAAAGATTTATCAAGTCCCCTTTCTCTTGCAGGTGTAAAAGAGGCGGTAGAGCAAATTAGAAAACATATACAAAATAAAAATAATATCTTAATTTTCGGTGATTACGATTGTGACGGGGTTGGCGCGTCAATGATTTTATACCGCACCTTAAAGCACCTTGGCGCAAGCGTCTTTTGCTTTATTCCCTCACGCACAGAGGACGGCTACGGATTAACAAACGAAAGCCTTTTAAAAGCAAAAGAGCAATTTAACCCAAAGCTAATTATCACGGTGGATTGCGGAATCTGTTCGGTAAGCGAAGTTGATTTTATTAAAGGTTTGGGAATTGAAATCATAATTACAGATCACCACGAGCCAAGCGAAACACTGCCCGATTGCATATGCGTCAATCCCAAGATAGGGCAGAGCGAATGCAGTGGCGAAGGTAACAGCGCGCTTGCAGGCGCAGGGGTTGCCTTTAAGATTGCCGAGGCTTTAACCTCGTGGAAGTTCGTTAGCGGTATGCTTGATATGCTTGCAGTTTCCACGATTGCGGATTTAGTTCCGCTTACGGGGGATAACCGCATTTACGCAAGGCTTGGCATTGATATGCTTAATAATAACTTAAGCCCCCAATTTAGGGCTTTGCTTGAGGTGGCAAAATTTGACTTCTCAAAACCCGTTGATTCATATGATATTGCCTTTAAAATCGCACCGAGGCTAAATGCTTCGGGCAGGCTTTCGCACGCAGAAAAATCCTTAAGGCTTTTAATCAGCGATAACGAAAGAGAGATTAGAGGGCTTGCAAGCGAGCTTGAAGAGGAAAATAAAGAGAGGCAGGAACTATGCCAAAAAACAGCAAGCGAAGCAAAAGAACTGTTAAAGAATTATGATTTAATTAACAAAAAAATTATTGCGCTTTATGACGAAAATTGGGAAGGCGGTGTGGTGGGAATTTCCGCGTCCCGAATAGCGCAGGAATTTAATAAGCCCACAATATTGTTCGCGCCTGCCTCGCGCGGTTCGGCAGTAGCAGAGGGCGAATTTAGGATTAAAGGTTCGGCGCGTTCCGCAGGCGGGGTAAACATATATAGCGTGCTTTCTGCCTGCAAGGATACGCTTATAACTTTCGGCGGACACCCTCAGGCGGCAGGCGTTACGCTTGATTTGGCGAGGCTAAATGAGTTCATTAACACCGCAGACGAATACATATGTAAAACCTTTAAAAACAGTGATTTTTTACCTAAAAACATATGTGATATGCCTCTAAGTATAGAAGAAGCTACCGTAAAGTTTGCAAGCGAATTGAGTATGTTTGAGCCTTACGGAAACAAGAACCCAAAGCCCAATTTTTCAACCGAAATAGGGGGGTTGCCGTTTGCAAAAATGAGTGAGTACAGCCCACACCTGCGCTATAAGCCAAATGAGAATACCTCTGTTGTGGCGTTTTCCGCGGTGGAATATTTGCCCGTTTTAAAGTCGGCAGTTTTAAAGAAAATGTTTTATTCGCTTAAGAAAGAAACATACCGAAATAAAGAAAGCGCGACTTGTATATTCGGCGCATTAGAAGTTTTAAGTTTTAATCCTAACGAAGAGGGGCTTATAAAAAATTACGAAAGGCTTAGCATTCCGCGTGAACCGCTGATAAAATCGGGCAAAGTTTTTAAGCATAACGAAACATTCGGACACCTGATTATTGCGTTCAAAAGCGACACATTTCATATGTTATCATTGAAATTTCCAAGCTACCGCAAAGAGTTTGCATTGCTTCCTTCGGAAAATCCTGTGAACACAATTCTTCTTTCCCCAATCAATTCAAAGGTGAGTTTTGCTTACTATAGCAAAATAGAAGTTTATGACAATCCGCCAAAAGAATATATTTCATACTTGAACAATTCATATAATTGTGATATTATTATTCCCCCCGATATAAACGGCAGGTAACAAGAATATGGCAGAAGTTATTTTAAAAAAACTTGAATCAAAATATGCTGAGGATTTTCAGCTTATTAGGTATGCCTATGAATTTGCCAAAGAAAGGCACGGAAAGCAAAGCCGTGAATCGGGCGAGCCGTACATAATTCACCCGTTGGAAGTGGCAGGAATTTTATCCGAACTGGGCGCAGATGCGTCCTGCATTTCGGCTTCGCTTTTGCATGATATTATAGAGGATACCAAAGTTACATATGAAGAACTTAAAAGAATCTTCGGGCAAGTGATTGCGGACTTGGTTTTGGGGGTAACAAAACTTAGCGGACTTAAGTACGAATCCAAGGAAGAAACGCAGGCAAATAATTACCGAAAATTGTTCTTTGCCACAGCGCAGGATATCCGCGTAATTTTTATTAAACTTGCGGATAGGCTTCACAATATGCGCACCCTTCAATCGCTTAGCTTAGAGAGGCAGATAAGAATTTCGCGAGAAACAATTGAGATTTACGCGCCTATGGCAGGGCGGTTGGGCATGGCGAATATTAAAACCGAACTTGAGGATTTGTGCTTTAAATATCTTTACCCAGACGAGTACGATAAACTTTCAAAAGAGGTTGCAAAATCGCGTTCGGCACGCATGGGGCTTATCCTTATGATGTGCAACGAAATAGAAGTTGAATTAAATGAGCAGGGCATAAGGGGCGAGGTTAAGGGCAGGCCAAAACACCTGTACAGCATATTCCGCAAAATGAAAATGCAGAATAAAACGCTTGAGGAAATTTATGATTTATATGCAATCCGCCTTATCGTAAATTCGGTTATTGATTGCTATACCATGCTTGGCATTATCCACCAAAAGTGGAAGCCTATCCCCGGCAGGTTCAAGGATTATATCGGCACGCCCAAGCCCAATAAATATCAAAGTTTGCACACCACCGTTGCCACCAATTTCGGGCAGGCTTTTGAGTTTCAAGTGAGGACTGTGGAAATGAACCGCATAGCGGAATACGGTATCGCCGCGCATTGGGTTTATAAGGAAAGAGGGGAAAGTATATCCGCAGGCGAATCAGATTTGGCACTTGGTTGGCTAAGGGAAATCATAGAAACAGACGATGCTTTGCATGATTCAGGCGAACTGATTTCAAACTTTAAAACAAGTGCGCTAACGCATGAAACATATGTTTTTACCCCAAAAGGCACTGTGGTTAACCTTCCCAAAGGTTCAACCGTGGTTGATTTTGCATATAGGGTTCACACGGAAATCGGCAACAAATGTTCGGGCGCAAAAGTTCACGGAAGAATGGTGCCTATCACCACAGTTTTAAAAACGGGGGACATTGTGGAAATCCTAACCGCTAACAAAGGCCCAAGCAGGGACTGGCTTAATTTCGTGGCTACCCCGCAAGCCAAATCAAAAATTAAAGCCTTTTTCAAAAAGGCAATGGCAACTGAAAATATTAAAACGGGCAAAGATATGCTTGAGGCGGAAGCCAAGCGCAGGGGCTATCCCTTAAGCGCACTTTGGGTGCAGGACACCGTTTCAAAACTTGCAAGCAGATACGGGCTTTCTTCGGCAGACGATATTTTTGCCACAGTGGGCTACGGCGGTTTAACCACAAACCAAATTTTAATTAAACTTATTGATTCTTATAAAAAAGAGCAAGTGCTTAAAAATGTTCAAGATCCTGAAAAGAGTGCGGTTTTAATTTCTCAAAAAAACCGCCGTTCGTCCGGCATTTTGATAGACGGAAATGAAGGCTTTCTTTTAAAAATCGCAAAGTGCTGTAGCCCTGTTCCGGGGGACGCAATCACAGGATACGCCACGCGTGGCACAGGGGTTACCGTACACAGAACGGATTGCCCCAATGTGGCAAATTTTGAAAGTGAACGCATAATGAGCGCGAGGTGGGCAAGTAGCGACAATTCGGTTTTTGCCTCTCAGTTCAGAATTGAGTGTTACGACAGAAGCGGAATTTTAAACCAAGTTATATCCGCCGTTTCCGCCCACGGCTATTCAATTTCAAATGTTGAGGCGCGCGCCGTTCAAAAAAACCAAACCGCCGTTATCACCCTTGGCGTTTGGATTAAAGATTTAAAAGATGTGGAATACCTTATTAAAAAAATATCCGCGGTAGACGGGGTTTATTCTATTGTGAGAAACAGCACATAAAAATTCAGCGCACAGCGTGCAATGAATTTTTTAATTCAGAATTCAGAATTCAGAATGCAGAATTATGGATTTAATATATAATGATATTTGGATTCCACCATTCGTAAGTCGTAAGTCGTAAGTCGTCATTACTCTTAATGATATTTAGATTCCACCCCTATGCCCTAAACCCTATGCCCTATGCCCTCAAAAAATTGGAAGATTTTTTACCCTTAAGTTTTTTACTTTTCTCTTTAAATCCTGTATAATACTTATGGGCGCGCCCGCATAGGAGTTTTTGTGTTAGAAAAAAGATATGATTTTTTGGCAGTAGAGCAGAAGTGGCAGGATTATTGGAATGAGCAAAAGATTTTCAAATTCGCGCCCAAGAAGAATCAAAAGGTGTACAGTATAGACACGCCCCCACCCACGGTTAACGGCAAAATCCATGTGGGGCATCTTTCGTCTTACACGCATATTGAAATTATGGCGCGCCACAAAAGAATGATGGGCGAGGCTGTTTATTTTCCTTTCGGATATGACGATAACGGTTTGCCCACAGAAAGATATGTGGAAAAGAAAAATAAAATCAAGGCGTACGAAATGCAACGCCACGAGTTTATTGAGCTTTGCTTAAAGGAAGCCCACGAACTTGAAAAGGATTTTTATAAGCTATATAAAACAGGCGGTTTTAGCTGTGAATTAGATAACACATATTCCTCAATTTCCCAAAACACCCAAAAGATTTCCCAAAAATCATTTCTTGATTTGCTTGAAAAGGGCTATATCTATCACGCGGAATCACCCGTGCTTTGGTGTACGGAATGCAGAACCGCCGTTGCGCAATCTGAACTTGATACCCAAGAACTTGAAAGCGTTTTTAACCATATAAAGTTTTATATTGAGGGTAGTAAGAAGTTTGCCACCGTTGCCACCACCCGCCCCGAAATGTTGCCTGCGTGCGTTTGCGTGTTCGTTAACCCTAACGATAAAAAGAACGCGCACTTGGTGGGTAAGAATTTAGTTGTTCCGCATTTTGGTTTTTCTGTGCCTGTGCTTACAGACGATTTGGTTCAAATTGACAAGGGTAGCGGAATTGTTATGTGCTGTACATTCGGCGATAATGTGGATAAGGAATGGCAAAGAAAGCACAATCTTCCAATTAAGGAATGCTTTAATAACGGCGGAATTATGACTGCGCTTGCAGGCGAATTTAAAGGAATGCACATTTCAAAAGCGCGAGGCGCGATTATCGCAAGGCTTAAAGAGGAAGATTTATTGATTAAGCAAGAACCGATAATTCATGCGGTTGCCACTCATGAACGGTGCGGAACGCCCATTGAAATCGCGGTTAAAAAGCAATGGTTCATTGATGTGCTAACTCACAAAAAGCAAATCTATCAAGCGGGGCTTGATTTGAATTGGTATCCCGAATCCATGCGCGCAAGGTTTTTAAATTGGGTTGAGAATCTTCAATGGAATTGGTGCATATCCCGCCAAAGGTTTTTCGGGGTTTCCTTCCCTGTTTGGTTTTGCGAGGGTTGCGGAAAAGTTATCACAGCGAAGAAAGAAGATTTGCCTATTAACCCCCTAATTGATAAACCAAAAACCGCTTGCGCTTGCGGGAGCAAAAACTTTACCCCCGAATATGATGTTATGGACACATGGGCAACTTCGTCTTTAACCCCTCAGCTTTCTCTTGATTTAATCACTGGTGAGGGCTTAAGCGACACCATGATTCCCATGAGCCTGCGCCCAAATGCGCACGATAATATAAGGGTGTGGGATTTTTACACCGTGGTTAAAAGCCTATATCACTTCGGCAAATTGCCGTGGACTGATTTAATGATTTCGGGCTTTATCACAAGCGGGGACGGCGGTAAACTTGGCAAATCCAAGGGCAACACGGATTTAACACCGCAAGAAGTTATATCAAAATATTCCGCCGATGTAACGCGTTATTGGGCAGGCGGATTATCACTTGGCAGGGACACTTGCTTCGCTTTGGACGCGTTTGATAACGGCAAAAAACTTTTAAACAAAATTTGGAATGCTTCAAGATTCGTGCTTTCGTTTCTTGAGGGATATAAGCCGAGGGCGGTTAAACTTATGCCCATAGACGAATGGTTGATTGCAAAATTTGAAAAACTTCAATCAAAGTTCATTGAGTTTATGGATCGCTACGATATCGCGCTTGCTTTAAATGAGCTTGAAAAATTCTTTTGGGATTTTTGCGATAACTATATTGAGATAGTAAAAGACAGGCTTTACAAGCCCGAAATCCACGGCGAAAAGGAAAAAGAATCCGCACAGTTTTCTGCTTACACAGTGCTTAACGGATTGCTTAAATTGTTTTCCCCATTTATGCCACATATCACAGAAGAAGTTTATATGCACGCATTCGCACAGGACGAAAACGCAAAATCCCTGCATATGTCCTTATATGCAAATATAAAAAAGCAGGATTATTCAATAATAGAAAAGGGCAATGAACTTGTGGCGATTGTGCAGGAAATCCGCAAAAAGAAATCCTTGGCGCAAGTTTCCATGAAAGCAAAAATCGCGTCTGTAGCCATAAAAAGCAACAACCTTGATTTTATAAAAAGCGCGGAAAAAGATTTGATTGCAGTGGGCAGTATTGAGGCAATAACATATGAAAAAGGCGAATTTTTTGCTGAGATAGGAGAAATAGTTAAGGAGTAACGATATGAAAAAGCAACCGTTAAAGTTTGGTGAAATTTCAATAGAAGAAGTGCTAAAAAGACCCAAGTGTTTTGTGGGTTGCCACGAAACGCTGATTTCCGCCTCTGAATGCGGACACAAAACAGATTCGTTTTTTTCGCGTAGCATCACATATTACGGCAGTGGTAAAAACGGAAATTTATCTTTAAACACAGCCACCAAACACCAGCAAAGTTTTGACCCGAGTGATAATCAAACAGGGGAAGAAGTTTATAAGTACAGTGAAATGCACGGGGGTGCAATTAAGGATTTCTTTAATTCGTCCATGCGTAGCGTGCTTAAAGAAAACCCCGATACTTTGTTCTTGCCGTGGAGTCAAGAGCATTGGATTTTGTTTTCAGAGGAATTTTGGAATAGCTTTATTTGCGCTAACGACCCAAGTCTAATTGACCTTTTCGGCAATAAGAAAAACCTAAAGGAATTCGCAAAAGGCAAAATTGCCCAAGCAGATTTTGAAGTTTTAAGCGGTGAAGAAGTTTTAAAAAGAATCAAAGACGGGTTCTTTCCCAATGTGCGCGAAGTGGCGGTGCAAAGCCCAAAGGGGATACTTGGGGTAGGCACAACTTTCTTTAAAAAAGATATGCCAAAGAGCGTAATTGAGAGTAAGGCAAGAGAGATAAATCCCAAAGAAACATATGTGGTTTCGGAATTTATCCACAATTTAGGTTCGCCGTCTGTGTGCGCGCTTGTATCCAATTCTGAGGTTGCAATATATCCGCCGTGGATGATGGCGATATGTAAGGACAGCGCAACCACAGCAGGTTCAGACCTTGGCGCATTCGCAAATCTACCCAAAGATATAAGGGAAGAAATTGTTAAAGAAGCCATAGTTGCAGGCAATATGCTTAAGGATAAAGGCTACCGTGGCACAGCCAATATAGACATGATGGCTACGAACGGCGAAACCCACCCCAAGGCACTCATAACTGAAATTAACACAAGGGATCCCGAAACAATCGCACTTCTAACCGTTGCTTCCGCACGCGCGGGGCTAACCTCACCCCACGCGCTAAAGGCGCAGTGCCATTACGCAGAACGCACAAATTTTGCAAGCGAAGTATCCAAACTTCCGCCTGTCGGCAGAAAGTTTTACGGCACTTTTTCGCGTGGCAATGACGGTGAAATCATTATTCCCAAAGAACATATGCACCGCAATATAGAGGGGCTTGATATAGTTAAATCATGGGACGAAATTAGCGGAACAACCCGCCAAGATTACACTTACACAGGCTTCATTTTTGAAAACAAATAAATGCAAATTCATATGTTTTTTGTTTCAATTTCATATGTTTTAATATTTTTAAAGCACATAAAAAAGCCCCAAAATCCTTAAATGGTTTTGGGGCTTTTTGATTATTCTGTGTTTTGATTTCGCGATAGACTAATTTATTTATTATCCTTCGCCGTCCTCAATGTTGCTGTTAAAATATTTTTGATATCCATACAGTCTTTCAGCAAACTATCAAACATTTTTTCATCAATATATTCTGATAGTTTTAATAAACGAATCCAGTATTCTGTTTCTGCTGTTTCTTTTTGAGCAATTTGCATTTTTGCAATAAAGTCAGCGGGACTACTTCCATAATTTGCTTCGTTTATATTCGCCCCAATACTTGTTCCGCTACGAATTATTTGTTTTGAAATTATGCCTTCTTTATGTGTTTTTACTAAATATTTATGCAGTTGCACCATTCTTCCTGCAAATTGCAAAGATCTATCAATTAACAAATTTTCTTTTGACATATCTTCTCCTTAGTTAATGAAAAATGATTAGTGATGAATGATAAATGATAAATACAAAAAGTGCCAGTTTATTTATTATAAATCAACAATTCATCATTCATAATTTATCATTCTTCATTTTTCATTGCCTTTAGGCACTTTTTGGAGCTTCCGAGCGGAATCGAACCGCTAACCTCAACATTACGAATGTCGCGCTCTACCGATTGAGCCACGGAAGCATTTGCGTTTATCAGCACTAATAATTTAGCACAACGCACTTGCCGTAGTCAAGCGTTTTTATTGGAAGTGCGTTTGCTACCGTTCGCCTTTTCCATATAAGGAAATATTCTTTCTTTAATTTAATTATTGTTTCCTTAACTACCTATGTGGTAAAATATTTGCATATGGAACTTCTTGCGCCTGCGGGCAATTTTGAAACTTTAAAGGTTGCGGTGGCAAGCGGTGCGGATTCGGTTTATTGCGGATTGAACCGCTATAGCGCACGCGCCAAGGCGGATAATTTTACTATTGAAACCATAAAAACCGCAATTGAATATGCGCATTCATTCGGCGTTAAAGTTTTCGTAGCGCTTAACACTTTGCTGTATCAAAAAGAACTTGAGGACGCTTTGGCATTATCAAAAATGCTTTATGAATTTGGGGCAGACGCGCTTATTGTGCAGGATTTGGGTTTTGCCTCTTTGTTAAGAACCGAACTGCCGAATTTCAAACTTCACGCAAGCACGCAAATGGGAATTCATAATTCCGAAGGTGCTGTTATGGCTGAAAGGCTTGGCTTTAGCAGAATTATCTTATCGCGCGAAACTACTATTGAAGATATAAAAGAAATAAGGAAAAATTGCAACGCAGAACTTGAATTTTTTTGCCACGGTGCGCTTTGCGTTGCGTTTAGCGGAAATTGCTATTTAAGCGGAATTGTGGCGCGCCAAAGCGGAAACAGAGGCAGGTGTTTACAGCTTTGCCGTAAGCAATATACTTTAAACGGAAAGAAGAACCACGGCACAGGCTTTTGGCTTTCCGCAAAAGATATTTGTATGGCGCACCGTTTAAAACAGCTTAGCGAAGCGGGCATTTCAGCATTAAAAATTGAAGGGCGGATGCGCAAGCCGAATTATGTGTCCGCCGTTACAAATGCTTACCGCAAAATTATTAACAACAATTTAACCTCTTCGCCCAAATGCGATTCTCAACTTAGCGCGGTGCAACTCAGGGGTGGCGGTTGCGAAGCCCACCTTTTTGACGCAAGCAAAAGCACTATCTGCAACATTAAAAGCGGACACATGGGCAGTTGCCCCGCGTTCGGCGAAAAGCATAACCAAAACAAAAATTCAGAATCAAGAATTGAGAATTGCGGTGTCAGTTCAAATAAAAACCCTAATCTAATCAAAAACCAAAATTCTTCGGTTGCAAAGCCCGAACCGCCAAGCCTCAGCCCCTTTTGCTTCCAACAGCACGCTTTCAATTTCAAACACCTGATAATGGTTGATAGCCTTAAAAAATTTAATTTGGTAAAAGAGGGGGCAGACTCTGTTATCTACGCGCCGTTCACTTATAGCAAGGCGGATATTGAAAAATTCATAAGCGCAGTCAAACTTCCCGTTTATCTAAATTTACCGAATGTGGCAAGGTTAAACGATATTAAAAAACTTAAAGAAATTTTAAATAGCCCCCTAATTAAAAATGTGGTTGCAAACAATTTGTACGCCTTAGAACTTGCAAAAAACAAAAATATTTTATTAGGCACAGGGCTTAACCTTATCAATAATGAAATAGACGCGCCAAGAATCATGTCGCTTGAAAGCAAGGGCGCATTTAAGGATAGCGATATCGTTTATGCGTTCGGTATGCCCGCGGTTATGACTTTTTGCCACTGCATTAACCAAACCGCCAAAGGCAGTTGCAAAACCTGCACTAACGAAAGTTTTGCCTTAACGGACGAAACAAGGGCAAAATTCAAAATCAAGCGTACCAAAATTGCAAACTGCTACCACAATCTCTATAACAACCTTGCCGTTAACGCAGTTGATCTTTTAAAAAGCAAAAACGCACAAAATGCCCTGCTGTTTGACTTTTGCGCGCTTGACATAAGCGATTTAAACGGCTACACCCTCAAAACCCTAAACGACCTCTTGCCCAAATACACCAAAGGGCATCTATACAGAGGCGTAATCTAAACCCCAACCATATAAAACGCCAAATAAAACGACAGCACATTTTCCGCCAATTTTCGCGTTAAGAGAAGTCGGGCGGTGTATTTTTTCACAAACCTAAGCGTCTTTTTAATTCCAACTCAAGCGTATGGCTGTCAAACTTTCCGCGCGTTGTTAAAATATTCAAATATCTGTTAAGCCGTTGCTCAGCTTCGCAAAGCGGGACATCGCAGACATCGGCGATTTGCCCAGCTGTGCAAAGTTGAAGATTATGTATCAGTGTCATGGGCATCAAAATGCGCCTTGCAAACATTGTTGCTTCTTTTTCGTAAATAGCAGGGCTGTCAAAACAGTAATGTCCTAAAACGATATGCCCGATTTCATGCGCAATGTGGAAGCGCAGTTGTTTCCGCTCAATCTGTTCATCAAATAAGAGGATTATGCGCCCGTCCGCAAAAATGACTTCGCTTGGCTTGTGTGGCGAAATGCCTGATTTTTGGTAAGATACTGCGTTCCAACCGTTTATTCGGATTAGGCGTTGCAAATCTAGCGGATACGCCAAAACATCACTATCAATTAGGAATTTCCAAGCCAAATTTCTAAGTGCAAAATAACCGCTTTCTATTTTTTGCTCTTAAGAAATTCCATGTATGCTTTTAATTCCGGTGTCAGTTTATGAATTTCTTTTTTTCCATCGCTACCTATTGTTAGATATTCATCGGGGGCGAGAATCAAATCCGCAGGATAATATCGGGGCTCAGGACTATTCCCCAAAAGGTAGTCAACACTTACCCCGAAATAATTGGCGAGCTTAACCAGCATGGCGGGGTCGGGTTTTCTTTGACCTGTTTCGTAATTGGAATAAGTTTGGTTCGTTACGCCCAAAGCTTCTGCAACATCCTGTTGGGATTTTGTTAAATTTTTTCTCAATCGCTTAAGGTTTTCCATCTTATACATAGTATAACTTATTCAAAAAGAAATTCCAACATATTGTGTAAAAAGTGTTGACTTCCAACAAAAAGTGTAGTAGAATTTTAATAATCCTACAAAATGTTGGAAATAAAAAGAAGGAAAAATTAAAATGTCGAATCAGCAAGCACCTATAACATTACCAATATTTACAGACAGAACCCCTGTAGAAAACGCAAATCTTTACTTATTGGAAAGATTAGATTCGGAAGGTGAAGCAATTTCAACCGTGCAAGAGCATGTAAAACTCACGCTTAGCAATGATAACGGGATTGTAACAAACAGCGGAACACCGCTTAATGCCGAAAATATGAACCTAATTGTGGACGGAATCAGAGTATTAGAGGCAAGAACTCAGAATTTTGATGCGTTAAATCAAATCACAAACGACCACAACACAAATGTAAATTCTCATACTGATATTCAGAATCAATTAAGAGGCGAGGCAAATGTGGCGGTTAGCACAGAAATAACCAGCCATAATAGCGCCCCAAATGCCCACGAAGCAATCATTGATGCTCATGATAATCATTCGGGTGCTCATTCGGTTGCTATCGGCAACCATGACGGCAATCCAGGCGCGCATTCGGCGATTATAACAAATCATGACAGCAATGTGAATGCTCACGAATCTATAAGAAATCTGATAGCAAACCATGCAGATGAAAATTCTACTAACAAACATAACAATATACAAAACTTATTAAAACAGTACGCCGATGACGCAGTTGGGGTGCACGACAGTAGCGGCTTGCACACCGCCCTTGTGGATTCGTTGCAAAACCACACGGCAAGCGCAATAGACAGCCACAATTCCGTGACAACCGCTCACAACATAGACCTGCAAATTGAGCAGGCTGTCAGTGGCGTTGTTAGTTTAATTGACGGCTTAGATAATAGATTTCAAGAGGCAAAGAGCGCGGCAAGGGACTATAAAAAAGCTGTTGCGAGAGAGCAAGCCGACCGCGTGGCAGATATTGAGAGCCTTTGGGCATACTTGAACTTTGAGGATTTGTACACAAGGCTTTTAGACGACGGCTGGATATTCACCCCTGGGGAGTTCTTTGATATTCACTACGAGGCAATGGGCGGAAGAATGCCGGAATTTATAATTGAGCGTTATGAAATAGGCAAAGGCGTGGGAATTGTGGAAATGCCGATACCGACGAAACCGTTTTGCGTGTTCTTGGGCTGGAGGCTTGGCGATGCTACTCTAAACGATATCCCAAGAACTCAAATCGGAATTTTATATTTGGTGGCACAATGGGGAATTGCACCGGGCTTTAGCGAAAATTCAGACGGATATATTGACGGCTTTATGAGGACTCTGCCGGGTGCGGACTTACCCGCGAATGCAGACCCCGCGGGAGAGCAAGGGCTTGGCTATAATCTTTACAATTCTGCGCCATGCCCCGCGACAACCGCAGATAACGGCGGTTGGACAATGATACAAAACACAGAGGGAGTACGCTTAAATACTCTTGTGGCAGGGCTTGAGAATAGCAACTCTAATTTAGGAATGTCTTGGGCAAACCTGACTTTAACGGACGGCAACATAAGAACCGGCATCGCAATCAAACATATTGCGCTTTCACCAACTATTCTTGCACATATTCAGGCAGGGTATTCGGCAAAAATAACTGTATCCGCCTCGTTTATATCGGGGGGCAGGCGTATTGTTCCGACGGGTCTGCTTAACGCCAGAAGGCTTGAGGCGGAAAGCATGATTTGCACTGTTGCGGGCAGAAATTATACAAATGTTTGGGATAACGCAACTCAGTCAAGTCAGGTGAAGGTAGATATACCAAACGGGCGGAGTTTTCCCGATGCCGTTACGGCAAGCGGAACAGTTTCTTCCACAATAATAATGAATAGCAGTAACATAAACGACTTTTTAACCGTTATTTGGAGGTTTTGGACAAGAAGTACTGCCGGCGGGCAAAATTCAAACGGCGACGCCTGGACAAGAATCACGGGAATGAATATAAACTGGGAGGTAATATAAAATGTTAAAACAAGTATTAGAGGCACTTGACAGAAAGATACACCACACATTAGAGCTTGTTCAGGCGGGCATGATAGCGTCTATTGAACTAAGGCTAGCCAATCACAGAAAGCTGTCGGCAATAATGTTTTCCACCACGGAAGTGAATTTTGCATCCTTATTATCACTTGGCGGAGGCGCAATCTCTTACAGCCAAATAGTAAAACACGCAACAGTTGTGGACAACTACGGAACTATGGGCGTGATAATAAATATCAACAATGATATAGCCACGGTAATTACGGCAATCACAGCGCCAGACATTGAGGGGCTTACAAGGCTGTTAAACGAACACGACTCGTCGCCTCATGCGCACGGCGACATCCGTCAGGCTATGAATGAAGCCCACGGCAACATTCGTCAATCGGTGGTTAATGCTCACAATAGAGCCGACGAAGCTCATAATTACTGCGGAAATCTTGAAACTACACAGGGTGCAATCGTATCCAAAATACCTGCAAATGCCTCAGCAAATAATAAATTGGCGACGCAAGAAGATATTAGCAATTTTACATCTGTGGCAGACTTGCAAGACCAATTAAATCCTGAATTCGGACAACCGATAAAAAGCGGAGTTTCTTCCGCTGCCGCAAGGAGCGACCACGCGCACGCATTGCCGCCCCTGCCTTCGTATACCGGAAACGGCTCAATAAGAAGTCATATAGGCTTAGGAATTGGGCAGGGAACGATTTTTCAATTCAATCCCGAAACGGGCGAACTTGTGATAAGAGTATAAGGAATTTTTAAAATGGCTAATCAAATTTTTTATTATACGGGAGGAGTTCAGTCAATTGAGTTGCTTCCCGGCACACACACAATACGGGCATGGGGCGGAAGCGGAGAATTCCGCGTAGATACTCAAGGTACGGCGACTTCAGCCGGAACGGGAGGATATGTAAGGGTTAACTATTCCGTGCATACACCGACCACAGTGTATGTGGTAGTGGGAGGGAGCGGTCAGCGCGGCGGATACAACGGCGGAGGCAATGTACCAGGATCAATTTTAGTAGGGCCTAAAAGAGGCGGAGGGGCAACTCACCTATCTCTTGCGTCGGGGCTTTTAAGCAATAGTTCCGTAAGAAGTAACATAATCTTGGCGGCAGGAGGCGGCGGAGGGTGCGGAGGGGGCATCGCTAATTACGGCGGTGGTGACGGGGGAGGTCTTATCGGAGGGGTAACCTCGTCAAACAATCCAAGGCACGGCAAAGGGGGAACTCAAAGCGAGGGAGGAGCTGCGGGAGTATCAAGCTCTATGCTAACCCCGCGAGCCACAGCAGGAAGCGCAGGCCAAGGCGGCAACGGCGGTAACGGAAGCTACGAAGGCGGCGGCGGCGGAGGAGGTTGGTTTGGCGGAGGCGGAGGAGACGGCGGAAGGCTTATCCCTGCCGAAGCAGGCGGAGGAGGCGGAGGAGGTTCTTCTCATTTATCTAACAGAGTTTCCGGAATCACCTCAATGTTCGGCGCACCAAACTATGTAAGGAATCCGTTAATGCCAACCATAGGTGGTATAAGCACCAATGGTCTTGTGATAATAGGTAACCTTAATTTTCCTCGTCCGAACGCACCCACTGATTTAGAGGTAACGGAGCTGTGGTACGCCGAACATGAAAAAGGGCCCGCACCTTTCACCCTTAGGTGGAAACCCGACAACTCGCCGACACTAATGAGCCAACAAATTTTCTATAAAGAGGATATGACAGCCCATAAAGAGGATATGATAGCCCATGTTTCTAGAGCGACTTCAAGCATAGCTTTAAACAGCCCAAGTGGCTTGTATACGGTTAAATCGGTTGGGGTAGACGGCGTAATTGGTGGCGTGGCAAGCATAAATATTATTGTACCTGCCTTTGATTACTCTGTTGAATCGCTTAAATTCAATGGTCAAGAGGTGAAGGAGGTAAGGTATTACGGGCCCACTATAAGAGCGGGGGTCATAGCAGAAAACGCCTTGGTTAACAAAATCAAAAGAATCAGAACACAAGAGTAAGTATGACGAACAGAACGAAAACAGCTTGTATAGCCTTCTTGTTGATAGATTTAATATTCAGCTTTACAGCTATGTTTTTTGAAACGCTTGTAATACCGTCTATCATGACGACGCTTGGAAGCATAGGAATTGCAATTTCAATAGGAATCAGGCTTACGCACATAAAAAAAGTAAAAATAATAACAAAAATAACAATAGGAGATATAAAAACAATGAAAGGAAAACTATTACCAAAATTAAGGAACTTAGCGAAGTACATATTTGTATCAAACCCGATTACAATCGGCGGTGTGTTTACATCTATATTGCTACTAATAGCAAACGGCATAACCGAGGGGCTTATCCGCGATAATCTCATTTGGTTTAGCGATAGCCAAATGCATTCAAATCTAGCTTTTTATGGCTTAGTGGGTTTGCTGGGCTTAGCGGGCGCAGGCAAAGCAGGATTAGAAAGCAATAAGGCAGCAGATTGCAGAAAGGCAACGGCAAAAAGAGAAAAGCAAGAAAAACGGGAACTTTTAAAGGCGCACAAAATTGCTTGCGAACAGCTTGCAAAAGAGCAGGACGCCGAACGCATGGCAAAGCTTAGCGCAGAGCAAGCACGCTTTGAGCAACTTCTTGAGCAAGTGAAATGCGAATTGGCGGCAAAGGCAATGCTACAGTTAGAGCAATCGGAAAGAGGCGCGGAAGCTACCTGTTTTGAGCAAACAACTTTATATTCAAAAGCGGACTTAGGGCAACCAAAAGAGCACAATTGGCAACCTATAAACGGCTTAGAAACACAACAGCCCTATGTGCAAACGCAGGCTTTGCGGTACCGCTATCAACATACGCAACCCGCAAAAAGCAACGGCAAACACAGAGTTTAACCCAATTGTTACATAGCAAAAGTTTATTCAGAAAGTAGAAAGAGGATTCAAAAATGAGCAATTTAGAGAACCATGTTAATCATACAAAGTTAGATTTTTCATGCGAAGCAGGTATAGCCAACATAAATGTAACCACAGGCAGATTGTTGTTTGAGAGGCCGGATTTTGCCATGGGCGCAAACACATATGCAGTGGAAGTGAGCCACATTTATGATTCGGATCCAAATGAACCTTTTAGAAATGCAAATTCTTGCTTCGGGAACGGTTGGAAGTTAAACATTCAGCAATCCATTTACCCCGAGGGCAATGATATTTACTATTATGTGGATAGTAGCGGATATACTCACAAATTTCAGCGCTATGACAGCGAAGGTTCAATTGCAAAATATTATGACGAAACAGGGGCAGGCTTAACCCTTTTTGTAAACGGCGGTATCAGGCATATTGAGGATCCTTCTGGCGGAAGAATGGAATTTAACAGCCAAGGCAGGCTCACAAAAATAATATCGTCCCAAAATGATGCTATTAAGAAAATTATAGAATATAGCACCGACGGCAGGCTTGAAGAAATCTACGACGAGCGAAAGCCGAACCGTAAAATTAAATTCGTTTACGGAGAAAACGACTTGTTAAGTAAAATGCAGTGCGTGGAACAGCAAAGTATTAAGCATGAGATTTTGTACGGTTATGATAATAGAGGAAATCTCATTACCGTGAATGATTATATTGATAGCTTTGAAAAGCATTCAGTGCTTTACGCGTACGATAGTAGCAATCGCCTAACCCACACCGTGCGCATTGATTCTGGTTCTGCTCTAAGATTTAGCTATGCTTCTGCAAGGCGCATATCTAAGGTAGAGAACGGCATTGTAACCGTAAGACCGGATTACGATAAGGAATTTATAGCAGTAACGGGAGAGCAAACGCACACAGGTTTGCACCGTGCAGGGCATAAGAAAGAGCGTTTTATAAAATACATTATCGGAAATGGTGAAAACGATTCTGAATTCCTTGCATCTGCAAGCTTTAAGTATAACCGTCCCACTAATGATTTCGTCGCCGTATTTGTTTCTGCCAGCACGGAGGTTACGAACGAAAAAAATGTAACCATAGAGTACTTTTTGAACAAAGACGGCTTTACATCGGGCGTTTTAGAAAAAATGGGCAATGAAAAGTATAGAACGCTAGTAAAAGACCCTGGTCAAGGTTTCGCCCTGCCACGAGAAGGCGGAATAAACGAAGCAGGAATTGGAATTAATGTAAGATCCTATACTTTTTCTATTGAAGAACTCAGAAAATATATTAATGCCGATTGCCGTCAAACTTTTAGCAGGTTTTTAGTGTCTTTTTGGGTAAAAGTGCCCTTGGCACTTAGGCTCAACCCTTTTGCGAAAATAGAGGTTATGAATTCAAGGGGCAACACAGAACACTACGCCCGCATTGACGGGTTTACTACCAATTGGCAATATATTGCAATTCCGATAACCATTAAAAGAGGGAGTACGCTTAACCTAAATGCCGTATCATCAATGACGATTCGCTTTGGAACCTATAAAGATGCCGATCCTAGCCTTTCAAGTGTTAGCCTTTCAAATATATACATAAGGCCAAATGAGTCCTCTGAAATGTGCATTTATGAATCGGAAACAAAAAACTATCCGCTACATTGCGCCACAAAGGTAAGTATTGACGGACAAACGAAGGATATTGACCATGATTTTTACATGTCGGAAGAGGACATTGTTTCCACTCACTACAATATTGCCTATAACAAAAAAAGCGACGGCAGATTTGATTTAGTTTATTGTGACGGAACGAAACGCCTTTCAAATATCTCATCTGTGAGAATAACCGGATCCGAAGGAACAATTGACCTTAGTGCAGTAATTAACAGCGGGCAGGCTTTAACGAACCATGCAAGCTATGCAATGAAAAGCAATTCCCCCGACGAAAATGCAAGCGTTAGAACCACCGTGCTGTTTTATTACAGACAAGAGGGAATAGAGCAGGCAACAAGAGTTAATGTTAACAATAACGACAAAGGAACCGAAAGAATCCTGATTGACCGTTTTGATAAAACGATTAGTGAAATTGATGCGTACGGCGTTAAAACCAAGTATTCGTATGATTCATGCGGGAATCCCACAAAAGTAAAAATCAGCAACACAAGCAGTAACTCATTACCTATTGAGCAGGAGCTATTTTATGACGACGATTGTGAATGCGTAATAAAAACAAAGCAGGGCGATTTAGAAGCATATGCGGAAATTGACCCCACTTTTGCCTGCTTAATGAGCGTGCAAAGCGGAGCAAACGGGGCAAAGAGCGAATTCAATTACGACACTTTTAAAAGATTAACCGGCGTAAAGCACGGAGAACAAGAATCAAACAAAATAGGTTACAATTCAAAAGGTGACACCACAAGCCTAAAAGAAGCAGAGGGGCATAGAAACAAATATAGGTACAATAAATTCGGCGATCTTACGGAATGCAGTATATCTAACCAATCCGATAACGCATCAATAAAACTGCTTGAAAAGGAGCACGGATACAGAACCACAACCATTTCTGAAGGAAAAAAAATCGGTTCTGCGATATCGGAAAGGGTGTTTAGCGGTGCGAGCGCAACTGCAAGAGAAAGAAAGGTACATTATGATGAGTACGGTAAAATAAAAGAAATTCTTGAACACCATCCGACATTTGGTATAGGCATGACACTTTTCAGTTATGAAGAATACGGGCGTGCGTTTCTTGACACCCCTGCCACTGATGTTTTAAAGAGCATAACAGGCACAAACGCAAACTCTACACACCTTTACAGCCACGACGACGAAAACCGAATATGCAAAAGCGAAACAATTTTGGGGATTAGCGGTCAGCAAAGGACAGCCTCTTTAACGCAAACCGCACCGGGGCGAACCGATTATGAAATTATTAGGCAAGGAACAAGCATGGAACAATACGCCACAGAAATCATCTACGACGAAAATGTGGCAATTAACCCAAGAATTATTGAAACAAAACATCATCTTCCAAATCTTCCAAATCTTCCAAATAACGAAATAGTCTTTTATACGCAAAAGTACCATTACGACAGCTTGGGCAGGTTAGAACTCATTACTACTAATGAGCCTAATAGATTTGTAAGGTATATATATAAGGAAGGCACATCTCAGATAGAGGAAGTTGGGGTGGCATATTCCTCAATGGAAGCGTACCTCACAAAGTACACTTACGATAACGCAAGAGGCGGAATCGTAACAAGAATAGAGGAAACAAGAAGAAGAAACCTTGATAATCTCAACACCACAGAAACATTGAGAACCGAAGAATACGAATATGACGATTCGTTGAGGCTCATAAAAGAAGTGCATTTTAACGGAACACAAGAAGCTCTAGGTAGACGGTGTGAGTATGAATACGGAGAAAGCGGAAAGATTACCGCAATCACACGAGGCACAATTAAAACAGTTTTAAGTTACGACGGATTCGGCAGATTAACAAATAACAATAGAGTATATGACACTTACGGCAATCCCACAAGAATAGGTACCGAAACTCTTGAATATGTTCGTGGTATCCTTTTATCAAAGCACGGCAATACAAGCTATTCGTATGACTACAGGGGAATACGCACGCAAAAGGTAACCACATCAAATGGAGGCACAGCATCAACCACAACAAACTACTACTTAGACGAAACTAAGATAATCGGTGAAGACCGCGGGAACCAAAGCATACGCTACATTTACGATGCCACAGGTATTCAAGGCATGCGTATCAATAGCATACACTACAGATTCATAAAAGATTTAGACGGAAGCATTATCGCGGTAGCGCATTCTGACGGACGAGTAATAAACAGATATATCTATTCCGCATACGGCGAGATACTACAATCAGAAGGTCAACTCTACTGCCCCTTCAGGTGGAAAGGGCAGTACTATGACACTGAAACAGGGCTCTACTACATAGGGGGCAGATACTATGATCCCAAAATAGGTCAATTCATAACCCCCTGCCACCCCGAAGAACTTGACCCCTTTGAAGAGAGGGGCTTAGATAGATACAGCTTAACAACAGCCGAACCCTCAAACTTCACCATATTCCCCTTCCATGATATGACCACAGGGGAAGAATACATATCTAATAATCTGCTACCGGTGCAAAACATGACACCGCAAGAGAGAGCAAGAAGAGAATCGGGTTGGCGACTATTCTGGCAAGGAGTTAAAACATTCAGCAATGCCGCATGGGAAACAGTTAAACCCGCAGTTAGTAGAGCATTTGAATGGTATAACGGTTTACCCACAGGCTTAAAGGTTGGTATAGGTGCCACGGCATTCGCAGTGGGTGCAACGGCATCCTTCGCTTGCGGTGGTTGGTCTGCCGTAGGTGCCATGGCAATGAAGGTGGCAATAGGCACAGCAATAAGTGCAGCCGCAGGGGCTTTGTTCGGCGGAATTGCCTCTCAAGCAAACGGCGGAAGTTTTGGCAGTGGTGCAAAGCAAGGCGCAATAACAGGTTCGGTTGAAGGCTTTATGTGGAGCAGTATATTCGCAGCAGGCAGTGCGCTTAGAGGCTTAGCAAAAGGCAGAATATGCTTTGCTGAAGGTACGCTTGTGCTAACAAGCGAAGGACACAAGCGGATAGAGGATATTGAAGCAAACGACTTGGTTTGGGCTTACAATGAGGAAACAGGCACAAATGACTTTAAGCCTGTAACTCAGCTATTTAGA
>Ga0123356_10001022_pt1 | contig 31114 bp, 16 predicted proteins | sample TergutEmb28metaG_2_FD_92546 | JGI IMG/M metagenome (GOLD analysis project Ga0123356, IMG submission 92546) | Embiratermes neotenicus P3 segment gut microbial communities from Petit-Saut dam, French Guiana - Emb289 P3 | ecosystem: Host-associated > Arthropoda: Insects > Digestive system > Gut ...
ATGGCCGCGTTAGCATCGACACCTTCAGCGATCGGCAGGTACAAGATCCTGATATCCGGGATCTGCTTGCCAGGGTCCAATTAACTATGGATCCGGCAATCCCCGCGAGGTTCGAAGCGATGCACGTCGAAGCTGAAGTGCAGCTTTTAGACGGAAATGTCTTGTCCGCTCGGTGCGACCGGCCCCGTGGCAGTTGGGGGTCCAAACCGATAGGCAGGACTGAACACCTGGATAAGGTTCGCGATTGCCTCTCTCGACGACTGACCGATGAGATGGTTGAGAGGTGCATCGCGCTCGCACTCAAAATTGAGCGTCTTAGTGCTTCTGAGGTGGGAGAGCTCCTTGCGATAGCGGGCCGACTGCACCCGACTGACAACCGTAGTGACGCATGTGGTCTACCATCGAGACATCTCGCATAGGACATAGTTTAATCGAAGAAGAGAATAAGATTCGTTAATAGAGGAGGTTCCTTTGCTCGAAAGCGAGATCAGAACTATTCGAGACGCGATTGATCGGATGGCACGTGCACAAGGGGGGACCCCCTTTCTCATCAGTCCTGAGACCGGACGGCTGCTGACTTACGCAGGCTTGAAAGAGGAATCGCTCGCAATTGCTTCCCGGTTCCAGGACAGCGGACTCAAGCGCGGAGACAAAGTCGCTTTTTTAATGAACAATGGCTTGTTCAGCGTGCAGCTGTTTCTCGGGACCATGTATGCCGGTCTGGTAGCGGTCCCTTTGGACGTTCGCAGCGGCGTCGAACAACTTGCTTCAACGCTGGATCATTGTGACGCGAAACTGGTTTTCGTCGAGGCGCAGTTCGTCGCAACGGCCAGGGAGGCGATCTCAGGAACTTACCGCGCGGCCGAAGTGATCACGGCGAACATCGACACCTTCGCGAGCGAGCTATTCGCGCCCTCCAATGAGCTGCCTTCAACAGCGCCCGACGGCGAGGATCCGGCTCTACTGATTTATACGTCTGGCACTGTAGGTCGGCCAAAGGCGGCGATACATTCCCACCGCACGCTGCTCGCGCATGGCCACAACACCAATGCCTCGTACAATCTCTCTCTCGCGGATCGCTCTCTGCTCGTACTTCCGCTGTATCACATCAATGCCGAGTGCGTCACGTTAATGCCGACACTGCTAAGCGGCGGCTCCGTGGTCGTCCCCCATCGCTTCAGCGTCAGCGAGTTCTGGAACTGGTTGGCTGATCATCATTGTACCTGGTCGGCAGTGGTGCCGACGATCATCGCGCAGTTGCTGGATTGGAAGGACGTCCGCGTAGAAACCCTCACCTCGGTCCGGGAACGACTGCGGTTCCTGCGTTCGTCCTCGGCGCCGCTGTCGCCTACTTTGCACCGCGAATTCCTAAAGAAATTCGATTTGTTGCTGATACAGGCGATGGGGTCGACAGAGTCAGGCAATATTTTCTCCAATCCGCTGCCGCCAGGCGAAAACAAGGTCGGTTCGGCCGGTTTGGCTTGGGGGTTTGAAACCAAGATCGTCGACCCCAGCGGGGCGGAGCTCCCAGCGGGACAGTCCGGCGAGATGTTGGTTTGCGGCCCTGCCATAATGCAGGGCTATTACAAGGATGCTGAGCTCACCGCGAGCGTTCTCGATGCCGAAGGTTGGCTGCACACGGGCGACCTCGCGTATCGCGACCAAGATGGATACTTTGTTGTCGTCGGCCGGTCCAAGGAAGTAATCATCAAGAGCGGCGTGAATATTGCGCCGCGTCAGGTTGACGAGGCACTCGAATCGCATCCTGCGGTCCTCGAGGCGGCGGCAGTGGGCCTCCCCGACCGTTACGTCGGGGAGGACTTGGTGGCCTTTGTCGTGCTCCGGGCCGGAATGGAGGCGAACGAACGGGAGATGCTGGCCTTGTGCGAGAGCCGCCTGGGTCAGTTTAAAACGCCGACACGAATTCACTTTGTTGCGGATTTACCCAAGGGTCCCTCGGGCAAGGTGCAGCGCTTACATCTCCTCGACCGCGCCTCAGAGCTGCAGGCTGCGTGCGCACCGAATAATCGCGGTGAGTGTGCCCAAAACACCAAGCCGCGTACTTTTTCGGTCATCGAGCGTACGGTTGCGGAAACCTGGGCGGAGCTGCTCGGGCAGACGGAGTTAGTCCCTGAGAGCCACTTTTTTGGCCTCGGCGGACATTCCCTCATGGCGTTGAGATGCCTGTCGAAACTGCGCGATAGGCTTCCGGTCTCGCTGTCCCTATCGGACTTCTTTGAAAATCCGACCATATCGCAGCTGGCGGCTCTCATAATCCGACGCCTGACGGATCCGGGTAGCGCGGTTGGTGGCCGCGATGGCAAGCATTCATTATCTGCTACTGATCAAAGCTCGCAGCGGGCGAACAAGCAGAGACCGAAGCAGCTGTCGATCGCACGTTCGGCCCCAATCTCCTCCTACCCCCTCAGCCCCGGGCAGCGGCGAGTTTGGTTCTTTAGGGAACTGGCTCCGGAGCTGCCTCTCTACAACGAATCGGAGGCGGTACGTCTGCGAGGAGAACTCGATGTCGACGCCATGCAGCAGGCGTTGGACGCGCTTATCCTCCGCCACGAAGTCCTGCGAACGACGTTCCACCGCACGACAGACGGGGTGGTGGCCAGCGTACACGAAAGCTGGCAACTCAGGATAAAGCAGATCGATCTGAGCAGACTGGCGGCAACGCAGCGCGAGGCGGAAGTGAAGCGCCTGCTTATCGACGAGCCGGCACAACTGTACGATCTTGAAAACGAGCCCGGTATCCGCGTGACACTGCTTCGTCTGGAAGCACGCGAACACGTCTTTATTTTGATGATGCACCACATCATCTGCGACCGCTGGTCGACGGGTGTTGTGTCGCGCGAACTGACGGCGTTTTATCAAGCCTTCGTTTCCGGCAAAAAGCCGGCACTCCCCCCGCTGCCGATCCAAAACGCCGACTACGTCGTCTGGCAGGTACAACAAGCGGAAGCGGATTTCGACGACGATTTAGCCTATTGGGAAGCGAACCTGCGCGGCGCGCCCGACCTCCTCGAGCTACCGACAGACCGGCCCCGTCCTCCGGTTCAATCCTACCGCGGCGCCAGAAGGCGCTTCCGGCTCAACGGGTCCTTGGCGAAAGGTCTGCGCAATCGCAGCCGGCAGGAAAAGACCAGCCTGTTCAATATTTTCACCGCTGTTCTCAACGTGCTGCTCTATCGCTACACCGGGAGCGAAGATGTGGTGGTGGGAATTCCGGTCGCCGACCGGGATCGGCCCGAGGTGCAATCGCTAATCGGATTTCTCATCGACACGCACGCACTGCGAACCAAGCTTGCGGGCGGCATGTCATTTCGCGAGCTCCTCGCTCAAGTGCAGATGGGACTTGTGAGCCTCTATATCCATCGTGAAATTCCATTCGACCAGGTCGTGAACAGCATCCAGCCCGTTCGCAATCTAAGTCATGCCCCCCTGTTCCAGGTGATGATCAACTGCAGAGATAGAGACATGCAGCTGATGTTTGTCGATCTGCCAGGGATCGAGGTAGAGTCTCTACTGTCTCATAACAGGACATCGAAATTTGACTTTACATTATACCCGTTCGACGATGGGAAGGATGTCTGGCTTGAGATAGAATACAATAGGGACCTCTTCGACGAGGATCGTATCCTACGACTGATTGGTCACTATCAGACACTCCTGGAAGCGATCGTGGCGGATCCCGGACAGTGTCTTGCGAAGCTGCCTTTGCTGACCGCAGCGGAGCGCCAGCAACTGCTCGTCGAGTGGAACCAGACAGCTGTGGCTTATCCCACGGAGCGCTGCCTACCCGAGCTTTTTGAAGAGCAGGTCGAGCGCGCGCCCAACGCGGCGGCGGTGGTGTTTGAAGGCAAGCAGTTGACCTATCGCCAACTCAATCAACGCGCCAACCAGCTGGCCCACCATCTGCAAGGGCTGGGCGTCGGACCCGACACACTGGTGGCTATCTGTGTGGAGCGGTCGCTGGATATGGTGGTGGGGCTGCTTGGCATCCTTAAAGCAGGCGGCGCGTATGTGCCGCTGGATCCCAGTTACCCCAGCGCACGGCTGGCGTTCATGCTCCGTGACTCGGACGCGCGTCTGCTCCTGACCGATCAACGCTTGCGCAAGCGGTTGGAAGATGGAAGCCCGAACACCGGGATTCTGTGTCTGGACACCGACTGGGAAACCATCGGAAAGTCGCGGTCCGAAAATCCCAGGTGTGGTGCCGGGCCCGAGAGTCTAGCGTACGTGATCTACACCTCCGGATCGACTGGAGAACCCAAGGGGGTAGAGATCACGCATGGCGGCCTGTTGAATTTAATCTTCTGGCATCGGTACGCTTATCATGTCAGTCCAGCCGACAGGGCTACACAGTTGGCCGGCGTAGGGTTCGACGCCTCGGTATGGGAATTGTGGCCGTATCTGTCGGCCGGTGCCAGCATTCACATACCGGATGAGGATACGCGGCTGTTGCCGGAGAGACTCAGAGACTGGTTGGTAGAGCACGAAGTCACTTTGAGTTTTGTCCCCACGCCCTTGGCTGAAGCATTGGTTGCCCTGCCATGGCCCTCAAACACAGCCTTGCGAACCCTCCTGACCGGCGGCGATCGCCTTACCTGCCATGCGCCCGCGCTGCCGTTTGCGTTGGTCAATCATTATGGACCAACGGAAAACACAGTGGTCACGACTTGCGCTGTCGTGGATCTTGAAAGTCGGGACGGAAAAGCGCCACCGATCGGAAAGCCGATTGGGAACACCCAGACTTATGTGGTCGACAGTCAACTGCAACCCGTTCCCATCGGCGTGCCCGGAGAATTGCTGGTCGGCGGAGCTGGGCTGGCGCGCGGTTACTTGCGTCGACCCGAGCTGACCGCAGAGAAGTTTATCGTGAGCCCGTTTAGCCGAGATCCCGGCGCACGGCTTTACAAAACCGGGGACCTGGTTCGCTACTCGCCCACCGGGTCCATCGAGTTTTTGGGGCGTAACGACGATCAGCTGAAGATCCGTGGGTTCCGAATTGAGTCGGGCGAAATCGAATCGGCGCTGGCCGAACACCCGGCGATACAGGCCGCGGTGGTGCTGGCGCGCGAAGACGTCCCCGGTGAGAAGCGATTGACGGCCTACGCCGCGACCGGTTCGCTTGCTCCGACAGTGACCGACCTGCGTGACTACCTCAAAAAGCGACTGCCTGACTACATGATCCCGTCAGCATTCGTTTTTCTGCGCCAATTCCCTCTCACGCCTCATGGCAAAATCGATCGCGCCGCTCTGCCAGCGCCAGAAAGCACCAACACTTTGCGCGACGAGGTCGACGCCCCTTCCATGATGGGCGTCGAGAAAACTGTAGCCGGCATAGTGGCGTCGTTACTTGGAGTTGCACAAGTTGACGCACAGGCGAATTTCTTTGAGCTCGGAGGCCACTCACTCCTGGGGGCCCAACTCATCGCTCAAATAAGGGCTGCGTTTGGAATCAGTCTTCCACTCCGAAGAGTGTTCGACGCCGCAACCGTCGCCGGACTGTCGGCCGACATTGAGGAAATCCTTGTCACTGAGGTCGAAGCGATGAGCGAAGATTGGTTCATGGCTCGCGATCAAACGCTGATAGTCGACGGAGGGGATCTACGGCGTTGAGCAACCTGCACGCCTTGTCGTCTGCCCGGAAGAAGCTGGCGCCGGTCCTGAGCCTGTATCAACTGCTCGACCCCGAGGTCTTGGCAGATCCTTATCCGCTGTACCGCCGTCTTCGCGAGGAAGATCCGGTGCATTGGGATCCGTTCCTCCACAGCTGGGTGGTTACTCGCTACCCAGACGTCATTAAGGTGCTACGCGAATTTACGGCGTCACGCACGCCCTCGCCCGAACAGCTTAGCGCGATGGGGCTTGAGACGTTAAACCCGGTTGCCGCTGTGATGGTCAAGCAAATGCTTTTCCTGGATGGACGTGCGCACACGCGCCTTCGGCGGTTGGCCGCAATGGCCTTCACTCGGCGTCGCGTTGAAGCCCTGCGATCGCACGTCCGGGACATAACGCGGCGTCTGCTCCAAGTCGCCCAAAAACAAGGGGGCATGGACGTCATTGCCGATCTGGCTGAACCGCTCCCATGCATCGTCACTGCCGAGATGCTTGGGCTGCCAGTGGAGGACCATCGCCAGTTGAAACTCTGGTCGCAGGACTTTGCCGAAATGCTCGGCAATTTTCAGCACAATCCGGACCGTATCCCGAAGATCCTCAAAAGCACGCAGGACATGACCGCGTATTTCCGGTCGGCGATGCATGTCGGCAGCATCCGCCCGGACGGGTTGGTCCGCGCGCTCATGGACGCGGAGATCGAGGGCGACCGCCTAACCGAAGATGAGGTAATCGCAAACTGCATCGTAACCATGGTCGGCGGCCAAGAGACAACTACCAATCTGATTGGAAGCGGCATGCTCACGCTGCTGCGCAATCCCGATCAACTCGCAAAACTCCGAGCGGACCTCTCTTTGATCCCATCGGCCGTGGAAGAGCTGCTTCGCTACGAAAGTCCCAGCCAGCATACGGGACGGCTGGCACCTGAGGACATTGAGATAGGCGGCAAGCAGATAAAAAAGCGTCAAGCCGTCATGGCAGTAATGGCTGCGGCCAACCGGGACCCTGAGCGATTCCCCGATCCGGACCGGCTGGATATCACCCGCCAGGATAACGGCCACGTCGCTTTCGGCTGGGGCGCACACCTGTGTTTCGGAGCGGCCTTGGCTCGGATTGAGGGCCAGATCACATTCGAGGAGATCATTCGCTTATTTGCGCACTGGTCCCTCAAGCCCGGCCCACTGGTCTGGCGGACCAACCTGGGTCTCCGCGGTCTGACTTCATTGCCTGTCAGCTTCTCGACTGCTTCGACCTGAGACGATGCGAACTCCTGGTTAGGAAACGGTACAACTGAGCGCCTCGTCGGAAAAAAGGGGGGACGACGCTTTATGGGTGATTTAAAAGAGAGAATCGCAAACCTTTCTCCTGCCAGGCGCGCATTCTTGGACCAGCGGGCAAACGGGCTTGCAAAGAATGGCGTTATTTCGCGCGATATCGGACGAGACCTCGCTCCTCTGGCTTTTCGCTCGGACGGGACGGGAACGCCTCTTTTCCTTTTGCACTACCTCACACCGTCGCAAGTGTTGGCCAAGTATCTGGGGGCAGATCGTCCAGTGCTTGGAATCGACGGCGCTTTTGAGGAAGAAATGTACTTATGGGAGGAATCAGGTCGGATCACTATTTCGTTCGAAGAGCTCGCGCGGCGCTGTCTGGCAGAACTGGTAACTGCGCAGCCACGAGGTCCCTATTTCCTCGCAGGCTTTTGCTTCGGCGGGGCTCTGGCATTTGAAGTTGCCAAACAGCTGAGCAAAGGAGGTGAACTGGTAGCTTTTCTGGGCTTGCTAGATTCGTTTTACCTCCCCGGCGTCAACCCAACGTCCGTGCCTTGGATGACGACCGAGCGCACCGAACAGCGGACCTCCGACATGACAGGCGCTGAGAAGGAGTTCTCACGTCGAGTCGCTTTCATGCGAGAGATCGTAAAGCCCTACAGAACCGAGCCGTATCCAGGCGAAGCCGTATTGTTTCGGGCAATGGCAAATCGAGACCCGTCCTTTGGTATGAATGGGTGGGACAAAGTAATCGCCGCTGGCTTACAGATTGAAGATTGTCAAACCACTCGGATGGGGCTTTTCGAGGAACCATTTGTGAGGGAGCTGGCGGCAAGGCTCGTCAAACATCTTTCGAGAGTGGACCAATACTGCAGGAGCGAAGTGGAGCGCACGGTTATATCAGCTCCAACTCACGCACATCACGAGTGGAACGACGCCTTTGTCGAGCCACGAACGTCAACCGAGAGGGCCCTGGCCGACATTTGGTCGGCGGTACTGCGGGTGGAAGACGTCGGGGTCCACGACCGGTTCTTCGAACTGGGAGGGGACTCGATTCAAGGCATTCAGGTCGTCGCCAGAGCAAAGAAAGCTGGATTGCGCTTGACACTGAAGCAAATCTTTCATCACCCGACGATTGCCGAGCTGGCATCAGTGGCGGAGGCAGTCACACACCTCGATTTCGAGCAGGGTTTGATTACCGGCGAAGTCCCGCTGACACCGATTCAAGAATGGTTCTTCGAACGGGCCTGTGCCGACGATCATCATTGGAATCAAGCGACGCTTTTGGAACTGAGGCAGGATCTTGATTCAACGTTGCTGGAGAAAGCCATTCGGGAGCTGGTGGAGCACCACGATGCATTACGGCTTCGATTTCAGCGATCAGACTTAGGGTGGACACAGGTCAATGCTGGCAGTGATGAGACTGCGAATCTTACTTTGTTGGATCTGGCGGAGATACCCGAGGAGCAGCAGATTTCTGCTATGGAGACTGCGGCCGCCGAATTGCAAGGCAGTCTGAATCTCTTACACGGCCCCTTGATCCGTGCGGCCCTATTCAATTTCGGTCATAGGGTTCCGTCACGTCTTTTGTTGGTGATCCATCACCTCGCGGTGGATGGGCTGTCCTGGAGAATTCTGTTGGAGGACCTGGAGGCCCTTTGCGAGCAGCTCCGGAGCGGCGGGCCGGTCAGGCTGCCCGACAAGACCCTTTCTTTCAGAAAGTGGGCCCAAGATCTGGCGGAACATGCGCGTTCCACTAACCTTGGACACGAAGCGGACTACTGGCTTGCCATATCGTCCACAAAAAGCAGTCCGATACCGGTGGATTTCAGCGGTGGGAAGAACACCGAGGCGTCCGTCCGCATCGTTTCGGTGTCCTTGGATGCCGACGAGACATCCGCACTGCTCCAGAAAGTTCCGCAGGCCTATAACACGGAGATCAACGACGTTCTTTTGGCCTCCTTGGGCCTCGCATTGACATCCTGGATCGGACAGCCCCGCGTGCGGATCAATCTCGAAGGGCATGGTCGTGAAGAACTCTCAGAAGGGATCGACTTATCTCGCACCGTAGGCTGGTTTACGACGATGTTCCCGGTCGACCTGGATTTGCGGGGGACGGCGGGGCCAGTAGAGGTGCTGAAATCCATCAAGGAACAGCTCCGTCGTGTCCCCCGCCGAGGAATTGGCTACGGGATGCTGCGATATCTCGGCGGTGACGAGAGCCTCGCGGCACAACTGCGATCTTCGCCGCAGCCGGAAATCGCCTTCAATTATCTCGGGCAGTTTCACCAGACGACCTCGGCATCTCCATTCGTCCCAGTGGAGGGCCCGACAGGGCCGACCCGTAGTCCGTTCGCGGAGCGCAGCCATTTATTGAGCATTAATAGCTTAGTGGCAAACGGCCGTTTGCGAGTGGATTGGGGTTATAGCGAGGGGACGCATCGGCGTGGCACAATCGAACGCGTCGCCCAAAGCTTCATGGAGGCTTTGCGCTCGCTCATCGACCACTGCACATCGGCGGGCACAGGTGGTCTTACGCCATCGGACGTCATCGAGGCAGGCCTGGATCAGGGGGAACTGGATAGCTTGATCTCCAAATTCGGCGGGGTGACGAGTTAACTATGTCTGAACAGAGAATGAATATTGACAGTATTTATCCGCTGTCCCCGGTGCAACAAGGCATGTTGTTCCATACCCTGTTGGCGCCGGAATCGGGGGTCTATTTCAACCAGGTGCTATACACGCTGACCGGCCGTCTTCAGAAGCTGGCGATGCAGCGCGCCTGGCAACAAGTGGCGGACCGGCACGAAGCCTTGCGCACTTTGTTCGTTTGCGAAGCGCGTGACAAACCGTTGCAGGTCGTTCGCCGTCGAGTGACGCTGCCTTGGGAGGAATTCGATTGGCGCGGACTTTCGGCCGACGAGCAGAACGCGAAGCGGGCGGCCTTCTTGCAGACCGATCGTCGGCGCGGGTTCGACCTTGCCCAAGCTCCTCTGATGCGGCTGGCGTTAATTCGGTTGGGAGAGAATCATCACGAGCTTATCTGGAGCCATCACCATGTGCTGATCGACGGCTGGTCATCGTTCCTGATTCTCAAGGACGTCATGGCAATCTACCAGGCCATCAGCGGAGGCCGGGACTGTCGGCTGGAGCCCGTTCGCCCCTATCGGGATTACATAAATTGGCTGCAACGACAGGACCCGTCGAAGGCAGAAGGGTTTTGGCGCGCTGCGCTCAAGGGGTTCGTCGCGCCGACTTCATTGTTGGGTTCTCCGACGTCTGGCGAATATAAAGTTCGAGACTATGAGATCGCTGAGCAACTGGGCAGTACGCCACCGTCGCTGACGGCCGCCTTGGAGTCTTTTGCAAGGCAGAACGACCTGACCTTAAGCACGATAGTACAGGGAGCGTGGGCGATCCTCTTGAGCCGCTACAGCGGCGAGACGGATATCGTTTTTGGCTCAACGGTGTCCGGTCGTTCAGCCGAACTGGTTGGAATAGAGACCATGGTGGGTCTGTTCATCAACAGTCTGCCGGTGCGAGCGCAGTTTTCCTCGCAGATTCCGACGCTTGCCTGGTTGAAAGACTTTCAAGACAAATTAGTCGAAGTGCAGCAATACGAGCACAGTCCGCTGGTCGACGTGCAGGGCTGGAGTGAGGTGCGTCGCGGTCAACCGTTATTCCAGTCATTAGTAGCGTTTGAAAACTACTTGGTGGATGCTTCGGTCTGGGGCCAAGACGGAACCTTGCAGATATCCAATATGCGGGTTGTTGGACCCACCAACTATCCATTGGCCATCGTGGTCGTGCCGAAAAAGGAATTGGCGATTAGAGTCAGCTACGATTCCGGCAGGTTTGACGGAGCCGCCATCTCCCGAATGCTGGGACATTTTAATACGATTATGGAATGCATTGTAGCAAATCCCGGCCGGCGCCTCGCGGAACTGCCTATGCTGACCGCGGCGGAGCGGCAACAGGTTCTCTATGAGTGGAACGCGACGGCGGCGGACTATCCGAAAGAGCTGTGCGTTCACCAGCTATTCGAGCAGCAGGTCGAGCGCGATCCGGATGCCGTGGCGGTCGTCTATGAGGACCGGTCGCTGAGCTATGGTGAGCTGAACGCACGATCGAACCGGCTGGCACATCATTTGAGAGGGCTGGGAGTCGGGCCCGATGTGCTGGTGGCGATCTGCGTCGAGCGATCGCTGGAGATGGTGGTGGGTCTGCTCGCCATTTTGAAGGCGGGCGGTGCCTATGTGCCGTTGGATCCGTCCCATCCGGCGGAGCGACTGGCCTTCATGATCGAGGACAGCGCGCCGGCGGTGATCCTGACACAGACCTCATTGCGCGAGAGATTTTCTGGTCGCCAAATTCAGGTCGTTTGTTTGGGTGATGATCCTGCGGAGCTTGAACGGCAGAGCACGGATAACCCACGGTACCCGGTAGTGGCAAACGATCTCGCATACGTCATCTATACGTCGGGTTCAACCGGCGTCCCCAAGGGAGTGCAAATCCCGCACCGGTCCGTGGTCAACTTTCTGACTTCGTTAGGGCGGTACCCAGGGATCACCCAGGCGGACACATTACTGGCAGTGACGACGTTATCCTTTGACATTGCCGGCCTCGAGCTCTTTTTGCCGCTAACGACCGGAGCGCGCGTGGTGATTGTAGCCCGCGAAGTCGCCATCGATGGTAAGCGGCTGATGGCGATAATGGAACGGCTGCAGGCAACGATCATGCAGGCCACACCGGCAACCTGGCGGCTCATGCTGGAATCCGGGTGGGGTGGCCGTCCGACATTGAAGATTCTGTGTGGCGGAGAAGCGTGGTCTGCCGAACTGGTCGACGAGTTGTTGCCACGATGCGAGTCTCTTTGGAACATGTACGGACCAACTGAGACGACAATCTGGTCCGCCGTTTCGCGCGTCGAAAAAGACAAACCGATTCTGATCGGACCACCTATCGCGAACACGACCTTTCATGTTCTGGATTCGGACGGCCAGCTGGTTCCGGTTGGTATCGCGGGGGAGATCTACATTGGCGGGGCGGGGGTTGCGCGCGGCTACCTGAACCGCCCGGAGCTGACGGCCGAGCGGTTCATCGCCAATCCGTTCGTTGACGGGGATCGGCTCTACAAGACAGGTGATCTTGGCCGGTATCTGGCGGACGGGAACATCGAATTTTTGGGCCGCAACGACTTCCAGGTGAAGATTCGCGGCTATCGGATCGAGCTTGGCGAGATCGAGGCGCGGCTGTCGTCGTGTCCAGGGGTGCGCGAGGCTGCAGTGCTGGCTCCGGAGGATGCGAGCGGCGACAAGCGGCTAGTGGCTTACTATACGGCGGCCGGCAATGAACCCGGAGCGGAGGCGCTGCGCTCGCACGTGGCGGCGGCCTTGCCGGAATACATGGTACCGGCGGGCTATCTGCGGCTTGAGACAATGCCGCTGACGGCCAACGGCAAGCTCGACCGGAAGGCGCTACCGGCGGTGGACGAGGCGGCCTGTGCGACCCAGGCTTATGAGGCACCGGTCGGTCCGGTCGAGACGACCATCGCCGAGATCTGGGCGGAGGTCCTTGGTCGCGAGCAGGTCGGCCGCCACCACAACTTCTTCGACCTCGGCGGCCATTCCCTGCTGGCCCTGCGGGTGCTGGTCCGGATGCGGAGCGTCGGATTGGAGGCGGAAGTGCGTGCATTGTTTGCGACGCCCAGCCTTTCTGCGTTTGCAGCGGAAGTCGGGGCGCGCTCCAGCGTGGTCGAGGTTCCGCCGAACCTGATCCCACCGGACTGCGGGGCGATCACGCCTGACATGCTTCCGTTATGTCGCCTGATGCCGGCCGAGATCGAGGGAATTGTCTGCAAGGTCCCGGGGGGTGTCGCCAATATTCAGGACATCTATCCGCTGGGGCCGCTGCAGGAAGGAATCTTGTTCCACCACCTGCTGGCTAAGGAAGGCGATCCGTATCTTGTGGCGAGAGTGATCAGTTTTGTCGATCGCGCGAAGCTGGAAGCGTTTGTCGCGGCGATGAATGCGGTGATCCGGCGCCACGACATCCTGCGCACGTCGGTGGTGTGGGAGGGATTGTCCGAACCGATGCAGGTAGTCTGGCGCCACGCGCCGCTGGACTTGCAGACGGTGGACCTTGATCCGGCTGACGGCGATATCGCCGAGCAACTGCGTCAAACGTTCAATCCGCGTCATTATCGGCTGGATGTTCGCCAGGCGCCGATGTTGCGAGTGATTGCGGCGCATGAGCCGACCAGCGGTCGCTGGCTTGGGATCGAGCTGCGCCACCATCTGATCACCGACCACACTACGGTCGAGATCATGGATAGGGAGGTGCGGGCTTATCTGGAGGGAGGTGCCGACGCTCTGCCAGCGCCGCTGCCCTTCCGCGACTTCGTGGGCCAGGCGAAGTTGGGAGCGAACCAGGATGCGCAGCGAGCCTTCTTCCGCGCAATGCTGGGAGATGTGGAGGAACCGAGCGCGCCGTTTGGGGTGACGGAGGTCTACGGCGACGGATCGGGAGTGACGGAGGTCCGGGTTAGTTTGAACAGGGCGCTGACTCGGCGCCTGCGGTCACGGGGGCGAACTCTGAGAGTGAGCCCGGCGACCCTTTTCCATGTGGCCTGGGGTCAGGTCGTGGCCAGGATATGCGGGCGAGCGGACGCGGTGTTCGGCACGGTTCTGTTCGGGCACATGCAGGGCGGAGATGCGGCGAATCGAGCGCTAGGCCCATTCCTCAATACTTTGCCGGTGCGCCTTCGCCTTAGCAAGACGGGGGTTGAGCAATGCGTTCGGCAGACGCATGACCTGTTGGCCGAGCTGATGATACACGAGCACGCTCCGCTGACGTTGGCGCAGCGATGCAGCGCGGTGCCCGCGCCTTTGCCGTTGTTCACTAGTCTGTTGAACTATCGTCACAGTGCGGCCAGCGCGGCGGCGCAGCCTTTGGCAGGCATCGTGAATCTGGGATTTGAGGAGCGCACCAACTATCCGCTGGTGCTGACGGTGGACGATTTGAGCGACGGGTTCGCTCTGACGGTGCAGGCGGGGGGGCGGATCGATGCGCCCCGGGTGATTGCGATGATGCAGCAGGCGCTCGAGAGCCTCGTCGGGACGCTGGAATGGACCCCGGATCGGCCGGCGAGCCAGCTGGACATCCTGCCGCCTGAGGAGCGTCACCGTCTCTTGGTGGAGTGGAACGCGACGGCGGCGGACTATCCGAAAGAGCTGTGCGTCCACCAGCTATTCGAGCAGCAGGTCGAGCGCGATCCGGATGCCGTGGCGGTCGTCTATAAGGACCGGTCGCTGAGCTATGGGGAGCTGAACGCACGATCGAACCGGCTGGCGCATGATCTGAGAGAGCTGGGAGTAGGGCCCGATGTGCTGGTGGCGATCTGCGTCGAGCGGTCGCTGGAGATGGTGGTGGGTCTGCTCGCCATCTTGAAGGCCGGCGGTGCTTATGTACCGCTGGATCCGTCCTATCCGGGGGAGCGGCTGGCTTTCATGATCGAGGACAGCGCGCCGGCGGTGATCCTGAGCCATGCACCGGCGCGCTCGGCGCTAGAGGCAGCGATGACGGGTTCCAAGACGCGTCCTCCGATCCTGGACCTGGAGGCGGATCTCCCGCCGCGGATCGGACAGGCCAGCGCTAACCCCGGCCTGGTCGAAGTGGGCCTCACCTCCAGCCACCTCGCCTATGTGATTTACACCTCGGGCTCGACCGGAACCCCAAAGGGCGTTGCCATCACACACGAAGGACTTCACAACTATGTCGCATGGGCGGTTCGCTACTATCGGCTGGATCTCGGATCGGGAGCACCGGTTCTCACGCCATTTGCATTTGATGCCACCGCTACGAGCCTCTATCTGCCTATTCTGGCGGGCAAGCAAATCCTGCTCCTGCCGGAAGAACAACAGTTCGATGTTATAGCAAGGGGCGACACCGATGCAGGCAAATTCAGCCTGCTCAAGCTCACCCCTGCCCATCTCGATGTCCTCAACCACTCCGCTTCCGTCGCAAATCTTAAGGAACTAACCCATTGTCTGGTCATTGGTGGCGACAGTTTGAGTAAAGCGACCGTCGCCCCGTGGCGTCAACGCGCACCACAAACCCGACTCATCAATGAGTACGGGCCGACCGAAACGGTGGTCGGTTGCGTAGTCTATGAAGTACGGCCGACCGACCCCGACGAAGGCTCGGTGCCAATCGGACGACCGATCTCAAACACGCGGATTTATCTTCTGGACGAAGGTCTGCAGCCGGTTCCGGTTGGAGTGGCGGGTGAGATCTATATCGGTGGGGCGGGGGTTGCGCGCGGCTACCTGAACCGCCCGGAGCTGACGGCGGAGCGCTTCATCGCCAGCCCGTTTGTTGCCGGGGACCGGCTCTACAAGACGGGTGATCTTGGCCGGTATCTGTCGGACGGGAACATCGAGTTTTTGGGCCGCAACGACTTCCAGGTGAAGATCCGCGGCTATCGGATCGAGCTTGGCGAGATCGAGACGCGGCTGTACTCATGTCCAGGGTTGCGCGAGGTGGCAGTGCTAGCGCGGGAGGATGCGCGCGGCGACAAGCGGCTGGTGGCTTACTACACGGCGGCCGGCGATGAACCCGGGGCGGAGGCGCTGCGCTCGCATGTGGCAGCGGCTTTGCCAGAGTACATGGTGCCGACGGCCTACGTGCGGCTGGAGGCGCTGCCGCTGACGGCCAACGGCAAGCTTGACCGGAAGGCGCTACCGGCGCCGGACGAGGCGGCCTATGCGACCCAGACCTATGAGGCACCGGTCGGTCCGGTCGAGACGACCATCGCGGAGATCTGGGCGGAGGTTCTTGGCCGCGAGCAGGTCGGCCGCCACGACAACTTCTTCGACCTCGGCGGCCATTCCCTGCTGGCCCTACGGGTGCTGGTCCAAGTAAACCGATCGTTTGGCCGAACGCTGCCGCTCCTGACTATCTACGATGCGCCGACGATTGCAGGCCTTGCGTCGACGCTGAATTCCAAGCAACAGCTGAAATTTTCGCCAGTAGTAAGCCTTAGGTCCGGGGAGACTCTTCCGGCTCTTTTTATCGTGGCCGGCGCCGGCGGCAGTCCAATGGAACTCGCATTACCGGCAAGCTACATAGCGGGCAACCGACAAATATACGGCTTGCAGTCAATAGCGTTAGACGGCGTCAGCAAGCCTCATGATACTGTCGAAGAAATGGCTGAGTATTATGTTCGCCATATACAAGAATACCAACCTAATGGTCCGTACTTACTTGCCGGGTTTTGCTTTGGCGGTCTCGTCGCTGTCGAGATAGCACGACGCCTGCTGGAAGCTGGCGAAGATGTCGCGCTATTGGCCCTTCTAGATGCCCGACCACATCAACGTTTCTTGCCGCTGAGCCGCTTGTTCGCTTACTGGAGAGGGCGTATGTATGACCGTACATATGCACGTGCTGCGGCTCTAGCGCAATTGCCGCTCCGCGAAGCTGTTCCATATGTCTTAAACCGGCTCTGGGAGGCTCGAGAGCCTGTTCTTTCCGGAGGGTTATCGGTAGTCTTCGAAGCCGCGTCCATAGCTTGGCATCGCTATCGCCCTCGGTATTACCATGGGACAATCACCCTGTTGAAGTGCGATAAGCCAGGAACACCTTGGCAAACATACGCAGATTTTTGGGCTGCGCTTGCAGACAAGCTAATTGTTCATATCGTGCCAGGCGATCACTTGGACATCATAAGAACCCATGCGGAAAGCCTCGGCCGACAGCTTTCCCTATGTATCGAAAGGTCCCTGGTGCCGGAAGGGCATGCAGTCAATTGCGCCGCAGCAGTTCGTCGATCCTCTGAGCAGGATGGCCTGCCGGAGCTCGTCACTGAGCAATTGCCAATTCGCTGATTCAAACCGCACTATGCCGCCTACGGCACAGTGCCGTTAGGACGAACCCGCTACGCGGTACCAAAGCGCGGCACAACGCGGGCAGACATCGAGCCGGCGGAATGCTCACAGTACGGTCAGGGGTCATCGCGGCCATTGTCCAGGAATACTGCTTCCAACCGCGTCAAACGGGCCACCTGCCGGGACAAAGTGATGGAACGCCTCTCAACCTCGCTATCGGGACACCAAATCGTAGCCGCGGTGTGCGACGAATTTCTGCGTGTCTCACCCACGGGGGTGATGCATGCTCAGCGTTTAAAGTGCGAGCGTCTCAGCAGTTACGGCCGATCGAGTGCCAAGGCTATGTAGGACAAAGAGATATAGTTGTAATGATGAGCGTCAGTGTGGCCGCAGATTTTGCGTCGGCTGTTGGGTGCGACTCACGCGTCAACAATGGCGGCCACATGTCGCTACGAGGGATACGTCGCGCGCTCAGCGGCCTTTCGAGTCAAACAACAAAGGGCACGTCTACCATGACAGGCCGTCTCGGTATCATGTCTGTTCCGGCATGCTCGCGGACGGAACAGGTGAGCTTTAGCGCACGTCTCACGGTCCGGAACTTGGCTCAACACCACTTGCAACTGCTTCGCATGACCAACTCCGACGAAATGCCGCAGTTGCTGAATGTGCGGCGCACAGAAGATGAGCCGGCGTGCGGCTCTGCTACTTGCAAGTCGTTAACCCGCTGCGGTTTCGCGCCAAGCGCGTCGGCCATCGGCATGAGTGCACTGATGCTGGTGGGCAAGAACCTTGCCATGAACACACTACCGTACTTTTCCCGGTACCGTATGTCGATCGCCGTGGGTTAGCTCACGACGGTTGTCCGCGCGTCCGCGACTATACGCAGTCCCGCATTGGAGCTTGTTTGAGAGTGCTCCTTCGAGGCAAATGATCCATGTCCAGCCGACATGCAGCCGCCCCGATCCGTATTCTACACATTGCCAAGCACACGCATTCTGCGAATGGTAATGTGTGCGCCATGGTCGACCTAGCCTGCACGCAAGCGGATGCGGGGCACATCGTGGCGGTATGTAGCGCGGGGGGCGATTTCAATGTCTTACTCACCAACCACGGAGTTCGTCATTACGAGATTTCACATGAGCGCAAATCACCCGCACTGTTTCTGGACGCCTATCGTGTAAGCACGCTTATCAGAAATTTCGATCCTGAGATCGTGCACGCTCATATGATGACCAGCTCTCTTGTTGCTCGCGTTCTGCAGCCCATGCACAATTACAAGCTGGTGACCACAGTACATAACGAGTTTCAGCGCAGTGCGATCTTGCAAGGTGTCGGGCAAAGAGTAATTGGGGTGAGCGAAGCCGTCACGCGCTCTATGATTAAGCGGGGCATCCCATCATCGGTGATGCGTACAGTCTTGAACGGAACAATCGGGTCGCCTCGCTTCGTTTCAGACGAACATCCACTGCCAACGCTCTGCCGACCAGCGATCCTCTTTGTCGGAGGGCTACATGCGAGAAAAGGCGTCGACGACCTGATCAAGGCGTTCGCTACAGTTTCGAGGGACTTTGCTACCGCAAAACTTTACCTGGTCGGTAGCGGGCCGGACTTGTCTGCGTACATGTCGTTGGCTAAATCGCTTGCACCCGGGCGTATAGAGTTTGTGGGCCATCGGGACGACGTCCTCTCGTTCATGCGGGCGGCGGACGTATTCGTTCTCCCGTCACGCGCAGAACCCGCCGGCCTCGTCTTGTCCGAGGCACGCGAAGCTGGCTGCGCAATCATTGCCGCCGATGTCGGCGGAATTTCAGAAATGCTGGAAAATGGCGCTGCTGGCATACTCGTTCCACCTGATCGACCAGACGTGATTGCCCGGAATCTGCGTGAGTTGCTCGCGGAGCCAGTCCTTCTGTCTTCGCTGAGACAGCGGTCTCAAATCAAGATTGATCGCATGAAAATCGAACGCGTGGCCCGCGAGACCGAAGCGGTGTACCGAGAAATACTCGAGGACACGTTCGCGCATCGTAAAGGGGGTGAGTTCCATCTCTACCTCCGGCGCTGGCTCCTTGAAGTTCTCACGCACCAGCCGCCGGCCAAGCCGCCATTCAAATCGAAGGTCACTTGAATTTCGATAACGCGCAAGCCAAAGGAGAGTCTGCCGTGAGAGAGATGTATGAAGGCGATGAATATGCACGAAAAAATCCAACATGGCATGAGGAGGACGCAAGTTGGAAGGCTAACCATGTCGGGCGAATATTAACTGATAACCGGGTTAAGTTTACGACAATTTGCGAAGTCGGATGCGGAACCGGGGAAATACTCCTAAATCTGGAAAAACAGTTTCCTGATGCCAGTTTAAGTGGCTATGAAATTGCGCCGTACGCTTTCAATCTCGCGAAACAGAAAGAAACGGTCAAAACGAAGTTCTATCTCGATGATATATCGAACTTACAGCCAATGGATTATGACATATTGCTTGCCATAGACGTCATTGAACATGTAGAAGAATACATTTCATTCATCAAATGCTTAAAATCAATCGCGAAATACAAGATTTTTCATATCCCTTTGGATCTGTCTGTTCAATCAATCGTGCGCTCATGGCCAATAATGAAATTGAGAGCTGATGTAGGACATCTTCACTATTTTTATAAAGACTCGGCTTTGGCGACACTGAAAAGCTGCGGTTACAAAATAATCAGTTATAGATATACTGCCAGCAGGCTTGAGTTACCAAATCAAGCTCGGTCGAGTAATATTATGCGCCTGCCTCGGAGATTAATGTTTTCGTTACACAGCGATCTTGCGGTACGAGTGCTGGGCGGATATTCAATCATGGTCCTTGCGGAATAGCGTTTTTCGTCGTTCGTAAAGAACGCAAGCGAGCGGACGGTTTATCTGCCCCGGCACATTTGACGAGCTCTTCGTCAGCGAGTTGCGTGAGCAATCGCTACGCCTCTGAGGACGCGCCAATAGAGAGCAAGCGCGATCCAGCTCCTCTATGATCGGCACCATTTTCGGGTCTGGCGAAGGCTCACTTACGCGCCCGGCAGCCTCGTAGCACGCAACATGAGCATGGCTGCCACGGGACTGTCGGAATTTCCTCCTGAACGAACAAGCCCGGGGCACTGCACAGCACGCCACATGGCTGAGCGAAGCAGATAGTCAGATGAACGCTGACTCGTCGGCCTTTAGCGAGTGCAGTGCTGCCAGCCGCGCGCCCCGACCGCCAGTAAGCGCCGACCTGGATTCCAGAAGCTTTGCAATCCCTCGCAGAACCGCCAAGACCGAGTTGCCCTCAACGATTGCCTTACGCATTGCGCGGGATCGCTGCCTCATTGCGGCCCCTATGCGGCTAATGGCCGCGAGGAATCCCCATCGAATGCGGCCATCCCGCGCAGACCTAGACGAATCAACTCAACCTGGCTGCTGGTGCCGGTCTTCAGAAAGACCGATTTTAACTGCGAGCGCACCGTCTCTTTGCTGACGCCAAAACGGTCGGCCGCAGCTTCGAGTGTGTCCCCAGCAACCAGCACCTGCATGAGCTTCGCTTCGGCAGCTGTAAGTCCGTACAACCGCTGTAGGCAGTCGGGGAGAGCAACCGTTTGTATCTCCGGATCACGCAGGAACACCGCGGCCAATGGTCCGCTGAACCCGAGTGCGAGCGTGCTGTCCGACAGCGGTGCGACCAGCACCTCATAGGATGACCGGCCGGATGGCCGGGTGAGCCGCATCACACCACCGGGCGAAGCGGCAATGTTGTGTGATGCACGAAGGGCCTCGGCGACAAGTTGCCCGAGAGTTTGGCCTTCGCCCTGATAGGCAGTAATGAGTTCATCGCATCTGATCGAAAGACCATCGGCGGCGGCGAAGAGCCTCTCTGCTGCTGAATTCCAGTGTACAATCCCACCTGAGCGATTAATGACCATCATGGCTATAGCCAGCCGATCAAGCGCGTCCTCGGTTGCAACGGTACGTGTTTGGAGTTCGCCCAATTGCCGAGTCAGCTGTGCCACTCGCAAGAGATGCGGGGCAAGGCGCTGGAGCCGGCCAACAATATATCGGTCGCGCTGTAAATCACCGCGCTGACCGACGGCGACCACCTCCATTGAGCGTGCGCTGTCCTGCAGGACCGTAAGTCGAACAGCTAGGTTGTAGCCCCACCGCCGGCAGAAACCTTGATAATATTCCGTCTTCAGAAGGTCGGAATACGGGATGACATCTTCCGTCGTCAGCACGACGCCAACTGGGTGGAGGCGAGCCAGCCACGGGCTAATTGCTGCATAACGGCGAGTGTAGGAGTCAATGGCGGCTGGATCGCAATTCACCTGCTCAGCGATTTCTCCGCACCGTAATGCGGTATCATGAAAAGATAAAACCGCCCTATTGAAAAAAGACTCCTTGGTTAGGGCATATAGAAACGGCTGCCACCCCGACGGTTTTCCGACGGTATCGTATAGCAGCCCAAGCAGTGCCGCATCGGTGTCTTGGTGCGAAGGCGATTTTCTAGAGGGCGGCCGACCTCGGACGAGGCGCCGGTCGACTTCCGGCTGCAATGATCCCGCGTTCAAAGTTTGATCGATGCGCCTAGCCAACTTGTAGCGGTGACCGATCGGTGCAGAGTTATCTTGAGCGCGATAGGCTGTCGCATGCGGTGATGTGACGGCGTCGTCGAGCGGCATGCGCATCCTCCGTTCAGACTGGGCTAGTGTCGTGCTTTTTTGCCGTCTCAACCTTATGCCAACATTAAGTTCGCTATCCGGAATGAAAGCGGTGCCCCAGCAGTTGACCGCAGCCCTCGCCGCCTCAGCAAATTCCTTCTGAGGGTCGCGGCAACAGCCCCCCAGAGCTGTCTTGGGTGTCAAGGCTGAAAACTGGCTAATTGCCTGAATGGCTTCCACTTCAGGACGTTCCTCGTCCGCCGTGGTTTCTTAAGCCTGCGCCAGTACCTCGCGACCGCTCGCTACATGGTTTGTTCCACTTGGCAAGAACAGCGCTGCTACGCCGGCTTTACTGCCCCGTTTCGCTTTGACGATCGACCGCGCGCTTCCTCGCCCGCAACTGTGCTACGCCCGGCTAGCCGCTACGCTGGGCTGGTAATAGCTTCCGCACAAAGCACATATCCGGTGCCCCGTACGGTATGTATGCGGACTGCGGCCTGGAGGGCAGCGAGACGCCTGCGAAGATAATGAACGTGCACCTCAATGGCGTTCGAGGCGATTTCCTCCCCGAAGGGGTAAAGCCGGTCCTCAATCATCGACTTGGATACTGGCCGGCCAGCATTGCGCAGCAGCTGCTGCAATAGCGAGGCTTCGCGGCGGGACAAGGTAGTTTCCTTTCCGTTTACTACAGCGGTGCACGTATTTGGGCGGTAGGCCAAGTTGCCGCATCGAAGCTCGACAGGGAGCATATCCACCGGCCGGCGCAGCAGTGCGCGAAGGCGGGCTACCAGTTCCTTCATGTCAAAGGGTTTGGGCACATAATCGTCAGCGCCAGCCTCCAGCCCGGCCACGCGCTCGGTGGGCTTCACTCGCGCCGAGAGAATCAGCACTGGGACTGGGTTACGAGCAGTCCGCAGGCGCTGAAGCAAAAAGAGCCCGTCCAGATCCGGAAGACTGAGATCGAGGACGATAGCGTCATAATTAACCGCCGCAATCGCTGCTAAGCCGTCTTCTCCCGTAGCAGCATTATCGGCAGCAAAGCCCGCCTGTTGCAGCCCAATCTTGATGAGGTCGGCGAGTATTGGGCTGTCCTCGATACAAAGGATGCGCATGGTGGTCTCCCTTTGGATCAACTGGTCTGTCAGCACATGCCTAGGCCACTTCCCGTCGCATGTTTGTCTCGGGAACAGTCCGACGCCGGAAGCAGCCGTTGGCGAATCTGAGGCCAGGTGTTTGAGGCCTCCTCGCGCAGTGCGGCAGTGTAGTAGCGAGTGCCCTCGTCGTCTTGCTTCTCGCAAGACTCCATCAGGGCGCGAGCGAAGTTGGCAATCTGGACCGCTCCAATCGTAGCAGCGGTCCCGTGCATCTCGTGCGCGGCGCGTGCCAGCAAGTGGTAATCGTTCTGTTCTACTAGCATCTGCATACGGGTGATTGCCGTCTCATTGTCAGCCTGCCACCGCTCAAACATCGAACCTAGATCGGCTCCACAGAGCATACTCGCGAGGCCAGCAACACGAGCTTCATCGAGCACCGTAACGATCGCGGAGGTACGGTCGCCTGGGTGTGCCTGCCCCTGCCTCCGTTGCTGTTTGGATTCCCTCTGAAGCGAGTGCCCGTACAAAAGCCGGTGCACCGTCTCAAGGAAGGAGGCCGTCTCGATTGGCTTTGAGACATACGCGGTCATGCCCGCTGCGAGGCAGCGCTCGCGATCCGTACGCATCGCATGTGCCGTCATTGCGATGATGGGGATGCAGGACTTGTTACTCGGGAGAGCGCGGATGCACTGGGTGGCCCTCAGTCCGTCGAGGACAGGCATCTCCACGTCCATCAGAACCAATGCGTACTGGCCTCGCTGCACGGCTTCGACCGCTCCGGCGCCGTCCGTGACAATGTCCATCTCGATGCCTTCACGAGCCAGCAGAGCGGCGACGATGTCTCGATTCGTGGAATTGTCGTCAGCTACCAGAACCCGACTCCGCGCGGGTGTCAGACTCGAAGCTTCGAGCCGACGCCCTCGGTTAGCGTCGCCTGCTCCGATTTCGTCGATTTTGAATAGGTCTGCGAGCAGCTCGTGCAGAGCGCGACGCCGGACCGGGCGGGAGAGAAGTGCGTCGACAGTCGCGTTCGTGTCCGCGTCCGCGCCTTGGCGCGATGCGCCGGAGGCTCGAACCATTACAAGACGGATCTGGGCAAACCGCTCGTGCTGCCGGACCGATTCGGCAAACTTCTGCACGGGGATACCCGCAACAACATGGTCGAAGAAGACAAGCTCGAATGGTTCGCGCCGGAGCCACGCCTGTTCTAGGGCCGCAAAAGCCGAAAACGCGTCCGCAGCCTCGCTGACCTTGAGACCCGTACGCTCAAGGACGCGTCTGAGTTGGTATCTATCGGCCTTTGTATCGGCCACGACGAGCGCTCGCCGTCCGACCAAAAAAACCCTGTCTACGACGAGCGAAGCGGTGAGCGTCGGACGCATCCGGACAGTGAACCAGAAGGTGCTGCCGGTTCCGGGCTCGCTCTTGACGCCGATATTGCCGCCCATCAAGGCCACGAGTTCACGGGAGATAGCGAGCCCTAAGCCAGTACCGCCAAATTGCCGTGCGACCGAACTATCGACCTGAGCGAACTTCCGAAACAGGCACGCTTGCTGTTCGGAAGACAAACCAATCCCAGTGTCCTGAATCTCGAAGCGGAGACAGGTGCGCTCGGGATTGTCATCGACTGGCACTAGGCGGGCTTGGACTTGACCGTGCTCCGTGAACTTAACTGCGTTGTTCACGAGATTTGATAGTACTTGGCGTAACCGGGTTGGATCGCCGCAGACGAGTGGTGGAACCCGGTGATCCACCGTAGCGCTGATCGCAATCCCCTTTTCAGTCGCGCGCGGGGCAAAGATTTCGAGCACACCGTGGAGCACATCCTCGGGGTCGAAGTCTATGTTTTCCAACTCGATCCGGCCAGCTTCCAATTTAGCGATGTCGAGAGTGTCATTGACCAATGTGAGCAAGGTGTCCGCGCTCTCCCCCACGGCTGCCGCATAGTATCTTGGCTCCGGCCCGAGCTCTGACTCAAGCAGCAGCGCGTTCATGCCGATGATCCCGTTGAGCAGGGTGCGGATCTCGTGACTCATGTTAGCGAGGAACTCGCTCTTCGCGTGGTTTGCTGCCGCCACTTCCGCATTCGCCATCACTAGGTCCCGTTTGGCGGCTGCCAAGTTTTTGGTGCGGCACTTGAGGTTTCGGTTTGCCAACAGCAGTTCGACCTCATCCATCGTGAGCGCGGCCAACCGTTTAAGGGTCGCGCTCTGACCCTGCTCGAAACCATCGCGCGGCTCAGTGTCGATGATGGAGAGCGTACCGATCCGGTGACCGTTCCGGGTGACGAGGGGCGCGCCAGCATAGAAGCTGATGTGTGGCATGTCCCTTACATAAGGGCTGTCTTTGAAGCGTTGGTCCTGGGCGAGGTCGCGTACGAGGCAAACGCCGTTGTTTGGGATGGCCTCGGCGCGACGAGCAAAGTCACGGACTATCTCTGGCGCTGAAGGGACGCACTGGGATCTGAACCATGACGTATCGAGGCCGACGAACGATACCGCTACAATTGTCGCTGCGAAGATATCGGCTGCCAAGTCGACCGTATGCTCGAAGACGGCTTGAGGTATTGTACCAGAGAGCTTGTGGGAGCGTGTGAGCAGACCTGCCTCGTCCATCAGCGTGGAGGGTGTCCGCCCGGTGCTATCCAAAGATGGGAGAGCGCTAAAGCTTTCTGACATTGAGTACGCCCAGCCGGGACGAGTGGGGCCTGGTTCCGCTAGAGTGGAAAACACAAGTCGTATCACAACTAATACGTGTGCAATTCATGGCTTCAGGTCTTTCGTGTTGTCGGGTAGCCTCGCTAAATTCCGCGCTTAAGCGTTTTCAGGCGATTGGTATCTGCCCTTCGGTCTAGCCGTTGCGCCACGGCTCGCAATTCGCGTTGCGCCTGGCGTCTCATTTCGTGCCACCTGAAGTGCCATTGCGCTATAGGACAATCGGCGCTGATCGTACGATGCATCATCGATCTCATAGATCTATCTCGAGATCGTTGTCCCAATCCAAGGACCAAGACGGCAGCGGTAGCGGGTTATTCGACTGCGCGGCTGGCGATTAGATGCGAGGGGAATCGTTGCTACATCAAACCAATTGTCGACAAATTCGGGCGCGGGCGAGAGACAGCGGCGAGCCGTTCATGGCATCAATGCGGTCATTGCGCCGGATGCGGGCCGTCAAGTCCCTGCGCCAGCGGCTGCACCGAAGGTGCAGGGCTGTGTGCCGGGCATGCCCAGCAGTCTGGGGGTGAAAGTCCCCTGTGCAATCTGACGCAGGTGAAACACGAGTGAAATCGCAAGGGCGAAGCTGCGAGGGACCGTCTGAAGGACTCGAGACTCGCCCCATCCAAAGCGCGATTGGCGACTACTGTCGCTCGGACGTGAAACGGTCGGCCGTCTGGTGAGCCGATGTCCCGCCGGCCGCCCGTTGGTCTAGCTGCAGTAGTCGGACGAACACCCCAGCATGTCGTAGCCGCAGACCTGCATGTCGCTGTCGATCGGAAAGTATTTTGATGATGTCGGTCAGGTGCTTTCGTTCGGTGGCGAGCTTGACCACGGCTCGTTCGCTTCAAGCCACAAATTTCGATGCGCTCGAGAACGCCGCGGCGTTTTTTCCTGGAACTGGGTGAGGCGAACTCGGGCCGCACGCATCTGCGCGCCGAGCCCGCTGTGGGGGGCTTTAAAGCCCCGCATGGTCGGTCGGTCGTCGCAGATCCTTGTCCACCGCGGGTCTGCTTTGGAAAGCCAGAATCCGCCAGCACCACCATCGCATAAGCCACTGCAACCGTATCCTAAGCGCAATAATGATGCATCGGCAGTCCGCCAACGACTATCACGCGCTGGTCTGCCTCAATCCGCAGGCTGCACCGCACATTGATGATGGTGTTGTTTGACGGCGCCGGCGAGGCCAGCGCCAAGCTTTGTTGAGCGCTCATGCGCCAAACTGAAGCGGACAGGTTTGAGTCCGCACAAGCCCCACTGAAAACCCTTATCTATCAGTGCACTATGCCGCCGCTGGCAAAACGCACCGATATTGGCGCACCCCGGTCGCGGGTAAAGCCAGCGATTTCAGTCCCTCACAGGGGGTATCTCAGGAGGTCTGAAATTAAGAAGTTTCTTAAGCGCCATCACCCAAACCGGGGATGCAGCACGTGACTAACATGTCCGATAGTTTGCGACATTCAGGCTTTCCGGCTGAACGAAGCTAGACGAACCGAAGGCTCCAGTACGCCGATGCGCACTCCTGACGATTGCGCCTCTCACAAGAGGCCTCGCTTGAATGGCTCAGTACCACCGTCGATCACGACGATCGATCACCGGCACAAGTTTGCCGGGCGCACCAGTCGAACGTTGACCACCCTGCCATCGCAGCTTGAGGTCGACCAGGATGTCGTGCGACCGCGGCCGTCGATTAGAAAATCGTCTCGGTACGAAGGCATCGAAGGGGCAGCCGTCGAACTGCTCTCCAACTATCGTCTGGACGCGCCCGTCCTCGAGGACAGCAGCGCGCAAACGGCAGCTTCCTATACCGCTCGCTCGATCCGCGACGCCATCGGCAATTGGCTGCGCAATGCCCCGATACAGGCGAGCGCCGGAGAGGCAAGCGGCGGCATCGCGGGCGTTCTGCATTGGGACGGGAATGCCCCGTACGTCTACGGCGAGATCACCGGCTACTGGTTACGCTGGGCATCGCTCTACGCGCCCGACCCGGCGCGCATGCGGGACGCCGTCGATTTCTTACGCCGACAGTGGTCAAGGACCCAGCCCGGGGCGACGCGCGTTGGCGTGCCGGACGACTGGCGTAACCGGGCCATCTTCACTTTCGACCTCGGCATGGCGGTCCGGGGGCTGGCCGATGCTGTGCCAGTGGTCGGCGAGGCCGCGTGCGCCGAGGCAGCCGCCGGTATCATGGCCTGGATCGAGCGAATGATCGGGCCGGACGGCCGCGTCGAGCCGGTCCTGCCGCTCGCGACCGACCCTCTGCCCGACACTTGGTCTACGCGGCCCGGCCCGTTCCAGGCCAAGCCCGCAGCGGCGATCCTGCAGACACCGGAGGGCTGGCTGTCCCGCGGGCTAAGGGAGGCGGCAAACGCCACTCTAGCGTACTGGAATGGCCTTGCGTTCCAGCATGCCCACGTACACCCGAGGATGTACACGCTCGAGGGAATGTATGCCGCTGGTCGTCTGGCCGAGCCGGAGACCGTCCTGGCAACTGTGCCAGAGGATGGAATCATCCCTGAAAAGGTCGGCAGAGGTGACCTGCGGCGCTCGGATGCTCAGGCCCAGGTGCTGCGCCTGCTCTGCCTTGACCCGCACGCCCCCGCGCAGGTCCGCGATCGCGTCGGCGAGATCCTGTGCGGCATGATCCACGAGGACGGCAGGGTGCCGTTCCGTCCCGGCGAAACCGGCGCCAACGTCTGGTGCGCGATGTTCGTCCACCAGGCGCTCGACTGGTGGTGCCATCTGAACGGTGACTGCTCGTCCCTTCCGCCGTCCCCGGGCCATATCGTCTGACCCCGGTCCGCTGATGCTTCCAACGGAAACCTCTTGCGCCCCGGCTCCAACCTCAGTGCGACTCCACCTTTCGGAGCCATTTCCGGTCGCTGGCCTAACTTCGGGATCTCCTTGCCCTGTCGCTCGCTCTGTTCACCCGCGACCCGCGCCCGCTGCCCCGCGGTTCCTGGGACCCAGCGGTGTCGCTGATGCGATTGAGGCAGACCGCCTACGGCATCCAGCCCGCAATCAACCGCATCGAGCGCAGAGGCCTGATTCGGGACAGCAACGATGCCTTTGTCTCCGAAGTCCGCACAACCCGTTTTCAGTGGCCCTACGCGCCCAGCCCACCGCCGGCCGTCCCCGCACGAGCTGGATCAGAGGTGCTGCAGATGTGCGGTGACTTCGACCCCGCAATCACAGCGGCTTTCGCCGCGGGCATTGCCGCCGCTCGAGCGCGTGTCTCGAACCCGCAAACCGCCGGATGAAACCGACCATAGGCATGGTGCTGGGGACGCGACCCGAGGTTATCAAGCTAGCCCCACTCATTCTGCGGCTGCGCGACGCGGGATGGTGCCGTGACCTCACCGTCATCAGCGGCCAGCATGGGGACCTGGCACGGCAGGCGCTCGCCGACTGGGGACTTGACGCATCGAACATGCCGCCGCTCCCGACCGGACACGCCGACCCGCTCGAATTGGTCGACATACTTGCCTCGCGGCTCCGCGCGTTAATCGCTCCGCTCGATCTGTCGATCGCCCTAGTGCAGGGGGATACGGCCACAGCCCTCGCGGGCGCCAGGGCGGCAGCAACCCTGGGCATCCCGGTTGGACATGTCGAAGCAGGTCTCAGGACCTACGACCTCGCGAATCCGTATCCTGAGGAGATGTACCGTCAGGCCATCGCACTCATCGCGCAGCTCCATTTCGCGCCCACCGCCATCAGCGAGCAGAACCTGCTGGGCGAAGGAATCGGCACCGAGCAGATTGCGGTCACCGGGAACACGGTCGTCGATGCCCTTCTGCAGCGCGGCCCGCCGTTGCCCGCGACTAGGACGTGCCAGCCGCTGGCGCTCGTGACTCTGCATCGGCGCGAGCTGGTGCCGAACCTTGCTTCAGTTCTCGAAGGTCTGCGGCGGGTGCTCGAGACTAACCGCGACCTCCGGCTGCTCCTGCCCCTGCATCCCAATCCGACTTTCGCCGCGCCATTGCGCGCTGGGCTCGGGCAACACCCACGGGTCAGCATCGTCGCGCCGATGGCACATTCGGAGTTTCTCGAATTGCTGCCCCAAGTTTCGGTCGTGATCACGGATTCGGGCGGCGTGCAGGAAGAGGCAGCGACGCTTGGTGTGCCGCTGGTCATAGTCCGCCGCGTCACCGAACGTCCCGAGGTCCTGGAGAACGGAAGGAGCATGATCGCGGGGTTCGAGCCGTCAGCGATCCAGGATGCAGTCGCACGCGTGCGCGCGCTCGGGCCGGCTCCCGACTATTCCTGTGTGCTCGGCGACGGTTCCGCCGCAATGCGCATCGAGCAGCGGTTGCGGTTGTTCCTGCGCGCGTGAGACATGGTGGTGGTCAACACGAAGCTCGAGCGCCCGGACGACGTCCACACCTGATGCGGACGACGGACGTCACCCAAAGTCCCGAACCAGACCTGCTCATCGGGCAACTGCAACGCCGCTTGGGCGCGGCGGCCATCGCTTCCGACCGACTTCGGCCTCTCCTCTCAGGCATTGAAACGGCGGAACTCCATCACTAACGATGCGCATAAATGGTTTGCGACGACCACCACGGGATGCGACATGTGCATCACACGGCGGCCTGCGATGTCCATGCCCGTGACCAAGGCGGTCGATGCATCGCCGCGGGCAAGGATTTCCTGCGCCAGCACCGTGTCGAACACGTCGGCGCCCTCTCCGCCGAATTCACGCGGCAAAGCAAGGCGCAAATAGCCGCTGTCATGCAGGTCCTGATAATTCTCAACCGGGAAGCGTGATTGCGCGTCGTTCTCCGTGACGCGCTCATGCAATTACGCGGCGAGTTCACCGGCAAGCTGCATGATCTGTCGTTGCCGCGCTGTCGGATGGCGCAGTCCCGGCATGCGTATGGTCATGCCGTTACCACCGGCTCACCCAGCGTCTGCATCAGTCGGTTGGCATTGGCAAACATCGCCACAACGTTGGTCAGATCATGAATTTCCAGATCATCCATACCAACGTCGCGCAGCAATCGAAGATCGGCGACGGTCATTTCCACAGGTACACGTGTGAGCTTCGCCGCGTAGTCGACGATTGCGCGCTGTCGCGGCGGCAGCGGCGTATCCAAACCCTGATCGTAGAGGGCGCGGATCATCTCCGGCTGCTTGCTGAGTTCGACGAAACGGCGCGCATGCACGGACGAACAATAGACGCAACCATTGATGATCGAGACGACGACAGCGGCGAGCTCCCGATCGGCGCGCTTTAGGCCGCGCGGCACGTACATCACCGAGTGGAACAACGGAGAACGCTCGACGAACGACGCCACATCGTGCGCAAGGGTGCGAAAATATGCCGACGTTGCCTGCGGACTCGCGTCGAGCGCGGCGCGCTGCTCTGACGTCGCGGTGGCGACATCAACCGGCGGCATCCAGGCCTTCCAATCGACCGGCTCCGGCGTGAAACGCATTGCCTTCATGGCAACATCTCCTGCGCCAGCAACCCCAGAGCGACTGTGGTCCGCACTTGATAGCTGATGAACGCAACGATCTGCGTCAGTGCGACAATGTCGCGGGGACTGAGGCCGACGCCCTGAAGCGCCGCGATATCGGACGAAGCGGCGCTGCGCGGATGCTTCGTGACCAGGATGACGTGAGCCAGGATCGTTTCCAGTCGCGTACCGGGCGGCGGGTGGCCGCGCTCAGCCACCAGATGATGGTAGTGCGCAGCCAACGCCGCATGGCCCGACAGTTCCGCCGTGCGCAACGCGATCATTGTGCGCTCGGATAGGGATAGTCCTCCAGGATCTGCCGGACAGAGCAGCACGTTGTAGCTGCCCTGCGTGTGCCGTACGATATCCCCCCGCAACGCGCGCAGCCTGGCAAGCGGTGAATCTG
>Ga0123356_10001023_pt1 | contig 31111 bp, 29 predicted proteins | sample TergutEmb28metaG_2_FD_92546 | JGI IMG/M metagenome (GOLD analysis project Ga0123356, IMG submission 92546) | Embiratermes neotenicus P3 segment gut microbial communities from Petit-Saut dam, French Guiana - Emb289 P3 | ecosystem: Host-associated > Arthropoda: Insects > Digestive system > Gut ...
CCTCTTTCCTGCGGTGGGTTTTGTCACATTTTCTTGACCGAACCCACCGCCAGGGTGAGGATCGAACTGGGCAACCACCCCAGCCATCAGGCGTGATCCTCATTCCAGCGGTGGATTCTGTCAAAAAAACACGACAAAACCCACCGCAAGAGAGAGGATGAGAACAAAACCCACCGCAAGAGAGAGGATGAGAACAAAACCCACCGCAGTGGGGAGGATTGGGGCAAAACCCACCGCAGTGGGGAGGATTGGGGCAAAACCCACCGCAGTGGAGAGGATTGGAGCAGAACCCACCGCAGTGGAGAGGATTGGAGCAGAACCCACCGCAGTGGGAAGGATGCGGGTGCCACTCAAGCTATTACAGGAGTTTCGACGGAAATGGTACGCTAGGCATCGGCTGAAAGGGACATCATGGCTAAAGTAAAGCGTTCTGAAGTTGCTGCACAAGAGCAGGATGAGGTGAGTGAATCCACCACCACCGCTGAACCTGAAACATCGACGAAGACTTCTCGGGAACCTCGGGAACCTCGCGATGCTCGGGATCAGACAATTCGCACTTTACAGATTCTTGCGGTCATTCTTGGCGTGACAACGATCCTCTTGGCGGTCACGGTGATGGTGCTGCTGCTTCGGGGAACACCTACCGACCCAGCCACTCCGACGGAAACTCCTCCGACGGCTGCACCGGTCTTTTCAACGACCTACATCCCGGTGACGGCGAATCCGAAACCCAATGCTATTGTCGTGGAACTCCACGATGACTACCAGTGCCCCTGGTGCGCTCGCGCCGAGTTGATCTTCGGCGACGCTCTGTGGGAACTCGCCCAATCCGGTGACATTGATCTGCGCATCCAAGTCCGCACCCTTGTCGGTGATCAAATCATCCACAATGATTCATCACGGCGGGCCTCCCTCGGTGCTATCTGCGCTGACAAAGCAGGCTTCTTCTGGGGCTACCATTCAGCCCTCTTCGCCAATCAGCCACAGGAAGGCGTTGGATTCACCGATGATCAGTTGCGTGTAGATTTCCCCGCCCAAGCAGGCATCACCGGCAAGGCGCTGCAGGAATTCCAGACCTGCTACGACACCCAGGCTGAAGCCAATCGGGTAGAGGCGATGGAGAATGAGGGTCAGTCGATGGGGATCCATGGCACGCCAGCCTTCATGGTGAACGGAATCAAGGTGAACTTCAATCTGCAGCCGGACTCAGCAGTGATCCAGCCAATCACGGCTGAGGATCTCCTGATAGGTCTTCAAGAACTAGGAATCTAAGGCAAACGCCAGGGTTTCACCCACTGGTGCATGGATAGCCAAGGTTGCCTTATTGTCTGCCGGAGTCCGATCCTTGTTGATAACAACGAGGTTCTTCCCTCGAAACTCGTGGACAAGACCCGCAGCGGGATAGACAACCAGAGAGGTCCCGCTCACAATCAGAGTGTCTGCTTGCTGAAGTTCAGCAATTGAGCGTTCAATCACCTCAGGATCCAGCCCCTCTTCGTACAAAACCACATCAGGGCGTACGATCTCGCCGCACTGTTCACAGGTGGGAATACCCTCACTGGCAAGCACATAGTCCATGGTGTAACGCGCAAAACAACCCAGGCAATAGTTTTTATGAGCACTGCCGTGAAGCTCCAACACATTATTCGACCCTGCTTGTTGGTGGAGTCCATCAATGTTTTGAGTGATCACTGCGCGCAGTTTGCCTTGGTCTTCCAACGCTGCCAAGGCCCGGTGAGCAGGATTAGGTTCAGCGTGAGGGTAGAGCAGATGGGCTTTGTAGTAGTCGAAGAACTCCGCTGGATGTGTGGCAAAGAAGGTATACCCCAGTACGACTTCAGGCGGAAACACCATGCCAGTTTCTTGGTTGAACAACCCCTGTGCTGAGCGGAAATCGGGGATTCCTGATTCGGTCGACACTCCTGCCCCGCCGAAGAAAACAATACGCTGACTTTGGTCGATGATGGTGCGTAGTTGCGTCTGCGTCATTCCTGCCCCAGTTCTGCAGCGGTTTTGTCTTGGGCGGAACGACTGCGTACGTACGCCAACTCCCAGCGGCGAATTTCATCGAAGAAGCGGGCGCGGATCTCTGGCTTGGACAGCGAAACGTCGTGGAGTGCTCCGCTCAATCGTACTAAGGTTGTGTGCCAGCCTAAGAGATGAACTCGGGCTGCGATGCGGTCGACATCCAAGGCTAGGTCTGTGGATGTGCACTCTTCACCCCATTGTTTGGGGTCTGAAGATCTGGCAGATGTCAGAACCAGGACGGGACAGTCGATGCGCAGACCTGCTGCCACCCGATCATGACCATTGAGGATGGCTTTGATCCATCCGGGGCGAGATGGCTGGGACTCTATTCTCTTCAAAGACAGGTCGTAGTCCCATTCCCCGTGGTATTTGACGTGGAGGGAGCGCCCATACAAGTCACTGTCACTGGAGGGGAACTTCCATGTCGGCGAGGTCATCGATAAACCGCGGACCACCGGCGGGGTGAGTGCCCTGAAAAAGGCGGAGCCTTGCATATCGATCCAGGGTGCGTTGAGGATGACCCCAACGAAGGTCTTGGGCCTCTCGGATGCATAGAGACTCGCTGTTAACCCGCCTGTTGAATGGCCGGACAAGACGACATAATTGTGGTCGGCACGGATGACCTCCATGCAGGCGTCCAACTCCTCGAAATAGTCGCGGATATCCTCCACATACCCCGGCAATTCCCCATCGCGGAGGCTACGCCCGTACCGATGAAGATCCACCGCATAGAAGTCATAGCCCAGGTCCTCGAAGAACTGGGCCACATGGGTCTGAAAGAAGTACTCATTCCAGCCATGGATATGCAGGACTGCCCGGCGGTGACGAGGTGGATGATGGCGGATAAGTGTGGAGACCAAACAACCTGTCCCCTCTTCAGCGAGCTGAGGCTGATCAGCGAGGGTATAGGTCAGAGTCTCATAGCCGTCCAGCAAGCGATCAGGAGCCCATTGGGTGGTCCATGTGGATTCCAAGGGTTGGTGGACAGGAGCATCGTCGAGATCCATCTCAGGTTGGTGAGACAGCGCAAAGCGCCATTTCGAGATCATGGATGCGAGTCCGGATCGAGATGGTGTAGGTTCCATTGCCCCACAAGGATCAGGCTAAGCGCCTATTCCTCGCCTACTTCCTCATCCTCATCGAAGGGTTCGTCATCGACACCCTCCTCGTGGGAGAACTCTTCTACTAAATCGGCATATGCGGGAGGAATCTCACCACCCGAGCTTGTGCGCAACTCCTCTTCAAGAGATGCGAAATCGGTCGAATATGACCGATACTTTAATTCCCGAGCGACTTTTGTCTGCTTTGCCTTCTGACGGCCGCGCCCCATAGGGTCAGCCTCCTTCACTCGCGGCAACCCCGCGCTACTAATTGAGAGTGTTCATTCGTAGTCACTAGACTACCTGCTCAGTACGGCTTGGTCCAAGCCGACACACATGCGGCCATCTAGGAAGCCACGGCTTAAGGATGAATCCCGGATAAGACAGCTCCAGGCTCCCCAGAATTCCTGGTGGTGACGACTCCGCCGTCCCAGGCTGCGATCCCCTGTGAGTTCAGCAGAGCCAACCCAGGTTCAATGGAGGATTCAGGGCAGATAATCACCATGCCGACCCCCATGTTCAGGGTCTCTTCGATATCCGGCTGGCTGATTCCGCCTACATCGGCGACGAAGGAGAATACCGGCGCTGGAGTCCAGGTTGCACGATCGATCCGGGCAACCAGATTCTCGGGGATAACCCTGCCAAGATTATTCGCCAACCCACCGCCTGTGATGTGGCTCATGGCATGAACCTCGACAGTACGGATGAGATCCAGGCAATGTTTGGCATAGACCATGGTGGGTGTCAGGAGTTCTTCCCCAAGAGTACGTCCAAAGTCCTCAATATGGGCTTCCAGAGGTATCTTCGCTTTCTCCAACAGCACGTGACGTACCAAAGAGTAGCCGTTGGAGTGCAACCCTGAGGAGGCTAGACATAACAGCCGATCCCCTGCGCGTACTCGATGCGACCCCAGTATCTCATCGCTCTCAACGACACCTGTTGTTGCTCCGGCAACGTCGTACTCATCCTCGCCAAGTAAGCCTGGATGCTCCGCGGTTTCACCGCCCAGCAGAGCCGCCCCCGCTTGCACGCAGCCCGCCGCGATCCCCGAAACGATGGAAGCGATCCTTTCAGGTTTGACCTTTCCGCAGGCAATGTAATCGGTGACAAAGAGAGGTTCGGCTCCTACGACAACCAGATCATCGACCAGCATCCCTACCAGATCGAAACCGATAGTGTCATGGATATCCATCGCAGATGCAATAGCGACCTTGGTGCCCACTCCATCGGTTGAGGTTGCCAGGATGGGCTGGCGATAGGTCTTCAAGGCCGAGGCATCAAATAGCCCGGCGAAGCCTCCCAAACCGCCGACGACCTCTGGGCGCTTGGTCGCTGCGACATGAGCTTTCATTAACTCCACAGCGCGCTCGCCGGCCTGGATATCTACTCCAACTTGGGCATAGGCAGACTGACTCATTGATGATCTCCTTAAGATTGCTGGATACGCTCAGCGCTGGCAAGACCCATGCAGTTGGCGCCGAGGCAAAGCTTATGGGCATCGTTGGGCGGCACAGGTACGACGTAGTTCCCATCGAAGCAGGCGCAGCACAGCCGCGGCTTTTCCACGTGTGTGGCAGCAATCAGGGAGTCCAAGGATACATATCCCAAAGAATCAGCCCCAATGAACTCACAAATCTGGGCAACATCCATGTGCCGCGAGATCAACTCATTCGGATCGGCGAAGTCGATGCCGTAGAAGCAGGGCCACATCACTGGCGGAGATGAGATACGGACATGGACCTCAGCAGCACCGGCTTGGCGCAGCATGGATACCACTTGGGCGAAGGTGTTTCCGCGCACGATGGAGTCATCGACGACAACAAGTCTCTTCCCGGCTACCACGTGTTTGAGCGGGTTGAGCTTCAGGCGGATCCCCAATTGGCGAAGAGTCTGAGAGGGCTGGATGAATGTACGCCCCACATAGGCATTCTTCAGCAAACCCTGACCGTAGGGTATTCCGGATCCAGCGGCGTACCCGATGGCTGCTGGTGTACCGGAGTCCGGAACTGGGATCACCAGATCGGCAATGGCTGGCTCTTCCTCGGCAAGGAGTTTTCCGATCTTGACCCGGACATTGTGGATGATTCGTCCGTTCAGCATGGAGTCGGGGCGGGCGACATAGACGTACTCAAAGAGGCATTCTCTTCTGTCGGCTTCCGCAAATCGAACGGAGCGTACTCCGCGCTGGTCGATCGTCAGGAACTCCCCTGGTTCGACTTCGCGGAGAAATTGAGCACCGATGATATCCAGGGCAGCAGATTCGGAGGCAACAACCCACCCGGAAGCGAGTCTGCCGATACACAGCGGCCGCATCCCATGTCTGTCCCGGGCGGCATAGAGACGATCCTTAGTCAAAAGCACAAGGGAAAAGGCGCCTTCGATTCGAGGAAGTACTGCCAGCGCAGCCTGGTCGCACGGTCCCTCCTGGCTGGCAAGCAAGCCTGCCAGGATGACTGTGTCTGAACTGGAATCCATCCGCGTCTTATCCGGTACAGTTTGGCCAGGTTTTTCAGACTCCAGCCATGCCTGAAGTTGGGCAATATTGGTGATATTCCCGTTGTGGGCTAAGGCGATGTCGCCGTAGTTCGTTGCACAGAAGGTCGGCTGGGCATTCTCCCATTCGAGGGAACCAGCCGTGGAATAGCGGGTATGTCCGATGGCGATCGACCCCTGCAGGGTTTGAAGTGTGGTCTCATTGAAGACCTGGGATACCAGGCCAATGTCCTTGAATACTGTGATTCGCTCGCCATTCGCGACTGCCATGCCAGCAGACTCTTGGCCGCGGTGCTGGAGAGCGAATAAGCCGAAATAGGTGAGTTTAGAGACTTCTTCATCTGGAGCCCAGACCCCGAAAACTCCGCATTCTTCTTTGGGTTGGTCGTCGCACAGGGATTCGAAATTCACAGCACTACTTTACCGATCAGAAACAATGGTTCGCGACTTCATCCACCATTGATGTGCTCGGCGAGTCCGGTGAGGAAGCAGACCTGAGCATTAACGGTACGTACGAGGTCTGACAAGCTGACGGATTCGTTCTCAGCGTGCATCCGAGAATCAGGATCAGCGATGCCTGTCACGAGGAATTCTGCATCGGGGAAGGCTTCATGGAGTTCGCCCACGAGAGGAATCGCCCCGCCCTGACCGATCAGCACAGGTGGAATACCAAAGGCTTCGGTGTAGGCCTTGAGTCCGGCTTGAACCAGCGGCCCATCAATACCCACCTGACCTGGATTACCGAGGTTGCCTCGAATCACTCGTACGTGAGCGCCCCATCCGATGTGAGACTCACAGTGAGCTTCTAAAGCATCGAGAGCCGCAGAGGCTTCCATGCCAGGCGGTACCCGCATGCTTACACGTGCCCGAGCTGATGGCAAAAGAGTATTGGACGATTCTGCGATGGAAACGGTGTCCATACCAATGATGCACAGGGCCGGCTTTGCCCAGAGCCGGTCAGCCAGTGAGCCAGAACCCATATTATGAACCCCATCCAGCATTCCTGCGGATTCACGGAGGTCTTCTTCGCGGAAGTCAACATCAAAGTGAGTGGAGACCTCCAACCCCTCAATAGCAACATCGCCCTGGTCAGTATGCATGGTGGCTAGGAGTCGACACAGGACAGTGAGGGCATCGGGGGCTACTCCTCCGAATTGCCCGGAGTGTACGCCGTGGTCCAGGGTCGATACTTCGATAATGGCATCACAGACTCCTCGCAGTGTCGTGGTGAAGGCAGGTATTCCGACATCCCAGTTGCCCGAGTCCAGAATGACGAAGGCATCAGCGCGAAGGAGTTCTCTATGGTCGCGGATGAAGTCCAGGATGTGAGGTGAACCAACTTCTTCTTCGCCTTCGATGAAGATCGTCACCCCGACCGGTGGTTTTCCGTTGAAGGCACGCAGGGTCGCTAGGTGGACAGCTATTCCGCCCTTGTCGTCGGCAGAGCCTCGTCCGAACAACCGATCACCGACCTGGGTCAGTTCCAGCGGCGGATGGTCCCAGGTGTCCGGATTACCGATGGGCTGAACGTCATGGTGGGAATAGAAGCAGATCCTCGGAGCACCCTCAGGTGCCGGGAACCGACCAACAACCGCCGGATCGCAGGGACCTTCAATGATGCGTACATCCGGGCAGCCAACGTCGATAAGCATCGCTGCGATGAGTTCGGCCGAGGTCTTCAGGTCAGGCGCATGGGCGGGTATCGCACCGACCGAGGGAATGGGTACGAGACGGGCTAGGTCGGTCATCACTTGTTCTTGAATACTCACAGGCCCCAGCCTACGCACCCGGTCAAGAAAAAGCGATGGTGGCGGCTTGGGGAACCGCCACCATCCGGGGTGGAATAATCCGATTTTCATCGGACGAACCGAAGCAACGGGGAAAGCTTCAGCTCTAAAACGCTCGATTATTGTGGGTCTACCGCCACGCCCCATGCAGAACCCTTAACTATCACAAGGCTATCAGCTTTGTAACCATTGTACAAGCCTTTTTAATCCATTTTCTGGAGTTTCATCCACTGGGAATTCTGAAAGCGGGATAGGCGGTATCTCGGACAATTATTGATTCAAATTAATTGGCTTCTCCGACCTAAAAAAGCGCGTCCAGGAGGCCTCCAAGAACCCCTCCAGAGGTCTTCTTTGCTTTCGAAGCTTGGGTGTTGCTCCCCAAGGCGCCACCGAGAAGACCACCCAGTAATGACCCGAGATCACCTGAGTTAGACGACTTCTTCGACGAGGATGAGGACCCACCGAGGATGCCATCAACCACAGCTCCCACAACATCACTCGATGTCGAAGACGTACCGCCTCCGCCCATCAGGCCTCCCACAATGGAAGTCACGACATCGGAGGAACCCTGACCAGAGGACTTCTTCGAAGATGACCCCACTACTGTGTCGGCAATGTAAGCAATGACAACAGGGGCTAGAATCGGCAGCAGTTTCTGGAGCAAAGACTTGTCCGTCCCTGTCTTCTTCGCTAGTGCGGTCGCCGTCTTAGCGGGTGTGGCGCCCAGGGCATGCTGGACGATCTTCGCCCCATCTTTTGTATCAATGTCGGACAGTTGCACGCCCTTGGCAGCAAAGGACTTTCCCGATCCGCGGTGCTGAACCAAGGCGGATGCCAAAGCCTTTTCCCCCGAGGAGTTTTGTGCATTCGCTGTCATCCCACCCAACAAAGAAGTGATCACCTGAGCGGATGCAGTTTTCGCCTCTTTTTGTGAGACCCCAAGCTGCTTAGCAAGGTCGGCCATAGGGAGTTGACGCAGGATGTCAGTAGTCGCAGTCATGATTGTCCTTTCCGACCGACACCCACATGCCAGTCAAGGTAATCAGTCTGCATCAGGTCATCTATTTTCCGCAAGACATCCCTGGTGAGGATTGTAGACTCTTGGTATGCGAATTCTTTTGACTGGCGGTGCTGGTTATGTCGGAACTCACACAGCTCTTGGACTGGATGCTGCCGGTCATGATGTGATCATCCTCGACGATCTGTCTAATTCATGCGCAGCCGCAGTATCTCGCGTGGAGTCGATTATCGGTAAGCCAGTCAGTTTCTATCACGGTGACTGCCGCGACACCGATTTGGTCCGCAGTGTCTTCGTACACGAGAACCCGGATGCTGTGATTCACCTTGCTGGTCTGAAGGCTGTCGGCGAATCGGTAGCTCAACCTCTGCGCTATTACGACGTCAACATCAACGCAACCTTGTCTCTTCTTACCGTCATGGGTGAGGCCGACGTACACAAGTTGATCTTCAGTTCCTCAGCAACTGTCTACGGTGAACCGGAGGCTTTGCCGCTCACTGAGGAGAATCGGGTAGGTGTGGGGATCTCCAATCCCTATGGCTGGACCAAGTTCATGATTGAACGGATTCTGATGGACCTGGCAGACACCGATCCCGCCTGGCAGATCTGTCTTCTGCGCTACTTCAATCCTGTGGGAGCCCATGAGTCAGGCCTCATCGGTGAGGACCCCCAAGGCATCCCCAATAATCTCATGCCTTTTGTGGCTCAGGCTGCTGCTGGGCGGCGAGCCAAGGTTCTCGTCTTCGGTAATGACTACGACACAGTCGATGGTACGGGAGAACGTGACTACATCCATGTGATGGATCTTGGGCGCGGCCACGTCCAAGCTGTGGATCACCTCACCCCGGGAGTCTCGGTTTACAATCTCGGCACAGGCCAGCCAACATCCGTGCTGGAGGTTATCAGGGCTTTCGAGCAGGTATGTGGCACAACGATTCCATTCGAGATCACTAGTCGCCGACCCGGTGATGTCGCAGTCTCCTACTGTTCTCCAGCCAAGGCTGAACAGGAACTCGGGTGGATAGCGGAACGAACCATCCTCGACGCATGCAAAGATTCATGGAAGTGGCAGTCGATGAACCCCGATGGTTATCCGCGCTGAGCTAGTCGCAGTCTGATTCTCGTTGAATCGTCGGGGGGGCTCCCATATTCGGATCAGTTTTTGTCCCACCGTTTGTTGCCTCCTCGGTTGGGACCGGCGCCGGCGGACCATAGAGGGGCCCTGTCTCCAAAGTAGGAACATTCTCCTCTTGGGGAAGCGGCTGATCATTCCTGATAGCCTCCCAGATGGGTTCTGCCTTGTATTCCAGGACAACCACATGGGCCCGGTCTCCGGCATCACCGATGGGCACCATGATGTAGGTCACTTGGCGCATATCAAGGTTTTTCAGTGAGTACGCAAAACCAGCAATCTCAGATAAGCTCCCCAGATCAGTCGTTACCGACTCGATGGCTGCACCCACCAAGTTGTAAAGCTTGCGGAAGTCTGTCACGTAATTCATCTGATAAATCTTCATCAGAATCGCATCGAAAAGCCTTTGCTGCCGGTAGATGCGATGGAGATCCGATCCATCTCCGAGCCCAGGACCCTTTCTGGCTCTGGCGACATTAATCGCCTGTTTCCCATCAAGATGGACCACACCAGCGGGAAGGTTCAGCCCACCAGCAGCCCACGAACTCATCGGACACAGCAGTGTCACATCAACACCATCAATGGCATCAACCACACCAACAAAGCCCGAGAAATCTACAACAACAAACCTGTCGATTCGCACCCCAGACATTTCTTCGACAGCTCGGATGGCGCACGCTGCTCCCATTTCGATGCTGCCGCCAGAATAGACTCCATAGGCAAAGGCTGCATTGAAGCCCATATGACTCCAACCCGCTTCGGGAATCACGTCCCCATCTTCATCGACACAGTCCGGTATGGTGATCCAAATATCGCGCGGAATCGAAATAACATCGACCCTATCCCTATCGGCGGAGACATGGGCGATGAAGGTCGTATCTGAACGCGCTCCGCCTACACCGTCACCAACGTAGTCATCGTTCTCGCCTTCTCTGGAGTCTGTGCCCATCACGAGGATGTTCATCGGACGTCCGGCGTAAGGATCGCCTGGATACTTCACTGTTGCGCTTGCTGTCGGCGCATCAGGGCGATCCGTTCCCAAGGCATCGTCGATGTTTGAGGTGTTCAGGCGAGAACTCAAATCGACCCAGGCATAGGCCAAACCACCACCGGCTATGACAAAGACAGCCAAGACTGAGATCATCGCAGCCTTGATTCCTCGGTTCTTCTTTTTCCCTGGTTCCCGCTTGCCTGTGGATCTGGTGTTGCGCTGCGGCGGCTCGGAATCATCATTGGAATCTGCGAATGGGTCATCATCGTAATAAGGATCTTCATCCGAGGAGACATAGAGGTCTTCGAATCCGTTGGAAATGATCGGCGCCCCAGTGTCGTACCTGTTCTCGTCGTACCTATTCTCGCGATAGTCCTGATAGTCATCCACATCCTCGTGGAAGGAATGGGTCGCACGAGGTTCTTGCGGGAAAGATTGTGGCGTGGAGGCAGGGTTGTCGTGGTTTCTGATGATGGAACGGGAGGTCCACACCGGTGGTTCTGCTGGTGTTTCGGGCCAGAGTTCCCCTGAATGATCGATGCCGAGGTCATCAGTAAACAGCCGATCCCAGGAACTCATGTCGAGCGGCGGAGGCAATGGCGGAAAATGGGATTCCCTCGCTGGGGGCTGCGGCGCTGCCCTATCTGAATAAGAATCCTCTCGAAAACGATGAGTTGGCGGTGGTGTGACCGGTGCAGGCGGCGGGGTCATGGGCCGCGGCGGAGCCACGGGCGGCACAGATGCAGTCGGACGAGGCTCAGTGACAGGCGTACTGGGTGTAAACGGCGGAAGAGAGCCATAGTGCGGCATCGGATCCGGGCGAGCAGGCGGGGTCACTGGAGGTATCGAAATCGGCGGCGGGGTTGGCACTGTTGATGAGAACATTCTCGGAGGAGCCGGAGGGACCGCCGGAGCAGGAGGTGGGGAGTAGTCATAGGACGGGGTCGAACGAACCGGAGGAGCCGGTGGGGTTGAACGGGGCGGCGGAGCCTGCTCTTCAACGTCGAAGTCGTCTCGAAAAAGACTATGGTAAAAGGCTTTTCGATCATCCTGGGCGGGACTGCTGTCACTGGAATTCCCCGTGAATTCTGAGTCTCCATCAGACCCGAAATAGGACGCCCAAGAAGGGAGACGGTCATCTGGCATAGATTTAATTTTACCGTGTCCTAGGGCTTAGACCAAGAATTGGTGAAACGCCCCATTACTGCCGCAGTCTCGACGGGGAGCGAGAGTACCTCTGTTCGCGTCTCTGAGCCCGCATTCTCCGAAGTCTCTTGACTAAAAGCGGATCTGCGGCAAGAGCCTCTTGACGATCAATGAGCGCATTCAGAATCTGATAGTACGAAGGCCCTGATAATTCAAAACTTTCCCTGATAGCCTGTTCTTTTGCCATGGGCAGCTTCCACCACTGACGCTCGAATTCGAGAATCCTCAATTCAATGTCTGTCAGGTGCGGTAGCCCGGATCCCTCTTGGCTCATGAGGCCAGCGTAGCAAGAGCACAATCCTCGCAGCCGATCATTTGTCGGCGTGGCAGACTCTCGCATCAATCCCGGTGGGTCGGATAGACTCTTGCTAGAGTGAGATTCATCAATGCGAGGTCAAGTAGACCAATGATAGAAGGACGACATGGAGCTACTCAAAGGAACCATACGCGATTATGCGTGGGGCTCTCTCACAGCTATCCCCGAGCTTTTGGGAAGCGATCCAACCGGAGAACCACAAGCAGAGTATTGGCTGGGAGCCCACCATCTCGCACCTGCCACCATTGATGGAGTGGGTCTTGACAAGGTTCTTCATGATCATCCTGAGTGGGTAGGTGATCGTACGCACCGCGCTTTCGGAGACAGCTATCCCGTACTGATGAAGATTCTTGCAGCCGAGCATCCGCTGTCCCTGCAGGCTCATCCGAATAGAGAGCAGGCGCAGGAGGGTTTCGCCCAGGAGTCCAAGGCGAAGATCCCCATTGACGCTCCCCAGCGCATCTACCGCGATGATTGGCCGAAGCCGGAACTGCTGGTTGCTCTCACCGATTTTGATGGTCTGTGCGGGTTTCGGGAACCCAAGCAAACTGTCGATCTGTTTACCCGTCTCGGTGTCAGCGAGTCCTTTGGAACGGTCATTGGCCCGCTCAGCAAGAGGCGCGGTTCCGCAGCCCTTGCGGAGGTCTTCCTAGACATCCTCAGCCAGGACCAGCCCACCTATGTCAACGATGTCCTCCATTTGGCACCGCGTTTTGCCGAAGAAGATACTGACCTGGGCTTGTTCGCTCGTACGGCTCTGGAGCTGAACCGCTATTTCCCCCACGACCCATCGATTCTGGCAGCTCTGCTGCTGAACCGCATCCACCTGACTCCTGGCCAGGGGCTCTACCTTCCCACCCGTACGCTGCACTCCTATCTCGGTGGTGTCGGCATTGAAGTGATGGCGTGTTCAGACAACGTACTTCGCGGCGGTCTGACATCCAAGCACATCAACGTTGACGAGTTGATCAAGGTTGTGGACTTCGTACCCTGTGAGATTTCACCGGTGGAGACTCAAGATGACGGCGGATTTGTCCGCTATGTCACCCCGACTCCTGAATTCGCAGTGTGGCGCGGTGATCTATCGAGTGCTCCCCTGGCTGTCCCCCATGCGGATTCCTGCCGAATCGCACTTGTGGTCGATGGTGAGGCGCAGTTGCGTCACGATGATAATTCCATCGAGTTGAACGCCGGTGAAGCCGTGCTGATCCCCTTCGGCGAGGACGTCACTGCCTCTGGTTCAGCAACCATCTTCATCTCTGCCCCCGGAGTCTAAGATCGAGTTTCGGGTTAGCCCGAATCCACCGACTTCTTCATGAAGGCAACTCCTCCATCGCTGGAGAATCCCATAGCGACATTGATGGCCAACATGGGGCTGTTTTGCTCGGCGTTGTAGGTAAAGACCCGTTCGGTATCGGGACGAAGTCTTATCATCGCTGCAAGATTGGTCAACTTCATCCACATCCCTAGCCGGTGGCCTCGGTGGGCTCGCAGGACAATTGTCGTCCATTGCTCAACCGCTCGACAGGTAGCCTCGTTAGGCCACCTCAACTCTGTACAACCCACCAACTCCCCTGTGGCACAATCTTCAGCGACCGTGATCAGGTAAGAATTGTCCTTATCCTTGAGATCCTGCAACTGGCGTCTCACGATGTCAGGGGTGATCTTTTCTTCCTCCCAGTCGATAGTTCCCATGGGTGCATCAAGGCTGAAGACGGCCATCAGATGGCAGAAGGACTCTAACCATTCTTCCGGAATATCACCGCTCCAGGTGTGGAGACGGTATCCCTGGGTTGATGGCAGCGCTGCGTCCATCAGTTGGCTACTCAGGTCGGGGTCCATGGGGACCGCCAGTACGGATCTGCGCTCAACCAGAGCGATGTCGTACCCTCGATGAATGAGGAACTGTATTCGTGGCGGCGTGCATGGGACGAGTGTCCCGTCTGGGGCTTGAAGGTACGGCGGTCCTTCGTCGGAAGCGGTATATAGTACCCATGCCATCACTAGGTTGCGGCCAGATTGGGCGACGAGATCCTCGCACCACGAGGACAGTAGCGTACCAACGCCCTGCTGGCGCTGATCGGGGGGAACACACACCCATATCTCGGCCTTGTCCTGATTGTCGAGAATCTGCAATGCGACCTTTGCCCACCCCACGACTGCCTGTTCATTGTCATCGGGCCCGCGGAGTGCAAGGACCCAGTGCTTGATGGTCTTTGTCTCGTTGGCGCGGCTGACCATCAGTTCATGGGCGGTTTCAACTTCGTCGGTGTGCTCCATAAGTTCTTTGTACGAGATTGACTCAATCATCTCGATTGCATGGTATTTCCATCCGTGCTCAGGGTCATCCAGGGATGAAATGACGGGAACATCAACGAGGCGAATATCAGAATTCATGTCTTCTCCACATCGCCGATACCAATGACCGGCGGACTAAGAAATTCAGAAAGTTTGATGCCGTATACCCACCGCATGGGGTACAGGAGAAGAAGAGGTTAGTGAGTAATCAGCGAGTTTCTCGATGCGGCTGATGCTTGCGGCAACGCGGGCAGAACTTGGAGATCTCAAGGCGGTCCGGATCGTTACGGCGGTTCTTCTTCGTGATGTAGTTGCGCTCTTTGCACTCTGTGCATGCCAGAGTGATCTTTGGTCGAATGTCGCCCTGTTTCTTCGCCATTTCGTCCTCCTATCCTTAATGCTCATCGGTAGCGGGAGCGGGAATTGAACCCGCGACCTAGCGATTATGAGCCGCTCGCTCTGACCGACTGAGCTATCCCGCCATTGTCTAACCATGATGCCATGGTCAGACAACGAGCCCCCATGCAGAATCGAACTGCAGACCTTCTCCTTACCATGGAGACGCTCTACCGACTGAGCTATAGGGGCAAGCGCATTAACGATACAGGATCAAAGACCCTTCCTTCAACTACACCGCTAAAAACCCAATCCTAGGCATCCCCATCCACCCTTCTGCGGTGGGTTCTGCCCCGATCCTCTACCCTGCGGTGGGTTCTGCCCCGATCCTCTACCTCGCGGTGGGTTCTGTCATGAAAACGCGACAAAACCCACCGCGAGGTAGAGGATGGGGACAAAACCCACCGCAGGGTTGAGGACGGGAAATGGAAAGCCTCCTGAAACATTGGGGTTTCAGGAGGCTTTCACTTGGTGGCGGGTGAAGGATTCGAACCTCCGTAGGCATTCACCGACAGATTTACAGTCTGCTCCCATTGGCCGCTCGGGCAACCCGCCATGGTTGCGGGGTTAACCTTAGCATCTTCGGTTATGGGGTTCAAAAAACCTCTCATTTTGCCTCGATGCTTGTATCACATCACAGACATAGATCTCACTATGTGGACTTCCGACTTGCACGAAGCACCTTTTGAGTGTGAAAGTTTCTTTGGGTCTCTTGTACCAGGGGGTAGGGGATCTGGCGGCATTGGAGCCGTTGAGTTGCACTGGGAGAAAGGATGACCATGGCAGCTCCTGCATTAGTGATGCTTACCCACGGTAGTACTGATCCCAGTGTGGGCGAGGTCAGTCATCACCTGAGATATGGTCTGCAAACCATTCGCCCCACCCTTGAAGTGAATGCTGCGTTCATCGATCATTGCCCTCCCACAGGTCCGCAGGTGGTCAGCCATCTGGTCGGCCGCGGAATTACCGAGGTGGTCTTCGTTCCGCTCCAGTTGTCAGCCGTCACCGACCATGACGTTGCTGTGGACTCAGTGATTGACAAAGTACGCGCCGCCCATCCTTCCATCAAGTTTGCCGTGGCTCGCCCACTGGGACCGGAAGCTTGCCTGCTGCGTCCGCTCGACGAACGACTGCGCTCTGCCTTAGGTACGGCCCACGCCACTGAGATTGACGGACTGATCCTTTCCGCCGAAGGTCCCTCCGATATCCGGGGTCTTGGCATGTTGGCCAGACGTGCACGCCAATGGGGAGCCCACCACCGCCTCCCCTGCCTGTTGGCCACCTCAGATGGGTCCTCCCCCAATGTCGCTTCTGCTATCGAATCTTTGAACTCCCAGGGAAGACGCCACATCGCAGTCGGCTCCTTCTGGCTTGCTCCCGATCAAGACTTCGAGGCCCAAGCTCGCCTCGCCCTGCGCTATGGGGCTATCGCTGTCAGCGCTCCCATCGGTGTTGACGACACCGTACTCGATCTTATTTTGGCGAGGTACGCCTTCGCCGCCATGGACCTGCTCACCGACGACGATCAACTCGGTGAGACCGTTGAAGAGGAAGTCTCAGCTCTCAGCGGGTAACGAAGTCTTCACGGCCTCAATCTGCTCCGCAACATCGAAGCCCCCGACAGGCCATTGAGGATCCATGTCCTGCAGAGTCTCCAACAACAAGGTTGCCACAGCCCAGTTCCTGTACCACTTGTGGTTAGACGGGATGACATACCACGGTGCAGTATCGGTATTGCAGCGATTGAGCACATCCTGATATGCCTCCATGTACTTGTACCACTTACGCCGTACCTTCACATCACCGGGTGAATACTTCCAATGCTTAGATGGATTCTCAAGCCGGGCCAGAAGACGCTCTTGCTGGGTCGCGGGATCAATGTGGAGGAAACACTTGATGATAGTCGTACCCGAGGCAACGAGCCCTTCTTCCCATTCATTGATCGCATCGAATCTGGGCTCCCACACTTGAGGTGGGACTATCTCATCAACACGAACGACCAGGACATCCTCGTACTGGGATCGGTCGAAGATTCCGATCATCCCGCGCCCGGGAAGTGCACGCTCAATCCTCCACAGGAAGTCATGGGCTAGTTCTTCTTCGGTGGGCTGTTTGAAGGCATGGATCTTGACACCTTGGGGGTCTACCAAGCCGAAAACATGGCGAATAATCCCACCCTTACCGGCAGTGTCAATGCCTTGGAGGATGACTAAGACGTTTCGGGTCGGGTTCTCTTTGTTTTCGGCATAGAGGCGCTCCTGCAAGGTATCAAGCTTCGGAGCCATTTTTTCAGTCAGGCGGGCAGCATCATCCTCCCCTTTTCCGGGAAACAGCGGTGTGGCCCTGGGATCACAATCACGGATGTCTACATTGGCTGGAGGCCTAAGCGCGGTACGCAGATTCATGACAAGCCCTTCTCTTGTTATCAAGGATGTACCCATTCTGCCCCAAAACACCCTTGACGGCGTGGTGTCAGCCCATATCTCGGGCAAGATAGCTAGCCTAGGGATGTGAGCACACCCCACCACGTCGGGATTCTACCTCTTCCCTTTGCCGGCGCCGTTCATGATCTCAATGTTTTTCACTGGGACCGCCGCATTTCGGTGAGCGAGCTAGAGCCTCCCACGCACATCGCGCCCTATGCGGCTGCGATCGCTGCAGAGATCCTCGACGGCGACGACGAGGTGGCCTCCGGGCGCCTAATCCTCCTCTACGACCCAGCAGGCAATGACCTCTGGGAGGGCCATTTCAGATGTGTAACCTTTGCACAGTCAGAGGTTACCGACGAGATGATTCATGATCCATTTCTCGCCCAAGTGGGCTGGTCGTGGCTCACCGATGCTCTCCAGTCCTGCGGGGCACGATATGGGTGTGAATCCGGAACGATTACTACCACCTCATCGACTCCTTTTGGGACCAAAGAAGACGAAGATCAGCTTTCTCACATCGAGATCCGTGCTTCGTGGACTCCCGACGATGACGACTCACTCACTCCTCACATCGAGGCTTGGCAAGACCTTCTGAGGCAGATTGCTGGGATTCCATCGGGGGATGAAAGTGTGGTAGCCCTACCTCTTCGATCGGCAGTGGGACCATGACCCAGGATGAGCCCCGTCTATTCGTCGCCCCAGTAGTTGATCTCATTACTACTGATGAGGGGCTTGAAGCCTTAGTGTCGGTCTTAACTGATGACCCTGGGCCCGTGGCGATCGATACTGAACGAGCTTCTGGTTACCGCTATGAACAACGGGCTTATCTCATTCAACTGAAAACCATCGCTGCCGGAACACATCTGATTGATCCTGTGGAGATCTCTGCGTCTGCCTTCGCTGACCTGGATACAGTGCTGAAAGACAAGGAATGGATCCTCCATGCGGCGAACCAAGATCTTCCGTCGTTGAGGATGAGCGGGCTTCATCCGCAGTACCTCTTCGACACTGAGGTATCGGCACGCCTGCTTGGCCGCGAGAAGGTAGGCCTTGGGTTCCTAGTCGAGGATCTCCTGGGAGTCACCTTAGTCAAAGAACACGCCAACTCCGACTGGTCACAGCGCCCGATTCCCGAAGCCTGGCTCTCCTATGCAGCCGGTGATGTCGAGTTCCTCATCCAACTTGCTGACCTGCTGAAAGTAGAACTTGCCCAAGCCGGTAAGACAGCTTGGGCGCAAGAGGAGTTCAGCTACACGCTCACAGCGCCACCTCCAGTACCCAGACCAGAACCATGGCGTTCAACAACCGACATCCACCTGGTCACCAACGTTTACGGAATGGCGGTCGTACGAGCCCTGTGGGAGGTTCGCGAACGGATCGGAAAAGACCTCGACTTAGCACCAGGGCGTATCGTCAACAGCCGAGCCATCACTGCCCTTGCTGCCACAGCAACGAAAAACGACTTCGCCCGTGGACGAAGAATGCTCTCCAGATCCGATTGGGGCTCCAAGATTGCACGCAATCACATCGAGGAATTCTATGATGCTATCGATGAGGTTGAAGACATGGATGACGATGAACTACCCGCAATGAAGGGACCTCGCAGAGGTGTTCCAGCCCCAGGTCTGTGGCCCCGCAAGAATCCCGAGGCTGCTGCTCGCTGGGAGGCCGTACGACCTGCGATGAAGGAGCTTGCTGAAGACCATGGGCTTCCGGTGGAGAATCTCATCTCTCCTCGACCCCTGCAAACAGTGATGTGGGAACCGCAAGGATTTGACCCTGAATCTCTGGATCGCCAGTTCGCGGAGGTCGACGTACGCCCGTGGCAGCGACAACTCATCGTCCCTGTGATCTCTGCACTCTTAGCTGAACTCAACCAGTAGAATCCAAAGCCCCCAGAACTCGGGTGAGAATCTGCGGGCAGGTGAAACCTAAGTCAGCCAAAATCGTTGATCGGGAACCATGATGAATGAACGCTGTGGGAACGGCGTACCGGATCACCTTCGCTGGATTCGACGCATCTGCCAGATTGATCTCCACATGCTGACCAAGTCCGCCGGTATCAATCCCGTCCTCAAGAGTCACCACGAGCTCGCATTCCAAGAGCGAAAGCAACCCTGGAGTCACTGGCAGCGCCCAGACCGGATCCACAACCCTGGTAGGAATCCCCGCCGCTTGCAGTTCCTTACCGACCTCAAGCGCCAGATGAGCCAGCGGGCCATAGCCGACCAGTGCCACACGCGGGTTCTGGTCATCCAGAAGGATGTCTACTGCCTCATGGGTACGAACAGCCTTCAGATCTGGGGGTATCTCACCCTTGGGGAAGCGTACGGCTGTGGGACAGGTTTTTTCTGCAATGGCTTGACGCAGGGTTGCACACAGAGTCGCTTCATCTCGCGGTACGGCGACCCGCATCCCGGGAATATCTGAGAGAATCGTCAGATCCCACACCCCATGATGGGAGGCACCGTCAGGGCCTGTGATTCCAGCTCGGTCCAGGACAAAGGTCACCGGCATTGAGTGCAGACCGACATCCATCAGAACCTGGTCGAATCCCCTGTTGAGGAAAGACGCGTAGACAGCAACAACCGGGTGAAGCCCCGCCATAGCCATCCCTGCTGCACTGACCACTGCATGCTGTTCAGCGATGCCGACATCGAAGACACGATCTGGGTACGCTGCTGTCATGGGCCCTAGTCCCACAGGGTTCACCATGGCGGCGCTAATAGCAACCAGATCTGGGTCTTTCTGGGCTAGGCGGACGATCTCGTGGGAAAACACCGATGTCCATGATGGCCGAGCAGCAGTGTCATCGTCACCGTTGGATTGGTTCTTGGCATCGACGGCATGGAAACGATCCTCATCGTTTTGCAGGGCAGCGGAGCAGCCGTGGCCCTTCTCTGTCAGACAGTGAACGATCACCGGACCGTCGTACTTCTTTGCCTGGATCAGTGCTTTCTCCAGAGCAACACGATCATGTCCAGGGACCGGGCCGATGTATTTCAGACCGAGATCGCCGAAGAGTCCCTGGGGAGCCAGGATGTCCTTCAACCCGACCTTCATCCCATGAAGGAGGTCATAAGCAGGCTTACCGACCAGTGGTGTTTTCTGGACGAGGGTCTTCACCAGATCCAAGGTGGGATCATAGCGACGATCCGTACGGATTCCTGTCAGGTGCGCCGCCATGCCCCCAACAGTCGAGGTGTAGGACCGCCCATTGTCGTTGACAACAATCACCATCCGCAGATCCTTCTGCACAGCGATGTTGTTCAGAGCCTCCCAAGCCATGCCTCCGGTCAGGGCACCATCTCCGACGACGACCACCACGGTGTGTGGGTCCCCTTTCAGTCGGAAAGCCTCAGCCATTCCCGTACCCCAGGACAGGGCTGTTGAGGCATGAGAATTCTCCACCCAGTCATGTTCTGACTCACTTCTGTTAGGGTAGCCCGACAGTCCCCCATCCTGGCGCAGAGTATCGAATCCGTCTTGTCTGCCCGTCAGAATCTTGTGAACATAGCTGATGTGGCCGGTATCAAAGATGATGGGGTCCTTGGGAGAGCGAAAAACCCGGTGGATGGCCATCGTTAGTTCCACCACGCCAAGGTTGGGCCCTAGATGGCCTCCCGTGATCGACACCTTCTCGATCAAAAATGCACGAATCTGGTCTGCGAGATCATCAAGCTCAGCCGGCATCAGGCGTGCCAACTGCCGTGGTTTGGTGATACTCGAAAGCTCCGGCATTTCGCTATTCTATCTTCCCTTGGGGCCGAAAATGTAGATGATCAGTATGGATCGCCGCATCTAGGTTGCCGCTAAGACAATCAGCCACACGAGAAACTGGGCAAATCCGAGGATGAGAGTACCAAGTAATCCCAACTGTAGTTTCCGATTCGGCTCGCGGTCCGGTCGGGCAAAGGTGATCATTGCTGCCATAGCTGGAATGACCACAGCAATCGCTAACAGCCACACCACACTGGTCTCAATCACGATCTGACCAAGGATGAGTGTCATCAGAATCATCCAGGCGGCCCACTTCCATCCAAGCCGAGCAATGAACCCCGCCAGAAAGAAAAGACCACCCATCGCCACGAGCCCAAAGATGCCGGTCACTCCCGGCATGCACAACCCGAATTCATCGTCTTGGCAGACCGGTAGCGCAGCGATGATCGGAGAGGCGATGACCATGACTACTCCAGCCACCAGCGAAGCCCCCAGCACCCCGAGATAGGAGTACGCGAACCTCGCAGCTCCCCAGGGCGGTTCATCGACTCGGAACCTCATAGCAGACCTGCCAGCGCCCTTGCCTGGAATGGGAGGATACCTCCGTGGCGGATATAGCGCTGTTCTGTGGGGGTGTCGACACGCAAGACCACCTGATGGCGCTGGGAATCCACAAGTACGTCGACGATGCGCGGAAGCGGATCAGTGGTCAACCCTTCAATGGTGATGGTCTCTTCACCAGTCAGACCCCAGGTTGCCGCTGATTCGCCTTCCATGAACTGCAGAGGCAGAATTCCCATACCCACCAGATTGGAACGGTGAATTCTCTCGAAGCTTTCTGCCAGGACAGCTTTAACTCCTAGCAGAGCAGCGCCCTTAGCTGCCCAGTCCCGGCTCGATCCTGATCCGTATTCCTTTCCGGCGACCACCACGAGCGGAATCCGCTGGGCACCATAGGATTCGGCTGCCTCAAAGACAGAGACAATCGGATGATCTGGGTTGGTGAAGTCCTTGGTAAAACCACCCTCAACACCGTCAACCATGAGGTTGCGCAGCCGGATATTTGCGAAGGTTCCTCGCATCATCACCTCATGGTTTCCTCGTCTTGACCCGTAGGAGTTGAAGTCTGCGCACTCAACCCCTTGATCAGTGAGGTAAGAACCAGCAGGGCTCTCACGCTTGATCGACCCGGCTGGTGATATGTGATCAGTGGTGACCGAATCGCCGACTATCAGCAGAATTCTGGCACCATAGATATCCTCAACGGGATCGGGAGCAGGCCGCATTGTGTCGAAGTAGGGTGCTCGGCGGATATAGCTCGACTCTGACCACTGGAACTGACTCCCAGTAGGACTGGGCAGATTCTGCCATCTCTGGGCTCCGGTGAAGACTTCGGCGTAGCGGGCAGAAAACATGGAGGCATTCACGGCTTCTGCCATGGCGGCTTCGATCTCATCTGTGTGCGGCCAAATGTCTTTCAAGTACACCGGCTGGCCATCCACCCCGACACCGAGCGCCTCGCTAGTCAGATCAATATCCATGGTTCCTGCTAAGGCATAGGCGACCACTAATGGAGGGCTGGCGAGGTAGTTCATGCGTACTTCGGGAGAAATCCGGCCTTCGAAGTTTCTGTTGCCGCTCAGTACGGCGGTTGCCACAATTCCGCAGTCAACAGCCTGCGTGACCTGCGGAACAACAGGACCTGAGTTTCCGATGCAGGTCATGCAGCCATATCCGACCAGGTAGAAACCTAAAGCCTCGAGTGAACTAGTCAGACCCGCTTTGTCGAGATAGTCCGTCACGACCTGGGAACCGGGTGACAAGGTGGTCTTGACCCATGGTTTGACACTCAAACCTTTCTCAACAGCCTTCTTGGCGACCAAACCGGCCGCGATCATCACGGAAGGATTCGAGGTGTTGGTGCAGCTAGTGATAGCAGCAACAGCGACGAGCCCGGACCTCAGATCGCCAATTTCAGTGGTCACAGAATCGGGGCCTGTGTCCGGAACAGCGGAACGGAATGAATTGCGGGCATCGCGCAGGTCAATGTAATCCTGGGGCCGTTTGGGTCCCGATATTGCCGGACAGGCATCGGCGAGGTTGATGGTCAGTGTCTCGGAATAGCTAACCCGGCGCTCTCCCCAGAAACCCTGGGCCTTGGCATAGGCTTCGACCAGTTCGAGTTGTTCACTGGGGCGCCCGGTCATCGCCAGATAGTCAATGGTTCTGGCATCAATGGGGAACAGACAGGCAGTTGAGCCGTACTCCGGACACATGTTGGCGATTGTTGCTCGAATCTCCACACTTAACTGACTCAGGGCATCCCCATAGAACTCAACAAACTTACCCACCACACCGTGGCGGCGAAGACGCTGGGTAATCATCAGAACCAGGTCTGTGGAGGTGACCCCTGGGGGGAGTTCTCCTGTCAGTTCCACCCCAACGACGAAGGGCAGGGTCATGGAGATAGGTTGGCCCAGCATCGCAGCTTCAGCCTCAATACCTCCGACTCCCCATCCCAGAACCCCCAATCCATTGATCATGGTGGTGTGAGAGTCCGTACCCACGCAGGTATCGGGATAGACCACGTCGGAGTCAACCATCACAACGCGGGCTAAGTGCTCGATGTTGACCTGATGAACGATACCCTTGCCAGGAGGTACGACTCGGAAGTTATCGAAAGCCTGCTGTCCCCACTTCAGGAATTGATACCTCTCCTGGTTACGTTGGAACTCCAGGTCAATGTTGCGTGAGATGGACGCTGGCGTACCGAAATCATCGGCGACAACAGAATGGTCGATCACAAGCTCTGTCGGTACGCTCGGATTGACCAGATCGGGGTCTCCTCCTAGGGCTTGAACAGCCTCGCGCAGTGTGGCGAGATCGACCACGCACGGTACGCCGGTGAAATCCTGCATGATGACCCGTGCAGGGCTGTACTCGATTTCCTGATTGGGGTCGCTGGTTGGCGACCATGAACGAAGAGCCTCGATTTGTGCGGGATCTGCTCCATTCCTGATCAGGTTTTCCGCCACGATTGCTACGGTGAGCGGAAGCCGAGTAGTCAGATCACTCACATCGTAGTATCGGTATGTTCTGTCTTTGAGATTCAGCTGCGCATAATTGGTCATCGATATCCTTCCTAGTACATCCATCCTACTGGGCTGCTGCAATCCCGGAATGACGGTGGTTTCTTAAGTGAAATAGCCTATAATTTCCCCCATGACACAGCCTCCGTTCGGGTCCAGCCCTTATAACCCAACTCCTCAACCGTCGAGCCCCTCGGCTCCGCCATCCTATTCGCAGCCTCAATCTGCGTATTCTCCGGCTCCTCCGCCCTATTCACCGACTCCTGCGCCCTACAATCCTGGGCCGGCTTACCCGGGTTATCCTGGGGCTGCACCTGCCTCGGCGCCTGCCGCACCTGCGAAGACGAAGAAGTCTCCTATTCTTGGGATCTTCGGTTTCCTGATCGTACTAGCCAGTACGGCTGCCTACTTCTTGTGCTGCTTGGGGCTCCTCAACAACATTCTCAATCTTCTCGGGTCTGGTGCCTTGGATAACTACATTCCCGATCTCAACAATCTTGACATGCTCAATACTGAAGAGGCTCAGGTCATCACTAACTTAAGCAGGGGTGTGTTAACAGCCACGGGAGCTGGAATCGTCGGTTTGGTCCTTTCGATCATTGCCACAGCGACGAAGAGGGGCCGCGGCTTGGGTATCATCGGGATGATCCTTGGAATCCTTGCTCCGTTCACCGCCATTATCGCGTTTAATATCTCCATGGCACTATACGGAGGGATGTAACCCCTCAATCACCGGTGTCAGCGGGATAATCGCACCCGGTGCCATAGCGGTATCACCTCGCCGAACCACAGTGTTATGGACAAACTCTTTGAGTTCTGCCCCTGTTGGGCTGTCTGCATCGAGTGCCGCTTTTCCCGTGAGACGGGCATTGAGCACCCAGCGCGGACCAGCAATCAGCCAATCCCTGACCGGGGCATAGCCTTGTTTACCTTGGGGATCTGTGATGGCAAGAACCCGGCGAAGCTCTGTACCGAAAGGGCCTGGGGCTGTCTGCACCGCTTTGACCCCCTTCGCCAGCTCTTCCCGGATAACACTGCAATAGCCTGGTACGCCAGGAGCTGCGTACACGGTCAATTGGAGAGCTGAGTCATCGCAGTTGGACACAAGCAGGTGTTTGATTTCCTTAGTTCCCTGCTCCGCGATCAGAGTGAGTTTCATCCCAGCCTCTGGGGTGACGACGAGGACACCCAGATCGAGGCGTTTCACCTCATCACCGCCGAGGTCAACTTCATCGATGTCAAAGGGGCCGTCAACTCGCCAATCTTGGCTCAGATCGAGACGAGTCCACTCATCGACTTCTTCTTCGAACTCATCGTCTTCGAGATCCTCAAACTCGTCATCCTCGAAATCCTCATCGACTTCTTCCTGATCGAGGTCAGTTACTTCCTGAGCACTGTCAACTAGGTCTTCTGTGTCAGCTTCGCTCTTCTTGCGTCCGAAGATCACGTCAACTCCATCCTTGTTTTCTTCGTTATGCAGATTTCCATGCCGCGACTCCACCGGAGGAACCATATCCCCCAGAACCCCTGGATGAGTCCGGCAGGGTATCTGCTTGAACAAACTGGGCAGACTCTACTGCCTGAATGACCATCTGAGCAACAAGATCGCCGCGTTTCAGTTCAATGGGGGTTGTTGGATCAGTGTTGATGAGGCAGATTCTTATCTCGCCGCGGTAACCGGCATCGATGATCCCGGGACTGTTGACGATGGACAATCCTGATCGAGCAGCCAGACCTGAGCGCGGACAGACAAATCCTGCGTAGCCCATCGGGATGGCTACCGACAAGCCAGTACCGATGACTTGGCGTTGGCCGGGGGCTAGATAGACATCCTCCATGGTGGCCAGATCTGCACCTGCGTCACCCTCATGAGCGTACGCAGGTATAGGCGCATTGTCGTCGAGTCTGACGACGTCAATTCGGCAATTTTCCATGATCTCCACCTTAGACCCGAATCCACATCCAGTAGACTACCTAGTGAGGTCCGACCTGACCAGTGAAGGAGCAATGATGGACAAGGTCATCGTAGAAAAGATATACACCGCCCTACTGTCAGCAGCCGTCACATTCGTTGCAGGTTTCGCCATCAAGAAGCTGTGGACACTGGTCACAGGCGGGGAACCCCCGGATCCTGAAGATCACGAGGTCCCAATTCAGTCAGCCGTAGCATGGTTCCTCGCCTCAGGCATTGGGGTTGGCCTTGCCCAACTGCTCTTCCACCGCTCTGTGGCAAAGCGCAGGCACCTGAGTCGGCTCAATCGCGAGCTTTAGGTTTCGCAAAAACGCAAACACAGCCCGAACACCCACCCCCGGTCATCCTGCCGCCAGGCAGGACCCCCGGCAGCCAACGTATGGACTTGGGTAACGCCAACACAGCCCGAACACCCGCCCCCCGGTCATCCTGCCGCCAGGCAGGACCCCCGGCAGCCAACGTATGGACTTGGGTAAAGATCCATCCCCAGACCCGACATCGGCTGCCGGGGGTCCTGCCTTCGGCAGGATGACCTGGGGAGAGAGTATCGCAAAACCAATAGCGGCACTTTGTGGGGTGACTATACGCAGTCGACGCAGAACTCCTCGTTGTTGCGTACTGTTGCGATCTGACTGCGGTTCTTCACGAGGAAGCATCCCGCGCAGGTGAATTCGTCGGCTTGGCGCGGAATAACGCGCACAGTGAGTTCCTCATTCGACAAATCTGCACCAGGGAGCTCAAAGCTCTCAGCCGCCTCGGCCTCGTCCTCATCAACGGAACCTGAGTTTTTATCATTGCGACGAGTCTTTAATTCCTCAATACTGTCTTCGCTGATCTCCTCATCCGATTTGCGTGGGGCATCATAATCGGTCGCCATCAAATTTCACCTCTTTTAGTTTCCAAGTCGCAACTCCTGACCGCACATATGTACCATAATCTAGCCAAGAAAGCTACTCAGAACCCGCGTGTCCCATTTTCCATCTCTCAATTTGGGCAGTTTCGAGGTTCGGATTAAGTATGCAGCCCATTCTTACGGGATAATGAACATGAGGTTTTTGACACCCCACAGGAAGAGGATCGAGCCCATGACGGCTACCATGACACCGCGCGACATTCAATTGCGCATACGCAGCGGTGACTCACTGGCTGATGTCATTGCTGCCTCTGGTTTGCCTGCTGCTCGGGTCGAAGCTTTCGCGGCCCCCATCATCGCCGAACGTGAACACACCACAACGACTGCCCTAGCAGCACCGGTACGCCGCCGCGGGGAAACTGCGTCGGCTCGCAGACTGCGCAAGACAGTCGCTGAGGCGCTGCTTGATCGAGGCCAAGACATTGACTTTGTCACCTGGGATTCCTGGCGCCGCTCAGACGGACGCTGGATCATCCAAGGAACGTGGACTCACCAGAAAAACGATCAGTGCGCCCGCTTCCTCTTCGACCCCAAAGGCCGCTTCTCGATCGCTGACAATGATCAAGCACGGCTTCTGGTCGGTGATCTTCCCCTAGCACGACCCAAGGATTTCGAGGCCGAGACAACCGAACAGGTCGAGCAGCGGACCTGGCTGGTGCAGACAAACCTTGCTGAAGAGACCACTCTGGGCCTTGCCGAGGAAACTACCCTGGGTCTGTCAGCCGACGATGAGGATTCCCTGCGCTCCGACATCGATCTTCTCTATGACATGATTTCGACCATCGACGAGGATTCCGTACGTATCTTCCGCGGGCTGAGAGAACCACTGCCAAGTTCGCAGGAATCCAGTCTCCATCCCCGCCCTGCTCCGATGCCAGAACCGGTGAAGGAACCTGTCGGTGTCGTTGCTGTGCCGCCGGAACCCGTCACCGATGACGAAGATCCAACTCCGGCTCGCAAACGTAAGCGCGCTTCTGTGCCCGCCTGGGACGACATTATCTTCGGTGGCCGCAGCTAATCAATCAACACAGGTACGTACCTCTCAGCAGAGGTCAGTGCGCCGTGCATCCCAACCAAGTGAAACTCACCAGGGAAAGCGGAGGATAAGTACGCCTGCCCGCCATTCGATATAGCAATAACGTCACCAATCCGCGATAGGAACTTCGGGTCTACCTTGCCGAAGCACCCCTGTTCAATGGCCTGGTTTTTCGTCATCACTGAGGCTTCATCTCCCAAGAATGCGGACCAACGCTCAACTACAGCCTGAGGTTGAGATACATACAGATGCCGAAACCTTGCCTCCCCGCCGACATAGCGCAAATCCTGGGATAACTGCGGGGTTGAATCGATGACAATTCGGTCCTCAGGAGCAACATCGACCATTCCGTGATCGCCGGTCACCAGGAGAACCACATCGTCATCGAGGCGGGCTCTCAGGTCCGCCAAAAACTTATCAATCACCATCAGCGTACGCAGCCACACCGGTGAAGCAACACCGTACTGATGTCCCGCTGAATCAAGACGAGAGTCATAAACATAGACCACCGACCGATCGGATTTCCTGGACGCATAGTCGATCGCGTCCAGGCGAACATCAGGGTCGTCGAGGTCAATACCGATCTGAAAAGCCGATTGTGTACTCATCAAAGTCAGCCCGGAACCGATGTGCTCTGCTGGGATGACGCAACTGACCGCGATGGATGCCTCCACCATGGCATCCATCACCCGTGGCGCAGTCTCCAACGGATACTCCAAAGACAGCGGAACGGTGACCTGGCGTCTGTTCTTTTCGTTACCCAAGCGGAAGGAGAAACCTACGATTCCATGCATACCTGATGACACCCCGGTCCATAAACTCATCAGCGAGGCTGAGGTCGTTGACGGTATGGCGGAGCGTACCTTTTTCGCATCCCCGATGACTTCTGCGATGTAAGGAACATGGCTCAAGGATTTCATCACAAGATCCCAACCGAAACCGTCGATGAGGACCACAACATACCGCTTCGATGCGGGCAAGCCTATCCTGTCGTCGTCGAACCCCGGCACACCCAGATGTGCTCCCAGACTTGGCAGCAGGTCAGATAAAAGTAAACTGTTGTCAGTCGAAGTAATGCTCACACCTACCATCCTCTCAGATGGATGTGAGTTCGCAGACCACCCGGAAAAGGAGATTCGTGCGAAAACGACCGTTTTTGGCCGCCCGGATTGAGAAGCAAATCAATCGGCAAATCGGAGTGACCCTGCGCCGCTTTGGTTGGCGCGATGCTGTTGTGGCTTACACCGGGTACGGTTCCCAGAAACGCCTGCGCGTTCTTGCACGTGTCGTCCTGGCTCCCCACGGGGCCACAGGGATCAACACCACCCGAGAGGAAATCTGGGCAGCGCGGCGCGGCTGGCGGAACTTCTTCTCTGTTCCGGCTGTCAATCGTCCTGTTCAGGTTTCTGTTCATGGGCAGATCACTCACGCCATCACCGACCGCAATGGGTACGTTGACATCGCCGTGAGCCCCCATGATCTGCGTCCTGGGTGGCATCATGTCTATATCTCCACCGGTGATTCCGAGCCGACTGTTGCTCCAGTGCTCGTAATTGGCGATGATGTGAGATTCGGTGTCATCTCTGACATCGACGATACGATCCTGACCAGTTATCTGCCGCGTCTGCTCACTGCGGCCTACAACTCTTTTGTTCTTCGCGAGTCTGCGCGCGTACCGGTGCCGGGGATGGCGCAGATGTATTCTGCAATCCTGCGCAAACACCCTGGCGCTCCGCTGATCTATCTGTCTACCGGAGCCTGGAGTACCAAGCCTTTCCTGGAGCGCTTCATTGGACGCCACGGCTATCCTTCCGGGCCGATGCTGCTGACTGACTGGGGGCCCACAAACACAGGATGGTTCCGTTCCGGGCCAGCCCACAAGAGGGCTTCCCTCGCTTCGTTGGCCCGTGATTTTCCGCAGATTCGCTGGCTCTTGGTCGGAGATGATGGTCAGCATGATCCGTGGATCTATGCGGAGTTTGCGCGCAAGAGACCAGAGAACGTAGCTGGGATTGCCATCAGGGAGTTGGCGACCATGGAACAGGTCCTCGCCCATGGAACCCCGGTGGAAATGATGCTCTTCCCCGCGACGACACCTTCTGGGATCCTGGAAGTACGGGCCCCCGATGGCTACCATCTACTCCCGCTAGTCCAAGCCATGTTGGAAAAGAGACTTCGGTAGCGTGTCCAGAAGCTGTGTGGACTCATCATTCGATAGCATGGCTCGGTGCGAGGAGCTGTGGCCAAAGTAGAAACAGACGAGGATATCGAGGAAAGAATCGTCGATATCGAGGTCGAAGAGGAGATGGAAGCCTCCTTCCTTGAGTACGCCTATTCCGTGATTTATTCCCGTGCACTTCCCGATGCTCGCGACGGCCTTAAGCCTGTTCAGCGCCGAATTTTGTTTTCGATGAATGACATGGGGATTCGCCCGGATCGTCCTCATGTGAAATGTGCTCGTGTTGTGGGCCAGGTGATGGGTGTTCTTCACCCGCACGGTGACACTGCGATCTATGATGCTCTGGTACGCATCGGTCAGCCCTGGGCACAGCGGCTCACCCTGGTCGATGGTCATGGCAACTTCGGGTCTCTCGATTCTGGGCCTGCCGCGATGAGGTACACCGAGTGCCGGATGGCACCTGCCGCCCTGGCTATGACCACCGGACTCGACGAAGATGTGGTGGACTTCCGTCCGAACTATGACGGGAAAGAATCCGAGCCTGTTGTTCTGCCGGCGGCGATTCCTAATCTGGCGGTGAATGGCTGCTCAGGGATTGCTGTAGGCATGGCCACCAACATGGCCCCTCATAATCTTGTCGAGGTTGTGGGTGCGCTCAAGCATCTGCTTTCTGACAAGGAAGCTACCACCGACGATCTGATGCGCTTTGTTCCCGGCCCTGATCTTCCCACTGGCGGCAAGATCATCGGGCTCGACGGAATCCGGGATGCCTACGAAACTGGCCGCGGTTCCTTCAAGATCCGAGCCACCACCCGCATCGAACAAGTCAGCCCTCGGCGCAAGGGAATCGTTGTCACCGAACTGCCGTACCAGATCGGCCCTGAGAAGATCATGGAGCAGATCAAGGCACTGGTAGAAAAGAAGACCATCACCGGTGTAGCAGACATGAAGGATCTCACCGATCTGAAGAATGGTACGCGCCTGGTCATCGAGGTGAAGAACGGGATC